>Ga0209486_10000026_pt1 | contig 74199 bp, 60 predicted proteins | sample NCCompost_FD_187518 | JGI IMG/M metagenome (GOLD analysis project Ga0209486, IMG submission 187518) | Agricultural soil microbial communities from Utah to study Nitrogen management - NC Compost (SPAdes) (version 2) | ecosystem: Environmental > Terrestrial > Soil > Agricultural land | place...
GACAGAGGAGCGTCAACAGAACGATCGTAAAAAATCGAGTGGAGGAACTCACGTGACTTTGCTCCTTGGGCGGTTGAGGTGCGGGCGCATCATAGCTGAAGACGGTTCAGCGTGGAAACTCTATCGTGCTGGTCCGCAAGTATTCTTTCATCCGTGTTACCGGATCATGTTAGGATCGCGCGGCCATGGCTCATCTGAAAATCACCGACGCAAGCGGCCGTCAATGGCAATTCAATTTCCTGCCAAAAGCCACTTGCACGATCGGTCGCGCGCCTGACAATTCGGTGGTCCTTGATGATCCTCGCGCCTCACGTTACCACGCACACATCACGCAGTCCGACAACGGCATCTTCACGATCGTCGACGGCGCCATGGTCAACAATCAACTGCGACGCAGCGCCAACAAAGTTTTCATAAACGGCGAACCGCGCTTCGATCAGCAGTTGAAGAACGGCGATCGCATCACGATCGGCGCAAGCACGTTGCGTTTCGAACAGCCGGTCGAAGAACGGACCACCGACGTCCGTTACGACGACAAGCCGCTCGGTCACACACAGTTATTGATCTCGGCCACCGACGTGATGTCGACTGTGTTGCGTTCGAAAGATGAGGTTGCGGCGTCGCCGCAGCGCGACAAAGTGCTCGAAGCGCTGCAACGCAAGGCGAACATCCTGACCGCGCTGTACGAGATGAGTAAAACGCTCGGCTCGGTCTTCGACCTCCATGCGATTTTCGAAAAGGCGACCGACATAATCTTTCGCTCGACGCCTGCGGACCGCGTCGTAGCGTTGCTCGCGGAATCAACCACCGGTGAACTGGAAGACGCGAATCTCACCCCCATCGCGATGCGCGCGCGCGATAACAAACTCGAGGCGCACGCGCGAAGACTTTCTATCGGACGGACCATCACACGAAAAGTGATGAAGGATCGCGTCGCACTGCTTTCGCAGGATGCCGCGTCGGACGAACAGTTCGCAGGTGTGGATTCGATCGTGTCTCAAGGCGTGCGCTCGACGATCTGTGCACCACTCGTGACCGAGTCACGTGTGCACGGAGCGTTGTATGCGGATCGACTCGATCCGTTCGCAGCGTTCAAGCCTGACGATCTGGAACTGATCAGCGCGGTCGCAGCGCAAGCCGCGGTTGCTGTCGAGAATGCTCGTGCTCACGAGCGACTAGCGCGAGAAGAAGTTGCCCGCGCGAACTACAGCCGGTTCTTACCTGAATACGTCGTGAAGCAGATGCTTGATAATCCGGAGTCGTTCAAGCTCGGAGGCGTCAGTCAAACGATCACGATCCTGTTTGCCGATATTCGCGGTTTTACGCGCATCTCCGAACATGCGCCGCCGGAAAAGATCGTCAACCTGCTGAACCGGTATTTCTCGGCGATGACCGACATTATCTTTGCGCACGGCGGCACGCTGGATAAATATTTGGGCGATGGTCTAATGGCCCTGTTCGGAGCGCCGACCGCAACGCCCGACGACGCATCCAATGCCCTGAACGCGGCGGTCGCGATGCAGCGTCGCCTGCTCGGTATCAATCGCGAATTGCATGATGAAGGCTTGCCGGAGATTGGTGTCGGCATGGGGTTGCACACAGGGGAAGCAATTGTCGGTTACATCGGTTCGGATCGGCGCTCTGAGTACACCGCAATTGGCGATACCGTGAATACTTCGTCGCGGTTGGAGTCGAATGCGCGTGGTGGAGAGATTCTGATTAGTGATGCAACTGCGCAGGCTGCTCACAGTCGTTACAAGTTGCAGCCGCGCGATGCGATTATGGTGAAGAACCGCGAGCAACCGGTGAAGCTTTGGGAAGTTGACTGGCAAAAAGCCAGCGGATCGTTTTAGTAACACGGATTCAAAGCCGAAGACAGATCCGGCAGATTTGCTGTAGCACGCAGGGATCAACGAACAAGGGTTTTCATGGATAGGTTTTTATGTCATTTATAGGCAGGACCAGAACTCTCCTCAGCCTTAGTGGCCTGCGCAAACTCGTCTCCGACTCAATGGCGATCGACATGGGATCCGCGAGCACGATCATCGCCGTGCGGGGTCGTGGTGTCGTTGTCGACGAGCCATCGGTGGTTGCGGTCAACAAGGTTAATGGCGAAGTCATTGCGGTTGGGAACGAAGCGCACAAGATGCAGGGTCGCGAGGCGCGCGACGTCACTGTCATCGCGCCGTTGGTGGATGGCGTAGTCGCCGACTTCGAACGCACGCGCACGATGTTGGACCACTTTGTGCGCGAAGCGAGAAGCGGGTTGTCGCACTTCAGCAGACGCGCCGTGATGAGTGTGCTGTCGGAAGTGACGCAGGTCGAGCAGCGTGCGTTGCTGGCTGCTGCGGAAGAGGCGCGTATCAGCACGGTCTACATGATTGAAGAAGGACTTGCGGCGGCAATTGGAGCTGGAGTTCCTTTGAACGATGAACATGCGGCGGCGGTCGTGGACATTGGTGGCGGTACGACGAATGTCGCGGCGATCATTAGTGGATCGATCATCGCCTCGCGTGCTGAACGGCTGGGCAGTGCTGATATCGATCTCGCGATCATGGACCGGTTGCGCCGGCATCGAGGTCTGACGATTGGTGTGCAGACGGCTGAGCGAATAAAACTGGAACTGAGTTCGGCTATTGAACCCGCCGATCCCGGGAAGAGTTTCACCGTGCGTGGTCGCGATGTGCAGACTGGGAGTCCCGGAGCGGTGGATATTACGGCTGCGGAAGTGCATTCGATTTTGTTGCCGATTATTCGGCGCATCGCGATGGAAGTGCGCTCGATGTTGACTGAGTTGGCGCCGGAAGTTGCGGGTGATGTTTATACGCGAGGTGTGATCCTGACTGGCGGCGGTGCGTTGATGGAGGGGTTGTCGGAGTATTTGCAGAGAGAACTGGGGCTCGCCGTGCGCGTCGCGGACGAACCGCGATTTGCGATCGTGCGTGGTCTACAGCAACTTTATGAAGAACCGTTATTGCTGCGACGCGTCGCCCGCACCGAAGCACATCACGTGATCGATGCCGCTATTAATGAAGTGTGAAGAAGCGGCTTCGCCGCACATCCGACGGCATAGCCGTGGCGTTGATGACGAGTTCTTGAGTAAATGAAGTTCACTGATATCTACAAAAAGACGATCACGGTGGCGCGAATCTTTGGGATACCGGTGCGCTTTGACTACCGCTGGTTCGTAGTTTTCATACTGAGCGTTTGGCTGATTGCGGCGAACCTGGGGCGCGGAGGAATGTGGGTCGGCAGTTACAAAATGGTCCCGCTGGACGTCCCCACTGCCTGGGGGCTCGCTATAGTTACAACTCTCGGACTGTTCCTGTCAGTGTTAGGCCACGAGTTGTCTCACGCGCTGATGGCACGTGCTGAAGGAATCGAGATCGAGGAGATAGTGTTGCATCCTTTCGGCGGGCTTGCACGACTGCGCAACGAACCTGAAAATCCGGGAGCGGAATTCAGAATCGCGGTTGCCGGACCAGCCGCCAGTTTTCTTTTTGCACTGATCAGCTTCCTCTTAATGCTTCCGGCAATGATGTCTGACTACCCGACCATCGCCGGAGTATTGCTACTTCTCTGCGCCGGCAACCTGTTGCTGGCAGTTTTCAACCTCTTTCCTGGTTATCCACTAGACGGTGGCCGCGTATTACGCGCGATCCTTTGGAAACGAACTAAAGACATAAAAGAAGCGACGCGCCTCGCCGGCATTTGCGGCATGCTGATCGCCGCGATACTGATCATCTTCGGCGTCTACATGGCGATCGCGCCGAGTTTCCGCTCGTACTTCATGGGCTTTTGGTCAGTGCTTGTCGGATTGTTCCTGTTCGACGCGGCGTACAGCGTGGTGAAACATGTTCGCGGGCGCGTGCAGAACATCGTGAAGGAAGCGATGTCCGCGCCGTTTGCAGTCGAACCCGACCTGCTGATTAGCCATTTGATCGATTCAATTCTACCGATGCACCGTCAGGTCGCGTTTCCGGTCGCGCTCAACAACCGCCTGCACGGGATTGTCTCGCTCGAGGACCTGAAAACGCTGCCGCGAGAACGCTGGCACCTCACTAAGGCGCGCGACGTGATGCGTCCGATCGCCCCGCGGTTCTTTGTCGAACCAAACGCCACGCTCGACCACGCTCGCGAACTCATGAAACGAAACGGGATCGGGTCGCTCGCCGTGGTGGGGAAGAACGGCGAACTGGTCGGCTTCCTGCAAAGTGGCAAATTTAAGCGCAAAAAGCAGCGTGTAAAGGGCGCCGCCTCATAGTTTCTTTCAAACCAGAACACAGATATAATCCGAACGGAGCTTCACTTTCATACACTCTAAGAGACGGTGTTTTTCGCGTCAGAGTGTATCCGGAGAAACTAAGTTGCCGCTGGATAGCCGAGCATCGTGGACGTACAGATTTGATAACTCGAGATGTTACTACTACTGCCATACACTGAGTATTTAAGGCGAATGATTGAGCCGCGCAACGTCGCGGACATCATCTTCGTCTTTTTGCTCGTGTATGCAGTTTTGAAACTCCTGCGCGGCACACGCGCCGCGCCAATGGCCGCCGGAATCGCCGCCCTCGTTTTCCTCTACTGGCTTTCAATCAAACAAGATCTGGCAACGCTGGAGTTCGTCTTAAGTAATGGGCTGCTGTACATCGGTATCGCCATTATCGTGTTGTTCCAGTCGGAGATTCGTCAGGCGCTGATCACGTTTGGAAACCGGTTCCGGGTGCCGTTTTCGCGACATCGTGGACAATTTGGCGAGGGTGTTTACGACGAAGTCATTCTCGCCGCGAGCACGCTTGCTTCGATGAAGACCGGCGCGCTGATCGTTATCGAGCGAACTGTCGGGTTGAAGAACGTGACGGATGGCGGCGTCCAACTCGATGCAGAGCTCAGTTACGATCTGCTCGTCAGCATTTTCAACACTTCGAGTCCGCTTCACGACGGCGCAGTCGTCATTCGACGTCATCGCATCGCAGCTGCTTCGTGCTTTCTACCGTTGACACTTAATCCGCGGCTCTCGCGCGACCTGGGCACACGTCATCGCGCCGCGATCGGCGTGACCGAAGACACTGACGCTGTTGCTGTCGTGGTCTCGGAAGAAACTGGCCTGCTCTCGTTCGTACAAAAAGGCGAGATCAAACGCGGTCTTGATCCGCCGAAACTCCGCGCCGCGATCTTCGAAGCGCTTGGCGTTGTTCGAAAAGAGAAAGAGAAAGAACCGAAGGCTGCGGAGGCAAACAATGAAACCGAGGAGATCGCCTCCGTCTGACATGTACCAACTATGCCGTTTCAGGACGTAGATGAAGTTGAGACTCCAGATCCGCGCGCACCCAGCCGGGTAGCGAAACTCGTGCGCAAGATCTTTTTGGAAGACTGGGGAGTAAAACTACTCTCGCTGGCGATTGCGCTTGTTCTCTGGTTAGTCGTCACCGGGCAGAACGAACCCGTGACGGCGCACGTCAACGTCCAGCTCAACTACATCCGACCACAAACGTTGGAGATCAGTAATGACCCACCGCGTACTGTTGACGTCACGCTCACAGGGAGCAGGAATAAATTAGATGACTTGACTGCGCTTGACCTCGTAGCCACGGTCGACATTAGCGATCAACAACCGGGCGAACGAGTTCTGCGTTTGGCTGACAAGGCGAAGATCTCATTGCCGCAGGGCGTGAAAGTGGACGGCTTTCAACCAAGCGCGATCCCCATACGGCTGGAACAGATTATCGAACGGCAGATCGCGGTCGAGCCCAAGCTCGAAGGGAAACCGGCAGAAGGTTATCAGGTCTATGGAGTTCGGCCGAGCAAAGCCGCGGTGACGGTGCGCGGACCGGAAAGTCGCGTAAACGCATTGCAGAAATTGGAAACAGAATCGATCTGGCTGTCGGGCCACAAGCAATCGTTCACGGCGGAGAATCTTGGAATAGACGTTCCCGATCCGAAAGTGGATCTGGTCGACCCGGTGGTGGACGTGCAAGTTGAGATTGCGGAACAGGCGGTCGAGCGTGCCTTTTCAGGTGTGCCAAATGGCTCAGGTCCGCCGATGACGATAACCGTTTCGGGTCCTCCGAGTATTCTCGACAAGTTAAGGGCGGAAGATTTGCAGATCGAATCCTCGCCCAGTGGTAGCGGCTCGCAAATGGAACGCAAGCTGCGAGTCGCACCCGAATTCGAAGGAAAAGTCACATTGAAATCGGTCAAGGAACAGTTGGAGCGATAGGTATTGAAACCTCTTTTTGGCACGGACGGCATTCGAGGCGAAGCCGGACAATTTCCACTGGACGCACCCACAGTCAGCGCAATCGGTTATTCACTGGCGCGGTATCTTTCAAAAACAATCGATGCACCTGAAATCGTGATCGGCCGAGACACGCGCGAGTCTGGCGAGTGGCTGGAATGCGCGCTGATCGACGGCGCGACCCGAGCCGGCGCAAAGTCGCTGTCCGCCGGAGTGATCACAACGCCCGGTGTCGCTTTTCTGACGCGACAACTAAACGCCGATGCCGGTGTCGTGATCAGCGCGTCGCACAATCCGTATCAGGACAACGGGATCAAGATCTTCGCTTCTTCGGGTGAGAAGATAGACGATTCAGTCGAGCGCGTGATTGAAGCCGACATCCACGCAGGCGTTTCGCAGGAGCATCCTTCTTCGGACGCCAAACCACCGTCGCCGGAACAGGAACACAAACTTCAGCAGCAATACCTCGCCTTTCTATCCGATCAAATCGGCAAAGGACTGGACCTGGGTGGTCTGAAGGTTGTCATCGATTGTGCGAACGGCGCGAGTTGTAACCTCGCGCCACGGCTATTCGAACGTCTCGGCGCCGAAACGATTGCCATCAACGCGAATCCTGACGGACACAACATCAACCTCAACTGTGGATCGTTGCACATCGATGCCCTCCGCGAACAAGTCGTACAACACAAAGCCGATCTCGGCGTGGCTTTCGATGGTGACGCTGATCGGTCGCTCTTCGTCGACGAAAACGGAACGTTCGTTGATGGCGACGCGACGCTGTGGGTACTCGCGAATCACATGAAAGCGCATGGTCGTTTGAAAGACGACACCGTCGTCGCCACCGTGATGAGCAACATCGGTTTGGAGATCGCGTTTCGGGCTGCCGATATCAAACTCGTCCGCACTGACGTCGGGGACAAATACGTGCTCGATGAGCTATTGAAGTTGGGGGCAAGTCTAGGTGGCGAGCAATCGGGTCACGTCATTCTTCCGGAGTTGAGTCTCGCCGGCGATGGCATGATCACTGCCCTCTCACTGTTGCGGGCATTGCGCGACTCCGGACGATCGCTGGGGCAGGCTACTACGGGGTTCCAAAATTACCCTCAAACGCTCTTGAACGTGCGGGTTCGCGAAAAGCGTCCCTTTTCGGATCTACCGTCTGTCCAGGCGGCCGTTCGCGCGGTCGAAAAGCAGCTCGCCAATAAAGGAAGACTGCTCCTCCGCTACTCCGGCACTGAACGGCTGGCGCGGGTGATGATTGAAGGCGAGAGTCAGCACCAGATCGAGGCTTACGCGGAGGGAATTGCGGCGGCCATCAAGCAAGAGATTGGGGCGTAATTAACCACCCTCACTTTGAAATTTCTACACGGCTGATCGCGAAATATCTACACGCTATTTACCTCGTTAACGAGCAGCCGATCCGAAAAATTTCGGTAATGCAAAGCTTTTGTATAGCAAACTTAGGTTAGTTCGCGCGCCGGAAAAAAGGCTCTTGCACGGCACAGCCGTTGCGGTGTATATTGCGGGGCAAGAGAGACGGTTGGTGGATCCTCCGTCTCAAGTGGTTGCTGGGGTGAGGACAGTAACCACGAATATGGATGGGCGCGACGCACTCCCACGTATGTCGCGCCCATTCGCTATTTGTAACGGCTGAGTAGTTTCATCCGTGGTGATGGCCCCAAGATGCGCCGGCTCGAACTCGCCCTTAATCAAGAAACTCGACGAAGTGAAATCAATGTCGGTCGCGGGATCAGACTGAATCTCGCAGCGCTAATCTCACCGTCACTTCCGAAAGAACCACGCCGGATTGGAATCATCTCCAACGACAGAGTCTTTCAACTTTATGGCCGCGCCGTAGTGCGGAGGCTGAAGCGTGAAGGCTTCAAAGTTTTCACCTGGTTGATGCCCGAAGGCGAGCGTCACAAATCGTTTCGGGCGCTCGAAAATGCGGTCAAGTTTCTGAACGACAACAACTTCGAGAGAGATGATCTCGTGGTTGCGCTCGGCGGTGGCGTCGTCGGCGACCTCGCCGGTTTTGCGGCGGCAATTTACCTTCGTGGACTGCCGCTCGCGCAAATGCCTACGACGTTGTTGTCACAGATCGATTCGTCAGTCGGCGGAAAGACCGCGATAAACCTGCCTTCGGGCAAGAACCTGGTGGGCGCGTTTCATCAGCCGGCGTGTGTGGTGATCGACACCGAAACACTGATGTCGTTGCCGCCACGAGAGCTCGTTTCGGGCTTTTGCGAGATGGTGAAGCAGTCACTGATCGCCGATAAGTCTTTGTTTGAACAGACAGTTGCCCGGTTACGGCAAGTGCGACATAGCCGCCAGTTTCTGCTCACGTCTGATTTCGAGGACTTGATCGCTGCACACTGCGGCTTTAAGGCGAGTATCGTCGCTAACGACGAGCGTGAGTCGACTGATCGCTCGGATGCGAAGTCACGCCGCATCTTGAATTTTGGGCATACGACGGCGCATGCGTTGGAAGCAGTTACGAATTATCGAGTGTTTCGGCATGGTGAGGCGGTTGGTTATGGAATGTTAGTTGCGGGAGAGTTGTCGAGAAACCTGGGTTTGCTCGACCCGGGTGAGCTTGAATTGTTGCGCGAGGCGGTGCAACTCTGCGGGCCGTTACCACGCGCTGACAATCTCGATCTTAATCAAATCATCAGCGCGCTAAAGCACGACAAGAAAAGCGTCGCGGGGCAAATCAATTGGGTGTTGCTCGAGGGGGTAGGCTTGCCGAAGATCGTTGAGGGCAAGCTCATCAGTGCGAAATCGTTGCGACTCTCGCTGCGGGCCGGGTTACAGCAGGCGCGAGACGGAAGGAAAGTTCAAAGTAATGCGAAAATCAAGTGAACGTGGCAGTGGCCGACTCCAGTTCCTGATTGTAATGACCGTTATCGTGGCGGCGGCGTACGCCGGATATCTTTACATCCCCGTTTCGTTTCGTGCGCACGCTTACAAAGACCTGATGCAGCATTATGCTAACGTTGCGGCTACGCAAGGCTATGAGCCGTCATGGGTCAGTCAGCAACTGCTAAAGAGCGCGGCTGAACACGACGTGCCGCCAAACGCCGTAGTCACACCGCTGCGCCGCGACGAACGCGTCGAGGTACGCGTCCAATACGTGAAGCCGATCGAATTCCCGGGCTATACCTACAACTACGAATTCGATCACACCGTCAAGAGCACGGCATTCCTGGTCGTCAAATAATCTGTGGTTACAAACTAGTGTGGGGCGCCGTCGAGAAACGCTTTGAGTTTTCGTGAGCGTGATGGATGACGAAGCTTGCGTAGAGCTTTGGCTTCGATCTGGCGGATACGTTCGCGCGTCACCGCAAAATGCTGACCGACTTCCTCGAGGGTGTGCTCAGATCCTGTCGTACCAAGCCCGAAACGCATCTTGATAACCTTTTCTTCGCGCGGCGTGAGCGTCGCGAGCACTTCGTCGGTAATCTCGCGCAGGTTTGACGCAACTACCGCATCGGCCGGATTCAGGATCGACTTGTCTTCGATAAAGTCGCCGAGATGTGAATCTTCTTCCTCGCCAATCGGCGTCTCCAGCGAAATCGGCTCCTGCGCAATCTTCAAAACCTTACGCACTTTCGAAACCGGAATGTCCATCTTGCGCGCGATCTCTTCGCTGGTTGGTTCGCGGCCTAACTCCTGGACCAGCGATCGCGACGTACGAATCAACTTATTGATCGTCTCGATCATATGAACCGGGATACGAATCGTGCGCGCCTGATCGGCAATTGCTCGCGTGATTGCCTGTCGGATCCACCACGTCGCGTAAGTCGAAAACTTATAACCGCGCCGCCATTCAAACTTATCAACCGCCTTCATCAAACCGATGTTTCCTTCCTGAATCAGATCCAGGAATTGAAGACCACGATTGGTGTATTTCTTGGCGATTGAAACGACGAGCCGTAGGTTGGCTTCGACTAGTTCGCGTTTCGCCTGACCGGTTTGCTGTTCGCCGGTGGTGATCGCCGCTAGCGCCCGCTTGATTTCTACCGGGCTGACGAAGTGGTCGATCTCGATTTGTACCAGGCGTTTACGCGCGGCAATGATCCGGCGTCGAAACTCTTTCTGATCCTCAGGTTTAATCCCTTTGCGCGTCGACTTCTCGTTCAAACTGTCGATTTCTCGATCAGCCTCGCGCACGAACTTGTGCACGGCACGAATCGAGTTGATCAGACGCTGCCGAGCGCGCTCGGTGAGATTGAGCCGGCCCATCTCCTGCGCGATTTCGAGGCGGCAACGCGCGACTTTACGCTTCAACCGGGTGAGTTTCCGGCTCTTCTTTCCGCGTGAGATCTTTTGCTCCTCCTGAAGTTTTTCTAACTCCTTCAAGGTCATTTTGGCGTTCCGGTTGATGTTCTGAATACCTTCGATGGTCCACGCGCGATACTCTTCGGCCTTGTCTTCATCGCCGGTCAGTTCAGCCTGCTCTGAAAAGACGACCGTGTCGCGAATGTTCAGCTTGCCGGCTTCGAGCTCTTCACCAATGCGAAGCAACTCGCGAACGGCGATCGGAGAACGCGCGATCGATTTTTGAGTTTTTAATTGACCACGCTCGATGCGCTTGGCAATCGCCACTTCGCCCTCGCGCGTAAGCAGCGGAACGACTCCCATTTCTCGCAAGTACAGCCGCACCGGATCGTTGGTTTTTTCGAGGGCGCCGGCGGAAAGATCGAGTTCGATGTCTTCGTCGAGAGCTTCTTCGTCTTCGTCGGAGACAGTGGCAGCGGCTTGTTCGAGTAAACGTTCGTCGGAGTCGGCGACGGGAATGTTCGACCCCTCCAGCTTCTGGAGGACGTCTTCGATATCGTCAGGTGAGACGACGTTATCGGGTAGCTCACGATTGAGATCGTCGAACGTCAAGTACTTCTTGTCGCCGCCGAGTTCCAGCAACCGTTCCATTACATCATCGCGATCCTTGTCTTCGATACTCACCTTGTAAACCTGCCTGGGGAGACGTTTACATTTCAGTTGGATGTGCTTCCGAAATCGGAACCAGCGCACGCTGGCGTTTTTGCGATAGCAGCATGAATTCGTTTGATAAAGCGGCGACTTTTTCCGCGTCTTCCGCTCGTTCGGCCTCGGCCAGTTCTGATTTCAACTGTTCGATCTGATCCTGCACCTTCATAACGCGAAAACTAAAGACGCATTCGGCCGGGGTAAGGCTCTGATTTATCGCATGCAATTCGCGTGTATCCCATTTTCCGGAGTCGCCCATCATCAGGGTGGCTATTAGACTCGCAGGGATGTTGTCTGGTTCCGTCTTCTGAGAAAGACTGTCAAAGTCGACCCGTTCGCCTGTGCCCGTCAGTTCGATGACGGCACGAAAAATCGGGGCCGTCATCAAGTCTTCATAATCTTCCGGACGCAGTATCGCGAGGATCTCGTCACGCTTCCGATCGTCGGCAAAGAGCAACTCGAGCAGGCGCTGTTCGGCGATCGTCGGTGTTGCCGTGCGCCGTCCCTGGACCCTCTGTTTGGCATCGATGATTGGGCTCCTCGACCGGAGCGACATCCAAAGCTCGCGTCGCAACGTGGCGTCGGTAATGCGAAGTGCATCCATTGCCATATCAAAATACTCGCGTTTCTGGACGCTACTGTTGACGGCCTTAATGTAAGGAAGAACTTCTTCGACGGCCTCACCCTTCTCAGCGGGCCGGTGAAGATTACGGCCGCGCAAAGCATTCTCAATTACGAATTGTATGTGTGGTTGGGCCTGTGCTCGTCGCCGTTGATATTCAGTTACGCCAAACTTTCGGATGTACTCGTCGGGATCGGCACCGTCGGGAAGCACCAGCACTTTCACTTCGAGATCTTCGGCAAGCAGGATCTCGATCGACTTCTTCGCTGCCTGCACGCCAGCGCGGTCGCCATCATAGTTGACTACAACTTTGCGCGCAAACCTGCTTATCAGCTTCACCTGGTCCGATGTCAACGCAGTTCCCAAACTCGCTACGATGTTCTTCACGCCGGATTGATACGGCACGATCAGATCGAGAAAACCTTCGACGAGAATCGCGAAACCCGAGCGTCGAATCTCGTCGCGCGTGAGGTTTAGACCAAACAGATTTCGACCTTTTACATAGGCAGCGGTCTCCGGCGAGTTGATGTACTTCGCGTCTTCGTTTTTCAAAGTGCGGCCGCCGAAGGCGATGGGCCGTCCCTGGTGATCGAACACGGGAAACATCAAACGTCCTCGGAAGCGATCGTATGAACCACCTTCGTCTTTTTTCACTACCAGACCACTGCGTTCGATCTGTTGCTGCGTCGCGCCTTTCTGACGCAGGTACGTAGAAAGCGCGTCCCAACTATCAATGGCGTAGCCTAGTCGGAATGTTTTCTGTGTTTCGTCAGTGAGCTCTCGCTGGTTGAGATAATCACGCGCGATGCGGCCTTCAGCGCTTGATTCGAGTTGTTTTTCCCACCAATCGAGGGCCCAGGAATTGAGTTCGACGACTTCGTCCGATTCCTGTCGACGCGCTTCAAAGCGACTGTCGTCGATCAGCTTCGGCAAGGGCATGCCGATCTTGTCGGCAACGATTTTGATTGCCTCGGGAAATGCGACGCGCTCAATCTCCATGACAAAGTTGAAGACCGAACCGCCTTTGTGACAGCCGAAACAGTAGAAGATCTCTTTGGCTGGACTGACCGAGAACGAAGGCGTTTTCTCTTTGTGAAATGGGCAACAGGCCATCCAGTTCGCGCCCTTTTTCTTGAGCTGCACGTAGTCCTGAATAACGCGGACGATGTCTGCCTGTCGTTTGAGATCGTCGATGAAAGTTTGGGGGTAACGCATTGGGCCTTAGGGATTTCGCAACTTTGCGAGAAGCTATTGTCTCAACTCAACCAGCGTTGCACCAGCCCCGCCCTGATCGGGTGGCGCCGGTCGAAAACGATCGACATGAGGATGCCCGTCCAACAATCCGCCGATGGCGCGACGCAACGCGCCCGTGCCGTGTCCATGAACGATTCGCACTTGCGACAGATGTGCCAGCGAAGCTTCATCAAGAAACTTATCAACTGCGTCGACCGCTTCGTCAGTTGTTTGGCCGATGACGTTCAACTCTGACACGGCGCGCTGTTCGGCGGTTGACGTAACGCGGACATCAGCGTTCGCTGACTGTCGCAGCTTTTCGAGTTTGCCTCCCTTTGGTGTTGCGACTGCCTGGACCAGTTCGAGGTTTTCCAGTTTCTCTCTGAAGCGTAAAGATTTCACGCGGATTTCCGCGAGCCCGTTTTTGATCTGATCGACGATGCCGACTGAACCGAACGAAAGAAGTCTAACTGTGTCGCCAACCAGGATCTCTCGTGACAGAGTTTTGAACACAGGTTGTTCGGATTTCTCAGGTACAGGCTCAGGAGCAACAACAACCTTCACCGATCGTTTTATTTCACCAACATTTCGTTGAACTTCTCGTTCGGCCCGGACACGTTCAGTTTTGTTTTCAATTCGTGTTACCAGTTCGTGCGCGCGTTTTTCTAGATCGGCCAATGTGCGTTGGACCAGGTTGTCGAACGTCAATTGGCGTTGCCGTTCCTGTTTTTCAGCTTCCTTGTCAAGCGACGCAAACTTTTCCGCGACTGTCGTGCGCTCTTCTTCCAACGCGCGGCGCAGGGCCTCGGCTTCTTCCGACTCACGTTTGATTCGTTTCAGATACTCCGATGCCTGCAACGATGAGTCTTTAACTGAATTCGCGGCCGTATCGACGATTGACGCAGGCACGCCGAAGCGACGCGCGATCTCGAGTCCGGAAGAAGCACCGGCGAGACCGACTAGCAGCCGGTAAGTCGGTCGCAGCGTTTTCTCGTCAAACTCGACACTGGCGTTGATGACTCCCTCCTCGTTGCCCGCGTACATCTTCAATCCGCTGTAATGCGTCGTGGCAATCACATGCGCACCACAAACGCGGCGGAAGTTGTCCACGACGGCAACGCCAAGCGCCGAACCTTCTTCGGGATCCGTTCCGGTGCCGACTTCGTCAAGCAACACGAGCGCTGGTGCTTCGCAGAGGTCAAGCATGCGCGAGATGTTGGCGACGTGCGACGTGAACGTCGATAGATTTGCGGCCAACGATTGATGGTCGCCGATGTCTGCGAGAACCGAAGCGTAAAACGGCACGCGAGCGGTTTTCGCGGGCACTGAAATGCCCGACATTGCAGCCAGCGCCGATAGTCCCGTGGTTTTTAGAACGACGGTCTTACCGCCGGCGTTTGCGCCGGAGATCACCATCGCGTTTTTGTCGTCGTCCAACGCAAACGAAACGGGAACGACCTCTCCACCACTAGCACGCAGATTTTCTTCAAGCAACGGATGCCGCGCTTCGGTCAATTCCAGACGACCGCTCGACAGCGGCGTTTCCGGATCTGCGTCGATCTCCGGAATCACGCAGTTGAATCGCTGGTGAAACAAAGCCTTCGCATTGATGAAGTCCAGCTCGGCAACGGCCAGGGCAGCCATCTGGATCGCAGGCAGTTGTGCACGCAACTCTTCAGTCAGACCAAACAGTATCCGCGCAATCTCGCGGGCTTCTGCCTCACGCAAGCCCTGCAATTCATTATTTGCGTCGATTGTTTCGAGCGGCTCGACGAACGCCGTTGCGCCAGAAGAAGAGTAACCGTGCGCGACGCCTGCAACACGGCCACGATGATCCGCTTTGACGGGTATCACGAAACGATCGTTGCGCATCGTGACGAGTTCATCCTGAATCGCTTCAGACGATCGACGCATCAAGCTTTCAAGTGAACGGGTGATGCGTGAACGCAAGGTGGCGATCTCGTGACGAATGTTTGCGAGTTCCGGACTTGCGCGATCGTCGAGTTCTCCGTCGGGCAGGATCTTGTTGGTAATGCGCGCGATGAGCGTGTTGAGATCACGCGGCAGAGTTTCCACCAAACGCCAAAGCGCCGGTGCATTCTCGCGTTCATCGTAGATCGCAGCCCGCGCGGACATCGCCTGTTCACACAAACGGGACATCTGCAATAACGACAGTGTGTCGAGAGGCGCGCCCTCGACGTGCAACCGGGCGATTGTCTCCGAAGGATCGCTGATCTCACTGAAGGACCATCTCGCGCCGCGGTTTCGCAGCGTCACGCACTCCGCCAGCGCAGTGAGCTCGTGCCGTAAAGCGTTTCGATCCGCGAGAGGCGCAAGTGTTTCGATCCGCCGCTTGCCCGCTTCGGTTTGCGCGTTGCGTTTAATGAGGTCCAGCAACTGCTGGTACTCGAGTGTTCCAAAAGCCTGGTCGTTCATGAGCGTGTGAAAGGTTACAACGCGCCGGGACGACAAACAAATGGTGGCCATATACAATGGCAGACATCCAGTGAAACACGGATTCTTAACGTTGATCATTGCCTTGACTGCTATAGCAGCAAGCTATTCGTTCGCTTCCGAGCGAGGTTTCGTTATGTCGACACAAGAAAGAGCGCGAGTTCGCGCACCGGAGATTCAAGGCGGGAGCGGCTGGTTGAATACTGACAAACCGCTGTCACTGGCTGCCCTCAAGGGAAAAGTCATATTGCTGGACTTCTGGACCTACGGCTGCATCAACTGCATCCACATCATTCCCGATCTGAAAAAGCTCGAGGCGAAATATCCGAATGAGCTCGTGGTGATCGGCGTCCACTCCGCGAAATTCGAAAATGAAAAAGACACGGAAAACATCCGGCGAATCATCCTGCGTTACGAGATCGAGCATCCGGTCTACAACGACTCGAAATTCGCCGTCTGGCAAAGCTACGGCGTGCGCGCCTGGCCCACGCGCGTGTTGATCGATCCAGCGGGTTACATCATTGGTGGCGTTTCCGGCGAAGGCTATTACGATGAAATAGACCAGACGATAGCAAAAGTAGCCGGTGAGTTTCGTAAGCGTGGCGAACTCAACGAAGCGCCACTCGAGCTAGTTCTCGAGCGCGCGAAAGTCGGCGATCTGCCGCTCGCGTTTCCGGGCAAAATACTTGCCGACGCCGCCAGCGATCGACTCTTCATAGCCGACTCAAATCACAATCGCATTGTCGTCTCCAAACTCGACGGCACACTTGTCGATACTATCGGCGCCGCTGATATTGGCGCGGCCGACGGCGCCTTCGACAAGGCAACCTTCTACCGGCCGCAGGGTCTTGCACTCGCCGGCGATAGTCTTTATGTCGCTGACACCGAAAACCATTTGATCCGGCGAGTCGATCTAAAAACACGCACCGTTGAAACAGTCGCCGGCACCGGAAAGCAGACGCGCGAGTATCCGCCGAAGGGAGGACCAGCGCGTACGACCGCATTGAGTTCTCCGTGGGATCTTGGACTCGTAGGCCGAACGCTCTACATCGCGATGGCTGGTCCACATCAGATCTGGAAGCTTGATCTCGACAACAATCAGGTCTCGGTCTTTGCCGGCTCGGGACGAGAGGCACGTTTGGACGGATCGCTCGCCGAGTCGGGCTTTGCGCAACCATCCGGAATCGCGGCAATCGACAACACGCTGTATGTTGCCGATAGCGAGTCGAACATCATTCGCGCGATTGACATCGCCGGCGGAACAGTAAAGACGCTCGTCGGAGGTGACCTATTTGAGTTTGGTGATGTCGACGAATCCGGCGACAACGTACGGTTGCAACACCCACTCGGCATCGTTCCCTTCGGCGACAAGCTCCTGATCGCCGACACGTACAATCACAAGATCAAGGAACTCGATCCGAAACGGCGTCGCGTCGTGAGCTTGTTTGGCACAGGCAAGCCAGGCCAGGCCGACGGGTCTTCAGCTTCGTTCTATGAACCAGGCGGACTTACTGTCGCAAACGGAAAGCTCTACGTCGCCGACACAAACAATCACGCCATTCGCGTCGTCGATCTAAAAACGAAACAAGCAAGTACGTTGCGAATGAACGGTCTGACGCCGCCAGCCAAGAACATGCAGGCATTGGAAACCGCGGATGGTCCAAACGCGGAAGAGACGCGCATCGCAGCGCAGGAAATCCGTGCGGGAGCTAATGGCTTCCTGAACATCGACGTCCAACTACCGCCGGGCTATCACCTCAACCCACTGGCGCCGCAGCGTTACAAAGTTTCGGTTGCAGGCGCAGCCATCAAGTTCGACGAAAGTAACGCTTCACGTACGTCCAAAGACCTGAAACTTCCGTTGCGTATTCCATTTACCTCCGGGGCAACGTCTGGATCCGCCAACGTCCGCGCCCAAGTCACGCTTTTCTACTGTCGCGAAGACAACACGGGCACTTGCCGGATCAAAACACTCGTCTGGCAGGTTCCAGTGAACGTTGCCAGCACGAGTTCCAATAGCGAGGTCAAACTTCAGGGCAAATTAACCACCGATTAAAAGGATCTGTTAATATCGCTGCTCCCCTAAATTCGTATTTTAAGGAGTGAGTGCTGTGGCTGATAAACCATTTCTCACTGACATAAAAACTTTGCGCGAACGCGCCCGAAAACATATCGAGAATGGCGCTATTACCGAAGGCTATACTGCTGATCGCGAAACCGTAGTTAAACTTTTGAACGAGGCGCTGGCGACCGAAATCGTTTGCGTGCTGCGCTACAAGCGACATTACTTCATGGCGTCGGGCATTCATGCTGAAGGTGTGGCGGCGGAGTTTCTGGAGCATGCCAACGACGAGCAAGGGCATGCGGATCAGATTGCGCAACGAATAGTTCAGCTTAAGGGCGAACCGAATTTCAATCCCGAAGGATTGTTGATGCGCAGCCACGCCGAGTACGTTGAAGGTGCGACGCTCACTGAAATGATCCAGGAAGATCTCGTAGCAGAGCGTATTGCGATCGATAGCTATCGCGAGATGATCACCTACTTCGGCAGCGACGATCCGACTTCCCGACGCATGCTCGAAGGAATCCTCGCCGTCGAGGAAGAACATGCCGACGATTTGGTGAGCCTTTTAGAGAAGATGGGTTAGACCTGTGTTTTGTCGGTTTCTAATCCATAGCAGGAACACAGATGAATAACCCCGGCCGGCCTACGATGTGCCGTAGTTGTGGTTCGATCGTAGGCGCTGGAGAATTGCAATGCGCCGTCTGCGGCGCGCCATCCGGCCCACAGGGCGTCAATCAGCCGGCCGCCAACAAGCCGGCGTCCTCCCAACAACAACGTCCGCAGGATCGCGAAGCCATGCGCTTCGCGCGCGCGATTCTCGCTCGTCCCAATAAATTTACAATCATTTTTCTAATCGCAAACCTGTTCGTGTTCCTGTTGATGTGGGAATCGAGCGGCATGAAGTCGGAGGTACTGTGGTCAGGCTTCGATGAACGCGTACTCTCCACCTACGGCGCAAAACTGAATTACCTCGTGGCCCAGTACCGTCAATGGTGGCGTTTCGTGACGCCGATCTTCGTTCATGTAAACCTCCCGCACCTCTTTATCAACATGTTCAGCCTGTGGATGGTTGGACCATATGTTGAGAAGTTGTATGGGTCGGCGAAGTTTGTCGTGTTCTGGGTGTTCAGCGGGATTCTAAGTATCGTCGCAAGTTATCTGACGGTGCGACCCGATCTGGTTGCGGGTGGGATGGGCCGGTTTCTGTTTAAGACGGCGGACAATCCTTCGGTGGGCGCGTCAGGCGCGCTCTTTGGATTAGTAGGTGTGTTATTTGTTTTCGGTATCAAGTTCCGACGCGAACTACCCGAAGGATTCAAGCGAGCGTTCGGCGTCGGTATGCTGCCGATCATCGTTATCAACTTGATTATCGGATTTCTTGGCCGCGGGTTTATCGACAACGCCGCGCATCTCGGCGGTCTAGTGGCAGGAATACTGCTGGCGTTGGCAGCCGAGTATCGACGTCCAGGTGATCGCACGAGCGTTTCCGTTTTCTGGCGAATGTTGCAGGCGCTGTCGCTGGTGATAGTTGTGGCCGGGGCTTACAAAATCGTTCGCAACTTCAACCGTCCCATTCCGCCATCGCCGGAGCAAATCGCGAGGGCGCGGCATCAGACGTTTCTGAGTTTTGTGAGCGGGATGAACGTGCTTCAGGAGCAGGTGTCGCGAATAGTTCATGACAACGACGCCAGCCAGGTTGAAGTAGCGAGTCAACACGTGTCTGAGCAAGCCGCGCCTGACGCTCGTGCGGCTGAGTTGCGGGACCGGCTGCTGGTAATTCTTTCAAAGTTTGTGGAGGCGTCCAGCAAGGGACAGACGGACCAGCGTTTGATGGAAGAGTTTGAAACGTGGCATGAAGATTACATCGAATGGTTTAAAGGAGCGGACTAATGGAGATTAAGAAAGTTGGAGTTTTGGGATGTGGTTTGATGGGCGCCGGTATCGCCCAGGTCGCCGCGACGGCCGGGTTTGAGACTGTTGTAAAAGAGGTTTCGGACGAGTTTATTACTAAGGGATTCGGCGGGATTGAGAAGTCGTTGGCGAAGTTTGCAGAGAAAGGGACGATCACTTCGGAGCAGCAGACTGAGATCCGCGGGCGGTTGTCGGGTACGACGTCGTTCGACGCGCTTGCCGACTGCGACATCATCATCGAAGCAATCATTGAAAATCTGGACGAGAAGCGCAGCACTTACAGCCGACTCGATGCCCTGTGCAAGCCGGAGACGATCTTTGCGTCAAATACTTCGTCACTGTCGATTACCGAAATGATGACGGCGACGTCGGCGGCGCGACAGCGTCGTTTCATTGGGATGCACTTTTTTAATCCTGTGCCGTTGATGAAGCTCGTCGAAGTGGTTAAGACGATCCTTACTGACGAGGATGTGTACGAGCAGGCGGTCGCGTTTGGACAGAAGCTAGGGAAGGTGCCGGTGCGAGCTGGTGACAAGACGGGGTTCATTGTGAATCGTCTGCTGGTGCCGTACATGCTGGATTCGATTCGGGCGTTGGAGGAAGGTGTCGGATCGATTGTTGATATCGATAATGCGATGAAGCTTGGGTGTGGATACCCGATGGGTCCGTTCACGCTTGGTGATTTCGTGGGGTTGGATACGACGTACTACATTGCGGAGATCATGTTTAACGAGTTTCGGGAGAAGCGGTTTGCTCCGCCGCCGTTGTTGAAGCGGATGGTGTTGGCGGGACTGTATGGGCGCAAGTCGGGTCGCGGGTTCTACGACTACACGAAGGATCCGAAGAACCCGACCCCGATGAACCTCGTTTAGGTGAAAGGTTAGCCACTTTCGTTCAAAATAAGCCGTTTTCGGCTATATACACAGTTGGGGTCGGCTGCTACACTTCGAGTCGTGGAAGGAGACTGAATGAGCGAAGACCTCACAAAGAAAACACCAGATACTGAAAGCGACCGACTAACCTTAATCCGCAATATCGTTAAAAAACTCGATAAGCATGAAACGATTCTGACGCTGATTCTGGATCGTTTAGACAAGTTAACATCTCGCGCGGAAGCGTCGCAGATTCGCCTGTACGCCATCGACGCAAGACTTGAAAGTCTCGAACGGACGATCAAGCGTTCCGTGGATAATCTCGAAAGCGGTCAGACGGTTTTTAATGACGCGATTCGCAAGATCAATATCGGTTTTCTTGACGTTAATGAGCGGTTACAGCGTCTTGAGCCACAAAACAAACCAACAAATTCATCAACTTGATGCGCCTCCGAGCATCTCCTATACTGCGAAACGCAGTAACTATTAAGCTCGCGGGGTCGAAGGGATTGCAGCCTACGGTTCACGAAGGCCGTCTAAACGCGGAAGGTTTTCGCTTCGCTATCGTCGCGAGTCGCTGGAATGAATTCATCTCCGGCCGTCTGGTCGAGGGCGCGCTCGACGGCCTGGAACGTTTGGGTGCAAAAGAAGGACGAGTAGACGTCTATCGAGTGCCAGGCGCATTCGAGATCCCTTTACTCGCTCTCCGGCTCGCACAGTCGCGCAAGTTTGACGCAGTAATTTGTCTTGGTACTATCATTCGAGGTCAGACTCCCCACTTCGATTACATAGCCAACGAGGTCGCGCGTGGCATATCACACGCTGGACTGGAAAGTGGAGTGCCAGTCGTCTTCGGCATCGTAACTGCCGATACGGTTGACCAGGCCATCGACCGGGCCGGTGTGAAACTTGGCAACAAAGGCTTCGAGGCTGCCATGACCGCAGTCGAGTTGGCTAACCTTTACAGGGAAACATTCGAAGAGTGATGAGCTGGAACAGAGTTTTATTCACGGCTCATCAATACAAAGGGTTTTGGTAATTTTTTATGGGTTCGCGACGTAAGGCACGAGAATGTGCCTTGCAAATGCTCTTTGCGGCTGACGTTGCCGAAACGCCTGCGACCGACGTGGTTCGCAGCTATTGGGCTGAGCTTGGAGAGGCTGACCTTGACGAGTCAGCTCGCCAGTTTGCGACTCGCCTCGCAGCCGGTACACTTCAAAACCTCGAGTTGCTCGACGAGCGCATACGCTCGCGCGCCGAACACTGGCGCATCTCCCGTATGGCCGTCGTCGATCGCAACATCCTTCGTCTCGCAGTCTACGAGTTCCTTTACGAGCCCACACCCAGGACGGTCGCGATCAACGAAGCATTGGAAATCGCCCGGCGCTTCTCGACGTACGAAGCCACTCAATTCATCAACGGGATTCTCGACGCAATCAAACGCGACCTCGACGAACAACAACCGCAACGAAACGTCCAGCCCGAATCAGAAGACAGCGAAACGGACGCTGCTGATGAATGACGAGTTCGAAGAGCGCCTTACACAAATCTCCGCGAAGATCGACCAACTGCGGACCAGTACCGGTAAAGACAGACGCGAGTTGCTTGATACGCTGTTCCGCAGCGTTCACAGCCTGAAAGCCGCAGCGCACGCAAACGGGCTAAACGATCTCGCCTCACGTGCTCACGAATTCGAGGATTTACTTCACGGGATTCGCACCGGCAGAACTTCGCTCGACGAACTAACCGATTTCGATCACGCGCCAAGCCCACGGATTGAAAACATAATTCCTGCGGACATCCATGATTCGTTGAAAGACGACGAACGCTATCGGTTAGCTGAGTGCCTGGCGGAGAAGGCGCACATCTACCTCGTCGAAACAAACTTCGACATCTCCGATTTCGATCGTCAGTTTCAGCAGTTGAAACAAGATCTAAACAAGACTGGTGAGGTGATCGCGACGGCTCCGATGACGGAGGACGGAAGGATCAATTTCCGGATTCTGTATGCAACAAAATCCGAGCTTTATCGGATCGTCGATCAGGCGGTGCGTGCCGGTCGTGCGGTTGCCAAAGCGACCGGTAAAGAGGTCGACTTTTCAATACGAGTAGACGGTGCGTTAGACAAAGCAGTGTGTGATTCACTCGCGGATCCCTTGATGCACCTTGTGAGGAATGCAGTGGATCACGGAATTGAAACGAAAGGACACGTGGCGATCGAAGCGACAGAAACCCGGATCACAGTCGCCGATGACGGTTGTGGAATGGATGCTTCCACTATCGAGCGGATATTCGAGCCCGGTTTTTCGACCGCCTCCGAGTTAACAGCTTTTTCTGGTCGCGGAGTCGGCCTCGATGTCGTAAAGACCGCGATCGAAGAGCTCGGCGGCGCTATCACAGTCTCCAGCGCACCTGGAAAAGGCGCGACTTTCGAAATAACTCTCCTTAAGTAGCCCAATCCATCTTCGGGTGCATCGTGTGCCACTTCGTCGCGCGCTCAAACGCGAGCGCCACCCGCAACGGCGATACCTCGTCGTAAACTCCACCCGTAAACATGATCGCCGCCGGTAGATCGTTTACGAACCCACACGGTACGACCACTGCCGGATGCCCGGTCAGATTAGTGACCAACAAACTTGCGCTTCCCGGCGCGGGACTGACAAACACGTCCCACTGCGACATCAATTTCTCCATCTCGTGCATCAGCAACGTGCGCGCGCGTTGTGCTCGGATGTACTCAACGGCAGGAATGAAGCGAGACGTCCGGAACGTGTTGGGCCAATCGCCCGGGCCTTGACCTGAAAGCTGATTTACGCGCCCGTCGCGCGTGATGTCGTCAAATGCGGTCGCTGCTTCGGCCGAGAGGATGTAGCGCAATGAACCCGCGGAAAACTTCGGCAATTCGATCGGTACGAGCTTCGCGCCGGCCTTCTGCAGATCATCCAATGCCGTCTTGTAAACGGCCCGTCGCTGCTCGGCAGTTCGTTGCTGCTGCGGATTCGCGGTTGCCGGGCCACCACCCGGACCACCCGTCCCTTCAAACTCAGTCTTCAAATAACCAATTCTCAACGTACTGATGTTCGTGTCCGAATTCCAGTTGAACGGCGCGTCGCCGACGGTGATGTCTTTCCCGTCCGGTCCATAGATCGCGTGCAAAGCTGCGGCACAATCCTCAACGCCACGACACATCGGACCGATCTTGTCCATGGTCCAACTCAGACCCATCGCGCCGTAGCGACTCACACGTCCGTACGTCGGACGCAACCCGACGACGCCGTTACGCGATGATGGCGAGACGATCGAGCCGAGCGTTTCCGTGCCGATCGAAAAGCCAACCAGTCCGGCGGCGGTCGCAGAACCAGGACCAGCAGACGAGCCGCTCGATCCCTGTTGTGCTTCGTCCGGCTGCCATGGATTGCGCGTCACGCCGGCAAACCAACGTGCGCCCTGCGCGAGTGCGCCCATCGACAACTTCGCGACAAGTACTGCACCCGCTTCGTTCAACCGTTCGACGACGGTCGAGTCGTAGTCCACGATCTGATCGCGATAAGGTTCGGCACCCCACGTAGTCTTGATTCCCCTGGTGGCGAAGAGATCTTTCGCACCCCATGGAATACCGTGTAGTGGTCCACGATACTTCCCGCGCTTGATCTCCGCGTCGGCAGCCGCAGCTTGTTTCAACGCAAGATCTTCAGTCAGAGTAACTACGCAAAGAAGTTTTGGCCCATAACGCTTGAGCCGCCCGAGATACATCTTCGTCAAGTCGGTCGAACTGATCTTCCGCGTGCGTATCAACTCTGCTAACTGAGGCACGGTCGCAAACGCCAGATCTTCGACGCTCTTGTATTGAGGCGACTCAATCTTGCCAAAACGGAACTTCGTGCGCGGGCCGTACAGTTCTTTCTTCGCGCGCATCGGGTGAAACGCAAATGCCGGTTCGGTGTCGAGCGGGATGTCGATCTTGCGCACAGTCTCGTACGAATCGAGGTTGCGATTGACGCCCCCGAGCGCCATTGCTTCCTGCGCGTCAGTAAGCTCGATGCCTATCAGCTTTTCAGCCTCGCGCATCATTTCTTTCGTAATTCGTGGCGCCGGCGTTGGCGAGGGTGCAGGAGACGGCGTGGCCGTTTGCGCAAGAACGGAATCGGGCGTCGCCGTTGCGATACCAAGCGCGGACATCAGCTTGATGAACGATCGTCTACCAACACGAATCTTCTTAATCATGGTGATTTGTATCCGTAGTGCAATTGAATTCGGGAGATGATAGTCTATCGACACACGAAAACTAAACGGATTTTCAAACCTTGAGCCAAATACAAAAAACAGATCTGTCGGAATTTATTGCTGAAGAATTTGGGGCGAACGCCGCCTACGTGCAGGGACTCTTGGACCGGTTCCAGAGCAATCCCGCCCTCGTGGATGATTCGTGGCAATCGTATTTCAGAGAACTACTCGGCGATGGTGCTGGACCTGCGCCGCAACAGGCTGGAAATGGGGCCGGTTCGGCAGCGCCCGCGCCCGCTCGTGCACCGGAACCAAAACCCGCTGCGCCCGTGGCCGCACCTGCGCCTGAACCTGATGCGGAAGTGGTGCCAATTCGTGGTCCTGCCGCCAAGATCGTCGAGAACATGGAGACCAGTCTCTCCGTTCCGACCGCGACTTCCGAACGTCGCATCCCGGTTAAACTACTTGACGAAAACCGGCGCCTCATCAACAAGCACCTGAGCGAAAACGATCGCGGCAAGGCATCGTACACGCACCTGATCGCCTGGGCGGTATTGCGCGCGCTCGACGTTTATCCACAGCTCAACGACGGGTTCGCCGATGTTGACGGTCAAGCTTCGCGTGTGAAGCGCCCGAGTGTAAATCTTGGCGTCGCAGTCGATCTTACGAAGAAAGACGGAACCCGCACGCTGCTCGTGCCGAACATCAAGTCAGCGAACCGTCTCACTTTTTCTGAGTTTCTGGAGGCCTACGACGATGTAGTCAAACGCGCCCGCGACGGCAAACTCCAGATCGCCGATTTTCATGGAACGTCAATTTCACTGACGAACCCGGGAACGATCGGAACAGTCGCATCGATTCCTCGCTTGATGGTGGGCCAATCGGTGATCGTCGCGACGGGAGCGATCGAATATCCGGCGGAGTACCAGGCGATGGCGGCGGAAGCGTTGTCGCAGCTCGGCATCAGTAAGGCGGTCTCGATAAGCAGCACTTACGATCACCGCGTCATTCAGGGCGCGGAATCGGGTTCGTTTCTCGCGCGCGTGCACGAGCTGATCATCGGCAAGCACGATTTCTACACCGACATTTTTCAGGATCTCGGCATTCCGTACGTGCCGTTTCGTTGGAATACGGATCGCAACCCGTTCTTCCTGGCGAGCGATCACATACGCGAGCAGACGCTGAAAGAAGCGCGCGTTATCGAGTTGATCAACGCGTATCGCGTGCGCGGGCATTTGATCGCCGACATCGATCCGCTACACGCGTTGCCGTTGCTGTATCACCCCGAGCTCGACATTGAAACGTACGGTCTGACGATCTGGGACCTCGACCGCACGTTCATCGTCGATGGTCTCGCCAATCGCGAAAGCATGACGCTGCGCGAAGTTCTTGACATCCTTCAGCGCGCGTACTGCGGCAAGGTCGGCGTTGAGTATCGTCACATCCAAAGCAAGGAAGAAAAACTTTGGATCCGCGAACAGATCCGCCGCGAGTTTGTCGAGCCGGAACCGATTCCCGTCGAGGTCAGGAAGCAACTGCTGTTGAAACTGATCGCCGCCGAACAGTTGGAACGTTTTCTGCACACGAAGTATCTCGGCCAGAAACGCTTTTCGCTGGAAGGCTGCGAAACTGTCATCCCGATCCTTGATCGGCTTATTGAGGGCGCAGGCGAGCGCGGTGTAAACGACATCGTCTTCGGCATGGCCCATCGTGGCCGTCTCAACGTGCTTGCCAACGTGATCGGCAATCTTAGCGAACGGATCTTTGCGGCGTTTGAAGGATCGGTCCACCCGGAGTTTCCGGCTGACGAAGGCGACGTAAAGTATCACCAGGGCGCCACCGGCGAGCGCGAGCTGAGCGATGGGCGCAAGGTGAGGTTGTCGTTGTCGCCGAACCCGAGTCACCTCGAAGCGGTCGATCCAGTCGTCGAAGGCATGGTACGCGCGAAGCAGGATGAGACGATGGGCCACGAGGGCGCGACGCGCGAGCAGGTCATGGACCTCGCGCTGCCTGTTTTGCTTCACGGCGATGCTGCTTTCGCCGGACAGGGCGTCGTGATGGAGACGTTGAACCTCGCGCAGTTGAAGGGTTATCGCACCGGCGGGACGATCCACATCATCATCAACAATCAAATCGGGTTCACGACCTCGCCTGAAGCAGGTCGCTCAACGATCTATTCCACCGACGTCGCGCGAATGACGCAGTTGCCGATATTTCACATCAACGGCGACGATCCGGAAGCAGCGTATCGTGTGTTGCGAATCGCGCTTGAATACCGGCAGGAGTTCAACAAGGACGTCGTACTCGATCTGGTTGGTTTCCGTCGCCTAGGTCACAACGAAACCGACGAGCCGAGCTATACGCAACCACTGATGTACGCGCGCGTAAAAGCGCACCCGGGTGTTCGAACGGTTTATGCGAAACGGTTGATCAAAGAAGGCGTCGTCACCGAAGACGATGTCAAGAAGATGATCGAGGAACGCGTGCGCCGTTTCGAAGAAGCGCTCGCGAACGCGAAAAACAAAGTCGCCGAAGATCCACCGCAGGCGCAGCCGCGCGTTGCGGAGCTCGACGGATCGGAAATCGTGCCGACGGGTGTGAGTTCCGAAGTAATCAAGAACATCGCGCACAAGATCGCCGTGGTGCCCGACGGTTTCAACGTGAACCCGAAGATGGTGGGCCAACTGGCGCGACGCGCAAAGATGGGTGATGGCAGCGCACCGCTCGATTGGGCGTTTGCCGAGTCTATCGCGTTCGGTTCGCTCGTGCTCGAGGGCACGCGCGTGCGTTTGAGCGGACAGGATTCGGGTCGCGGCACGTTCAGTCAACGCCACGCGGTCTTGTACGACACGCAGACTGGAAAAACGTGGGCGCCACTTTCGGAGTTGAGATTTGAGAAGAGTCCCGGTGCGCGTTTCGAGGTGTTCGACAGTTCGCTGTCCGAAGAAGGCGTGCTCGGTTTTGAGTATGGCTACTCGGTTGTTGCCGACGATGCGCTTGTGTTGTGGGAAGCGCAGTTTGGTGACTTTGGAAACGGCGCACAGACGATCATCGATCAGTACATCGCCGCTTCCGAAGACAAGTGGAAACAGAAATCACGCGTCGTGATGCTGTTGCCGCACGGTTACGAAGGACAGGGGCCGGAACATTCGAGCGCGCGACTCGAACGCTACTTGCAACTGTGCGCCGAGAATAATCTCGCGGTCTGTTATCCGACCACGCCTGCGCAATACTTTCACTTGCTGCGCCGGCAAGTACGACCCGGCATGGAGCGGCCGCTCATCGTGATGACGCCGAAGAGCCTGCTTCGTTTGCCTGCCGCGTCGTCGACGATCGGGGACCTCGAAAACGGCGGTTTCAAGCCGGTAATTGACGATGCCGAGATTGGAGATCCGGCGGCGGTCAAGAAAGTCGTGCTGTGTTCGGGCAAGCTTTATTACGACCTGATGGACGCGCGAAAGAAGGCGCAGGAAAGCCGGGTTGCGATCGTGCGGTTGGAACAGTTCTATCCGTTCCCGTTGACGAGCATTCGCGAAATCCTTGGCCGTTACAAAAACGTTCGCGAACTTGTTTGGGCCCAGGAAGAGCCGCAGAACATGGGTGGTTGGACGTTCATGCAGGAGCGGTTGGAGAATTTGCTGCCTGCGTGCGAGCGACCGCGATACGTCGGACGCTCTGCGTCGGCGAGTCCCGCGACTGGCTCGTACAGCATTCATCAGAAAGAGCAAGCTGAGTTAATTGCGGACGCGCTTTCGGTTTCTGCTGAAGAGGTGACTCCGGTGACGAGCAGTCCACCCAGTCGTCCGGATGATGGACTTAGTTCGTAGCAGCCGGTTTGCCTGCGTCGTCTGAGTGAGTTGTGGCGAGTAATCTCTGTCGTTCGAAGTGATCTGCGATCTCTTCTGCTGTTTTTCGACCTACAAAAGGCGTAAGTTCCGAAACTCCAGCCTTCGAAATCCTCTGAATTGATCCGAAGTGACGTAACAATCTTCCTTTGCGCTTATCACCAACACCGGGAATCGCAGTCAACTCGGAAGTGAAGTCACGCAACTCGCGACGCTTGCGGTGATACGTGACGGCGTAACGATGCGTCTCGTCGCGAATCATTTGCAGCAGGCGCAGGATCAACGAATGCGAATCGAGATAGATCGGTTCATCCTGCCCTTTCATCAGCAGGTAAGCGACGTCGTTGTGTCGTTGTGGTGGTTTGACTACGCCAACCATCGGAATCGCTTCCAGTCCAAGCTCACTCATCGCGACTCCAGCAGCCGTGAGTTGCGCTTTTCCACCATCGATCACGATCAGATCCGGCAACGGTTTTCCTTCTTCAAGTAAGCGTCGATAACGCCGCGTCACCACTTCATGCATCGACGCGAAATCATTCGCGCCTTCAACTCCCCTGATGCGAAACTTGCGATACTCGGAACGATTCATTCGCCCGTTGTCGCAAACAACCATGCCCGCGACGTTCTCCGCGCCCTGGATGTGTGAGATGTCGAACGACTCGATGCGCGCCGGAAAGTGCGGCAGCTCGAGAGTTTCCTGGAGCTCTTCGAGCACGCGTTTCATGTCCGGCTTCAACACCCGGAAGCGCTGTTCGAAAGCGTTCTTCGCGTTCTTGTCGACAAGGTCAATCATGTCGCGCTTTTCGCCACGCTGCGGATCGTAGATTTTGACGCGGCGGCCTTTGCGTTTGGTAAGTGCCTTCTCCAGCAACTCGCGATCGTGAAAATCGACCGGCACGTAGATCTCACGCGGCACGTAATCGGAGGCGTAGTACTGCGCCAGTACTTCGCTCAGGAATTCAGCGGGATCAAAATGATCGTCCGGCAAATCTTCCCAGAAGAACTCGCGACGGCCGACGATGTTTCCTTCGCGCATTGTGAACAACTGCAACGCCAGCCGGCGTCCTTCGCGGTAATAACCGAAGATGTCTACGTCGCTTTCGGAAGTCGTGGCCATCTTCTGCTGCTCGGAAAGCCGCATCACGGTCTTGCGCAAATCGCGATACTTCGCGGCAAGCTCGTAACGCAGGTCGTCGGAAGCTTCGAGCATGCGTTCTTCAAGCATGTCGGCGAGCTCCTTGTTTCGACCTTCAAGCAGGAGCCTTACGTCGCGCACCGCTTCCTGATATTGTTCGGGCGTGCAGAGACCTTTGACGCATGGTCCGAGACAGCGTTTGATGTGATACTCCAGACACGGTCGCGGCGCCTTGCCGTCGATCTCGATGTCGCACGTGCGCAGTTGGAACGTTCTGTTAATTAGATCAATCGTCCGGCGCGCGAGACTTGCCGGCAAAAACGGACCGAAGTACAGCGCGCCGTCACGTTGAATGCGACGCGTGATGACGACTTTCGGAAATGGTTCGTTGATCGTGAGCTTCAGGTGTGGGTACGACTTGTCGTCCTGAAGTTTGACGTTGTAGCGCGGTTTATGTTGTTTGACGAGACTCGCTTCCAGGATCAACGCTTCAACTTCGTTGTCAGTTAGGATGAACTCGAAATCCGTAATTTGTCCGACCAGGGCATCGGTTTTGCGATCGAACGGCCGCGCGCGGAAATAGGATCGAACGCGACTGCGGAGGTTCTTAGCCTTGCCGACATAGATCACCTTGCCCGCGCCGTCCTTATGCAGGTAAACGCCCGGTGAAGGTGGAATTTCTTTGAGTTTTTCCTCTAGTGACATTGTGTTTTAGATGCGCCCATTTTAGCTTACGAGGATCCGTATGAACGAACCAGGTCATTTCTTGGCGCCTTTGCGACTTTGCGGGAAAACCTGCTGAACTTATCTCCCGCAAAGACGCAAAGACGCAAAGGAAGAGTTTGAAGAACAGAATGCGCTTTCCGTTTAATCTTTCAACAGGCAAACCCTTCGACGCAGTGGGATTCGGACTCAACGCAGTAGACCACCTGATCGTGGTTCCGGAGTACCCGGCGTTTGACACTAAACTCCGGCTCCTCGAGCACAAACTATCTGCCGGCGGGCAGACCGCGACGGCGATGGTCTCGTTGCAACGGCTCGGTTTGAAAACTGCGTATGCCGGTCGCTTTGGATCCGATGCCGAGGGAAGTTTCGGCCTGACAACGCTGAAGGACGACGGTGTGAATGTCGATCATGCTGAGGTCGTCGAAGGGGCGAGAAACCAGCTTGCATTCATCACGATCGACGCCCGCAACGGCGAACGCACGATCGTTTGGGACCGCGATGATCGACTTGCATATCGACCTGACGAGGCGCCGGTCGAGTTTGGATCGATGGGGCGCGTGTTGCATCTCGACGCTCACGATCCACCAGCATGTCTGCGTCTGGCGCAGGCCGCTCGTGAGGCGGGAACGATTGTTTCCGCTGACATCGACAACGTCTACGACGGGCTGCCCGCGTTGCTGGCATTTATCGACATCATGATCGGATCAAAAGAGTTTCCGCATCGCGTGACCGGAATCGCCGATCAGCGTGGCGCACTCGTTGAACTCCAAGCGCGCTACGGATGTGCGATAACGGGCATGACTCTCGGAACCGCAGGCGCGATCGTTTACTGCAACGGCGAGTTCATCGAATCGCGCGCATTCGAAGCTCCCGGCGGTTGCAAAGACACAACCGGAGCCGGCGATGCATTCCATGGCGGCTTTCTTTACGGGCTGTTGCGCGGCGACGACATCGAAACCAGTCTGCGATTCGGAAACGCAGTCGCGGCGATGAAGTGTTCGGCCCTTGGCGCGCGGTCCGCGTTACCCACCCACGCGCAGCTCCAAAAATTCCTGAATTTACAGAATCCGTGATATAGAGGTGCCTATGAGACTCATATTAGTTGTTACTGCGTTACTCCTGGCCCTGATCCCGATTCCACAGTCCACGTCCGCCGACATCGTCTTCAAGAACGGCAACGTTTACACCGTCGATTCTAAAGCGGAGCGCGCGCAGGCGATTGCCGTTACGAAGGATCGAATCGTCTTCGTCGGTTCCAACGCGGACGCGCAAAAATTTGTCGGTTCGAAAACACGTGTCGTCGATTTGAAGGGCGCGACCGTCCTTCCAGGTTTCACAGATGCGCATCAACACCTCTCCGGCGTGGGCTTCCGCGAGATGACTTTAAATCTCGAAGACGCAACGAGTCTCCAAGACTTCCTTGCGAAGGTGAAAGCGCGGGTGGACCAGACAAAGCCGGGCGCGTGGGTTACCGGACGCGGCTGGATCGAAACGCACTGGAAGCCACCGGTGTTTCCCACGCGCTCGGATCTCGATAGTGTCGCGCCTAACAACCCTGTAATCCTCACCCGCGCCGACGGGCATGGGTCAGTCGCGAATAGTGCGGCTTTGAACCTCGGCGGCATCGACAAGAACACACCAAATCCGTTCGGCGGTGAGATCTCGAAGGACAAACAGAGCGGTGAACCGAACGGAATGTTGCTCGACACCGCGCAGGGACTCGTGCGCCGTCGCATTCCGCCAACTTCACCCGAAGAAGCAGAACGTGCCGTTGTGTTGGGCGTTAAGCGAAACATCGAACTCGGGTGGACGCAGGTCCAGGACGCAGGCGGCAGTTACAACGACGTCGAGTTGTTCAAAAAGCTCTATACCGAAGGAAAGATCAAACTGCGTATTTACAAAGCAGTCCATGGACCAGGCCCAAGCGCAACCCGGTTGCTCAATGAGGGAGCAATCATCGGCGCGTTCGACAATCGTTTTACTTTCCGAACGATCAAAGTCGTTTCGGACGGTGCGCTGGGTTCACGCGGGGCCGCGCTGCTTGGTCCATACTCAGACAAGGAAGACACTTCCGGATTTCTAACAGTAAAAGCCGAAGACTTGCGGCCGATGCTGGTCGACGCACTACGCAAAGGGATTCAAGTTGAGACGCATGCGATCGGCGATCGTGCTAATCGCTTCATCCTTGATGAATATGAGGCGGCGTTCAAAGCAGTACCCACGGCGGAGAGGAAAGTCGCCGATCCGCGTTGGCGAGTCGAGCACGCGCAGATCGTGAATCCCGAAGACATTCCACGGTTTGCAAAGCTTGGGGTTATTCCGTCGATGCAGCCGTCGCACGCGATTGGCGATCTTCATTTCGCGCCCAGGCGCGTGGGAATTCCGCGCCTCAAGGGTTCGTACGCGTGGGTGAGCCTGATTAAGTCAGGCGTGGTTATAGCCGGCGGGTCGGATGCGCCGGTGGAACGGGGCGAACCGATGATCGAGTTCTACGCAGCCGTCGCGCGCAAGGACCAGAAAGGATTCTCGGGTGAAGGATGGCATCCGGAAGAAGCAGTTTCGCGCGCTGACGCATTGAAGATGTTCACTCTGTGGCCCGCGTATGCCGCATTTGAGGAGAAACTGCGCGGTTCGATTGAAGTCGGGAAACTGGCGGACCTGACGATCCTCTCCGCAGACATCATGATGATTCCTGCGCCGGAGATATTGAAGACGCGCTGTGTGATGACCGTGATTAATGGCGAGATTGTTTACGAAGGAAGTTGATGCGTACGAAGTGCTTCATCGTATCGGTATTGTGTTTAGGTTTAGCTTCCTCGATGGTAGCTCAGGCTCCCGCGGCGCAGCAGCGAACTGGCCCGGTCGTCGGCCTCAGTATGATCGTTACGAATAAAGACAATAAAGGTGTCGCGAACATCCGCAAAGATCAGGTTCGTATTTACGAGAACGGAACCGAGCAGACAATACTGAGCATCGAAGCCGACGAACGTCCGATCGATTACGGCATCGCGATCGACGCTTCCGGCTCACTAAGATCTCAGAACGAATCAGTTCTCGAGACAGCGAGACTGATCATCGTCAATCGGCGGCCGACCGATGAGATTTTCATCGAGAGATTCATCACCACACACACGATCGAGAAGTACCGCGATTTTACGACCGACACCAACGCGCTGATTCAATCCCTAAACAACTTCAGGATCGAAGCTGGGCATTCGGCCGTGATCGACGGTCTCTACACGGCCGTAGAATATGTCGCCGAATACCACAAAGGAAATGAAGGTCGGCGTAAAGCCGTTGTGATCATCACCGATGGCGAAGATCGAGCTAGCACGCATACTCAACAGGACCTGACGAAGCTGCTACGCGAACGCGGCGTTCAGGTTTTTGTAATCGGCCTGGTTAAGGAGCTGGATCGCGACACGGGACTCATCAGAATGAGTCCGCGCGAGAAAGCCGAGAAACTGTTGAATGCCGTTGCGGAAGAGAGTGGCGGCCGCGTGTTTTTTCCAGCAAAGAAGGATCAGTTAATCAATGCAGCGCAGGAGATAAGCCTCGATCTGCGCGCGCAGTATCGCATCAAATATCAGTCGACGAACGATAGTTCTAAACCGGGTTTCCGCAGAGTTGAGGCGAAGTTCGTTTCGTCGGATGGACAGAAACGTAAACTCATCGTGCCGCCGGGATACTACGCAGGAACCCCACAGCGTCCCGCACAACCGGAGAAAAATCCATGACCGCCAAAGTGTCTACGACTGCGAGACGCAATTTTCTCTCGCTCGCCGGTAAAGGTCTCGGCCTTGCGGCGCTGTCTGTTCCGGCAATCGGCACACTCGCGAAGGAGATAGAAGCGGCGACGAGAAGGGTTAGTCACTTGGGCCCGGAACAGGTGGCGATGGACGAAGATTACTGGTCCATAATTCAAAACTCGTTCACGGTCACGCGCGGCATCGTCAACCTGAATAACGGCGGCGTCTCGCCAAGTCCGCGCATCGTCACCGAAGCCCTCGTGCGTTACATCTGGCAGCAGGAAGACGCGACGGCCTACACGATGTGGCAGATTCTCGAGCCGCAGTCGGAAACGATTCGTACTGGCCTCGCGGAGATGTTTGGTTGCGATCGTGAAGAGATCGCGATCACGCGCAACGCTTCCGAGTCGCTCGAGATTTGTTTAATGGGCATGGACTTCAAACGCGGCGACGAAATTCTTTCGACGACGCAGGACTACCCGCGCATGTTGACGACTTTGCGACAGCGTGAACGTCGCGAAGGTCTTGTCCTCAAGCTCGTCCAGATTCCGATTCCGCCGAAAGATGTGAGCGAGATCACCGCGGCGTTTGAACGCGGCATCACGAGCCGCACGAAACTGATCCTCGTTTCGCACCAGGTAAACATCACGGGCCAGATCACACCGGTGAAGACGATTTGCGACATGGCCCGGGCGCGAGGCATCGAGACGATCGTCGACGGCGCGCACTCGTTTGCCCAGTTTGACTTCAAACAGAAGGATCTCGGTTGCGACTATTTCGGTACGAGTTTGCACAAGTGGCTCTACGCTCCGAAAGGCAGCGGACTGCTTTACGTGAAGCGTGACAAGATCGAGAAGCTGTGGCCGTTGATGGCGGCCGAGTCGAAGCAGGTCAACGATATTCGGAAGTTTGAAGAGGTTGGAACGCACTCCGCGGCGCCTCGGCTCGCGATTGGCGAGGCGATGCTGTTTCACAACGGTATTGGCGGGAAACGCAAAGAGGCGCGGCTGCGGTATCTCTCGCGCTACTGGATGAACCGTTTGAAGAACGTGCCGAAGATCGGGTTCAACACGTCATTCGATCCCAATCAATCGTGCGCAATCGCCAACGTCAAGATTCACGGAATCGACCCGACCGCCATCGGGACTTACCTGTTCAGCAAGCACCGGATCTTTACGACGCCCATCGTCCACGAGGAGTTCACAGGCATTCGCATCACGCCCAACGTTTACACGACTCTTAACGAACTGGACCGTTTCGGCGATCTAATGGAAAAAATTGCCCGCAACGGCCTGCCCACCTGAACTAACCCACTCGTGCGGGCGTAAAGCAGATGATGCTAGAATCCGTGAGGCGGGAGGTTTTACCATGCAGGAAGGTCGAGATTGCATTAACGATGTTTGCACCGCGATTCGTGATGGATTGCGGCAAATTGGCGATTTTTCCTACGCAATAATGCCCAAAGACGTGGCGCATGCCGTCGGCGATCTCAAGAAATCGTTGCTGACGCAGATGCGCGACTGTCTTGACTGGGAAATCGGATGGGTCGACGACCGCGTTGCCGGCGGCGACAAAATGCGGGAAGAGTGGCGTGAAAAGTGTCGCCAACAGACCGCCACTGACGCGACCAGCGAAATCTAGGAAAACAGGCGAAAAACGACTAATGGAAGTCTTACTGGCAGACGAGTACGGATTCTGTTTCGGCGTCGAACGAGCCGTCGAGATGGTTGAAGAAGCGGTTAACGAAGGCGCCCGGCCCATTCGCTCCCTCGGTCCGCTGATTCACAACGCCCAGGAGATGGAACGGCTCGGAGCGCAAGGCGTCTCGACCATCGACACGCCTCAGGAAGCCGACGGCGACACGATCGCCGTCATTCGCGCCCACGGCGTGACGCCGCAAGTTCAACACGATCTTGAACAGCGCGCCGCGAAAGTAATAGATGCCACTTGTCCATTTGTCACTCGCGTGCAGCATCTCGCCGAACGCGCTGCCCGACAGGGTCGCGACGTCGTCGTTGCCGGCAATCCGGATCATCCGGAGATGATCGGCGTCGTCGGTTACGCACCAAACAATACTTACGTCGTGCGCGACGCGAGTGAAGTCGCGAACCTGCCGGCGTTGAGATCACCACTCGTCGTTTCTCAGACGACCATCAAGTTGAAGACGTTTTTGGAAGTTGCGGAAGCAGTGCGTGAGAAAGCGGACACTGAGCCGCAAGTGGTCAACACGATCTGCTCCGCCACTCGCGATCGTCAGGACGCGGCGCGCGCATTGGCTGGACAAGTTGATGCGTTTTACGTGATCGGCGGGCGTCACTCGTCAAACAGTGTGAAGTTGTTGGCTGTTTGTCAGGAGCAATGCGCCAGGAGCTTCCTGATCGAAACTCCCGCGGAGATTAATCCTGCTGATCTGGAAAATGTGAAGCGAGTGGGTGTGACGGCTGGTGCTTCAACCCCAAACTGGTTGATCGATCAAGTTGTCGCGCGTCTTCATCAACTGTAAGAATTTCGAAATTCCTAAACCTCGTCAATGTCGAGCGCGTTTACGATCTGCCGCGCTTCTTCCGAACCATACTCGACAACCTGCCTTCGCAACGCGGCGCGCGCAGTTTCGGAATCCACGGGGTCACTAAGCAACGACATTAGAACTGAAATCGGACAACGAGCGAGCGCTTCGTTTGCGAGTTCGCGCACAATCCTGTCCTCGGAGCGAGCCAGTTCACAGATCTCGCTTGGAGGAAACCGGGAATTGAGTGCATCGGCAAGCACGTCGATGCGTTTGTAATCTCGTTGATTCGAAGCACGACGCACGAGCTGCGCAAACACTTCGGCCGACTCGGTTTTCTCCTGCAAGACTGAGGCACAGGTGTCGGCGATAGATTTGAGTCTTCCGCCTTTTTCCGGGTCAAGTGCGTCAGACTTTTCCGCGGCGCGATCGTCGAGCGCTGCGAGAAAGCGGCTTAACTCAAGATCGGCACGGGCGTCGTAATGAAAATTGCGCGTTGCCTGGGTGCCGGTGACGGCCTGCAAAGCACGTTCGACCAACCCGCGAGTTGAGGGGCGGAGCTCAGACCACACGGTGGCGATTCGCGCACCGAAGTCGCCGAAATCACCAAAAGTGTCGCTCGGCAAGGGGAAGGGCAAGTCTTTGAAGTCCACCTTTCTTTCTTCGGTTCTCTCTGAGCGGATTTATAACATTACTTGGCGAGATTGTGATCTTTGATCTCTGCGATGGTCGGAAAAGGAATCTTGACGACCTGTCCGTCCGCACATAGGATTTTGACGCTGGGAGTCGTGAGCGCCTGAGTGGTTTTCATGCTGCGAACTTTGCCGCGGACCCGTCTGCCGTCGATAGTTATGATTTCTACGTTGTCTTTACCGTACAGCGGTTGCAAAGCCGCCAACGCCTTGGTTATTTCCACTTAAATTAGACCTCAACTGAATAATTTCCGTTCCATATTGCCCTTAACTGTGCGCGAAGTCTATCGCACCTTGTCAACATGCAACCGGAAAAGAGTATCTGGCGTATAGAAAAATCGAGCGATTATCGCTTAACATCCAAAACAGGTGCCGCCCATGTCTCAAAATCCAGAAATGCCGTTGCCGGTGGACTCAAATCCGGGTCTTACCGTCTGTTCCAATTGCCATTCGGCGATGCCTTCAGAACTCCGGTTCTGCCGGAATTGCGGATTCCGGCTGGGAGAAAGCATTGCGGATAGTGAAACCCTACCTTTCGGAAGCCAGGGCGGGCCACTCGCCGTGGGTGCTGGGTCAACGCCTTTGCCGGCTAAGAAGCGCCGGAAGATAAGCGGCATGGCCTGGGTGTTTATCGCGTTACTAGTCTTTTTCATCGGCGCTGCGGCGTTCACGGCGATCATTAGTCCGGTGCGCAAACGCGTGGCAGCTACTCACGTTCAGACCAAGCAGTCTTACACCGGTACCGAGGGTTGGGAAAATGCGCCGACAGGCCCCGGCGTAACATTCGGGAGTGTTAGCTTACCGGGCGGTCCGGCGGATAAAGCAGGACTGGTCGGAGGCGATGTGATCGTCAATTTCGATGGTCAGACTGTTCTGAACGAAGACGATATGGAAAAGATAATGGCGCGTACGCCTCCGGGAAAGACGGTTAACGTCGTTTACCTGAGAGATGGCGAGACCCATGCGACCCAACTCACGACGATTTCTGAAGCCGAATTCAAGCACTTGCGACAACAATTTAATGATCAACAGCGCCCTGAGGGTCGCGCTCAGTTTGGATACGATAGCGACGATGTAGCGCGAGTTGAGGTTCCCGGGACGAAAATATTCGGCGTCAGGCTCGACGATGTCTATGGCAGCCGTCCCGCGGACATCGCGGGAGTCAAGAACGGTGACATCGTAATCGAGTTCGACGGGATTCCAATCCGGACCGGTGAAGAGCTTCTGATGCGGGTCAACCGGGCGACTCCTTACAGCACGGTAAAGTTAGTAGTGATGCGTGGTCCGGAGAAGCTTGAGATTCCAGTGAAGCTGGGTCGCCGGTAGAGCCACAGGAACCATTTTCCATTTATGATTTTCCGTTTTTCATTTGTCACTTGTTCAGGGTTAACCCAGTGCTTTCGAAAATGACAAATGACAAATGACAAATGACAAATGACAAATGGAAAATGGTTCTTACTGACCCAGAACATGTTGCCGTAACCGGGCTTCCATTTCGAGTCTTACTTCCTCGCGCTCTATCTCAGTCTCATCCGGTTCAAACGCTTCGAATAATGCATACTGCGTCTGTTCCAGCAGGCGCAGTTCCCACGCCTCACGATTGTGAGAAGACGCCCGCGAGAACCACAACGCGTCAACTGGCGACTCCCTAACATCAACTGGATTCAGCAGTTGCGCTTCCTGTGACCTGAGCTCCGCCAACGTTGCCGGCTGCATCAGTGCACTACGCAGTTCCCAGCCGTACTTCCGGTAAGTGGCCACCAGCTCCATAAACAGATCTGCCTTCTTCATGGTTGTTGTAATCCGAAAATCCGTGGTATCTGTGTTATCCGTGTTTACTCTGAAGGCCGGATTTAGCTATGTTCTTATTCTGATAATGTCCACACAACAAATGACTGCCAATACTTTAAGGGAATTTAATTCGTCTACCAAAGAACCAGCGCCGTTCTACGAAGCCCTCGCCAAAGCCTTAAAGAAACGCAAAACAAAGGTGGAAAATATTTGCCCGCCAGCGGATCCGGTTGCGCGGCGCATTCTCGAAGAATATGGTGCGATTTTTGTCGCGGACAAGAAGGTAGTGCCGCCACCGATGTGCATTTTTACTAACGAAGCCCAGGTCACGCGATTTCAGGAACAGGCGGGGTTTGAGTCGGAGTTTATGGCGTACGACCACGTCGAGCTTCAACCTGCGGCGTTGAAGCAACTGTTAAAGGCGCGCGAAGACGCACAGAAAGAAGGTCTCGATATTACGCCTCGTGATGGTGCTGAAGCTGCTCGACGAAATTATGAAGACAGCGTACGGCTTTGGAATTCACGATTCGAACCTGCTTTGGAGTATTGGCTTGGACAAGGACGCCTCACTGCGGAACAAGTCGAACGATTGAAACGCTTGCCGCTCTCGCAGCAGGTCGCGGAGGTGCTAGAACTCGAAAAGGGCGGTATTTACTTCAGTAAAGACCTGTCGAAGTCGATTCTTTACTCGATCGCCGCGCCGGGAACGTCGCAACACATCGCAATGCTGGCGTTCGACGTCAACGAGTTTGAGAATCCGCGCATACGCGAGATCCTGGCGAAGCATGGTTGGTTTCAGACCGTTTTGAGCGATCTGCCTCACTTCACGTTTCTTGGTCTAAAAGAAAAAGATCTACCGAAGCGTGGTCTACGAAGTGTAGAAGTCAACGGTCAGATCTTTTGGATCCCAAACGTACAATCGCTGCATCCCGGACTTGATAAGTAGTTGCACCCGATTAATTAGATCCGTGATAAACTACGTGACCTCTTCCCCCAGCCCAATCAAAAGTGGAAGCATTTCCGGCCTTTTAACCGACAAGGAAGGTCACTATGGATGTCCCCCAATTCATCGCTGGTAGATTCCGGATTGAACGAGAAATCGGTACCGGCGGCATGGGCACTGTTTACCTTGCTACCCACCTCGGACTCGAACGCCCCGTAGCCGTCAAAATTATCAAGCGCGAATTTGCGGGCGACGCTGATGTCGCAGATCGTTTCCTGCGCGAAGCGCGGACGATGGCGAAGCTCCATCATCATCACGCAGCTATGATCTTCGACGCCGGAAACCTGCCCGACGGGCGGCACTTCATCGTGATGGAGTTCGTCGACGGCGAAACGCTCTCGCAGGTGCTTGCGAGTCAAGGTCGCTTCACGCCGTCACGTGCTGTCGAAATTGCGACTCAAATCTGCGACGTGCTCGAGGAAGCACATCGACTCGGGATCATTCATCGCGATCTGAAACCTTCCAACATCCTGCTCGGTAAGCGAGGCGTTTGCGTACTCGACTTCGGCGTCGCAAAAGTTCTCGCCTCATCAGCCGAATCGACGGCGACTCACGCGAGCACCGGTTCAGGACAATTGATCGGAACACCGCGCTACATGTCGCCCGAACAATGTTTGGGCCAGCGCATCGGTGCGCGTAGTGATTTATACAGTCTGGGCGTGTTGCTTTACGAGATGCTCGCCGGGCGTCCACCGTTTACCGATCCATTGCAATCCGCGTTGCTGGTTAAGCAAGCAACTGCACCGGCGCCACCGTTGCCAAGATTGAGACAAGACATTCCCCGATCGTTGGCCCTCGCGATCCATTCGCTACTCGCCAAACGTCCCGAAGATCGTCCACGCACTGCGGCTGCCGCTAAGGCGTTGTTGGAACGGAGCCTGGTCCAATCAGACCGCACGGCACCGGACATTGAACCAATGTCGTCGATGGTCGCTGCGGCGAGTCCCGGACGCGGGCTTCTATTTCGCGTCGGCGCCCCACTCGTCCTGGTCACAACTTTTGGTGCGTTGCTCGCCTGGGGGTACACCGGGCAGAGCGCCTCTGTGCCGCGCATTCCGAAAGAGGCGTTGACGGTTGCGAATGCACAGTTGCAGATGACGCCAGCCACCTCGCGCAACGAGCCGAGTCGCGACGTTGCATTTAATCCAAGCCTCCCTGAGCCAGCCCCGCCGCTTCTGGAGCAACTTTCGTTAGATCAAGCGCGCAAGACAGCCGCGAAATTCGCCACCGGTGCGATTGGCGCCGTTGCGATCCTCGATACTGATTCCGGTCCTGCCATCGTTGCCGTCGACAGCCAACGTCGCACCGGAAAGACCGGTTTTCTCCTGCTTGAAAAGCGAAACGGGAAGTATCGCGTCAGTTCGCAGCAGCCGCTGGACGCGAACGGGTTTCGGCATGCAAACTGGACCGCCGAACTGGTTGACGCCGACGAAGATGGATTTCAGGAATTGTTGTTTACCGGCAAAGACTCGAGCGAAGGAAGAAACTTGCGGCGAATGGTTTTGTTTGTGCCGAATGACCGGCGCACGTACTCCATGCAGATGACCGGCGAAACCACAGCGCGAGGCACACCGCGAATTCAGTGGCTCTCGAACGCCGCAGGCACCGAAGCCGCCGCGTATCGCACAGCGTTACGGCAAAAGGCCCGCGCGATTGTGTCGAAAAAGAAATAGAACTTGTACTTAGTACTTGGTGCTTTGTTCTTTGTTCGCTAGCGGTACGTGCAACTTGATACGCTAGTTTCGCTGGTGAACAAAGTACAAAGCGCAAAATACCAAGTACAAACCGGCATTTGTGAATTTCCCTCCAGCAAGCTACCCTCATAGCCCGACATCTATTTGGCTGTCAGAAGAATCGAAAGACTTGTATCAAACTGCTAGGTGTGGAGTTATCGGTGAAACGTTTCTCAACTCTTTTCCTTCTCCTTTGCTTACTAGCGCCATCAACACTCTTCGCGGAAGTCCGTACGCAGCAGCGTACGACGCGTCCGGCGCCGACCCGGCCTGCTGACGTAAAGCCGGCCCCTGCGCCGCGGCTTCCCGAAGCGAAACTTATCAGTCACATCCTTCCGAATGGACTCGAAGTCATTATTCTGGAAGATCACTCCATACCACTGGTCACGATTGAACTGGCAGTGAAAAACGGTTCGTACACGGAGCCGCCCGAACTGAACGGGCTGTCGCACTTGTACGAACACATGTTTTTCAAACAGAACCGCGCCATCGCCAATGCCGAAGATTATTTGCGCACGATCGGCCAGATGGGCATCGCCTACAACGGAACGACACGCGAAGAAGTTGTCGACTATTACTTCACTACCACAAGCCCAAACCTGCGCACCGCGATGCAGTTCATGAAAGATGCAACTCGATATCCGCTGTTTGACGAGCGTGAATTCGTGCGGGAGAAACAGGTCGTGATCGGCGAGATAGACCGCAACGAGTCGAACCCTTATTTCTACCTCGTCAAGGAGATGAACAATCGTCTCTTCTATAAGTACCGGAGTCGGAAAAACCCGCTCGGAAGCCGGGAGACAGTTGGCGCCGCGACGACGGAAATGATGCGTTTGATTCAGCAGCGTTACTACGTGCCGAACAATTCAGCGTTGGTCTTGACTGGCGACGTGAATCCGGCGGAAGTGATCAAGATGGCGCAGGAGTTTTACGGTGACTGGCCGAAACGCGAGAAAGATCCGTTTGTCGAGTTTCCACTCGTCGAACATCCGCCGCTGACCAAGACGGAAGGTACGGTGATCGTCCAACCGGTGCAGAACGTCTTAATTAACATTGGCTGGCATGGGCCCTCGATCGGCAAGGACAATCCGGCAACGTACGCTGCCGACGTTTTCTCATTTATTCTCCGGCAACCGAATTCACGTTTCCAGCGAAACCTAGTCGATACGGGTTTAGTTACGGCAGTCGATCTGAGTTACTACACACAACGTAACGTTGGCCCAATCGCGCTGATCGCCCAAACTACTCCTGATAAAGCACGCGCGGCGATCAAAGCTCTCTACGAGGAAGTCGCACATTTCAACGACAAGGATTATTACACTGACGAACAGCTCGAAAGCGCGAAGGCCCTCCTCGAGGCCGACGATCTCTATTCACGCGAAAAGCTGAGTGACTACACGCACACGCTGAGCTTTTGGTGGGCGTCCACGGGGCTCGAATATTTCCGAGGTTATCTCCCGCGTCTGCGCGCGACTTCACGCGCTGATATAAGCCGCTACATCACTACATACATTCAGGGAAAATCTCACGTGGGTCTGGCGTTGATGTCGCCTGACGCGCAGAACCGAGTAAAAATCACGCCCGAAGAGTTAATGGGTCAGTTTACAGAGCCAGGACAATGAACGAATCATCGAAGCAATTATTGAATCGCGTGCGTCAAAGCGTCAACACGTTTCTGTTGTTAACCGTGTTGCTTGCCGGCAGCACAGCCGCACGCGCTCAACAGACAACTCAGCCCGCGCCGCAACCGGCACCTTTTTCAGCCCAAAGCATCGTCGCCAAACAGGCTGCGTTGGTTAGCGAGTTTGAAGTCAAAGGCCTCAAGGTGTTGATGAAACGTCGCGAAGGAAGTTTGACTGTCGCGGCTGGTCTGTTTATTCGCGGCGGCTCGTCAAACATCAATGCCCAGAATGCGGGTATCGAAACGTTGATGCTGAGCACTGCGACTGAAGCGAGCGCCGGTTTCCCGCGCGAGCGCATGCGCAGCGAACTCTCGCGAATGGGCACTGTGATTGGAAGCAGCTCCAACAACGACTACTCAGTGCTATCGCTGGCAGCCACGCGAATGCACTTCGATCGTTCGTGGCAGCTCTTTACTGACGTCGCCCTGCGCCCGTCGTTTACGAAGGAAGACGTTAAGCTGGTGCAGGATCGAATCGTCGTTTCGCTGAGCGATGACACAGACACTCCCGACGTCTACCTGCAAAAACTACAGGACAAAATCGCCTATGCGGGCCATCCGTACCTGAACAGCACCAGTGGCACGCCGGAAACGATTTCAAAGCTGACGCCAGAGGATCTGCGCGCCTATCACACGAGCCTGATGGAGACCTCACGACTCCTGCTGGTTATCGTTGGCGACTTGACCGCCAACGAGGTGAAGGCGCTGGTTGAATCAAGTTTCGGTAAGTTGCCTCGTGGTAATTACAAACCACCGGCAGTGCCGCAGTTGGCGTTCGATAAATCTTCCGTTGATATAACGCCTCGGGACCTGCCTACGAATTACGTCCAGGGACTTTTCACTGCGCCTTCGTTGACGTCACCCGACATCTACGCGATGCGCGTGGCGAGTTCGTTGCTGCGAGACCGGGTGTTTGAAGAAGTGCGCGTGAAGCGAAATCTCTCTTACGCGCCGGATGCGTTCTTGAGGACGCAGGCTGCAAATGTTGGCGGGTTGTATGTGACGGCGGTCGATGCGAATCAATCGGTACGCGTCATGTTGAGTGAGATTCAGCGTTTGCAAATGGAACCGGTGAGCGCGAGTGATATTCACGCTGTCGTTGCGCAGTATCTGACGACGTACTACCTCGGGCAGGAGACTAACGCTGCGCAAGCGGGTGAGTTGGCGCAGTATGAATTAATCGGCGGTGGCTGGCGGAATTCGATCGACTTTTTGGAGAAGTTGCTGGCGGTGACGCCGGCGGACATTCAACGCGTCTCGCAGAAGTACATGCGCAACATCCGGTTCGTGGTTTTAGGAAACCCGCGCAGCGTTGATGCAGCGGTGTTCACGGGCACTGCGGGCGAGTAGACCCAGCTACCTTACATCGTGGTCTCGCGCAGGAACCGTTCGTAGAGTTTCGCATCAAGACGCTGAAGAGTCTTCGCCTGGGTCGAGGCGGCCGTCAGGTTTCCACTTTCGAAGTAAGCGATAGCGAGGTTGTAAAAGTACTCCGCGTTATTGGGTCGTAACCGTGCCGCTTCGGTGTACTCGTCGATCGCCTCACGCATCCGGCTGGCATAGTAATAAGCATCGCCCAACTTGTTGTGAATATCGGGATCGGCAGGCTTCAGTTGCAGTGCTTCGAGATAAGCGCGAATGGCTTCCTGGTTCTTGCCCTGTTTGACCTTGCAATAGCCAACCTTCACCCACGCATCCGCACGTCTCGGATTCTTGTTAACCGCATTCTCGAAATATCCGACGGCGCTATCGTAGTTGCCGAGCCACAGCGACTCGAGCCCGTTGCGATACGCTGACTCAGCCACATCGCCCTTCGGCTTGGTTGCGAGATCCGCCAGCGGACGCTGCGCACCGGCCTTCAACTCACCAACGCGTGCCGCTGCGATCGCCAGATTGATGTTCTGTCCGTTTGTCACCTTCACCGTCACCACACCCAGCACCTGGCCGCGCAGATTAAACACCGGACTGCCGCTATTGCCGTGCGAGATGGGCGCCGTGATTTGAATGATGCGGTAGCTGTTGGGCACTTCGCGCACCGCCGACACGATGCCGTCGGTGACCGAGCCTTCGAGCTTCAGCGGATTGCCGATGACGAAGATCGTTTCGCCTTCATCAGGAAGTTCGCTCGCGAGCTCGCTGGTGCGTGCGCGTTCGAGTGGCATCTCGACGTTCAGCAGCGCGAGATCTCCTTCTTCGTCCACAGCCAGTGCCCCGGTCACGGGATAGACTTTGCCTTTGCCGTCGAGAGTCTTGATCTCAGCGCGTGCAGCGCCGCGAACGACGTGAAGGTTTGTTACGACCTGGCCCGGTCTAAGGAAGAAACCACTGCCGGTCATCAATGCCTCGCCGCTCGAGTCATAGGTCGCGATGGCCACGACTGCGGGCTTCACCCGCTTCACGAGCGTTGGAAGATTCTCGTCGGCACGGGCCGCGATGGAGGTGGCGGAGACGGCGGAGGCGAGGAACAGGACCAGCGCAAAGGGGACAAAACGGGGGAACTTTCTACTATTCATGTCGCTAACACCAGGGTAAAAACGAAGACTTTAGGCCGTCGAAGGGGTTCGAGGGCGGGGGATCTCGTTAGCTTGAAAAAGAGAGTGGGCTCGAGGCGAGCCCATGTCGGGTCCCGACATATTAGATCAAATTGCGACGATAAGGATAGGTTTTTATCGTGGTTTAAAAAAAGAGGGCCGCCCCGAAAGGCAGCCCTGTAGAGCAACGCTCGTGAATTGAGCTATGGAACGATATGAATATGGGCCACGCCCGGTCCGAGCGGCGACGCTCCAACGGCCTCTTCCATCGTCAGGAGAAGGCCAAAATCAGCCAACGCAACTTCCGACTTGATTTCGATTTCGTTCTTGGTTCCGAGGTTGGTTATCTCACCGATTTTGACGTATTCACCATTTGCGCCAACGGCCCACACCACGAACCGTTTTCCGGCCGGAGCTTGCTTCAAGTCGTGGAACTTCATTTCGACTTTGGTCGGTCCGCCCGACTTTGGCTCCAGAAACACATTCGCACGGGCCCCGGCTAGCGGTCCGGTGAAGTCAACCTTGATTTTCGTCTCGTCGCCTTTCTTGAAGGTTCCGACACCAAGCATCGGCGCGGTATACGTTACCGCCGCTGTTTGCGGCGCAACGACTGCTGCCGGTGCCGTAGTTGCCGCCACTCTTTCACCTGAAGCACTGCGGCTGAACGGAATAACAGCGAGACCTTCCGGTACTGCGCTTCTGAAGACGATGCGTGTGTTCGGATCATAGGCCGTCAACGCCGTTTCCGGAGAAGCGATCAGCATAAATCTCGATAATGGAGTTGTCGCTGCCAACGTCCCGGTGCCGTTACTAATCGCAACCGGACCCAGCGAAGTTATCACTCCTTTGTCGTCGATCGCATACAGGTTTAGCGCCGTAACGTCCGCTGGGACGTTTGCGAGATTCAATTTGATCCTGGTGCCATCGTCATCGCGGAGAATCGTAGCAACACCTGTCGCTCCGGTGATGTTCACGGGAGTGAGGTTAACGGTTATTTCTTTCTTTACTGGATACTCAACTATCGTGTAGGTGCCATCGGGGTTTTGAACCACTTTCTTTTCGGTTGTTGTGGTCGTTGTTGTTTGCCCCAGAGCTACTGCGGCTAAAGCGAGAGTCAAAGCCATGGCCGCGAGAACGCTCCACACATGCTTGCTCATCAGTTGTACCTCCCTTGTGTCTAATTAATCGCGATTAATTGTCTTCATGGGGGAACAATGCCGGGGAGACGCTTTACGAGCGTATTAGAGCATGAATTTTCGCAAGATTTATGCCAGCTTGCTGAAGCAGGTAAACGCGGCACGGAGGTAAGATCCGTGCGAAACATTACCGTACAGAACTGTACTTAATCGGTGTTTAATAGGCCTTCAATTCAGCTATTGCTTTTGCCACATCGGAAGATTGCGGAAGTATTGCATCCTCAAGTTGTGGCGCGTAGGCCACGAAGGTATCGAGTGCGCAAACGCGGCGAACTGGTGCATCCAGATCGAGAAACAACTCGTCTGAAATACGCGCAGCGATCTCGGCGCCGTATCCGAACGAAAGCGGATCCTCATGTGCGACGATTACGCGATTCGTCTTTCGCACTGACTGAGCGATCGCTTCCCAATCGTAAGGCACTAAACTACGAAGGTCGATAATCTCGACACTCGTGCCTTCCTGTTCCGCCTGCTTCGCGGCGACGAGCGATCGTTGGACCAACGCGCCGTACGTGATGATCGTCAGATCTTTTCCTTCGCGGACTTTCTTTGCCTTGCCGAGTGGAATCATGAAGTTGTCCGGCGGATAAGCGGACTTGTTGTACGCCTGGCGATAGAGATGTTTGTGTTCGAGAAACAACACCGGATCGTCGCAACGAATCGCTGTGCGTAGAAGTCCATTCGCGTCCAACGCATTTGATGGATAGACCACGCGCAGACCGGGAATCTGAGTGAACGTCGACACGCCTGACTGCGAGTGATAAACGGCGCCGCCTTTGAGGTAACCGCCGATAGGCACACGCATCACGAGCGGCGCTTTCCAGTCGCCGCCCGAACGCCAGCGCAGCAACGCGAGCTCGTTGCGAATCTGGTGCATTGCGGGCCAGATGTAGTCGAAGAACTGAATCTCGACCACAGGTTTCATGCCGCGTGTAGCCATACCGATTGCGCGGCCGACGATGTTTGCTTCAGCAAGCGGCGAGTTGAAGACGCGATTGCCGCCGAACTTTCGTTGCAGGTTGGCGGTGACTTTGAAAACGCCGCCCTTACCTTTGACGACGTTGAGATATTGTTCGCGCGAACAGTCCGCGACGTCCTCGCCGAAAACCACGATGCCGGGATCGCGTTCCATTTCAGTGTGCAGCGTGCGATTGATCAGATCGACCATCGTCCCAGGATTGCCCGAGAGTTGCGCACCTTGTTCAGTATCAAACTCCGGTGAAGTCGGATCGACGGTTGTTGAATAGACAAAGTTTGCCGCCGTGTCTGGAGCAGGCTGCGCGCTGGCGAGCGCTTGGTCGGCAGCCTCATTCACAGACGCGTCGATTTCGTCTTTGATCTTCTGGAGTCCTTCCTGGTCGATGACTCCTTCGTCGATCAAAAGCGCGCCGAAACGTTTGACTGGGTCGCGCTCGGCCTCGCCGGTTCGTTCCTCGTCGGGCCGGTAAAGTTTTTCGTCGTCGGAAAGCGAATGAGAATACGGACGGATTACTTTCGCGTGGACCAACGCTGGTCCCTTGCGACGCCGAGCGTAGTCAACCGCGCGGCGCATGGTTTCGAGAGACTCGATCGGATCCGTGCCGTCGCAACGTTGCACGAAAAGCGACGGGAAGTTTTCGACGAGCCGTGAAATATCGCCGCCTGCTGTTTGTACTTCAACGGGAACGCTGATCGCGTAACCATTGTCTTCAATCAGAAAAACGACCGGCAGCTTGAGATTCGAGGCGGTGTTAAGCGCCTCCCAGAACTCACCTTCGCTGGTCGTGCCTTCGCCCAGTGAAACGTACGTGACTTCATCGTCGTGAAAATTCTTGATCCGCTTTTTCAACTCCGGCACTAAATCAAAACGATAGCTCGCTTCAGCACAGCCGACCGCTTGTAGCAACTGCGTGCCCGTGGGCGATGATTGCGAAACGATATTCAGATCCTTGTGGCCCCAGTGCGACGGCATCTGCCGTCCATGCGAGTTGGGATCTGCTTCGGCGCCCACGGCGGAAAGCAACTGCTCCAGCGGCGTCATCCCCAACTGCAAACAGAGCGCGCGATCGCGATAGTACGGATAGAACCAGTCGTAACCCGGCTTCAACACGACGCCTGCGGCGACCAGCACTGCCTCATGACCGGCGCCGCTGATCTGGAAGAAGATCTTGTTCTGTCCTTTGAGCTGGATCTCTTTGTCGTCAAGCCGGCGCGAGAGATACATCGTGCGATACATTTCGAGCAGCAGCTTGCTGTCGGGCAGATCGCCGGCTTTCGACGGCGCAGACACGGTTGCACTTGCGACAACGTGCGTTACGGCCGATCGCGATATTGGCTGCGCCGGCATTGACCCGCTGGACGCTTCCTCGACTTTCGCCGGTTCGTCAGTTTGTGGGCCGGTCGACTCCTGCGACGTGCGCGACGCGCTCTTGGGGACCAGCTTCAGTACTTTGGTGTCAGTCTTCATAATTGCCAGCCAGGGTCATGCGATACTCTTCGGCCATTCCGGGGTGTCCGTGACGCTGCGCAGTTTCGATTCCACGCTGATAAGCATCGCGTGCTTTATCTCTTTGGCCCGTTCTTTCGTAGGCGCCGGCCAACATGCCGAAGGCGTTTCCCTCGTCGTCCGCGGCTTCCAAATAGCGATGTAGAGTTTCGATCAACTCCTGGTCGCGGCCAACTTTCTCGTATTCTTTCGCCAGTCCGAACAACACCATCGTGTTACTCGGATCACTCGCGAGCATCTGCTCGAATACTTCAATGCGTGATGTGGTCATTTGCCGATGATTAGCTTGGCGATCGTCTGCAACTGCATGTTTGACGTGCCTTCGTAAATCGCACCGATCTTTGAATCGCGCCAGTATTTCTCAACCGGATAATCTTTCACGTAACCATAACCGCCATATAACTCGATCGCTTTCGAACTGACGTGCTCCGCGACACGCGACGAGTAAAGCTTCGCCATCGCCGCTTCTTTCACGAAGTTGATTCCCGCGTCTTTCATGCGCGCCGCGTTGTAGACCATCAACCGCGCCGCTTCCAACTCCGTCGCCATCTCCGCGAGTTGAAACTGCACGGCCTGGAACTGATTGATTGCTTTGCCGAACTGTTGGCGTTCGGCTGTGTAAGCGAGTGCGCTTTCGAGGGCGCCCTGCGCGATGCCGATCATCTGGGCGCCGATGCCGATGCGGCCTTCATTCAGTGTTTCGATCGAGATTTTATAACCCTTACCTGCTTCGCCGAGTACGTTTTCCTTAGGCACCTTGCAGTCTTCAAGAATCAATTCGACTGTTGACGAGGCGCGAATGCCGAGTTTGTTTTCCTTCTTGCCGATCGAAAAACCGGGGAAGCTTTTTTCGACGATGAACGCCGTGATGCCGCGATAACCTGCTTCAGGATTTGCGTTGGCGAACAGAACGAAGATCTCCGCTTCGATGCCGTTTGTAATCCAGAGCTTGCGTCCGTTCAGAACATAGTGATCGCCGTTATCGACTGCACGGGTCTGCATTGCAAACGCATCCGATCCGGAGCTGGGTTCACTCAACGCATACGCACCGACATGCTCGGTTGCGAGTCGCGTCAGATAGTCTTGTTTTTGTTGCGGGGTGCCCCAGCGGATAAACGCATTGTTGACGAGCGTGTTTTGAACGTCGACGAAAACACCCACCGATGCATCAACACGCGAAAGCTCTTCGACGGCGAGGATTGCGGTAAAGAAATTCGCGCCCGCGCCGCCGTACTCTTCAGGCGTTTCGATGCCCATCAATCCGAGGTCGAAACATTGTTTGATGACCGCCGGATCGAGCTTGGCAGTCGCGTCCATGTGCTCGACGCGCGGCCGCAGCTCGCCCTCGGCAAATTCGCGCACACTGGAGCGAAACATCGTCTCGTCTTCTGAAAGGGTTGTAAGAGGGCTTTGGGAAACTTGCGCAACCGCTGGTTGGGATTGACTCATAGGTTTCGTGCTCGATTTGTGTGTTTCAATGAACGTAGCATCATAATCGAGTTTATCCGTGTTTCAAACTGGCGGCATGATTGTTGCCGAAACGACAAAACCGTGTGGTACGTTTAGTCTCGATGCCTGCCGAAAAACCGCAACCAAACCCATCTGAGACGCGAACTCGAAGCAGGAGATTCGCGCCACTGGGAATCATATTCGGTCTGCTGGGATTCCTTCTGTTTATCTATTTCGTTAGCAGCGCGGGCATCGGGCACATCCTCGACGGCATTCAACGACTCGGCGCCGGTTTTCTCCTGATTCTCCTCATCTCCAGTTTGCGCTACGCCGCCCGGGGGTTGGCGTGGACGCGTTGTGTCGAAGCGCCGTACCGGTTGCCGTTTCGCGATGCGTTCCAGGCGCGAATCATGGGCGACGCGCTGGGCAACATCATTCCGTTCGTCAGCGTCGCCGTGAGCGAACCGTCGAAGGGCGTGTTTGTCAAAGACAAGGTGCCGTTGATGGTGGGACTTCCGGCACTCGCCATTGAAAACATTTTTTATGCAATGTCCGTCGCGCTGTTCATTTTCGGCGGCACTGCAACGCTGCTGTTGAGTTTCTCGCTGCCGAAGCCATTGCGATACGCGAGTATCGGAGCGCTGTGCGCGACCGTCGTGGTCGTCCCGCTGATCTTCTTGTTGATTCGCACACAGGCACGGTTCCTTAGCGGTGCGGCCGGGTTTCTCATTCAGCGCGGGATTGCATCGAGGTTGATGAAGAAGATCAAACCGCGCGCCGAAGTGCTTGAAGAGCGAGTTTACGGGTTCTACGAAAGAAACCAGCGACGGTTCGTTTCAATCTTTCTTCTCGACTGCTGTTTTCATGTGGCGGGTGTGATTGAGGTTTACACGACGCTGTCGTTTATCAGTCCGGTTGCGCCGACGCTGAAGCAGGCATTCATTCTTGAATCAGTGAATCGAATCATCAATGTGGCGTTTAAGTTTGTGCCGTTGCGCGCTGGTGTTGATGAAGGAGGGACCGGTCAGGTTTCGAGAGTACTCGGATTTGCACGCGGCATCGGTGAGACACTGGCGATCGTGCGCAAAGGCCGCGACATTTTCTGGACCGCGATTGGTGTGATCCTGATCTGGAAGCGCGGACTGTCGTTGCGCAACCTCTCAAACGAGGCCGCGACCGATCTATCGCAACCTGTCCCCGCGAGCGAATGATTGTTAGTCGTAGGCGAGTGCGTTGACTGCATCCAGATTTGAAGCACGCCACGCTGGATAGAGCGCGCCGAGCACACCGCCGATGAGGCCGATCGCCGCTGCCACTAGCGCCCACTGCCAACTGTATTCAAAAATCAGCCCGTACGTTTTCTGGATCAAATAACCCGCGATAACAGAGACGATGAATCCTGCGATTAGACCGATGAAACTGATTAGTATCGCTTCCTTCTCAATCACACCGACGATGTAACCACGCGACGCGCCCATCGCTTTCAGGATCCCGATCTCGCGCGTGCGTTCGGTAATCGTCGTATACATCGCGAGCATCACCACGAGGGCACTCACCACTGCCGCAAGTCCGACGAGGACGCGCAGAAACACACCCAAATACGGAATGGTCTTTTCAAAGCTTGTAAAGACCTCGCGCGTCGGCTGGATGGTATTGCCGGGTAGTTCCCGGTCGATGCGCGCGGCCATCTCCTGCACCTGATCCGGATTTCGTAGTTTCAGAAAAATAAACGTGCACTTTCCCGGATTTTCCTGGGCTTGTTGCATCGCTGCCAGCGTCATCTTCACGCGCGCTCCGGATTCGGGTGAGTAAATTCCGACGATGCGATAGTCATCCGTGCCGAACGGCTTAAACCGATCGCCGACGCGAAGGTTGTTGTTGCGCGCTTTCGTCTCGTCGATGACCACCTCGTTCGGTCCTTGCAAACCTCTGCCTTCGACGATGTTGATGCCGTTGATGCTCGCGTATGAATCCCACTCAACGCCGTCGATCTGTTCGAATCCGAAGCCGCGGGAGCCTTGAAAGATGTGGCGGTACACGGGCAAAGCTTCTTCGATCCCGTCAATCGCTTTCAGGCGCTCGAGGTAACGCGTATCGAGGTTGCCAGTCATGGCGGTTAACTGGACCGCGCCGGGACGCATAAATATCAGCTCGGCGCGTACGTTGCTCGCTCTTCGTTGCAGGTCGTTTGACATGCCGCGCGCAAGTCCAGTGAACAGCATCACCAGGCTCACCCCGAGCGCAATTCCGGCCACGCTGACGAGCGTGCGGATGGGTCGTTGACGAATGTTGGAGGTTACTAAGTTATCCATCTGTCAGATCCTTGTTCGCGCTACTACCTTAAGCGATTTTGGTCTAAGCTAACAAACACTCGGCACGGTTGTTGATTATTAACCATGAACCAAATGAACAAACGAAAAGTCTCGCCTCTTTTTCAGTCGCTAAGTGTTCTTCTCATTCTCTTAGTAATCGTTCTTGTCGCGCAGAGTTTGGTGCCGGAGCGGGTGCAAATAACGATCCTCGGCACGACCGATCTGCACGGCAACATCCTGCCCGTAGATTACTACACGGACAAACCCGACAATCGCGGGCTCGCCAAAGTCGCGACGCTAATCAAGCGCATTCGCAAAGAGCAACCAAACACGTTGCTCATCGACTCAGGCGACACGATCCAGGGCTCGCCGCTCGCGTCGTTTCACAGTCGCAAAAACAACGTGCGACCGGATCCGATGATGCTCATCATGAGCTCGCTCAACTACGACGCGATGGCGGTGGGAAATCACGAGTACAACTTCGGGCTGAAAGTGTTGGAGAAGGCGCGTGGCGAAGCGAAGTTTCCATGGCTGTCGGGCAATACTTACGAGAAGGGAACGCAGCGGACTCATTACAAGCCGTACATCGTGAAAGACGTGGCGGGCGTGAAGATCGGGATTATTGGACTTACGACGCCGGGAGTGCCGTACTGGGACAATCCGCCGAACTACGCGGGCCTCGAATTTCGCGAGCCCGTGGCTGAAGCGCGCAAGTGGGTCGCCGCACTGCGTACGCAGGAGAAAGTGGACGTCGTTGTTATCGCGATGCACATGGGACTCGGCGAGGACTTGCGCACTGGTGAAGTGAGTCCGGGACAGATCCCGCACGAAAACTCGGCAATCGCCATCGCGAACGACGTGCCCGGAGTGGACGTGATCTTCATGGGCCATACACATCGCGACGTACCTTCGCTTTACATCAACGGGGTTCTGCTCACTCAGGCAAATCATTGGGGACGGCATCTCGCCCGCGCGGATCTGTACCTGCAAAAGGCGCCGACCGGTTGGCGCGTTTACGCGAAGTCAGCGCGGACGATCCCTGCCGACGATCGCGTCGAGCCCGATCCGGACGTGGTTAGGCTGGCGGAGCCTTACGATCGACAAACGCAGGAGTGGCTCGAGCGAGTAGTTGCACAGTCGCCGCAGGATCTAACGGCTGAAGAGTCACGCTTTCGCGACACGGCAATTCTCGACTTGATCCAAAAGGTCCAACTCGACGCCGGTAAAGCCGATGTCTCAATGGTGGCGAGCTTCAATCAGCAGGCGCGCATCGCGAAAGGTCCGGTGACTGTACGCGACGTGACGGAACTCTACGTCTACGAAAACACACTCGTGGTCCTGGAAGTCACGGGCCAACAGCTCAAGGACGCGCTGGAACACTCTGCGAAGTACTACAACACTTACGAAGCGGGCAAAACGCCTCGCGAATTGATCAACGACAAGATCCCCGCCTACAACTTCGACATCGCTGAAGGCGTCACGTACGATCTCGACCTCACGAAGCCGCTTGGCAGTCGCATTCAAAACCTTCGCTTTAAAGGGCAGCCGTTGTCGCTTACGCGGAAGCTTCGTCTGGCGACCAATAATTATCGGGTAAACGGTGGCGGCGGATACACGATGTATAAAAATGCCCCAGTTGTTTCCCGATCAAGCGAGGAGATTCGTGAGTTGATCGTCGACTGGATGGAAAAGCACAAGACGATACCAACCGAACCGAACAACAACTGGCGCATTTTGCCTTAATCATTAAACACAAGAAGAAAAACAAAGCGGCAAAGAGCGGAGGATCTTTGCTTGCCGCTTTGTTTTCTGGCGGGCGGGGGTGAGAAATGTGGAGGTTTTACTCACGAGCTTGTGCTTCAGACTTAGTCGCTCATGAACCCCGCCCTATTTCCCCTCAGAAGAGAACCCCTTGTTCTTTTGCCTAATAACCGCGAGATCCACACGAAGATTGCCTCAAAAAAAATTTTTTGATGCTAGAATCTTGACCCACACGGGCCTTTGAAGTGATCGCCCACTTCCACCACCAACGTGAGACAGAGAGAAAACTGCGAATGGCGACTCGTTCGTCTGAAGGCATCACCCAGCTACTGAAGAAATGGAGCACGGGTGATGAGAAGGCACTTGATCAGTTGATGCCGCTGGTCTATGACGAACTGCATCGTCTGGCCGAGAGCTACCTTCGCCGCGAGCGACGCGAACACACTCTCCAGGCGACCGCCCTGGTAAATGAGCTGTTCCTGAAGTTTTACGATCAGAACAGCATGAGCTGGCAGAACCGGGCGCAGTTCTTCGGCGTCGCAGCACAGATCATGCGCCGTATTCTGGTAGACCACGCGCGCGCGCACTACTCGGTGAAACGCGGTGGCGATCGCCACGAAGTGTCGTTAAAAGACGTCCCGGCCTTCGGCGCGCAGCCCGACGCAGACCTCCTCGCACTGCACGATGTGCTGAACCAACTCGAAGCGATCGATCCCGCTCAGGGGCGGATCGTGGAGTTGCGCTTCTTTGGTGGTCTGACCATCCGGGAAACGGCGGAGGTCATGAAGATCTCTCACGCGACGGTCGAGCGTGAATGGAGAACGGCAAAAGCCTTTCTGAAGCGGGAACTTACGCGCGTCAAAAAGTCTTGTTGAGGGATTTAAACCGCGAATCTCGCGTTATAAGCAGTTAAGCCGTTGCAACATCAAACCTCTCAAGAATCAACATGATCACCCATGACAGATGGCAACGAATAAAAGAGATCTTCCAATCCGCTCAGGAAAAGACCCCGACCGAGCGTATAGAGTTTCTCAACGAGGTTTGCGCCGACGACAAGTCCATCCGCGAAGAAGTCGAAGCCTTATTGACCGCCGACGACAGTAATGAGGACTTTTTAAGCGCTCCCGCGTATGAATTTGCCGCCGGCATGCTGTCTGACGAGGAGCCCGACGGAAGTGAGTTTGCGAACGGTCAAAGAGTTGGGCGCTACACGATCCTGTGTCCCCTCGGCGCCGGCGGCATGGGCCAAATCTATCTCGCGCAGGACGACCAGCTAGGCCGCAAGATCGCGCTCAAGATGATCGCCCGCGCGTTCGCCACCGACACCCGGCGAGTACTTCGTTTTCAACAGGAAGCGCGTGCAGCTTCAGCTCTAAATCATCCCAACGTCTGCGTAATCCACGAAATTGGAGTGACTGAGAACAATCGTCACTTCATCGCGATGGAGTACATCCAGGGGATTACACTGCGCGACAAACTGACGCGCGAACAAATAACGGCACTAGATGCTCTGCACATCGCTCGCCAGGTCGCAGACGCTCTTGGAGCCGCTCACGCCGCCGGTATCGTCCATCGCGATATCAAACCGGAAAACATAATGCTTAGGCCTGACGGTTACGTGAAGGTGCTGGATTTTGGTCTGGCGAAGCTGACCGAGGTTCTGCACGAGCCCGACGCCGTGACCGAGCCCGAGTTGCCAGTGGGAACGCACCACATTTCGACAGCCGTTCGCACCGAAGCTGGCACGTTGATGGGAACGGTGAAGTACATGTCCCCGGAACAGTTGCGTGAGATGGAGTTGGATGAGCGAACGGATATTTGGAGTCTCGGCGTGGTCCTATACGAGATGCTTACACGGACGACGCCATTCGAGGCGCGCACTCCGAACGGAACGATCGCTTCGATAATCGCGCAGCATCCACCGACGCTGATATTACCGGAAGAGATGCCGGTTCGTTTTCGTGAGATTGTAGAAAAGGCGCTCGATAAAGAACGCACCACGCGATACCAAACGGTGACTATGCTCGCCTCAGATCTGAACACCTTGCAGCGAGAACTCGAACGCGAGCACGAAGATCATCTGGCAACCGGGCAAACAACGTTGCGTTGGTATTCCCAGCCCACCAAGCCTTACGAAACACATGTCGTGGGCTCGGGATCCGCGCTCTTCACGCGGCTAAAGTCGCAGGCAATCTCTACCGCTGACTTTCTGTTGAGTGAAATCAGATCGCACAAGGCGGCAGCGCTTTTTACGGGTGTAACCGGCGTACTCGCTCTGCTCGTTCTGTTGCCCTACGTCACGCGATTCATCGGACAGGTCACTAATCGCGACAACAATGTTCCGCAAGTCGCCGAGCAGGCGCCGGTAATGGTCTTGAAGCCGCAAAAGCCTCTGACAAACGCCGGCACTTCGATCTGTTCCGCCGTCTCGCCCGATGGAAGGCTTGTAGCGCACGCAGAGCAGCAGGACGGGAAACAACGGCTGATTGTCACGGGCACTACGAGCTTCGGCACTTCCGTCGTCGTTCCTGCTGACGACGTGCACTATCTCGGAGTAACGTTCTCCCCCGACAATAACTACCTCTACTTTACGCGCAAAGAGAAAAGCAGGTCCGGCGTTTTATATCGGGTCGCGCTTCAGGGTGCACTTCCTGTAAAACTCAAAGAAAGCGTCGATAGTCCCATCAGTCTTTCACCAGAAGGCGATCGCTTCGCCTTTGTCCGTTACAACAATGACACTAATGAATCCTCCGTCATTGTTTCGGACATCGCAGCAACGGAAGAGCGAACACTCGCAACGCGCAACGGCAGGAACAGGTTTTCAGAATTTGGACTGTCCTGGTCTCCTGATGGCCGCTCCATCGTTTCTCCCGCCAGCCGGTGGAACAAGGGCTTTCATGTCGATTTGATCGCCATCGACCTAAACACCGGTAAAGAACAAATGATCGGAAATCGATCATGGCCGTTGGTTTACCAGGTCGCCTGGCAGCCGGACATGAGCGCATTGATCATCAGCGCCAGAGAGCGGGCCATGTCGCCGCTTCAGCTATGGCGGATCGCGTACCCGTCTGGGGAGATTCAGAAACTGACTAACGACCTCACCGAGTATTACAGCGTTAGCGTGTCAGGCGAAAAGATCGTTTCGGTAAAGACGGACTGGAACTGGAGGATGTGGCGTTTGACGGTCGATGGCTCGTCGGCGCCGGCTGCGATCATGACGGGAGCCGGAGAGATCTCGGGTGTTAGCTGGACCGCCAAGGACAAGATTGTTTACGCAGCGATGGCCCAGGATCGGCTTAATCTATCGCGAATCGACCCCGATGGTTCGAATCAGGTCCAGCTTACGGTCAACTCCGGGGACAACTACACTCCCGCTGCGTCACCGGACGGGAAGTTTATAGTCTTCTTATCGACTCGAGGCGGCGGGTTCGATATTTATCGTCTGAATGCGGAAACGGGTAACGACATAAAGCAACTGACCGCTAGCGACGGTAATGCCTATCCCTCAGTCTCAGCGGACAACCAATGGGTCGCTTATGACCATGTAGAAGACGTAGGCGGCCGGGGTATATGGAGCGTCCCGCTTGAAGGCGGCGAACCTGTAAAGTTAATTGATGGATATCGAATGCCGGTCTACTCGCCCGACAATTCGCTGTTCGTTGCTCGTTCTCCGCTCAACTCAGGCCCGGGTGATGTCGCCATTTTTTCCGCCAAGGGCGGGCCGCCGTTAAAACGCCTCAACATTCCCTTGATGGAGTGGCAGCGACTCTACTGGCTGGACAATCACACGCTGAGCTTCATAAAGCATGAAAAAGGGATCTCTAACATCTGGAGTTATGACATCAACACGGACGAGACGAGGCAGCTCACCAGTTTCGATAGCGATCAGATTTTCGCGTATGCCTGGTCACCGGATCACCAACAACTCGTATGTCAACGAGGAATAAAGCAAGGTAACGTCACAATAATAGGCAGCGACCAGTAAAGCTTTGTCTGTTCGCTGCCTAAGTGTGTGGAGTTTGATGTTGGCTGCGCTAGGCAGCCCTGATATCCGGTTCCTTCGGAAGTAGACCCTCCGACTCTTTTGGGAATCCGTTAACCAGTAAGTTGGGATCACACCCTGGCGGGTCGATCGAGGCAACTCTCTCACTCGTGAAATGCGCCCGATCAAGCTCCTTCTTTGCCTTGCGGAGCTGAGCGTCCGTCAGTAGGTCGGCATCTTCCAACGCCTTGACTAGCGCTTTGATGGAGTAAATAACGTGCCAGTCGACGTAACAAAGAGCGCCGTTGATCTTTGCTTGACCCTCATTGAACTTCTGCTGAGCTTCGTTGATCTTCTTTTGTCCCTTGTCTCGTTCATTAGCCATCACTAATTCCTCCTGGGCCGGGCTGGCCCTTCAATGGGTTGGTGAGTTGATCAGCCTTGCGTCCTGATCGTGCTGCCGCGTGGGAATCAAGCGCGAAATGCTGAACGTCTTAAAGGCAATGGACTTGGCCTCGCTACAGTTACAGCAAGCAGGTGGCTGTTGCTGAGCTGACCTAAAAAAATCAAGCCTGCCGCTGGTCCAAGACCCTCTGGGCAATCGGTCCCTGCTTTTGCTAGTAACGCGAAATCCGTAAAGATATTCCCTCAGGTAGGTAAAAAGCAGAACAGCAACCCGGGGGCGTTGGGTTGCTGCTCTGCTCTTGGGGAGACGAGCGGGCGCACAAGCTGTGACAGCAGCTCGTTGTTTGATCTGGTACTCGCTGCGCAGCTTTCCCGGCAAACCGGGGCTTCCTTCTCCGGTTTGCTTCAAACTCGGTTTACTCGAGCCCCTTCAGTGCACCCTCACCTTTAGCGAGTCTCATGCCAAATGATCTCAACTAAAAACCTTCGAGATTTGCCGTAGTTGCAAGTTTCAAAATCCGTGGTTCCTATCCAAATAGATAACCTCGCTATCCGATCGGATAGCCGATCAGTTAGACTCTGCCGAACAGCCTGGCCGTAAGCTTTTCAGAAACATGAACCCGCGACTAGCAGCGATCTCAGGAAAACTAAAAGGGACCATCTTCACAATCGACGTAGATGCGTTCGTGATTGGTCGTGAGACGGCTGCCAACGTCTGCATCGCCGATGCGTCCGTGTCCCGCCGTCATACCAAGATCGAAAGGCAGGACAACGGCTTCGTTATCACGGATCTGGAAAGTCTCAACGGCACCTTCGTCAACGACCTGCCCGTCAAGTCTCGCACCATGCAACACGGCGACCGAATTCGCATTGGCGATTCGCAGTTTGTGTTTCTGACGGAGGAAGGCGAGTTCGCATCGCGATCCAGTGAAGTCAACATCGACGAGGCGCAAGTAGTTAGTGGACCGACGGTACAGATTCGCATCGACGATGCGATGTATTTGATGGCCCGCGATCTCAGCGCGTTGATGAAAATAAGCACCAGCATCAACGCGATCCGCGGCCTCGACGAGCTGTTGCAACGGTTGATCGAACTGCTTTTCGAAGTCGTGCCGGCGGAGCGAGGCGCAATTCTTTTGACGACCAACGACTCGCTCGATTCGAGTGTGGTCTTTGGTCTGGACCGGATCGACGGAAAGGACAAGGCAGTCAGCGTTAGCCGGACGATCGCACAGCAAGTGCTGCGTGATGGTGTGGCGTTAATCGCCAACGATCCGACGACGCAGCCGACACTCTCTTCCGAAAGTTTGATTCAGGCGCGGACGCATTCCGTGATGTGCGTGCCGCTAGTGATGATCGATCACAAGTTGGGCGTCGTTTATCTCGACACGACGATCGCCGGCGATCATTTCAACCGGGATCATCTACAGCTCGTCACAGCGATCGCCGGTATCGCTGCCGTGGCGATCGAGAACGCGCGCCATTTCGAGTGGCTCCGGAATGAAAACGAACGGTTGCTGGCAGACGTCAACATCGAGCACAACATGGTTGGCGAAGGCGCAGCGATGCAACGCGTCTACCATTTCATTTCCAAAGTCGCCCCGACCGATTCGACCGTATTAATCGCCGGCGAGAGTGGAACCGGAAAAGAACTTGCCGCCCGCGCCACTCACCGCAACAGCAAGCGTTCACAGAAGCCGTTCATAGCCGTGAACTGCGCCGCGTTGACTGAAACACTTCTCGAAAGCGAGTTGTTTGGTCACGAAAAGGGCGCGTTCACCGGGGCCTTCGCACAGAAGAAAGGCCGGCTCGAGATCGCCGACGGCGGCACAGTTTTTCTCGATGAGATCGGCGAATTGTCTCCCGCACTCCAGGTCAAACTTTTACGCGTGTTGCAGGAGAGAGAGTTTGAGCGCGTGGGTGGGACGGCGACAATCAAAGTCGATTTGCGTTTGATTGCTGCGACGAATAAAAACCTTGAAGAGGCCATTGAAGCCGGTGAGTTTCGTCAGGATCTTTACTACCGGCTCAACGTTGTTTCCCTCGAGATGCCGGCGCTTCGTGAGCGACGCGAAGACATAATGCTGCTCGCGAGTTACTTCGTCGACAAGTATGGCGCGAAGTGCAACCGGAAGCTGCTGGGCATTTCGCCCGATGCGCGCGCGCGTTTGACGGCCTACGATTGGCCCGGCAACGTGCGTGAGTTGGAGAATGCGATCGAGCGTGCGATCGTGCTCGGCACTACCGATGTAATTCTTCCGGAGGACTTGCCCGAAGCGTTGCTCGAACGTGAGACGTCAGCAGTTCATTCAACGATGGGCTATCACGAAGCAGTCACACAAACCAAGAAACAGATCATCTTGAAAGCGATCGAAGAAGCGAAAGGTAACTACACGGAGGCTGCGAAACTGCTGGGTGTTCATCCCAATTATTTGCACCGCTTGATTCGGAACCTGAACCTGCGCGCGCAGTTGAAGTCGTCAGTCAACTGAACAGTTTTTAGAATACAAAACCCCAGGAGCCATTAATGAGTCAATTTCAAACCGAAGAGGAATTCCGACAACACCTGAACACGCCCTTTCGTGTCCAGGTCAACGCGCCGAAACCGATTGACCTCACGCTCGTAGCCGTTGAGTCGCGACCCAGTGACGCAACCGAAGAGCAGGGCATGGAACGCTTCTCGGTCTTCTTTTCAGGCTCGCCCGAATTCTTGTTGCCGCAGAGTCTGTACCGGTTGGTCCACCCGGAAATGGGTGAGTTTGACATCTTTCTCGCTGCGATTGCGCAAGAGCCCGAGGGTTACCGTTACGAGGCGGTCTACAACTACTACAAGTCCACCGCGCAACAAGCGAACTAGCAGGCTGCTGAAAGAGTAATTTCGGTCTTTAGAACTAACATTTTCTCTGTGCTACCTCGGCGGGCTCTGCGTCTGCGGTCAAATCCTCACAAACAAGCTCACCGCAAAGACGCAGAGACCGCCGAGTTGGCGCAGAGAGGACACTTTGATTGTTACTAGCCGCTTTTTCAGCAACCTGCTAGGGATGCTGCTCCTCCATTACTTCGCCGATAAGTACGGCGCACGTTGCAATCGAAATTGAAAGGCTTCTCGACTGAGACACGAACTTCCTGACCGCTTACGACTGGCCCGGCAACGTGCGCGAGCTGAAAAACGAAATCGAGCGTTCAGTCGTACTCGGCACGACGGATTTGATCCTGCCCGAAGATCTGCCGGAAGCTGTTTTGGAAGCCGAGCTATCGCCCACCCTGATGCTGAGGTATCATCAGGCGGTTACGCAGGCGAAGAAACAGATCATTCTGGATGCGACGGCGCAAGTTAAACGGGAACTTCACAGAGGCTGCCAGGCTCTCGGGGTTCATCCAAACTACCTGCAGCGATTAATTCGAAATCTCCACATCAAGATCAATTGAAAAAGTACTAAACGTACTTATGCCGGTTCCCGAAACTTTTTGTGACGTAATCGAAGTACTTAACCGTGAAAACGTGCGTTATGTGGTGGTGGGCAGCGTAGCCGTGGTGCTGCATGGGACTAACCGCGACGTTTGCGATCTTGATATCGTCGTCGACCCGTCGCCGGATGAGGCGCAGCGTTGTATGCACGCACTCGCATTAGCGGGTTTCATGCCGAGCATTCCGCTGCCGCTGCCGGTCCACCTGTTAACGGTCGTTCGCTTGTTCGATCAATCGACACGTGAGGTTGATGTCTTTGTTCGCAATGAGAGTCTCTTCAAAGAGCTTTGGTCCAGCTGCAAGCTCGTGCCGCTCGGTAATCAGACCGCGCGAATAGCAGGACTCGAACAGGTGTCACACATGAAGCGGATCTATAATGGGCCACTCATGCGCGAAAACGAAAAACTCAATCTTTCTCTACGCGATGCGACACCCGAGGACGAGCCGTTTTTGTTTGCAGTTTACGCGAGCACGCGTATCGAAGAACTGCAGGGAACAGGTTGGAGTGACGAGCAGAAGCAGGCTTTTATCAGGATGCAGTTTCTTGCTCGCGAAAGGACGCACCCTCGAGTAGATGATCGAATCATTCTTCGGAATGGACAACCGATCGGCAGAATGATGGTCGATAGAGATGGGGCGGCAATAGTGCTGAGAGACATTGCTGTTTTGACAGAGTATAGAAACGCCGGAGTGGGGAGCCGTCTAATACAGGATCTAATGAAGGAAACTGCATCCGCCGGCAAACCGATCCATCTGCACGTCCTGGCCTCATCACCCGCAGTGCGGCTGTACGAGCGTCTCGGGTTTAGTAGAATCGGCGAAGAAGCAGCGTATCTGGAAATGAAATGGGTTCCTGCTACAGGTTGAATTCATGCCTACCTACGGGCTCAGCCCCTACATCAGTTTCGTCGAGAGTCGTTTGTTTCCGGGTGTGATCCAACACGCGGTGTTTCACCGGTTAACAGGAGAGTTGCTGCAACCAGGCGAACCGGTTCGTTCTCTGATGTTAGCTATCAAATCGGGGAATCGGATTTCGCTCAGTGAAGACGAGATAAACAGTTTGAGTGGTGACGGGCTCCAGTTGAAGCAACTGATTCAAAGGGAGTTTTTGATCGCGGAAGGTTACGACCCTTTGGCTCCATTCGTTAATCAGTACGTGGCTCGACCGATTCAAAATCCGGCCGTTGCATACCGTTCGACAAGCGGACAATGGATTCTCGTGCGAACTTCGATGGAGCACACGGTCTACTCGCGCAAACTCGACGAGCTGCCTCCGATCGTGGAAGAGAAATTATCGCCGTTGACTGCCGGCATGCTGTTGATGGCTGACGGCAGCAAAACGCTCCAGGAGATTTTTAGCGCGCTAAGAGGAGGCGGGAACATTCTCGAAGATGCCGAATTCAGAGCGGCCATCGATTTTCTAACGAGCCAGGAACGGCAGTTCATCAAATTAACCGTGCGCCGAGAAGATCTGGACGATCCTTTTTCGTTCGTCAACATCGTGCCGCGCAATCTTTATCACTCTGATAGAAGGGACCAGCCGCGTCCTGACAGTGCAAACGAAACCATCATCGATTTTCATTTATACGGAATTGAAAACGCTGGTTGGGAATTTGATCTAATCGAGCCTACAGTAAATCACTGTTTCCGCTTCCCTCATGAAGCGCTGGGCGGACTCGATTATGGCTCGCGGTTTTGTCTTTCGACGCTGCGCCCTGAAGTCGTTCCTTTGCTGAACCAGTCGCGGCAGCTCGAAGTGTTGGAAGTTGGCGGGGGCACCGGTAGCTTTGCGCATGCGTTCATAACACAAGCTGCGAGCTTGAATGGAACCAGCATCAACTATCACATACTTGATCTGTCGCCGGCGTTGATGCAGAACCAAAGAAAGATCTTATCTGAGCTGCTTCCTGAGAGCAGGCACTTTCACCAGGATGCGACGGAGTTTGATATTGAGGGCCAAACGTTTGACCTGATCGTCTCGAATGAAGTTATCGCAGATTTTCCAGTCGCATCTGTTGAGTGTAGCGGAGGGAAGTTGACGGGCGATGGCGCTTACTACATGGAGAAATACGATCTCTCAGACAAAGATGCGCCTGACTCATTCATAGTTAACGCCGGCGTCTTTCGTTTCATCGAACGCGCGTGGAAACATCTGACTCCAGGTGGGACGCTCATCGTTTCGGAATATGGCTCGGAGCAACGTTATCCGGTCGCGTCGTTCCACTTGAACCACGACGAATTTACGATTCACTTCGGACACGTTATCCAATGCGCCACGCGCGTGGGCTTTCAGTGCCGGTTGCTGACGCTGAAGGAGTTTGTGGGTTTAGACGACGAGGTCCTGGTGCTCAATGGGCGCGACGAGCATTTGCTCTGCCTGAATCACGTTTTGAGGAATTACGGAGAGGTTTTGCCCTACGCGGTGATTTCCAAGTCAGATTTCGAGAAAAGATGCCAGGCGATAGTAGAACAGACTGGATTGATCGGGTATTCTTTCTCGCCGCTGCGCAAGGAATATTATTTTGGTCCCAACATAAAAGACTTTTTCGTTTTGATCATGAACAAACCTCAGTTGCCACACAAAGCTCAAACCCTTTGATCGACCATCTTGTCCCCTTTTTCTTTTTGTGGCTAAGAGTGAGAGGAGATTTGAATGGAGGCTTCTTTAACGCACGAAGCATTTACTAAATGCGCGAATACTAAATTTCAGGTTCAGGCTGACGAAAATACTCCCGTGGAACTGGAGCTTACTGAGGTTTCAGAGTTCAAAGTCTACCCTCAGCAGGAGGAATTTGCGATTCTCTTTCGCGGCCCTTTAGACACATTTCTCGATCAGGGCATACGGCCCTTTTCGCATGACCAAATGGGCGAGTTCGAATTGTTCATCGTGCCCGTTCGGCAAGACGCGCACGGCTTTTACTACCAGGCAGTCTTCAATCGCATTCGCGAATAGTCAATTCATATGAGCAGCCAGTCGCCAGGACCTTCCAACATTTCACTCCGTCCAGTTGGCCCGGACGATCACGAGTTTCTCGTTGAAGTTTATGGCAGCACTCGAGCCGAGGAGATGGCCCTGGTGCCATGGACCAACGAACAGCGCGACGCATTCGTGCGATCGCAGTTTGCCGCGCAACAAGAGCACTATGCCAACAAATACCGCGCCGCCACCCACGACATAATCCTGTCAAACGGCCGGCCGGTAGGCCGTCTCTACGTCGCCCGGTCGGGCCAGGAAATTCGAATCATCGACATCACTCTGCTGCCCGCGGAGCGGAACGCCGGCGTCGGGAGCTACCTGATCAAACGATTACTCGACGAAGCGAACCGCTCCGGAAAAGTTACGCGGATTTACGTGGAGGAATTTAACCCTTCACTTCGACTCTTTGAACGGTTGGGTTTCTCACCAAGCGAGCAGCACGGAATTCATCTGCTGCTGCAGTGGCAGGAAGTTAAGAATGCAGGCGATTGATGACTGCCTCGTAATGTGGAGCGGGCGTATCTTTGATTCCAACCGGAACGATCAGGAAAGAGAACTTACCCAACTCTTTATGCTCGACCAGATACGTACCCTGTTTAAGAGTTGTCTCTTTTGGACCCCGAAAAAGCAGTGAAAAGCCTTGTTCGCCTGCCTCAACCTGTTTTGCTGACGCAAAATTAGTTACGCGGACCAACCTTACCGTAACTTTTGCTGCTTCCTGATTAATCAGAAAACTCGTGCCCAACTGGGATTCGAACGACTCCAAATCCAAACCAGTCGCTGACGTTGTAATGCCCATTCCCGAGACCATCTGGGCGAAGGTCCCCGGGATCCCGGCAACAAGTGCCATCAACGAACCTTTCTTCAAGAACTCTCTGCGCGAACTGGACATTTTCTATCCTCCTGAAACCGTGCTGGAAAGATCGGGCTTTATAGAAAGGTGGGCAGTCTATTGCTTCTTCGAAAAACTTTCAACAAAAAAACAACGACTGTGAAGGCGTTGCAATAGAGCCTCCTGCAAAGAAACACTCTTGTAAAGTTTTACGATTCGATATATAGTGCGCGGGCTCAAACGAACGACGCTTGACGGCAGAACTAATTCCGCTGAAGTTCTCGGACTTAAACGGCTACCGGTACCGCGCGTTGCTCTCCTAGCGAGTAACAACCTGGCCCAGTCGGAGATGTTGAGGATCGGCGCTGCACCAACACCGCCCAGCTTCGTCTAGTCTTCAAAGATTCCCACATTACTAGTTTTAAGGAGAAGGTATAAATGGCCCAACCTTATGTAGGCGAAATCAGGATGTTCGCCGGTAACTTCCCACCCGCGGGCTGGTTGTTTTGTGATGGCCAGCTATTGCCGATCTCGGAGAACGAAGTTTTGTTCCAGTTGATTGGTACGACGTATGGTGGTGACGGAGAGTCAACTTTTGCATTGCCTAATCTTCAAAGCAGAATCCCCATCCACATGGGCACCTTCGGAGGCAATACATTCCAATTGGCGGAAAGCGCTGGAACAGAGTCAGTGACTCTGACTACGCAGCAGATCCCAATCCACACTCACCCTATGATGTGCAGCTCGGGTGGTGGAGCTCCTACGACTGATCCGACCAATGCTATCGCTGCACCATCGGATGTAGGCCAGTACAGCACTCTCGGACCAGACGTCCAAATGGGAACTCCTGCGATGTCAAGCGACATTACAGGAGGTTCGCAGCCACACGAGAATTGTATGCCGTTCCTCTGCATCAACTTCATCATCTCGCTCTTTGGCCTCTTTCCTTCGCCAACATAGAGTGTGGTTGCTTGTCGATATGAATCGATCGCTGGCGCAACTTAGGCCGAACGCCCAAATATAAGGAGTCGCAACTATGGCTGAACCGTTCTTGTCCGAAATCAGGATCTTTAGCTTCAATTTCGCCCCAAAAGGCTGGGCCTTATGCAATGGCCAGCTCCTGCCAATCAATCAGAATCAAGCTTTATTTTCTTTGTTGGGCACGACCTATGGAGGCAATGGCCAAACGAATTTCGCGCTGCCCAACTTGCAGGGCAAGGCGCCGAATCACGTCGGGAGCGGCTTCACCCTGGGCCAAACCGGTGGTGAAATGGCCCATACTGTAACCATGAGTGAGATGCCGCAGCACATACATACGCTAAATAACAATTTGGCAGTGGGCGGCGCAGCCACTAATGGAACTCAGGGAGTTCCCACCGGTAACTTCTGGGCCAACAGCGGTAAGGCGACTTGGAGTACGGGCAACCCAAATGCCGCGATGCATCCGGGGGCAGTCACCAATGTTGGTGGCAGCCAGGCGCATAACAACATGATGCCTTACCTCGTGCTCAATTTCTGTATAGCGTTACAGGGAATTTTCCCGTCGCAAAATTAGAAGAGGGAGACAAAAAAATGGCCGATCCTTTTGTTGCTGAAATCAGAATTTTTCCATTCAACTTTGCGCCCAAAGGTTGGGCGTTCTGCAATGGCCAGCTTTTGCCCATAAGCCAGAATACAGCCCTCTTCTCTCTGTTGGGAACAACTTACGGCGGTGACGGTAAGTCCACCTTCGCGCTCCCGGATCTGCAAGGCAGCACTCCAATGCACCCGGGGCAAGGACAAGGGTTGTCGCTGCGCGATCTGGGTGAGATAGGCGGATCTCAGACTGTGACGCTGTTGACTTCGGAAATGCCCGCTCACGCGCACTTCGTTGGCCGCGCGAAAGCCGGGGACGGTGATTCAGTTACGCCTGTGGCCTCTGTCTGGGCCCAGTCAGCCTTCGGTCGAGGAACGCTTGCTCTTTATCACGAGGCGCCAGCCAACGCGAAAGTGAATCAGCTACTTTCGCTGGCCCCTACTGGAGGCAGCCTGCCGCACAACAATATGCAGCCTTATTTGACGCTCAACTTCTGCATTGCATTGCAGGGAGTGTTTCCAGCGCGGCCTTAAACGCACCCTACGCGAATCAATCGTCGCTCGGCACGCGAAAACTGCGCCACCTTTCCCGCTCCAGGAGGAGCCCGATAGAACATGGAACTAAGGAGTTGCAAAATGCTTCACGCTCAGAACAGAGAATTCAAAAGTGAATTTGGACGCCGAACAGTTACTGGGGGTTTGGCTATCTTCTCCCTGGTAGCCGCAAGCGTTCTGGCATTCGCGATAGCACCTGGCGCAGTCTTTGCCGTGCGCCGGGCTGAGCAAAGCAATCACCGCATCAGGGTGCCTTCCGCGGCGGCTGCCAAATCAGCCGCAACGACCAGCTTCGCATTGCCATTTGCGCCCATTAACGTCGATCGAACTGACGATGCCGCCGCCGCTTCGGCCTGCACTGCTGCGCCGAGCGACTGCAGCTTGCGAGGAGCAGTTGCGTTCGCGAATCTGAACCCGGGCACCACGATCAATGTGCCGGCCGGAACCTACCAGTTGAATATTTCAGGCGCCGGCGAGGGTTTTACCGGCAATAACGCGATCGGGGATCTCGATATCAGGGCCGACAACACCATCATCGCGGGCGCCGGCGCGGCTACCACGATAATTCAACAGACAACGGCGAATGATCGCGTTATTGAAGTAAATCCGGATCTGCTTTCCGGCTTCGATTTCGCTGTTTCCGGTGTGACCATCACTGGCGGAAAAGAGACTACCGCGGTTGGAGGCGGCGGCATCATCTCCGGCTCGATCAACAACACCGTTTCGGTGACGAATTGCGTGATTTCAGGAAACTCTGCAACCGGTGTCGGCACCCTTGGCGGGGGTGGCGTCTTGCATACAGGCGGCAGTCTTACGATAACGGGGACAACTTTCTCCGGCAATTCTACCAGCACGAGCGGCGGCGGTTTGAGTTATACGGCCGGCGATCCGCTGATTCGAACGCCATCTCCTGGAACTCTTTCCGTAAGTGGTTCGACGTTCTCAGGTAATAACGCCAATTCCGCGGCCGCAGGTGGGGGCGGAGCGGATCTTTTCAACTCTAATGGCGGCAGCGGCACTTACACCATCAACAGCTCGTCATTCTTGGGTAATAACGCTCCGAACGGCAGCGGTGGTGCCATCATTGTGGAGAGCGGGCCACTGACTCTTACCACTAGTTCTCTGGCGAATAACTCGGCAGGTGTGACTGGCGGTGCGATTAGTTCCAGTGGAAGCGCATCGGTCACATTCTCCAGACTCGTCGGCAACAGCGTTCCGAATCCTTTAAATGGTTTGACTCTGTTCGCTAGCGCGGGAAGTTTTACGGCCGATGACAACTGGTGGGGTGTAAACACCGGTCCATCAGCAAATGATTTCCGTAACCTCGCCGGCAGTCTGTTTCCGATGACGTTCCTGCAGCTCAGAATCAGTGCGAGTCCGAATCAGATCTGCTCCGGCGCGACGTCTACATTGACGGCGGACATCAAGCAGAGAAATACCGGCGCGCCTTTGACCACGGAGCTGAATGGCTTGCCGGAGTTCCTGGCGGAATGGAACAACGCGGTAGGCGGGACCGTGTCAGGCGCCACGAATTTTGTTAATGGTGTGGCTACGGCCACATTCACGGCAGGCGTGACGCCCGGACCTGCCAGTGTCGATGTCACCGGTGACAACCAGACCGTCACAGCTAATATGACGATCGACACTAATCAGACGACAACCGATCCAGCAGACCAGGTTGTTTGTGAAGGTCAAACGGCGACGTTCACGACCACAGCCAGTGGCCCGGGCCCGATCACTTTCGTGTGGAAGAAGGGCGCCACGGTTCTAAACAACGGCGACCTCGGCGGACGCGTGACGATTACCAGCGGCAGCAACACCAGCACGCTGACGATCACCGGTACCGTGCTGAGCGATGCGGACACCTACACCGTCGAAGCAACGGGTCAGTGCAACACCGCGACGCAAAGTGCCACGCTAACCGTCAACGCAAATACATATACCACTGATCCACCGGATCAGACAGTTTGTCAGGGAACGGATGCACACTTCTCTACCGTTGCATCAGGCACTGGTCCATTCAGCTATGCATGGACACTGGACGGTTACCCGGTCGGCGGAAACAGCCCGAACGTCACCATCCCAACGGGTGCGCTACCGCCTGGCAATCACACGGTCTCCGTAACCACCACGGGATCGTGCGGCAGTGCGATGCAGACCGCGACCCTGACAGTGAACAACGGCACGCCGGTCATCACGTTGAGTTCAACGACGGCGACGATGTGGCCACCGAATCACCAGTACCAGACGTTCAACATCACGGACTTCGTCGCCAGCGCCAGTTCGAGCTGCGATACGTCCGTGGATATCAACGATGTGGTGATTCAGAAGGTGAGCAGCGACGAGCCTGAGGAGAATCCCGCGGGCGCGGACGGCAACACTCTGAACGACATCGTGATCGCCCCGGATTGCAAGTCGGTCCAATTGCGTCGCGAACGTGACGGCAACCTTAATGGACGCGTCTACACTATTACATTCAAGGTCACTGATTCGTTCGGCAACAGCACTACCGCAACCGTCAAGGTCTCTGTGCCAAAGAACAACGGCGGCACCGCGGTCGATAACGGCGCCGCTGCGGGATATACGGTTAATAGCCTCTGCCCGTAAGCGGCAGGTGGTCCGAATACTTATTTGGTGTTGGTCCAAATTACTTGTTCTGATGAAAGGTGAGTGACATGAGAATTACGTTGCGCAAATCGAGCCCTTTGTTCACGTCTCTCTCGGTATTGGGTATTTTTGCGGCCATGACGGTCTGTGGTCCATTGCTTTCCTCGGCCCATGCTCCGGCAGCGGCCATTACGATCGTGAACAAGTCGAATCGTGAAATTCGTCACGTCTATCTTTCGGCTCCGGATTCCAATAACTGGGGTTCGGACCAGCTCGGGAGCTCAGCCATCGCCGCGAATGGTGGATCGGCGACGATCAATGCGAGTTGCAGTGCCGCCAGCATCAAGGTTATCGCCGAAGATCATGAGGGCTGCTTCAGCTATCAAGTCGTGACCTGCTCAGAGAATTCGACTTGGACCATTATCAATGACACCGCTCGCGATTGTGGTAACTGACTTTTTAGGTGTTGACAATTTGTCGTGCGGGGCGCGGGCCAATAACCCGCGCCCATTCTTTTCTTACGGTTTCGTCTAGCGAACATTAAAGCTTGCAGTACACATCTCGACGTCGTTGGGAACTGTGTTAAACGGAGTTGTTGGGAGGAGTTTCGGACATGGTGTTTGCCGTTGACGCCCGGATGGTGCGCAAGTAAAGTATCGGCGTCCACAAATCGGTTTCGTTCGGACTTTCCTGCTTTCAAGACTCATATCCAGTCCGCCTCCGAAGGTTAACCGTACTTAGTTCCTGACCGTCTCAATCACAAGCGCCTGCTCCCAGGAGGGTTATATGCGTCCCCTAACGACTCAGACTCACCAGTCTCAGACTCGATCTACTCGAATCACAATCAGAACCGCTTTGAAGTTGCTGGCTATTTGTTTAATAGTCGCCGCAGTGCCGCTTGCTCTCTACGTAAGAGTCAAGTCTGAGGACTCAGCAAGGTGGTTTAGTAAGGCGGAAGATCCCGTCGCGCGTACTAAGCGTCCCAAAGAGCACGTTACTGTGCAGGCCGCAGGTCGCGGCAAGCCCTTCCTGAATCTACAAGACGGCCGCGAGATGAGCCGTACCTACAAAGGTGACCAAGTGGCGGTCGCCGCTTTGCAGAATGGCGCCGCGCACGCGCGGGCGTTGGCCTCGGGGGATCTTGATCGTAATGGGACACCGGACGTGGCAGTAGCCTATGCCGCCAATGGTGTCGGGATAATCACGCTTCAGCGTGGAAATCCTGATGCCTTCGCTCCGGCTGACGACTCGGTCTTTGTGCGTATGCAGCAGGGATACAACCCCCCCTCCTTGTTGCCGAACGCGGATGTTTATACGGTTCCCGTTTCGCCTGACTTCCTGGTTATTGGAGATTTCACGAGCGACTCCAAAAAGGATGTGGTGTTTGCCGCAAAAGGTGGCGGCCTCTATTTAATGGAGGGAAATGGCGCCGGCCGGCTTGGTGATCCGCAACAGATAGGTTTGCCCGGACCAGTAACGGCATTGGCTGCAGGGGAATTCCGCGCGGCCGACGGATCTACTGATCTGGCCGTAGGCGTTACGGGCCCTGGTGGCGCGGCCTTATTGATTTTTGATGGTGGATTCGAGAACGCGCTGGCGCAGTACCAGTTGGCCGAACCGGCGAGTGGGATCGAGTTTGGCGGCTTAGACGACGATCCGTTTTTGGATATCGCCGTAGCTGCCGGTAGTGAAGTACTTGTCGTCCATGGATGGGGTCGCAAAGAGCAGGTGGCGCCAGAATCGCGCGTGCAGCGGGTTAACGTTGGCCCAGGTGTGCGCGGATTAGCCCTGGGACAGTTTACGTGGGACCGCCAGGGCCGGAGCGAAATCGCCGCCCTGACATACGATGGTACCGTGCATATCTTTGAGCACGGCAAACTGGACACTCGCCCATTTAGTGATGCCGAAGCCGCCCAGCACACGAGAGGCAATTTTAGACCCCAGAGAACCATTCAGCAGGATATCGAGTCTGCTCCGAGTTGGAAGCCCGCACAGGCTGCGGGGTGGATGGAAGGTAAGCAGTTTCTTGGGAGCAATCTGAGTGCTGACTTGGCGAAGCCGTTGATGCGGACAAATCTCGCTTATCGCGAGATGGATGAAGTCATGCTCGTGGGGCAATCGCAGTCGAAGCTCCAGATCGTGCGTCCTCTCGGACCGAATGATCCAGCCCCAACCGCAGCCCCTGACCAGGCACTTATGGTTACGGACGACGCTGCAAAGGTAACTTTGGAAGTGGAGAGTACCCCGGTAGCGGTATTGGCTCTCCCAAGAAAGCTCAATGGCGTAACGGACGTTCTTGTGCTCGACTCTGCAAGCATTGAGCTGGATATCGTTCCTAACGCCCCGAATACCACGATTACGGTTGATAGAACCGACGATCCTTCCGGCGCCGGATTGACGGCGGCCTCCGCGTGCACAGGCGCTGCGAGTGACTGCAGTCTGCGCGGTGCGCTCCAGTTTGCAAATAACCCCGCTAACAACAACACGACCATCAGTGTACCGGCGGGCACTTACATTTTGTCGATTAACGGCACTAACGCGGTAGGTTGCGACGGCAACACCGTGGGCGATTTGGGGGCCAATCAGACGATGTC
>Ga0209486_10000027_pt1 | contig 73358 bp, 65 predicted proteins | sample NCCompost_FD_187518 | JGI IMG/M metagenome (GOLD analysis project Ga0209486, IMG submission 187518) | Agricultural soil microbial communities from Utah to study Nitrogen management - NC Compost (SPAdes) (version 2) | ecosystem: Environmental > Terrestrial > Soil > Agricultural land | place...
ACGGCGGTGGCGGTGCGGTCGTCTTCGGTTGCGGCTCCGGATTGATTGGCGGCTGGACCGGGGCCGTGTAGGTCGGCTGCGGATTTGTGATGCGCCGACCCGACTGTGGGAAGAGCGCGATCGCCGCTACGAAAACGATGAGGGGCAACAGAAATAATCTTTTCATAACAGGAGCCTAAGGTTTGATTCTGATGGACGAGAACATCAGACCACCAATTTTCGGCAGTGTCTCACAATCTGGGTCCGGAGAAAAGGGATACGATGTGTTTGTGAGCCCGACAGTGGTCGGCTATCATCCGGCGCGTCAAAGAAAGGTCGCTAATCGACAGTGAAACACTTCTTCTTCCTCGTGCTGATCTCGCTGTGTTGCGTGCAATACTCCGCTTACGGCCAACCGGGGTTCCAAAATCACTCTCAAACAGATATCCCAATCATCGATGCGCACACCCACACTGACTTTGCCGGTGGTCCAGAGCGAACCAGCGGCATCGCCAAGACGGAAGCTCAGTATTTTAAAGAGTGGCGCGAAGCGGGAGTCGTTGGCGCGGTCGCCCACACAAGCCCGATCGGCGCGAACTTTCACGAGTTGAAAAACCGTAACGTGGTCTATTGCGTCGGTGTTGGCGTAACTATCGACGCAGCCGCCATTGAAGCGGGATTGAAATCAGGCAAGTACGGTTGCATCAAGATCTATCTCGGGTACGTTCATCGTTTCGCTTACGATCCAGCGCACAGCGCTATCTATCGACTCGCTGAGAAGTATGACGTCCCAGTCGTTTTTCATACTGGCGACACCTACTCCGCGAGCGCGAAAGTAAAATACGCGGACCCTTTGACGATCGATGAGGTCGCGGTGGACCACCCGCGCGTCAGGTTTGTGATCGCGCATTGCGGCAACCCCTGGATCGAGTCGGCTGCGGAAGTCACATACAAAAACGCGAATGTCTACATGGAGTGCTCGGCGATGCTGCTCGGCAATCTCGATCAGATGCCAAAGGAGAAAATCGAGACCTATGTGACAAAGCCGATCGCCTGGGTTTTCGGGTATCTTGAAGATCCGCGGAAACTAATGTTTGGTACCGACTGGCCGTTGACGGCGATGAAACCATATCTCGACGCATACAAGAAGGCCATTCCGCAAGAACATTGGAAGGCAGTTTTCCATGACAATGCGGTGCGAGTATTCAAGTTTCCGGGTTGGAAAGATCTGAAGTAAATTCGCGAATCAGAAGGATTTGCTTGTCGGCTGCAATCGCAATCAGAGATCTCAGCAAGTCGTACCCAGGAGCGTTTGAACTGCGCACCTTGTTGCGACGTCCTCCACGAAAGCAACCGGTGCAAGCGTTGTGCGACGTTTCGTTTGACGTAAACGAAGGCGAGATATTTGGTCTCATCGGTCCGAACGGAGCGGGCAAGACAACGCTGACCAAGATAATCGCGACGCTGGTCCAACCTACAACCGGCACCGTTACCGTCAAAGGGTTCGACAGCGTCAATGAGTCGGCAGCCCTGCGGCGATTGATCGGCCTCGCTGCGGCTGAGGAGCGGAGCTTCTATTGGCGACTCACCTTAGAGCAGAACCTGATGTTTTTCGCGCGGCTCTACAGTATCCCAAAACGAGCGGCCCAAACGCGCATCGCCGAGCTATTAGCGCAACTCGATCTCGAGCACTCCCGGGACAAGCGATTCGGCGAACTCTCCACCGGAAACAAACAGCGCATGGCGATCGCCCGCGCGCTACTCAACACGCCACCGATCTTGTTGCTTGACGAGCCGACGCGTTCGCTCGATCCACTTGCGGCCGCCCGCATGCGTTCGTTCATCGGATCGCTCGCGGCGGGTGATCCTCCGGTCACGATTCTACTGACGTCGCACAACCTGAATGAGATTGAACAACTGTGCCAGCGGATCGCCATCATTAGTCATGGCCGCATTCGTGAGCTCGACACTCCGGATAGCATTCGCACGCTTCACAAAGCCCGCGAACGCGTCAGGCTTGTGCTTGAGGGTATCTCGATAGAGCGCGCAGTTAACGTCCTGGCGCCGGCGCTGGCAGATGTCGAAGTCGCGCAGGATGGGTCACGCACAATCGTAACCTTCTCACGCGAAATAGGCGATGATCGACTTGATCGCGGGTTGCGCGCGATTCTCGCAAACGGCACGTGCGTTGTCGCCTGCGAAACAGAACGAGCCTCCCTGCTTGAGGTGCTGGAAGCCTACGAACGCGAGGAGAACAAGAGCAAACGATGAAACGCATTCAGGCATTGTGGGATCGTATGAGGGCATTCGTGATTCGCGATTTCCAGTTGGCGATCAGCTATCGGCTTGCGTTCTTTTTCCGTGTTTTGACGATCCTAATCGTTGTCACGATTGCTTACTACATCTCGCGCACTTTCATGGGCCGGGCTGAAATGTTCAGTGACTGGCGCGATCCACTGGCTGCGTGGATTACGGGTCTTGCAGTTTTAAATTACTTCATGACTAACTTTTCGAGTCTCGCAAACGCGATTCGCTCGGAGCAGTTGCAAGGAACGCTGGAGAGCGTGTTGATGACGCCGATTAGTGTGCCGGGATTGATAGTGGCGAGTTCAGCCCTGGACTTTCTTCAAGCAACGCTTTTCTCCTTGCTTTATCTCGTCTTCGGCGCCGTGTTCTTTGGCGTGTCGTACCAGGGTAACTACCTGCTAGCGTTCTCGATTTTGATCCTGACCACGATGGTGTTTGCGTCGCTCGGAATACTGTCGGCGAGTTTTGCGATGGTCTTCAAAAAGGCCGATCCAGTGGCGTTACTTCTGGGTACGGGAACGGCCGTGTTCTCAGGCGTGTTCTTTCCACCGCAGTTGCTGCCCGCAACGATGCAGAAGGTTTCAAAAATCCTGCCTGCAACCTATGGCTTGACCGCAATTCGCGGAGTCTTGATTGAAAACAACGGATTGAACGAGGCGCGTGGACCCATCATCACCTTGCTCATCTTTCTGGCCGTGCTTCTTCCGCTGTCGCTCTGGATCTTCTCACGCGCCGTCCGTCGTGCGAAACGCGAGGGAAGTTTGATTCAGTATTAAACCCGATACTAACTTTTAAGGAACTGCTTCAGCGTGAGCGCGTTTCTAACTGCTGCACCTTCAGGGTCGTTATTGAAGTAAGCGTAGATCGACGACAGCCTGCGACGATGTTCTTTGATCCAGTCCGCCCATGCACGTAGTTGGGGCTCGGGATAAGATCCCCAGTACTTCGCGCTGGTTGGACCGTGAAAGCGAACATAGATGAAGTCCGCAGTGATCTCGCGCGGTACTCTCATATCTGCGAAGTCGTGAATACAAAAGGCCGCGTTGTACTTCCGCAGCAGTGTGTAGACCTTGGTCATCAACCACGTTTCGTCACGAAACTCGACTGCGTACTGGTGTTCACCGGGTAATGTGCGCAGGAATTCTTCGAGTCGTTCGAGGTTTAGTTTCCATCGTGGCGGAAGTTGAAAGAGAATTGGACCGAGTTTTGGGCCTAATCGATCGGCGACGTGAAAAAACTTCGCCGACGAGCTTTCCGGATCCTTCAGCTTCTTCATGTGCGTGATGAAGCGGCTACCTTTGACGGCGTAGCAGAAGTTTTGCGGCGATGACTCCCGCCAGTTGTCGAAGGTGGTCGCGGTGGGAACGCGATAGAAACTGTTATTGATCTCAACCGTATCGAAATGTCTTGAGTAGAACTGAAACATCTCGGACGGCCGTGTTCCGGCAGGATAGAACACGCCCAGCCAATGCTTGTAATGCCACCCCGAAGTGCCGATACGAACCTTCGCAACCACCGTTTGAGTTTATGCGATAAAAATCATCCGCTAATATACAAATAACCTCTTTACTAGTTCCGCGACGTTTCCGCCTTAGAACCGATGTACTTTTCAAACCACTCGAGATTTGACCGCATCGCCGCGAGTTGCATCTTCGGCTCGTTTGGACCATGAGGCTGCCGCGGCAACACCAGCATCCGTGCCGGCACGCCCTGCGCCTTTAACGCATTGTAAAATTCATAGCCTTGCGAGATCGGGACGCGGACGTCTGCCTCTCCGTGTTGGACCATCGTCGGCGTACTCACGCCTTTGACATTGAACATCGGCGAATGCTTTTGATAGACGTCAATCACGTCCCACGACTGGCCACCGAAATAATCAGGCACAAAAGACGGAATATCAGCGGTGCCATTAAAGCTCATCAGGTTAGTCACAGGAGCGCCGGCCGAGGCAGCTTTGAAGCGCTTCGTCTGCGTTACGATCCATGACGTCATGAAACCGCCGTAGCTCCAACCCATCACGCCCAGTCGATCAGGATCGGCGACACCCAACTGGATGACAAAATCCACACCCGACATTAAGTCCTGATAGTCGCCCATGCCCCAGTCTTTAGTGTTTGCGCGTCGAAACTCGGTTCCGTATCCGCTCGATCCACGCGGGTTTGGTCGCAGGATCGCATAGCCGCGGGAGGAGAAAGTTGCGAGCGGATAAGCACCACGGCCGCCAAGGAACGTCTGTTGAAACACCCCAGCTGGCCCACCGTGGACGTTGAGAATCAACGGCACGCGCTGGCCCGCCTGGTACCCGACAGGATATGTCAGCAAGCCTTCAATCGGACGACCGTCTTTCGATTTCCAGGTGATGACTTCGGTGCGACCCACGGCAGGCAACTTGACGTCGCCATTCACGCGCGTGATCTGAACCGTGGTGAAATCGTTGGCGGAGGCGACGAACACGTCGCCGGGAGTGTCGGACGTTTGACGCACAAAGCCAAACGTTGAACCTGAACGATTCAGACTCATCGCGCCATAAACGGCGGGCGTGGTATTGATCTCTTCAATGCGGTTGGCCGCGACGTCGACGACGTAGAGCTGCGTACCCGTTCCTTTTGGTTCAGCGAAGTAAATGCGTTTGCTGTCGGCGGACCAGCCGGCGATGCCTGGTTGTGCATCGTACGAAAGGGCCAGACTCTTCGGCGCGCCGCCGCCAGCTGGATAAACTTGGATATTGCCACTCTGCGCCCAGCGCGGCGGATTGTCGCTCACTAACACGGCGATCGATTTTCCATCAGGCGAGAAAAGAGGAGAGTTCTCGGCGGCGGGTGTGTTCGCCAGCGTCGTTACTTTTCCGTTGGCAACCTCGACGATCGAAACATCCGACGTAGTCCAATCATTCGCAACCGGCGACTTCGTATGACCGAAGGCGATGCGAGAGCCGTCCGCCGACCAATCGAAATCGTCTACGTTGTAGTTTTCACTGGTTAGCTTGCGCGGCTCCCGCTTGCCGTTTGCATTCTTCTCCAGAGAGATCACATACAGGCGCGAGAACTTGATGTTTTCATCAACCCAGCGGAAGTCGTTCCTGGCCTTGTCGTTCTTTTCTTCCTCCTCGGTTTTTGCGTCGGCCATGCGAAAGGCGATCGAGCGGCCGTCCGGCGACCAGGCAAAGTTTGTCACACCGGTTTTGACGTCGGTCAGTGGCTCAGCTTCACCACCGTTCAGATTCAGGAGATAGATGTTGCTTTTGTTGTCTTTGCGCGTTGAAGTGAACGCGATCCAGTTACCGTCAGGCGACCACTTTGGGTTCGTCGAAGACTTGTCGCCGAACGTTAATTGCACACTGCGCGGAATACTTGGTTGAGCGCCGTTGGGTTTCGTCGTGTCGCCGATCATTGCCATCCAGATCTGCGTCACAAATTCGCTTTTGTCGGCGGTCATCACCGCTTCTGAAACCGTGTAGACCACTCGCTTGCCATCGGGAGAAACGCGTGGCGTCCCTGCGGCCTTGAGTTTCACTTGCAACTCAGGACTCCACTGGGCTGTTGTTTGAGCAAACGTTGCACCGGCAAAAACGATGACGAGAAGGGAAGCGGTAAGTAGAGACTTCATGACGATTCTCCTGATTGGAAAGCTGACTTAGCTGACGAAATGTGCGGAAGTTTTACTAACGCGAGGCGGGAAAGTCAATCATTTCAATCAGAGAAGTAACCGACATACCAAAATTTGGATAGGCGCTCAGATCCGTGAAGATAAGGGTTGATTTTTTCGAGTTCCTCGCGGGGTGCATCGAGTACGCCGTTGGGGTCGTAGACGAGGTCGGGCCAGCTCAGGAAGCAATGGCAATAATGAAAAACAACAATGCGCTGAGCGGAAGAGGGGTCGCATCCTTCACCGCAGATCCGAGCCTTTTCTGCGCTTGATTTCGCGCTGTTTAGTTCTGCGATCGTCGCCATGTATCTGCGTTCATTAACGAGGAGGTGGACTCGCGCGCCGAATGTGAATCCATCCCGGTAAACGAGCGCCCAGAGCATGACGACAAGGAATACCGCACCTGCCGCATTTGCTTTGTCGCGGGTCAGGAAAAAACGAATAAAGAATGCAAGCACCAAACCCAGTCCGACGAGGTACAAATAAATCATAGCGACGCATGTGTATCCGGGTGCGTCGATGGGAAGAGCAACGAAGCCCAATGGTGGAAGCAGCCAAATCGCAATTGCTCGCAGATACTTCAGCATGTCAGTAGACTCCGAGACGCGTGGTCCATGTGTCACGGTTTAGCAAACGACATGCCGATCGATTTCAGTAAAGTTGCCTGAGGTTAGACGCGGAAACGGGAAGATGTTCAGCGGTCACTTGAAAGAGAATCGCTGCATCGGAGGCAGAACTGGCTATGCAAAAGTGAGTTTTGGGATCAAGTCTTCTCTGCGGTCCTCTGCGTGTCTTTGCGGCCTCTGCGTTAGAAGTGACGGTTTAAATGCAGAGAAAGCAGTGACACACAGAGGACCGCTCAGAAAACAGATCAGAATTGCGACTTTTTGTTCAAAGCGGGCAGGACTCAGATTCCATCGCTACGGCTTTTCTGTTGTGATGAAGCCGCCCTGGAACTCTTTGCGATACTGGTCCATTTCAGCGGCGAGTCTGGGATCGAGTTTGCGGAGTTTGGCTAGTTCGATGTCGACGTTTTTGTTCTCGCTCTCGTCGAAGCTGGCCAGTTCGATGTAGGCCTTGACGATGGCCCGTTGCGCGCGAGGATAGTCCGGTTTGGCGTCGAGCGCCTTCCTGAAGAGGACAATGGCACGCTTTTGACGATCGTCTATCACCCAATGATTGCCGTCCATCACGGCCAGACCCATATCCACCAAAGCGTCTGGGTCGTTGGGATTCGCGACGATTGCCTCTTTGGCGCGCTTCATGTTCTCAGCGCGAGTGAGCACCGTAATGAACGACGGCATAGTGCGGTCTTCATCTGAGGCCCTGCCCGCCCAGAGTTCGCGTGCTTCTTCCAGTCGACCCTGCTCGACCAGCATGCGACCAAGTGCAAAGCGACCGGCCATGCGTTTCGGATCGGCCAACATGCCCTGTCGATACACTGCTTCGGCATCTTTCGTTTGTTTTGCCTCCCTCAGGATATCGCCGAGATCGTCATAGGCTGCTGCCAACGTTGGATTAATATCGATGGCCGCTCGCAGTGCCGCTATCGCCTCAGTTCGACGCTTCGGGTCCGCCTTCAGTAATGCGCCGATCAGCAACTGTGCCTCGGCATACCTGGGATCGAGAGCGACTGCCTTTTGCGCCGCCGCTAAAGCTTCGACTTGCTTGTTACGGAAAAAATCGACTTGCGCCTTTACCAGGTAGACTTCCTTGTCTTTCGGTTCGAGTTTAATCGCCCGGGCAAACGACCCCGAAGCGAGGTCGAGCTTCTGTTGCACGCCGTAGATGTAACCGAGCAGCACGTGCGCCCGATATTCATTCGGATCGAGGAGGATCGACTGTTTACATTTCGTGAGTGCTTCGTCGTGTTTGCCTTGCTGGTATAACTCGAGCGACTGTCGCAACAGTTCGCCTGCCTGGCCTGGTTGCCGCTTCCCCTGTGCGGCTGCCAAACCAAAGAAGAGAACTAGAGTGAAGACCAATGCTAACGCGCGTTGAGCGTGATTCACGCGCGTTTTCTACCATGAATATTAGGCGAATGTCGAACTAAACGCCGTCCTAGCGTGGTAGCGTCAATCTAATCTACAATGCGTCCTTTCGCAGCAACCCCCATGTGCTTCCTCGGATGGAGCTTTGTCGTTTCCCACGCGTAAAACACTTGGCCGCTACGAGATCTGTTCCCACCTTGGCGCGGGCGGGATGGGTGAGGTTTATCTCGCCAACGACACCAAACTCGACCGCAAAGTTGCGCTGAAAATCTTGCCTCAGGACGTGCTTGGCGCGAAGTCTGGCGGCTCGAGCGATCGCGTGCGCCGGTTTGTCCAGGAAGCGAAGGCCGCCTCAGCACTGAACCACCCAAACATTCTCACGATTTACGAGATCGACGAGATCGACTCCGAACATTTCATCGCCACTGAATTCGTCGATGGTTACACCTTGCGCGACCGTATCAGAAAGGGTTCGCTCGAACCTCGCGACGCGCTTGAGATCGGCATCCAGGTCGCTAGCGCGCTTTGCGCGACTCACAACGTCGGCATCATCCATCGCGATATCAAGCCGGACAACATCATGCTGCGTCATGACGGCATCGTTAAAGTGCTCGATTTTGGTTTGGCCAAACTGACACCGGAGCGCCAGACACCAACCGAGTCCAATTCCATGGCGCCCACTCAACACTTCTTCAAAACCGAAGTGGGAATGGTCCTGGGCACGGCGCAATACATGTCGCCCGAACAGGCGCGCGGATTGGAAGTCGACGCTCGGACCGATATTTGGAGTCTTGGCTGCGTGCTCTACGAGATGATCGCCGGTCAGCAGCCGTTTCATGCTTCGACCAAGGTCGACGTCATGTCAGGAATTCTGAGTCGCGAACCTAATTCGCTTCTTCCGCACCTGCCGGAAGGACCTCGCGAGTACGACCGCATCGTCTCGCGAGCGCTGCGCAAGGACCGTGAAGAGCGCTACCAGAGCGTCCAAGATTTACTGATAGATCTGAAAGATTTGAAGCGTGTTATCGAGATCCAGTCGCACAAAAACTCGACCTCGTCCGCAACCGCGACTATATCAAGCGAGGTCTCCGCCGTGCCGGAGAATTCCATCGCCGTGCTTTATTTCGAAAGCATGAATCGCGGAGAAGAAAGCGACTACTTCTGTGCGGGTATCACAGAGGACATCATTACCGATTTGTCAAAGATTAAAGAACTAAAGGTGGTTTCGCGCGCCGACGTGTTTCCGTTTCGCAACAAAGAGGTAAACACACGACAGGTCGGTGAAGCATTGCGCGTAAACTACATTCTCGAAGGAAGTGTAAGGACGGCTGGTAACCGCATCCGAATCAACACTCAACTGATCAACGTCCGCGATGGCTATCATCTCTGGGCCGAACGTTTCGATCGTCAAGTCGAAGACATCTTTGATTTGCAGAACGAGGTTTCGCAAAAGATCGTCGACGCGTTGAAGATTTCGCTTACCGATTCCGAGCGGCAACTACTGACGCAAAAACCGACAGACGATCTGCGCGCTTATGATTTCTACATGCGCGGGCGCGAACTGCTGTACCTGAAAGGCAGACGAAACACCGAGAACGCGATCCGCATGTTTGAAAATGCGGTCGAGATCGATCCTAACTTTGCTTCATCCTACGCGGGACTGGCAGAAGCGTACTCGTCGATGTACGAGTGGTACGACGGCAATTCGAGTTGGCTAAGCAAGGCGATTGAGATGAACCAGAAGGCACTCGCGCTCGAGCCGACGTCTTTGGACGCACAGTTTGGTATCGCGATGGTCTATTTCCATCATCGTCGTTTCGCCGAATCGCAGCGCACGATTGAGACGATTCTCAAAGAGAACTCTGAGTTTTACCCGGGTTACCTGCGGCTTGGAATGATCGCGGAGTTATCAAACGATCTCGAAGGAGCTTTGAAGCATTACCGCCGCGCCGCCAAGTTAAAACCGTACGACGAAGACTCCTGGCGCAATCTAGCGGGCGCCCATCGAAAGTTGGGAAACATCGATGCTGCTAACAAGGCGATGCTCAAAGTCATCGAGATCACGTCGCGAAAATTGGAAGCCAGTCTCGACGACATCATCGTGATGAGTTGCCTGGCGGAGGCCTACGCGCGTTTTGGCAGCCGAGAAGAGGCTAATGCCACGCTGAGACGAGTGCTGGAGCTGGAACCGAACGACGGATTAGCGGTTTATAACTGCGCCTGCGCTTATGCGCTACTCGGCGAGAAGCCATCCGCCATGGTCCTGCTGCGACGCGCGTATGACAGCGGTTTCCGGACCGTCGGCCACTGGGCAAAGACAGATAGCGCGTTCGAATCGCTGCGCGACGACGCGGAGTTTCAGCAATTGGTACGAGAACTTCAATAAATACGCGTTAGATCTAAGGGGGCACTAATTCATCACCTAAATGGAGAAAAGCAATGCCAAAGTATGTCATCGAGCGAGTAGTACCTGGCGCGAGCAAGATGTCGCCGGCGGAATTAAAAACGATGTCCCAGCGGTCTTGTAATGTTCTTAATCAATTGGGGCCACAGATTCAGTGGATTCATAGCTACGTGACGGACAACAAGATCTATTGCGTGTACCTCGCCCCGAACGAGGAACTGGTCCAGGAACACGCGCGTCTCGGTGGTTTTCCGGCGAACCACGTGGCCCAGGTTAAGACCATGATCGATCCGACGACGTCGGAGGACTAGACGTGGTCGAACACGGATTATCAGACGGCAAAGAGAAGGGTTGACGGCAACTAAACCGTCAACCCTTGTATTTTTACGAAGTGTTTAAGACTCAGTGGTTCTTAGAGGCGGCACTCTCAATCGCGCCCTTTTGAGCCCCAGTGATCAAACCCTCAGCGACCCACTGGTTCGTCAGATGCGCTACAGCGGAAACGTACGCGCCATTGGTTGCCGCGCTAGCCTTAAGTTGGGAGAGCAAATCCGACATCGTGCAACCAGTTGGGAAGAGCGTGTTCGGCACGCCCGTATCAATGTCAGCGATAATGATAGTCGCTGATGTATCCGAGTTCTGACTGCAGTCCTCATCGTCAGCTACACCATCACCATCGGCATCCGGGAACGTCCAACCTATGTCTCGCAAGAGTTCGAACGTCAGATCTTCCGGCGCTTTGACCTTATGGGTCAGATCGCCGTTAATCGCAGGTTCCATTAGCAGGTTGCGACGCGCAACCGAGTCATAGTGAGAGATCGAGGAGCCCCCGTTCACAGGGAACGGGGCGAATACGCGAGCGCGATTCAGTTCGTCGGCTCCCGCGCGAATGGTCGGGTTGTTACCAATGTTCACCGTCACGGTAGTCGGTAGTGTGCTGGAGATATCCACTCCGTCTGACCGGCGCAGACTGATGGTTGGAATTGTGACGAAGGCGCCGTTAATACCGTCATCGCCCATTGCTGGTGGCGCGACGTTGACGTTCGCCGCCTGGTTGTAAATGATGGCCGCCACCGCGCCCGCGTTGGTCGCGTTTCTTGCTTTCACCGCGAAGCCGCAAACGCCGCCGCGTTCGATCAACGCGATCTTTCCGGCGACCTCAGCTGCGTTTGTGAATGGAGAGCATCCGTCGATCTGATTTCCACCCACCTCGATGTCATCCAACGCAACCACCACTGGAGCTGAAACGTTCGAACTAGCCACCGATGGTCCAAAGGCCGCGGTTCCAAACTGGACAGGTCCGGCTATTGACGCGGGAGCCGCGACCCGCACCTCCACAATGCCAAACGAGAGCACATTAGGGACACCCGCGGTAACGAAGTTACCGGTCCACACCACGCGACCGAACCGAGTTGCCGACAAAATTCGCTGAGCGTTTGACATCTGCGGCCACGAGAGACCAAGCGTCGTGTCAAACAGCCTGGTGTTGTAAGCATCCGGTCCGCCGTTGAACAACGCGCCGGTACCAAGGTTTGCAAATTGGCTGAAACCCAACCCGTGAGCGAATTCGTGCAACAACACGGCTACGAGATCCGGTTGCGCTCCATGGTTGTTGTCGAGCCCGAGGTAGAAATTGAAATTGGTGCTAAAGCTCGCGGTGATGTCGTCGTTGAGAGGATTAAGATCGACGCCCGCAAGTTTATTCGCCAAGGCGATGTGGTACCAGGTGTTCGGCAACAGCGCGCCGGAAAAGTTTCTGGCGACGCTGACCGGACCGGCGCTACCTAGCACGTTTGTTCCAAGCGCGATGAACTGCGCGCGAATGCGGATCGGCACATTGCTGTCGAGCCGCGCGGACCAGATGGCGGCCGCATGCTCGAAAGCGATTAGCCGTTGCTGGCCCAACGTGGTGCCGGTGTTGCCGCCGACGGGCTGGGTCGCCGTCGGATCATTGAAGCCGACTCCGGGTGCGTTGACGTTGACAATTACAAATTGCGCCGGTCCCGCGAAACTTGCTTGTGCGGAAAGACCGACGATGGCGAAAGAGAAAACGATTAGCGTGACTTTAGTGAAAGCTGTTCTCATTGTCAGGCCTCCTATTCCGCGGAAGTGTCTTCAACCAAACCGAGAAATTCAGCGCCTTCTTCGAACGTGAAGACGCACTTGGTTTCGAAACTTCCATCGTCGGCGGGGCGGCCCAACAGGACACCGTTGTATCCGCCCGCGAGGTCAACGAGCTCGCCGCCGCCGGAACCCTCCGTCGATGGCAAGTTCTCAGGACGATTCGCGAGCTGCGAGAGATTGGACACAACCTCATCAACCTCTTCCTGTGTCGGCATTCGGCGCTGGCCGGTTTGCTTGTCGACAACGATCTCACGCGTCCCCTTGTATTTCTTTTCAGAAGCATTGGACGATTTGGTGCCGGTTAGAAACGCGACGGCTCCCACAACTGCAATCACGGCGAATAGCATCACGAGCTTGATCCCGGGCGAACCAGCATGACCCTGTGTGGGCGATCTTCTGGCTTTGTGTGACTTACTCATTTCATTCCTCCGTCAGAATTTAGTGGTGCATTGCAGTCGGGTACTGCCGGGTGCACTATTAATATTTTGTCTGGGCCGCTGTGGGGGGAGGCAAGTGTAAGGTGGGAGAACTTAAGCCTACGGCATCGTTTGTGTCAAGCAATTCTGGTAAACAGGTCGAGCCCATCCGAAAAACTCCGGAGCACTTACGAGTCTCCGTGTCCGCTCTGACGAAGAATTAGGTCATGCTAATATGCAAGCTCCAATGAAAGTTGCGTTACAGTTGCCGTCATTTTCCACCGCCACCGACTGGCTGAACCTCGAACGTCCCAACGCGACGAATCAGGATCGTATTGAAGCTTTCAAGCGTGAAACAAGAGGCCGGCCCGTGCTTGTCCATTTTTGGTCGCAGAGCTCTGAAACGGCGAAAAGTAACCTGACGCAGATTGCTGATTGGCGCGACCAACGCAAACGTGAAGGCTTGCGCGTGATCGCAGTTCATTCGCCGCAATCGGCAGCCGAGAAAAAGCAGCGCCCCGTGCTCGATGCGGTAGAGAGATTCAACCTGATCGAACCCTGCGCGCTCGATAACGACCTTAAGCTTCGCGCTGAGTTCGGTGAGGAAGCAAAGGTTTTGCCGGCGTATTTTCTATTCGACATTGAGGGCACACTGCGGCATTCATCCGCCGGCGCGGATAGCTTGGAGCGCCTCGAAGACGAATTGGATCAATTGCTTAACGAGCTTCGCAGCAAACATCCGTTTTGTCCGCAGTGCGAGATGTTCCTCGGTCGGGAAGCTATGTTTTGTGCGGAGTGTGGTTTACCGTTGAGTCTTCCTGATTCAACCGGGCCGCATCCGTACTACGAGAACCATTACCATGCGTCGTTGCCTACGATCCGGCTCGTTAATCCCGATCCGTTGATCGGACGCGTCATCGACGGCAAATACGAACTGAAGGCCCAACTCGGCAAAGGCGGGATGAGCGTTGTCTATCGCGCCCGCCGCGTGCGCATCGGCGACGATGTAGCGGTCAAAATCCTTCTGGACAAGTTTGTTACAGACGACGCCGCGCTGGCACGATTTCGTCGCGAAGCGCGGGCGGCCGCCATGCTGCATCATCCAAACGTGATCACGATTCATGATTTCGGCGAGACGAATGACGAGCTCGCGCCGGCGTTTATCGTGATGGAGTTTGTGAGAGGAACGCCGCTGCGCGAACTTTTGAGCAGCGAAGGACAGTTTCCGATCGAGCGTGCCGTGCGCATGATGCGCGGGATCTGTGCCGGAGTCGGCGCGGCGCACCGGCAGGGTGTGGTCCATCGCGATCTCAAGCCCGAGAACATACTGGTGGTAGCTCCCGACGACGATTACGAATTTGAGAGTGTGCGCGTGGTCGATTTTGGTCTGGCGAAGTTGCTTGCCGACGCCGACTCGGCGAGCAACGGTGGAGTCGTGTTGGGAACACCGTTCTACATGTCCCCGGAACAGTGCATGGGTGAACCGCTCGACACTCGTTCGGACGTCTACAGTCTTGGCGCGATGTTCTACGAAATGGTTTCCGGAGAGCGGCCCTTCGGCGGTGAGACAGTTTCGGGTGTTATCAGCAAACATCTTTACGAGGACCCGCCACCTTTGCCGTCGTCCTTGGGATTGCCGCGTCGAATCTCAGCGGCGATCATGCAAGCCCTCTCGAAAGATCCAGACGAGCGACCGCAGTCTGCAACCGACTTCGCGCGTCTGATGCAATACGCCGGAGGCACCACCGCTTGAATCCTTCGCTGGATCCCGTCTGTGGGATGACCGTGGATCCGAATAAAGCCGCGGGTTCTTACGAGTACAAGGGCAAGACGTACTACTTCTGCAGCACACATTGCTTGCATCGGTTCCGGGAAGACCCGGAAGACTTTCTTCACAAATCCGCGTTACCGATCGTCCGGATCGAATCTAAACCGGGACAGAAATACACATGCCCGATGCATCCGGAGATCGTCCGCGACGCACCCGGAAGCTGCCCGATCTGTGGCATGGCGCTCGAACCCGTCACGGTTTCACTCGACGACGAAGAGAACCCCGAGCTTGTTGACATGAACCGACGGTTCTGGGTGTCCCTGTTGTTGACGATTCCGGTTTTTGCGATTGGGATGAGCGATCTGATTCCCGGCCAACCGTTACAACATCGCGTTGCCCAGACGGCGCTGAACTGGGTTCAACTACTTCTCGCTACACCGGTGGTGCTATGGGGTGGTTGGCCTTTCTTCGAGCGGGCCTGGCAGTCGATCGTCAATCGCAGTCTTAACATGTTCACGTTGATCGGGCTCGGCGTCGGAGTGGGTTATGGTTTCAGCTTGATAGCAGTGATCGTACCGCAACTGTTCCCGCCTTCGTTTCGTGGTCACGGAGGCGCCGTGCCGGTCTACTTCGAAGCAGCTGCGGTGATCACGACGCTCGTGTTGTTGGGCCAGGTGCTGGAATTGCGCGCACGCAGCCAAACAGGAAACGCTCTCCGCGCCTTACTCGGTCTGGCGCCAAAGACAGCGCGGCGCATTAACCCAGATGGTCACGAAGAGGACGTGCAATTGGACCACGTGCACGTTGGCGATCGCTTGCGCGTGCGGCCCGGTGAGAAAGTGCCGGTGGATGGAGTGATACTCGAGGGATCGAGCGCTGTCGATGAATCCATGGTAACCGGCGAGCCGATTCCGGTCGAGAAAGGTTCCGGTGAGCGCGTCGTTGGCGGGACGGTGAATGGCCGCGGCAGTTTCGTCATGCAGGCTGAGCGCGTTGGGTCTGAAACGTTGCTGTCACAGATCGTTCAGATGGTTGCGGAAGCGCAACGTAGTCGCGCGCCGATTCAGAGACTGGCGGATTTAGTTTCCAGCTATTTCGTGCCGGCAGTAGTTGCGATAGCCGTACTTACGTTCATCGTTTGGAGCATTTGGGGACCGGAGCCGCGAATGGCATACGGCCTCGTGAACGCGGTTGCTGTGTTGATCATCGCGTGTCCGTGCGCGCTTGGTCTGGCGACGCCGATGTCAATCATGGTCGGTACGGGGAAGGGTGCGAACAGTGGCGTGCTGTTCAAGAACGCGGAAGCAATTGAGGTGTTGCGCAAGGTCGATACGTTGGTCGTCGATAAGACGGGCACGTTGACGGAGGGAAAACCGAAGTTAGTAAGCGTAGTGACGACTTCAGGGATTGACGAAGCGACATTGTTGAGACTCGCGGCGAGTTTGGAACGAAGCAGCGAACATCCGTTGGCCGCTGCGATTGTCGGAGGCGCGCAGGAGCGCGGGTTAGAGTTGGTTGAAGCCACAGGTTTCGATTCGATCACCGGCAAGGGTGTGCGTGGGGAGGTTGACGGCAGGACAGTCCTGCTTGGGAATCGCGCCCTACTGGACGAACTCAAAATCGACATGCGAGAGGTGGCTCCGAAAGCTGAGGAGTTACGCGCTGATAGTCAAACAGTGATGTTCGTTGCAGTTGAAGGACGGCTAGCGGGGCTTCTGGGTGTCGCCGATCCAATCAAACGAACCACGCAGGACGCCATCAAACAACTGCACGCCGACGGCATTCGCATCGTCATGGTGACCGGGGACAGCCGCACGACTGCGGAGGCCGTGGCGCGAAAGTTAAACATCGACGAGGTTGTCGCAGAAGTGTTGCCGTATGAGAAAGTCTCCGCGGTTAAGAAGTTTCAAAGCGAGGGGCGTGTGGTGGCGATGGCTGGCGACGGAATCAACGACGCTCCCGCGCTGGCCCAGGCCGACGTTGGAATCGCGATGGGCACGGGCACCGATGTCGCGATGATGAGCGCTGAGGTCACGCTTGTTAAAGGAGATTTGAATGGCATCGTCAGGGCGCGGACTCTCAGTCGCGCCACGATGCGTAACATCAAGCAAAATCTGTTCTTCGCTTTTGTTTACAACTCGCTTGGCGTCCCAATCGCCGCTGGTGTGTTGTACCCATTCTTTGGAATCCTGCTGAGCCCGATGATTGCCGCAGCCGCAATGAGTTTCAGTTCCGTATCCGTGATCGCCAACGCTCTGCGCTTGCGGAGCGCGCGGATTTAGTCACCAGAAATCACAATTTCATTCCGCTCCTCCGGCTTCGCCGTCTGATGTGAGGCGAGGCTATGCCTCGCCGGTTCGTTTAAGAAAAAGAATGGGCTGGCCCCTCGTTCGGGCTTAGCCCTAATGTGATACGCCAGAGGCCGAACCGGGGCATAGCCACAAAACTTCAAAGCTCTACGGCGAGGCAGAGCCTCGCCTCACATCAGGCGGCGAAGCCACTGCGTACGTAGTTACAAACTAGCCGAGCGAAAGCCCACACTAGTTCAGTCGATGACCGATCAGCCGGTTACCTGCAGCGACGTAGATCACGCCGAATACTTCGTCAGTAATGAAGCGATCGTCGAGATCTGAGAGGCGTATCTCGCGCTCGGTACGACCGTTGTTGACGTTTACACCGGCGAGCCCGTTTCCGTCGCGGCCCCTGAGGTCGGTGTAGAAGTACATCCACTGGCCGCGCAACGATGCGAGTCGCTCACGATGCCACAGGAACCGTGAGAGACGTTCGAGTTGATGTGCCGGATCGATTCGATTGACCACCGGATCGAAGCGATCAGAGCGCGAATTGCGATTGCGTCGGGACGAGGCCGTGGCCAGCGATTGCAGGTTCGAAATTGACGCGCGCGACCAGGTCAGGCCGCTTATTGTGCGGGCCACTTGAATGCCGCGGAACGCGGTCATCGCCGTGCCGCCGTAGCGGAAGTAGAGCGACGTAGCGCGAGCAGCGATCGCTGCCACAGTGCGAAAGATACCGCGACCTGGAGGCGTGTGCCTGGCGCGCCACAGTTCCCGGCCGCTACCCGCGTCAAGGGCTACAATTTCCGACTGACCGCCAATAACGATGTTGCCGTTGTCGTTGATCAAACCGAACGAAGCGCGCTCGATTTTGTGTGAAACACGAGACGTGCGTTTACCCGTCGTCGCGTCGATCATGATCAAATCGTCGCGATCGGCGACCGCAATCGTATTGCGTGCCGGCAGCAAAAGATTCGTGATGCCCTTGTCGGCGCCCTTGTAACGCCACAAAACCTTCCCGGAACGCGAGTCGATCGCGCTCACGCCGTATGGACCACGTTCAACTGTCTCGCCATTGTTTATCCGCGTGAACTGTCCTCCAGTGCGCACGTAAAGAACGTCGCTGACGAGAATCATCTCGGGCGTGAGTCCGAGGTCTTTCGCTTCCCATTCGGTTTCTCCTGTTTGCCGAGAAATAGCACGCACGCGTCCGTGTCCTGAGACGTAGATTACGTCTTCCGCGAAGATTGGCTCAGCTTCAGTGAGCGCGAGACCTTCTTCGTTGACGCGATACTTCTCACGCAAACGCTCCTTGCCATTGCGGGCGTCAAAGGAAGTCACACCTTCGTAGAACACATAAAGACGATTGTCCACGAACACCGGTGGATAATAATTGTCGAGCGTGTAATCGATTTCCTTACCATCGTCGTCCGGCCAGCGGGATGGCATCATCTCCACCTCGCCCACTTCGTATTTCCACCGCTCGTCACCCGACTTCAGATCGAGAACATGGACCAGTGGCCGGCGCTTGAACCCGTCGCGAGCGCGGTTTTTGGGATCCTTCACGAGCACGACGGCCAGAAGGTTTAGTTCCGGATCGACCGTCATCTGCATTACGGCGCCCTTGATCTTCTCGCTGCGCCAGATCGAATTGCCCGTCAAGAGATCGACGGCTTCGATCCGCGACTTCTCACTCTTTTCGAGATTTAGCAGCAGTAGCTCAGTGGCCGGAACAGGGGCAACGTCTGTTTCGTCGAGTGAAATATCTTTGCGACGCCAGAGCGTGTTGCCGGTCGAGCCATCGATCGCATAGAGCGACTTTTCGGTTCCCACTACGACCACGCCCAGCTCCGTTGGTTGATAGAAGCGAACGTCTTTATCGAGTTTAGCCGTCCAGGATTGCGCCACGGCGGGCAGGGAAGAGAACAATACGAACGACAGCAAAAGCAGAGCGGTATGACTTAACTTCATGCGACTAGGATAACCCAGATCTGATATGCTTTGCGGCGTAAGATCGTAAGTCGCGCGGCACGCTATGGTAAGAAAGTTCGTTTCCTTCCTCGTTTTTTTCCTCTTAGGCGCGACCGTGACGTTCGCGCAGTCGACTGACGTAGGTTCGCCGACACCAGTGCGATCGAACACTGTCAGCGGCAAGATTTCGGCGCGCGATCTCGGCGACTCGCGCCTAACGGATCACTACTTCGCATTCACCGGTACGCCCGGCGACCTTCTGATCACGATCCAAAGCACTAACTTGAATGGGGATCTCGACGTTTTCACGGCGGTTACACTTCGACCGTTACTGAAACTGAGTTTGTACGCGGAGAGCCCGTCGCCAGTTACGAAAGGAATCTACTTACGGAAGCGTGAAGATCTGATCCTGCGCGTTGAGGCGCGTAGTCCGAATGACGATCCGGGAACTTATCGTTTGTACTTCGGTGGGTCGTTTGCGCCGATTCCCGGAGGACCGGAGATCGCCGAAGCAGAAGCTGAAGGAGCGGAGCCTGAGAAAACAGAACCGGAAACAGTTGCCGGACGAAAGACGAAACGCGTTTCTTCTGTTGGCGCGCGAATTGAAGAACCCGAGCCGCCGGTGAAGGAAGTAGCGGCAGCGCCGACACCAGAGCCAACACCTGAACCCACGCCCGAGGCCAAACCAGTCGAAACACCGAAGCCAATCGTCACCGAGAAGTCAGCGACTGAGGAATCTGAAACGGCTACGCGCACAACAACCACTCCACCTCGAAATCGCGGACGCCGGCCAGCGTCACGCCGTCAGCCACCTGTACCAAAAGAAACTCCGCCCAGTGCCGTTGAGGAGCCAAAACCCGCACCCCCTGCTGCTGAACCGGAAGTGGAACTTGGACCACGACTGATCATCGAGACCAACGATGGAACTCTGATCAATCGCTCAATGAGCACAGTGAAACGAGTGAATATCGAGAATGGTCAGGTGGTGGTGACTGGCAAGGACGGAAAAATCAGTCGCGTGCTCTTGATAAACGTGGTGAGGATGACGATCGCGCCGTAAGCACGAATTATTTCCCCGACTTCAGGCCGGATAACATCTCACGAAATCGCGGCAGATCCTGACTGCTCGGATCAACCTTCTCCAGCATCACAATCGCTTCTTCCGCGCTCTTCGCATCGCGCTTTTGCAAAGTCGCTTCCGCGAGTCCGGCTAACACCATCACGTCGTCCGACTTCATCTTCATCGCGGCGCGATACCATTTCTCAGCAGGCTCGTAATGTTTGGCGTCGAGATTCACAACTGCGAGCGTGACAACTGTATTGTAGTCCGTGGGTTTTAGCTGGTTTGCCTTAAGCAGAAACTCTATCGCTTGATCGAAACGGCCAATGCGGTAAAAGAGCTCTGCGGCTTTGACCTGCGCGTCGAAGTTGTTTGGTTCGTTGCGCGCTTTCTCGATATCCGCGGTGACAGCCGCGCGAACTTCGTCCGGGTTGCCGCCTCCGGTCTGAGAACCAACCGGCGGATGATCCGCCGGCATATTCTGTGACTGCGTGGAGGCAGTTTGCATTTTCTGGCTCATTGAACTCGCGAACATGAAGCCCACGATGAACCCAAGCAATATTCCGATGATGCCAAACAGTATGTTTTCTCTCGACATGGTGATCTGTTGCCCTGGCTATTTCTTCTCCGCCAGGCTCTTCGCTTCGTTGATTCGCTCCGCCATCAATTGCGCAACTTCGGAATCGGGCGGGACTTTCTTTAACACCTTCTCCCAAAACTCGATCGCTCGCGCGTAGTCCTTCGCCTGAAATGCGGCGCTGCCCGCGAGCTGCAAAGCCTTCCCATTCTCGGGATCGACTTTCAACGCCTGGTTGATCAACTCCTGGGGCCGGCCGTCGAGTCGCTGGTTATTGGCCATCGCGCTTACAAACGCATACTCGGCAAGGAGGTCAGCATTGTTCGGCTGGAGCTCCGTTGCCTTGGCATAAGCACCTGCTGCTTCACCGAACCGCGACATTGAATTGTAAGAGCGCGCCAGCATGGTCCAACCCTCCGCGTCTGACGGATTGGATTGCAGTCGCTTTGCCAGGGCCGCGACGTTCGCCTCGATCTGTTCCTGCGTCCGTTCACCGGTTGGGGCTGAAGGCGATGGCGCAACAACGCGCGACGTTTGGGTAAGGCTGTCAGGATTACCGATTTGAAAATAAAAGATGACTGCGGCGAGAGGCAGTCCGAAAGCGATCGCATATGCAGTATTTCGATTGGCGACTGGAACCGTTGCGTCCTTACTTTTTGGCGGCGCGGCGCCGGCAGTATCTTCGAGCAAACGCCGCTCGATCTCGTCGCGATCCTGAGCGTATTGCTCCTGACTGACGATGCCGTTTTTCAAATCAGCTTCTAATTCCGAAAGCTGATCGCGATAGATAGCAATGTTCGCGAGTTTTCTATCGTCAGCGACGTCTTGTTGCGACTTGTCGTTGCGTTGCAGCGCAATAGGCAACACGAATGCAAAAGCGATGACGATGAACAGTGCACAAATGAGCCAGAAGAGAATCATGGCCGCAACATCTCCTCCGCGCGCCGGCGTTCTTCGGCAGTTAGTGGTTTCTCGGTAATGGCATCGCGCCGTTGTTTGACGTAACGGAAGAGCATTATCAAGCCGACGATCAATAGCAGAAACGGGCCGAACCATAAGAGATACGTCGTCGGCATCACTCGTGGTCGATACAGAATGAAGTCGCCGTACCGCTGCGTGAGAAATGCGACGATCTCCTTGTCAGTCTTGCCGGCTTTAATCTGTTCGCGAATCTCGCGGCGCAAGTCCGCGGCGATGTCCGATGGCGAGTCGGCCAGCGTTTGATTTTGACACTGGAGACAACGAAGCTCTTGCGAAAGTTTTGCCAGCCGTTCCTCGACGACCGGATCGTCACTGGGTTTGTCTTCGGTCCTAACCTGCGCTATCACCACGGACGGCAGCAGGCAAAACAACAATAGTGCGAGCAAACGAGTCATCGGGTGGCTCACTGACGATTCAATTCCTGGACCAGGGGCAGAAATTCCTTGGTCCAGACTTCCGGCGTCACCACGCCGACATGTTTGTAACGAATGGTGCCGCCTTTATCGATCAGATAGGTTTCGGGCGCGCCGTAGACTCCGTAGTCCATCCCCACGCGACCTTCCAAATCGACGGCACTCAGTACATATGGATCACCTAACTCACCAATCCATGAAAGAGCATCCTCACGTTTGTCCTTGTAGTTGAGCCCCACGATCGGAATGCCTGCCGATTTAGAATACTGGAACAAGTACGGATGTTCTTTGCGGCACTCGAAACACCAGGACGCCCAAACATTCAACATCCAAACCTTACCGCGCATGTCCTCAGCAGAAAATGTCTTTTCCGGATTCATCAGTTGCGGCAGTCGAAACGTCGGCGCCGGCTTATCGAGCAGGGCCGACGGGAGCTTGTTGGGATCACGTGTAAGCCCGATCGCCAGAAAGAAGAGCATTACGAGAAACAGAACCAGTGGAATTAAGTAACGCATGATTAAACGACAGATGGCACGGATGAAACAGCAGGATCGGCTTCAGCTTTGGGAGTCTTCTGTTTTTCCGTGGCCTTCTTCCTCGCCAACGCATAACGTCGATCGGTGAGCGCCAAACCGCCCCCGAGCGCCATTAAAACCGCACCGCCCCAGATCCAACCGACAAAAGGTTTGTAGTAGACCCGAACGATCCATATGCTCGGGCTCACTTCCTCACCCAACGACACATAAAGATCGCGAAACAATCCACTATCGATCGCCGTCTCGGTCATGGGGTTCCCGCCGGCAACGTACGAGCGTTTCTCGGGATACATTCTCTCAATCTCTTTGCCGTTTTGACTGACGAGTATTTCTGCTCGCGCAGCCCGATAGTTTGGCCCTGGAATATTGTTGTTAACGCTGATAAAGCGAAACTCGTAACCGCCAGCGTTGACCGTGCTGCCGGGCTCCATGCGCACGTCATGCTCGAGTTGATACCCCGTCACCATCGTCACGCCGACGATAAAAACCGCTACCCCGAGATGCGCCAGGTGCATCCCGTAATAACTGCGACTTTGCGTGCGAAGTTTTTGAAACGTGCTCAGCTGACCCGAAGTCACGCGCACGCGTTCCCAGACGTTCACGACAATAGTCGCGACAATCCAGGTCGCCAGCAACAAGCCCATACTGACCAGCGGCTTCCACCCACCCAAAACAAAAGGAAGCACAGCAGCACACACAACGCTGACCACTAGCGCCCAACGCAGTCTGACCGCGAGCTCAGGTACACTCGCTTTCTTCCAACGCGCGATCGGACCGACACCCATCAAAAATGCCGCCGGCGCCATCAACGGCACGAAGACGAGATTGAAATAAGGCGGACCAACCGACAGCTTACCCATACCCAGCGCGTCGACGATTAGCGGATAGAGTGTTCCGAGCAGAATGGAACCGGCGGCGACCGTGAGCAACACGTTATTAGCCAGCAACAGCGATTCGCGCGACACGACTTCGAACTTGCCACCGAGTCCAACTTGCCTGGCGCGCCACGCGTAGAGCATCAGTGAACCACCAATGACAAATGCCAGAAAAATCAAAATGAAGATACCTCGCTCGGGATCGACGGCGAACGCGTGAACAGAAGTCAGCACACCGGAACGGACGAGGAACGTACCCAACAAACTCAACGAAAAGGCGGCAATCGCGAGCAGCACTGTCCAGCTCTTGAAACCACCGCGTTTCTCGGTCACGGCCAGCGAATGGATCAGCGCGGTGCCCACCAACCACGGCATGAACGAAGCGTTTTCAACTGGATCCCAGAACCACCAGCCGCCCCACCCCAGCTCGTAGTAGGCCCAGAAACTCCCGAGGGCGATCCCGCACGTGAGAAACATCCACGCGACCGTGGTCCATGGACGCGACCAACGCGCCCACGTCGCATCGAGCCGTCCGCCGATCAATGCCGCAATCGCAAACGCGAACGCAACCGAGAACCCGACGTAGCCCATGTAAAGCATCGGGGGATGCGCGACCATTGCCGGATCCTGTAGCAGCGGATTCAGATCGCGCCCGTCAGGCGGTATCGGAAAGAGACGAGCGAACGGGTTCGAGGTCAGCAGCATGAATAGCAAAAAGCCCACGCTGACGATCCCCATCACGCTCAACACGCGCGCCGTCATCTCCTCCGGCAGGTGACGACTAAACAACGAAACCGCGACCGTCCACAACGACAGCATCAACGTCCACAACAGCAGCGAGCCTTCATGTGATCCCCACGATGCTGCGAGACGATAGTGCAACGGCAATTGTGAATTGGAATTGCTGGCGACGTTGAGAACTGAAAAGTCGTTAGTGATGAATGAGTAAGCCAAACAACCGAATGCGATCACTACAAAGATAAACTGCGCCTGTCCCGCGGGAGCGGCGAGCGCCATCCACGTCCGGTTACCGTTTGAAGCGCCGTAAAGGGGCAGCACCGCCTGCGTCAACGCAAGTAACAAAGCGATGATGAGTGCAAACTGACCAATTTCAGGAATCATTGTGCTTTGTACTTTGTACTTTGTGCTTTGCAGTTACCAGCGACTGTGCCGCGGAGCGTGCTAAGTACAAAGATCAAAGTACAAAGCACAAAGCTCTCGTAAACCCGGGTTAATAGACTACCGACTTCGAGGCTTCTTTAGCGTGCTTTGCTTTATCGATTGCCTCGCCGGCCTCGGGGGGCATGTAGTTCTCGTCGTGTTTTGCCAGCACCTCTTCGGCCCGGAACACGCCGTCGTCGCCAAGCCGTCCCTGCGCGACGCAGCCGCGGCCCTCCTTAAAAAGATCCGGAAGTATTCCCTTGTAGACTACAGGAATGCTCGCGGCTGTGTCCGTAACGGTAAAGCGCACGGTCAAACCGTCGCCCTCGCGTTTGAGCGTGCCTTCTTCTACGAGACCGCCGATGCGAAACGTCCGGTTCACTGGAGCTTCCTTGGAGGCTACTTGCGTGGGACTGAAAAAGAAGACGAGATTGTTTCTAAAAGCACTAGCGACGAGATAGGTCGCAATGCCAAGGCCTACCAGCCCGGCAAGAATAAGTCCGATCCGTTTATGACGTCGTTTCATTGGCACTCCCAGTTAACACCGAAGGCGAAACAGAACTCGATCGTTGCGCGTGTTGCTGCTGTCTTAGTGTTCTCTTGCGCTGTTTCAAACTAACAACTTCCCAGATGATTAAGACCAGCGCAAAAATATATGATCCCCAAACATAAAAACCGTAACCGCCCATTGAGAGATCTGGCCAGTTCATCAGGCGTTCACCTCCGCGAAGCGAGAAGCGTTTTGTTCTCGTTCAAGAATAATGCAACGCAGTCGCATGAGCACAACGGCGACCGAATAAAGCCAACAGGCCGCCAGAATGATCAGCATCGCAGCGAGCATTGGCGCGGCAATTGTTGGTTTGCCGAGTATGCGAATGGATGCGCCTTGATGCAGTGTATTCCACCACTGCACGGAAAAGTAAATGATGGGCACATTTATCACGCCCACCAATGCGAGCACAGCGCCGGCACGGTCTGCGCGACGCGTGTCGTCAATGGCCGACTGCAAAGATATGAAGCCGATATAAAGAAACAGCAGGATCAACGTGGACGTCATGCGCGCGTCCCAGGCCCAGTACGTACCCCAGGTTGGTTTGCCCCACAACGCGCCCGTAACGAGTGATAACAACGTGAACATCGCGCCGGTGATTGCGATCGCCGAAGCCATCATCGAGGCCAGCCGCGCATTGAACGCCCAACCGATACCGGCGTAGATCGCCATCAAAACGTAGAGAAACATACCCATCCACGCAGCGGGCACGTGAATGAAGATAATCCGATAAGCGTCGCCCTGCTGAAAATCCGTCGGCGCGATAAAAAAGCCGACGTACATACCAACAGCGAAGAGTATCGCTGAAGGAATTGCAAACCACGGGATCAGCTTTCCGGCCAGCGGGTAAAAACTTGTGGGTGACGCGTACTTGTAGAGATTCATTGCTTTCGTTCTTTGAGCTTTGTGCCTTGTCGTCTTGATTGTGTTCTTCTGTCCTTTTTGCGGCCCTACTCCAACGATATACGAAGCGCAGCTGCCGTCGCCCACGGGGAGAAGATGAGCGACACGATCGCAAACGCTCCAAGCAAATAAAGATGCGGCGCGGGAGACGCTCCTATAATACTCGCTTCAACTGCTCCGGCCCCAAAGATAAGCGCCGGAATGTATAACGGCAAAACCAAAATCGATATCAATACGCCTCCGCCACGCAAACCCAAGGTCAGTGCCGCTCCCACTGATCCGATCAAACTCAACACCGGCGTTCCAACCAACAAGCTGACGACTAAAATAAAAAGAGTCTCGCCGGGGATGTCAAACTGAAGCCCAACCAGCGGCGCAATCAGTACCAGTGGAATCTCAGAGACGATCCAGTGCGCTAAAACCTTCCCCAGCACAACGAGAAACAGTGGTTGCGGCGTCAACAGCAACTGCTCCAACGTGCCGTCCTGAAGGTCATTTGCAAACAACCGGCTGAGTGAGAGCATTGAGGCCAGCAATGCTGCGACCCAGATAACTCCCGGCGCGATCGAGCGCAATAACTGCGTCTCCGGTCCGATTCCCAGCGGGAACAAGCTGACGACGATAATAAAAAAGAAGACGGTTGACAGGATGTCTGCTCGGCGACGCCACGCCAGCGTCAGATCGCGCCAAACGATCCAGCGCAACATCGATGAGCTCGAAGGGGAGTTCACGTTGCGAGTTCAAGTCGTTGGCTCGATCCTGTCGCCACCGATAAATCCTGATGCGTTGCGACAATGGCGATACCCCCGCCTGCCAAATGCTCTTCAATCAAAGATCTAATCAACGCCACTGCGCCTTTATCCAACGAGGAAAGCACCTCGTCCAGCAGCCACAGCTTCGTGCCGCAGGTAAGAAGCCGCGCCAGCGCCACTCTTCTTCTCTGACCTTCCGACAACAGTCGTGCCGGAAGTGATTCGCGTCCGGCGAGCCCGATCCGGGTGATAACCTCAAGCGCCAGTTCTTTGCTAATGAAGATGCCGTTCAGGGCGTTGGAGATTCTGAGATTTTCAATCGCGCTTAGCTCGTCTTTCACGTTGTGACGGTGACCGAGGTAGGTGACTGACGTGAAATAATCCTCAGCCAGTGAGCGAATATTCTCACCTTCCCATTTGATCTCGCCTTCGGCCGGCGCCAGCAGTCCACATAAGATCCGGAGCAAACTCGTCTTGCCGCTACCGTTCGGTCCCGTAACCTGAAGATAAGTTCCCGCAGGCAACGAAAAATCAAGACCGCTGAAAAGCCGTCGATCTCCGCGCACACATTCGAGCTTTTTGACTTCTAAGAGTGTCGGTGCAACCACAGAGCCACAGATATAACTGATCACCAGCGAAAGGTCTACTTTGGTTGCACCGGGCCTTTCGCTTTCAGCCATTCCGTCCAGCCACCCTTCAGGACGCTCACGCGTCGGAATCCCGCTTCCTGGAGAGTCTGTGCGGCGCTGAAGCTCGATTCATCGGCAGGACACGCGCAGTAGGTGACGATCTCGCGATCTTTCGGCAGGCCTTTCAACGGAGCGTACTTCAGGCGACTCTTGATCCTTCTTAGCTTGAAGTGAAACGCGCCTTTGATCGTCGTCTGGCTGGCGGCATACCCTTGGGCACCGCGCACGTCGATAATCGTCACCGGCTCGTTATTGTTCATCTTGGTTTTCAACTCTTCCGCGCTGATAGTTGCGATGGCCGGCCGTTGAGCGTGAGCACGCAGTGGTTTTTCCGCGGGAGCGCGCATCGATTTTGGTTTATGAAAGATGCCCGGCTCCGGTTGCGACTTGAAGGTCTTTGTGTCGTACCACGAATACGTCGAGACTGCGTAATAGAGATAGCCGGGCGTGCCGTTCAGCGTTTCTCCAATAAGGTCGCCCTGCGGTCGCGGTAGTTTACGTCCACTATTTGCGCTCACGAATTCCTTGGTTGTTTGCACTCGCAGATCGCTACCGACAACATTCTTCAACACAAACGTTTGCGTAGCTTCCGGATCACGCCAGTTATTCGCGCCGTGTCCATGGATCACCGCAAGTAACACCTCCTCTTTTCCAATCCGGAGTTGTTCGCGCGTAGTTCCGTTCGATCGCGGATCGCGAAGCAGCCACGGCGGATACTCCTGATTCATCTCCGAAACCTTTTCGGGTACGGGTTTCAGGATGACGGCCAGATCCTGTGACTGGTCGCCGTTGAAATCGCCGGCGAGAAAGTTTGGGTTGTGGTTCGGATCGAGAACAGCAGCGTCTTTAAAGACTCGCTTGATCGCGCTCTCCACTTCGATAAGTCTTGCCGCGCGGGCGACATCGACATTTACCGGTGTTGCGGCCGGCGCTGCCGCCGCAGCCTGCGGAGTTGGCGGCTGTTCAACGACTGTTCGGTTGCCGGCTGAACAACCGCAGATGAAAAGAATGAAAACGAAAAAGGAATACTTGACCATTTATCGCCTCGTAGGAAGCCGAAGCTCGCCAGATCTTTGTGGTCCGGCGAGCTTCGGGAATAGTGCCTCGTCAGGGTGTGCGGTCGCGGAAGATCATAGCGACAGCACGAAGGCAATGAGATCATTTCGCTGCGACGCCGATAGAGAATTGAAGTTGTTGCGAGAGGCCGTGGCCTGCCCGGCGTGCAGTTGAATCGAATCGAAAATAGTGATGTTCAGACCTTCATGCATCAGCCTGTTGCGGGCACGAACGCCCCACAGCGGTGGCGTGCGCAACATGTTGGCTGTTCCCTGACCAGCATTTTGCACAATGCCATCTCCAGTACCGACGTTGTGAAGCGCGAAATCACTGAAAGGATGAATGATCTTGTTGCCCAGCGCTGCCGGGACGGCGAAAGCTCCGCCGTTGATTAAAGTTCCGGGAGCGGCAGTGACAAACGTGCGGGTGTGGCAGACCGCACAGCCAATTGCCGAAAACAGTGAGTCGCCTCGTGTAACCGCGGCTGTGATCGGCCCTCTACGAGGAGCACGCGTTGCGGCCATGAAGTCCGCAAAAGCAAGCACGTCGAGCCCATCGTCCTCTGGGTCCGGAACCGGATCGAAAGCAGATGGGAAGGTGACGTTGATAACGCCGCCCGGAGTTGTAGCCGGGTTTTCGTGAGTTCCGGCGTCGGCTGCGTTCGAGCTACGGCCGCCGAAGCCGTCGAACGGGTTTGTGATACCCATCTCGTTGAGATAGGCATCGCCGGAGAATGAAACCAGACTTGCATGCTGTGCTTTCCAGCCGAAGCGGCCAATGCGCAGCGTGTTGTTAGCCTCAGTTACCGGAACCTGCGTCAGAGTACCGCGTTGAGCAAATGGCTGATTGGCCACGTTGTTTTGCAACGCCGAGTTGGCGAGACATTCTACGAAGCCGTCGCCCAAGGTGCTCAACGTGATGCGAAATGCTTTGACGGTTTCTGCTGTTGAAATGTGCTCGACGATGTCGGCGTCGGTTGCCCTGGCATGAACTAACTGACCGCCCGGAGCATCAACGAAATTGCCATTAGTGATGTGACCGGCCCGGAATTCCATTTGTTGCCCAAACGCTCCGACGTCAACCGACTGGTGACATTCAACACAGCCTACGTCGTTATAGGTTGGTCCAAGTCCATCTGCGATGGTCTCGCGTTCTGAGAAGATGAACTTGTTGTCTTCGAAGCGCCCATTGCCGCGAGCGGTTGGCGGTTCCGGTTCGTTTACGCATTCGTCGATAGGTGTGCCTTTGACACCGAAGCCGTTGAAAAGGTCGTCAGTTTTGGCGTCCATGTCGGTTGTCAGCGCTTCGGTCGCGGTTTGACCTTCGACGGTCTGCGGCTGGCTTAGAGGTAACACGAGCGCCACCGCAAACAAGATCAGGGTCAGGATAGGTAGAACTTTCCTCATTGATTTGTACCTCCTAGGAGCTGCAATCACGTGTGGAAAACAGGCGGCGTCAGTTCACCCGGCGGAGAACTGGATGATCTGTTTTCAGATGTACTGCGTTACCCGGCTTGAAGAGGCAGCTCCAGCCGCATGGGGGTGGACTAGAGTGATGAGTCCCCTCACAAAGAAGCAGCTAAGGCAGGGCCCTAGTGTGAAGGAGATCGGCAGGTAAACCCTGCTCGAAAAAAGTCAATTAACTGGGCTTGTTTTATGTACTCGGGAGGTCGGCGGCACTCTAGTCCCGTTCCTTTTGGATGTCAAGAGAATTATAAGAAAAGTCAAAATCAGTGTAATCTGTGGTTCTCGTATGCGCAGGGTATTTCCGTTCACAGCAATTGTTGGCCAGGAAGAGATGAAGCTGGCGCTGATTCTCAACGTGATCGATCCGTCGATCGGGGGCGTTTTGATCATGGGCCATCGCGGCACCGGGAAATCGACCGCCGTTCGCGCCCTGGCGGAACTGTTGCCTCGTATTTCGGTGGTTGAGGGTTGCGCCTATAACTGCGATCCGGCTGACGAGCGAAGTCTCTGCGCCGAGTGTGCTGCGCGGAAAGATTTGCAGGCAACGACGGCGGCGGTGTCAGTCGTTGAGCTGCCGTTGGGTGCCACCGAAGATCGAGTTTGCGGGACGATCGACATCGAGCGCGCGCTGACGCAGGGTCGAAAATCTTTCGACCCGGGGTTACTTGCCCGAGCCAACCGCGGATTCCTTTACATAGACGAGGTTAACCTATTGGAGGACCATCTTGTCGATCTTCTATTAGATGTCGCGGCTACCGGTCGAAACCGAGTCGAGCGCGAAGGAGTCTCGGTCGAACACCCGTCGAGCTTTGTACTCGTTGGCTCCGGGAACCCGGAAGAGGGTGAACTGCGACCACAGTTGTTGGATCGTTTCGGATTGCACGCGGAAGTCATTACCGAGACGTATCTCGAGAATCGCGTGAAGATCATCGAGCGACGCGAGGCATACGATCGCGATCCGGACGCGTTAGCCGAATTGTACACGGAAGATCAGGAGCAACTGCGCAAACGGATCACACGCGCGCGTGCCAACCTGCGGAAAATCGCTGTGGAGCGTTCGCTGCTGTCGAAAATCGCGCAGCTCTGTGTGGATCTTAAAGTAGACGGCCATCGCGGTGAATTGACGATCATGCGCGCGGCGCGAGCACTGGCGGCGTTTGAAGGTCGTCGCTCGGTAAACGAAAACCACGTCCGGCGCGTGTCGGCAATGTCGTTGCGTCATCGTTTGCGCCGCGATGTGTTAGATGAGACCGCAAAAAGCGAAAAGATCGAGCAGGCGGTGGACGAGGTCATACCGCGACTACCGCAACCGCCTGGCGATCAGAAACGCGAGACGAAAACGCAACCGGACACGCCGCGCAAAGGGAAGAACCCGGATGGTCCGAGACAGCGATCTGCTGCTGCGGGAGGCGGAGGCAAGACCAATACTGCGGATACGTTGTCGCCGCCTGCGATTGAGAACCTGTCGCTACAGTCGCCGCTGGAAGAGCGCCTGCGTGTAATGATGCCGAATCGCGCCGACAAGTCGCAGTCGCACAGCAGACGCGCTTCGGGTGCTAAGACAGCGAATTCGCAGGTGCGAGGAAGATACACGCGGGCAGTCACCTTCAAGAGCTCGGGAGCAAGGATCGCGATCGATGCAACGCTCCGGGCGATGTTTTCTTCATCTCAGCGCCGTATTTCATCGAGCGCGCTCCGTTACAAACTACTCAAACACAAACGAGGAACCCTTTTCGTGTTCGCCATTGACGCGTCCGGAAGCATGGCCGCGAATCGGATCGCGCGCGCGAAAAGCACGATCCTGAAATTGCTCAAGAAGTCGTATCTGAATCGCGACAGTGTGGCGATCGTTTCGTTTCACGGCACGACGGCGAACGTCGATTTAATGCCATCCCGAAGTATCCTGCGAGCGCGCCGCGTGTTGGATTCGTTGCGCATGGGCGGCAGCACGCCGCTTAGCGCCGGACTGGCGAGCACGATCGAGTTGCTGAAGTTGGTCGGCGATCGATACGGTGAAAACGTCGTGTTACTGTTTACCGACGGCCGTTCGAATGTGCCGCTACGTCGCAACGGAGTGAATGTCCGCGTGTTGCGGCAACTGCGGATCGAGATGGAACTGCGCGAGCTGATGTTGGAACTGAAGCAATCCCGAGCGCACGTCGTTGTCGTCGATACGCAAAAGGAATTTGAGTCGAGTCAGGAAACTAGAAGGTTGGCGCAGATCCTGCAAGCGCAATTTGTAAAACTTACCCCGGCTGTTCCTTAATCCGTGTCTAAATCTAAGGACGAGAAAGTTCTCGAGCTCTACGAGCGGTTGCTTGAAATCGAGCAGCGGCTGATCCCGACCGGTCTGCACGTCTTTGGCCGTCCATCGCCGCCGCGTGAGCGTAGTGACTTGTTGAAGATGATCGCGTCGTTCGATCGTCCGGAAGCAGGGCTGCACGCACTGCCCGAAGAACTGGCTGACGAGGCGATACGCGAATTCGTTGCTCATGGGACCGAAGCGGCCGCCACCTATTTGGAGCAACACGGATTAAAAGACGAGACGAGCCGGCCTTTGTTCGAGTCTCTTGAACAAGTTTCCACCCGGCTGCAAACCAACACTGAGATCGATTCGTTAGTTCGCGCACTGCGCGGCGAGTTCATCGAACCCGGGCCAGGGGCGGACATTGTTCAGAATCCCGACATTCTGCCAACCGGGCGCAATACTCACGCCATCAACCCGTACGGTGTGCCATCTGCTATCGCTTTTGCGCGCGGCAAATTGGTCGCGATCAGTTTGCTGGATCGCTACAAAGAAGAGAACGGTCGTTATCCGGAAGCGATGGCCCTGGTTCTGTGGGGACTCGACAACATCAAGACGCAAGGCGAAGGAGTGGCGCAGGCGCTGTGGCTGCTCGGCGTGCGCCCGGTCCGCGACGCACTGAACCGTGCAACTGGCGTGGAAGCGATATCGCTCGAAGAAATGGGCCGTCCCCGCATCGACGTGGTTATGACGGTCTCGGGGATATTTCGAGATCTCTTCAGTCCGACCGTGCAGTTGCTGGACAAAGCAGTGCGCCTGGCCGCGAGTCTGGATGAGCCGTTGGACCAAAACTACGTCCGCAAACACGTGCTGGAGCAGATCTCCCAGGATGATTGCGACACGGACGAAGCTGCGACTCGAGTCTTTTCGAATGCACCCGGCAATTACGGCACCAACGTTAATTTCATGGTGATGGATTCGCAGTGGGAGCGCGAAGAGACGCTCGGCGATCTGTTCGTGACGCGCAAGTGCTTCGCGTACGGGCGTGATTCAAAAGGACGAACAATCGAGGGCCGGGAAGCGCGCATGGCGATGGACCGCGCGTTGTCGCGCGTTGAAGCGACTTATCAGAACATCGACACGTTTGAAATCGGACTCACTGACGTGGACCACTATTTCGAATACCTAGGTGGCGTTTCCAAAGCCGTCGAGAAAAGGGCCCAATCGCGTCCGGCGATTTACTTGTCTGACAGTCTTTCGCGCGACGTGAAGATCCGATCATTGGAGGAGACGGTGCGATTGGAAACGCGCGCGAAGACACTGAATCCGAAGTGGTACGAAGGCATGTTGCAGCACGGCTTCAGAGGCGTCGCTGAGATCGAGAACCACGTTTCGAACACATTTGGCTGGAGCGCGACGGCAGATGCCGTTGATGACTGGATCTACTCAGAAGTGGCAAACACGTTCGTCTTTGACGAGTCGATGCTCGAGCGTTTGAAGGAGTTGAATCCGCATTCGGTACACGCGATGGTCCAACGCCTGCTCGAGGCGAACGGGCGCGGTTACTGGGAAACGGAACAGGACGTGTTGGAAAAACTGCGGGATATAAGTCGCGATCTGGAGGATCAGTTGGAGGGCGTCGCTTAAGTGAAGATCACGGTTTTGTACGTGGGCTCAAGTTTGTTGGCGCCGCTCAAGAATGCGGAGCGCGACATTAATCGCGCGTACGGTCTTGATCTGCGGGTTGCGGCCTACAACTTCGGGTCGCCGCTTAGTGATCGTGAGTGGCAGGGCATCGATCGCGATCTGTCGGAAACAAACATCGTGTTTGTGATTCACGTCATGGACGGCGAGAACGCTTCACGACTCGTCAGCGCGCTCGAAAGTTATAAGGATCGTCACGATGCCGTAGTCGTAATAAACTGCATGCCCGAACTCATGCGGCACACACGCATGGGCCGCTTGGATGTGAACCGATTGGCTTCCACCGGCGCGTGGATCGGCAATCGTGCAAAACGTCACAACGGCGCAAGACACGGTCATCAATACTTAAAGCTCGTCGATCGACTTCCTCGCATACTCAAGTTCATACCAACTGCCGGTGCACTTACGGATGCCAAGCACTACCTGTATCTCTTCTGCTACTTTCTGCAACCAACGCCGGCGAACATTCGATCGATGCTGCTTTACGCGCTGAAGCATTACATGCGCGACGATCGACTTAGATCTGTTAAAACTGCGACACCACAGCAGGTACCGTCGGTGGCGGTCTATCACCCGGACGCCTCGGAGTTGTTCGAAACCTTTGAAGATTATGAAAAGTGGTATAGAGCGAAAAAGCTAAGAATGCTCAACCCGGAGTCAACGCTGGGACTGCTGCTGATGCGACCACAGGTCGTTAGTAAAACGACAAAACATTACGACGCACTGATCCGTGCAATTGAACACGAAGGCTTGAGCGTGATACCAGCGATCGCAACCTTGATGGACAATCGCGAGGCAGTCACACGTTTCTTCAGCAACGGATCACCACGCGTCAGTCAGATCGTGTCGCTGACCGGCTTTAGTTTTGTCGGCGGCCCGGCGATGAACGACAGCGCCGCGGCCGCGGAATTCCTGCGAGAGTTAAACGTTCCTTACCGGTCGGCGGTGAGTCTTGATACGCAAACGATCGAAGCTTGGCGCGAATCGGCGACCGGGTTAAATCCCGTGCAGGCAGGAATGCAGGTCGCCATCCCCGAGATCGACGGCGCCACCGAGCCATTTATTTATGGCGGTATCCCGGCTAAAGGTCAGGAACCGGCACCGCTGGACGATCGCTGCGCGAGATTTGCTCGTCGTCTGAAACGTTGGAACAACCTGCGCACCGCCGGTCGCGATCAGATCAAACTCGCGCTGGTCCTGTTTTGTTTCCCACCGAGCAAGGGAAACATCGGCACGGCCGCCGACCTCGACGTGTTTCCCAGCGTGTGCGATCTGCTGAAGCGACTGGCGAGTGAAGGCTATAACCTGGAAGTTCCTGCAACCGCCGACGAACTGCGCGAACGATTACTCGGCGGAAACTCGGAACAGTTTGGCCTGGCGGCAAACGTTGCATATCGAATGACCACCACCGAGTACCTTCGTCTCTGTCCTTACGTGAGAGATGTGGAGAAAGACTGGGGCACCGCGCCGGGCGCGATCAACTCATTCGGAGGCGAACTGTTAATTCAAGGTCTCACGCTCGGCAACGTCTTTATCGGTGTGCAACCCACGTTCGGCTTCGAAGGCGATCCGATGCGGTTGATGATGGCGCGTAGCGGATCACCGCATCACGGGTTTATGGCTTTCTACACGTACCTCTCACAAGTGTTTCAGGCCGACGGGGTCATCCATTTTGGTACGCACGGTGCGCTGGAGTTCATGCCAGGCAAACAAATTGGGCTCTCAAGTGAATGCTGGCCGGATCGACTGATTGGCGAGCTGCCTAACTTCTACGTCTACAGCGTCAACAACCCCTCCGAAGGTTCGATTGCAAAGCGTCGCTCGTATGCAGAACTGATCTCTTATCTCACGCCGCCGATTGAGAACGCCGGACTGTATCGCGAGTTGGCACAACTCAAGGATCAGATAATGGCGTACCGGCAGTCGCAGAACGAAAACGAGCGTGAGAGGTTATTCGAATCGATTCAGACCCTTAGCCACGAACTTCATTTTGGGTAACCCGGATCTTGAACTGTTTCGGATCAACGCGGTGTTTAAACGCCTCCAAACCGTCGATTGTAATCACGGGAATGTCGAACTTATATTTCTTGAGTAGCTCATCGTCAGATTCGATGTTGACCTCTTCGAGCGTGTAGTGAGCGGAACAATTTGAGCTTTCGATGGCCGCCTTGGCTTCATCGCAGAGGTGGCATCCGGGGCGTGAATAAATGATTACATGAGCTTTGTGCAAGAGAGAAACTCTCCAGTGTTTTTCCATTGGTTATTGAACATTGAACACTTCTTATTTTTCATTTAAGAAAAATGAGCAAACGGCAAATGCCAAATGATACATGACCAATGATTACTTCTTGCCAGTTAATCGAGAATCAGGTTATAAATAGCACGCCGACCACATTATATTTTGTTTGATAGGTGCGGCGCTCTTCATGTTTAAGCAAAAAATTGGCTTCACTGCGCAGAGAGTGATCCCTGTTCGTCGGGGAGTTGTATAGTCCGTCTCTGTAAGTAAAGTCGAAGTGTACCCTCGGGAAGTTCGCAACGCCTAGCAACCAGGATTTGAATCGACGGAGGTTTCGACTTGGATAGTCAAGCCGATCAAATCACGCCTGCAAGCGCGACAGCGGTCAGCGCCCCGCCGCGGGCGTCTGCACCGGCGAAACCAGCAGCGGCGGCCGTGGTAGAGACCTCCGCGGATCCCCCGGTCAACAAGATGCGACGTCGGATCGTTTGGGCGTCCATTGCGGGTGCTCTCACCACCTTCTTTCTGATGTTCGTCCGGTTTTTCCTGCCGCGTTCCATCCTGGAACCGTCTCCGTTGTTCCGGATTGGATCACCGGCTGACTACGCGCTAGGCGTCGATACCAAGTGGCAGCAGCAGTATCGAATCTGGGTAACCCGGACCTCCGACCGATTATTCGTGATCTACGCTGTCTGTACGCATCTGGGCTGCACGCCCGATTGGAAAGCAAGCGAAAACAAGTTCAAGTGCCCATGCCACGGCAGCGGTTACGACAGCGAAGGCATTAACTTCGAAGGACCGGCTCCGCGTCCGATGGATCGCGCGAAGGTCACGCTGGATGCGGAAGGACAGATCGTCGTCGACATCGGCCGGCTTTTTAAGTGGCCTAAAGGCGAACGCAATCAGTTTAATGACGATGATTCTTTTATCAGCGTCTAATGCGAGGCATGAATCGTAGTGGCAGATAGTCCTGAGCAAAAAGAGCCAAAGCAACTGACCACCGGTGAAGACGGCGACAAGAGTCTGGTCGCGAAGGTCAAGGAGGGCGCTGGTGCGCTAAAAGACCGCGCCATCGACGAAGCCAAGGGCTATTCCGATCCGCAGGATACGCAACTCTGGAAGTCGATCTTTCGCGTCTCCCATGATCGCTCTGATCCGCGCAACCGTTCGCTGGCGATTCTGTCCAACGTCTTTCTGCACCTGCATCCGGCGAAGATCAACCGCGACGCTGTTCGTTATCCTTTCACGTGGGGCATGGGCGGAATCACGTTCTACCTGTTTATCGTGTTGACCTTCACCGGCGTGCTCTTGATGTTCTATTACCACCCGACGAAAGCGGACGCCTTCCGCGACATTCTTTATCTCGAGCACGACGTACCGTTCGGAAAACTGCTGCGGAACATGCACCGCTGGGCAGCGCACCTTATGGTCATCACGACGTGGCTCCACATGTTTCGCGTGGTCTTAACGGGATCGTACAAGCGGCCGCGCGAGTTTAACTGGTGCGTCGGTGTGGTGCTGCTCGTGCTGACGCTGTTGTTGTCATTTACCGGCTATCTGTTGCCTGACGATCAACTCGGTTTCTGGGCGGTGACGGTGGGAACCAATATGGCACGTGCGACGCCGATGCTCGGCCACGACGGTCCTTTTGGTCCGCAGCTCGGCATGACGGCTTATAACGACGTGCGTTTCGGTTTACTCGGAGGATCGATTGTGGATGCGAATGCATTACTGCGTTCGTACATCTGGCACTGCATCGGCATTCCGCTGGTGGCTTCGATCTTTATGGCGGTCCACTTCTGGCGCATCCGCAAGGATGGCGGCATCTCTGGACCAGCGCCGGTAATGCTCGAATCCGAGATGAAGGCAGTCGCCAAGAAGAAGTAGTCACAAAAATGCACAAAAGGGAGCCACACAAAGGCACAAAGTAGCCGCTGGAGGCTTCAGAGACGCAATAGTTGATGAGAAGATTCATTAACAAATGGACGATTTGGGGCGCGCTTCTGGTTATCGCCGCTATCTGGGCGATCAACGTCCACGACTGGCATCAACTCTGGAAGATCTCGTCAGCGCCTGACAACGTTCCGATTGTGGCGATGCTGTTTCTGGTCCCATTCTTTACCTGGATGGGCATCAAGCAGGCTGTTGCCAACGATCGCCTGATCGTGGAGCTTGAGAAAGATCCGAAGGCCGCAAAGGCGCATCACAGGAAAGTCGAACCGTGGCGGCCGGGATGGGCGCGTGAGATCCACGTTTGGCCGTATCTCGTGCGCGTGGAATTTCTCGCAACAGTGATTGTCACGGTCATTCTGTTTGTTTGGTCCATCACGCTCAACGCGCCGCTCGAAGAACCAGCAAATCCGAATTTGACGATGAATCCATCGAAGGCGCCGTGGTACTTCCTCGGTCTTCAGGAGATGCTTGTCTACTTCGATCCATGGATCGCGGGCGTGGTGATGCCGTCGATCATCATGGTCGGGTTGATGGTGTTTCCGTACGTCGATTCAAATCCGCTGGGCAATGGTTACTACACGCTCCGGCAGCGACGATTTGCGTTGTGGATGTTCGGCGCCGGCTTCCTTCAGTGGATCCTTCTGATCGTGATCGGCACCTTTATTCGCGGACCGGGTTGGATCTGGTTCTGGCCGGGACAGACATGGGATCACAATGCGGTCGTGTTTGATAAGAACGTCGACTTGCACGACATGATTGCGCAGAGTGCGGTTGGAAAAGCAATAGGTTTGGGATTCCTGGCAGACAATCCCGCCAAGTTCATCTTCGGAATGCTTGTGGTGGGCGGGTTCTTCATCGTGGGCGCGTTGTTCTTCCACTGGCTGATGACGGTCGACTTCAAGCGCATCAGGTTCCGTCGTCCATTCAAGGAGAATCTGTTTCCGAAGAATGAGTTTGAGCAGAAGCTCCTGGCGCGAACCAGTTTGCTTCAGTATCTGACTTTTCAGTTTTTCGCGGTGAGCGTGTTGTTGGCGTTGCCCGTGAAATTGATCTTGCGTCTCGCGTTGACGATCAAGTACGTCTGGGTAACTCCGTGGTTCAACATCTGAGAATTCTGGAGGAAGAATAGTAGTGGCGGATTCACCAGCACCTGGCGAATCGCCGATCGGCGAATCGCCGATCAGTGAATCGTTGATCAAGAGGGAACAGGAGCTACCCGCTCAGGATCCAATCGTCAGTCGTTCCACCAGCGGCTGGATGCTGGTTTGCGCACTGCTGATGACCATCTCCATCGTGTGGGCGCTCTACGACGAAGCTTTTGGTCAGCGACCCTGGAAGTCGATGCAGCGTGAATTCGTGAGCCGCTACACCCGCTACCTCGACAGCATTAAGTCGAGGGCCGGCAAGAGCGAAGCGGAGGTCAAGCAAACCCCCGAGTATCAGCAACTCGACGCCGAGGCGACTGCCGCCATCCAGGAAGTTGCTCCCCGCTCAAAAGAGATCGACGCCACGGTCAATCGCATTCAGGCGAAGTTAGACGCGATCACCGAACCTTTTCAAAATCAGCGCGGCCGGCTGACCGTTATTAATTACAACGTCGAAACTCACGAAGGTTCCGCAAAGAAGGAATACCAGGACCAGGCAGAGGCAAAACGCGCCGAAATGATCTCGGTCGACATGCCTTCGGACGACGGAAAGTCAACACAAACTCAGCGCTTTAACTACGCCGAGCTGGAGAAAATGTATGACGATTTGCGCGAAGAGAAAGCGCGCAACCTCGCGGAGAAAGCGGAACTGTTAAAAGGCCCGGCCGAGTTATCTAAGAAACGCGAGGACTATCTTCGCAATCATCTTATCGGTTCATCTCCGACTGCTATCGACAATCTGAAATCCAAAGTCGCCAATTACGACTATTCGATTCTCGGCCACCAGATCAGCGTCGGCGCGTACGAGATCGTCGATCGTTGCGAAGTTTGTCACGCCGGCATTCGCGAACCGGTTGACATGGTCGCCGCGGATCTCGCACCCGATGGACCAGGCAAAACGCCGGATGCTTTAGCGCGTGCATTTGTCAGCCACCCCGATCGGGAAGTGCTGCGCATTCATAATCCGGAGAGGTTTGGCTGCTCCAGTTGTCACTGGGGTAACGGTCGTGCCACCACTAGCGAAACCAAGGGACACGGGCGACATCGTTTCTGGCTTTGGCCGATGTTTGAAAAAGAGAACATTGAGGCCGGATGTCAGCAGTGTCACGCCCGCGACCGCGTTACGCTGGGCGCTGACAATCTAAACCTCGGACGCGACCTTTTTTCCGAGCGCGGCTGCGTGGGTTGCCATCGTTACGAGGGGTTCGATCGCGAAACAGATTCGCTGGCCGCCACACGCCAGATGATCGGACAGCTTCAGGACCAGATCACCGCGAACGAGAAACAGATTCGTGCCGACACGTTGAAATCTGGCGACGAAACTATCAGCGGCGAGGAAGCGACAAGATTACTGGCACAGGCTGACACTATTCGGGTCACGAACAGTCTGCTCGCTGCGCGCATCGACCAGTTGAACCTGCAAGCGAAGTACATGATGCAGGACCAGAAGAAGGTTGGACCGAATCTAAAAGACGTCCGTGTGAAGTTGCGCAAGGAGTGGCTACCGGTTTGGCTTGAGAATCCGCAGGAGTTTCGACCGGGTACCAAGATGCCAACGTTCTGGCGTTTCGCCGCGCACACTGACGAAGGCGCGGACATGCGCGACAAGGACGCAAGCGAGCAAATCAAGGCGATCTCCGCGTACCTTTGGCAGGACAGCTTTACTAACACATTGGCAACGCAGCCACGCGGAAATGCGGGCCACGGAAAAGAGTTGTTTGAAACTCGTGGTTGTCTGGCCTGCCACTCGATCGGCGAGGGCACCAGTGCCGTCGGTGGTCGCTTCGCCGCTAATCTCCAGAAAGTCGGCGAGAAGGCCAATTTCGATTACATCGTACGTTGGATTTACAACCCTCGCGATCGTGTCGCACCGTATTGTCCGAAAGAAAAACGCGACCTGACTCCGGAAGACTACTCGAAGAAGAATCTCCCGTTTGTGTTCGACACCGACCTGCATTCACGCTGCCCGAACGATGGCGCCGAATTGCAGGTGCAGAACATGACGGTGATGCCAAACTTCCGACTCTCGGAAGCAGACGCACGCGATATCGCGACGTATCTTTTCTCGCTTTCTTCTCCGCCGAGTTACGCCGACGCTTCTTTCATGGACGATGTGAACCTGAAAGAGAAGGGCCGTACCCTGATCAAGCAGTATGGCTGCGCCGGCTGCCACGAAATTCAGGGATTCGAAGACGAACAACGCATTGGCAAAGAGCTGACCGTTGAAGGCGCAACGCCGATCGAACGACTCGACTTCGCGCTTCAAACGCATAACGCCGAAAAGGGCCACGACCCATTACACCTCCGTAAAGATCAAGCGGAAAAGCCCTGGTACAACCACAAAGGCTTCTTTGAACGAAAGATCGAAGAGCCGTCGATTTATGACGTCGGCAAAGAGAAGGATCCAAAAGACAAGTTGCGGATGCCTGAACCCTACTTGACGGAAGAGTGGCGCGTCGCGCTCACGACGTTCCTGTTAGGCAGCGTCGGCCAGGAAGGCGCGAATGTGCCGAGCACGCTTTTCTACACTCCACAGGATCAGCGGCGGCAGGATATACAAAACGGCTGGTGGGTGATCAAGAAGTACAACTGCCAGGGATGTCACCAACTTCAAGTAGGAGAGCGTTCGGTCGCGCAAGGTCTGCCTTTGTTTCAGACGCCGGAAGGAAAAGATCTGCTTCCGCCGCGACTGACGAGCGAAGGTGCGCGCGTCGATCCGGCGTGGTTGTTGAAGTTTCTGAACGATCCATCACTGAGTGGCGAGAAAACACCAGCGCAGCAGCAGGCGATCAATGCCATAGCTTCGCCAAACCCGCCGGCCGCCGCGCAAGCAGGCGCGCAGGCAGTTGCACAACCAGGTGCGCAGCCGACAGCGTCGCCGGCAAGTGGCGCCGCCGGATTAGCAAACCAGGCCATGCGATTGCGGCCGCAACCGGGTCTCGATCGTAACGGCGTGCGTCCCTATCTACCGTTCCGCATGCCGACGTTTAACTTCTCGCCCAACGAGTTACAGATCCTGGTGCGGTTCTTCATGGCGATGTCGGGTCAGCAGGATCCATACATTAAGGAGCCGATGCAGCCCCTGACCGCGCAGGAAAGGATTGCTGCGCGAGACATGTTCACATCCGGAACGCCGTGTTTGAAGTGTCATATGACAGGTGATGCCGCACACGACGCGAGGGCGATTGCGCCAAACTTCCTGATTGCAGGCGAGCGGCTAAAACCCGAGTGGACGTTCCGGTGGTTGCTCGATCCGCTTCAAATCAGTCCTGGCACGGCGATGCCGGGCGGATTGTTCAAAAAAGAAGGTGAACGGTGGGTGGTGAATCTGCCGAATCCACCAGCCACCGCGGCTGCTTATCACGGCGATCACGCGCGTCTTCTGGTGCGTTACATGTTTCTGATGACGCCCGAAGAGCAACGAGCCTTGTCGGCTACCGGCCCTGGGACAACCGCGGCGCCAGTCGCCACGACGCAAAACCACGCGCGGGCGAAACGAAAGAGATCGAGTCAGCACCACTGGCGACATCGCGGCCAGGCCGCCTTGGGTCGTCGAGTTGCGGGTGCGTTAAGCGCGATTTAGGTTTAGCTAACAGGAATTTCAATGGCTTGTAGTGCGTTCCGCGTTCATGCGGCTTCCGTGCTACAGTTAAGGCGAAAGTCATCTTAGTTTGGAGGAATTGATCATGAATAAGCAGACAAAGGTCTGGCTTGTGTTATCGATTGCACTGTCTCTCCTCGCGCTGGGCTCTGCCTGCGGTGGTTCGAAGCAACCAGTAACAAATGAGGCTAATACTTCGAGTGCCTCTGGGCCATACAGCGGTCCGACCGGCACAGTCGCGGGCGTGGTTAGCTATGAGGGCACGCCGCCGGCCGCCAAGAAGATTGATACGACCGCGGATGCCGCTTGCGGTAAAGCGAATCCCAATCTTATGACCGACGACACGGTCGTCACCGACGGCAAACTGGCCAACACGTTTGTCTATATTAAAGATGGAACCGTGGATGGCGGCAAGAAGCTTACCGACTACACATGGTCAACTCCCGCGACGGCCGTTCAGCTCGATCAGAAGGGTTGCCACTATTCGCCGCATGTATTCGGTGTTCAGACGAACCAGAAGATCAGCATCACGAACAGCGATCAAACCCAGCACAACATTCACTGGATTCCGAAAACGAACCCGGAATGGAACCAATCGCAGCCCAATGGCGCACCAGCGATTGAGAAGACGTTTGCTCGACCGGAAGTGCTGATCCCGGTGAAGTGCAACCAGCACCCGTGGATGAAGGCTTATATCGGCGTGATGCGAACGCCGTTCTTTGCGGTGAGCGGCACAAACGGCGCGTACGAAATCAAAGGCGTACCTCCGGGCAAGTACACCGTCGTAGCCTGGAGGGAAGGCGGTACGAACGGTACGGAGAAGACGTTCGAAGTGACCGTGCCCGCCAACGGTGCCGGCAAGGCCGACTTTTCGTTCGGTACGGGCCCGGCGACGACTTCAACCAAGCCGTCACTGACAATGATGCCAGCGATCGAATTGCCGATGATGCATAAGTAGAGGTACATGCCGGTTGCTGATCATCGCGATTGGTAACCGGCATTTGCGGTTTAAGTTTCTAATGAGTAAAGGGCTTAATCGTTTCGCCATTCTCGTCGCAAGCGCGACCTTTTTCCTGATCATTGCCGGAGCGCTCGTCACCAGCAACGACGCTGGACTGGCGACGTCTGATTGGCCGCTCTCAAACGGCCAGTTTCTTCCGCCAATGGTCGGAAACATGTTTTACGAACACGGGCACCGCATGATTGCGACGACCGTGGGTCTGCTGACGATCGGGTTAGCTATTTATATTCGCTTCAAGGACAAGAGATTCTGGGTTTGGCGCCTGGGGTTCTTTGCTCTGTTCGCTGTCGTCATACAAGGGATACTTGGTGGATTGACGGTGAAGATGATGCTTCCGCTTGGTGTCTCCGCCGCGCACGCCACTCTCGCGCAACTGTTTTTCTGTACGACAGTGAGCCTCGCGGTTTTCACATCGAAAAGTTGGATTGAAGCGCGCCCGTTTCGAGAAGAGCACGCAAATACTCCGCTTCGTCATATGTGCACGATCGCGCTCGTGATGATCTTTGTGCAATTGGTCCTGGGAGCCACGCTGCGCCACTCGGCAAAGTGGGACCAGCATCTCCCTGCCCAATTGCTCGTCGCGCACATCGTTGGCGCATTTGCCGTCGCGGTCGCACTTGGAGGCGCTACGCTGAGCGTGCTGCGGCGTCATGCAGGTGAAAAGTTTCTCACCAGGCCCGCGACGATCGCGTTAGTGCTGTTGGTGGTCCAGCTATCTCTCGGCGTCGCTGCGTATCTGACCCGACTCGGTTCGCCGGACGATCCGCAACCGTTACATCCGATGATTGGAATAACCGTTGCGCACGTGGCCTGCGGTGCCCTGGTTTTTGCCACGACAATAGTTTTGACGTTAAGAACATACAGGGTGCTGCCGGCGACGGAAGCAGCGATGGCAATGGCTGGCCAAGAATCATAGACTGAATGGAAGAGTTTGCTATCGATCTACGGAGTCCGGCGGTCGCGGTAATTGAGCGACCTCGTTTGTCGTTCCGCGAACGTGTCTCCGCCTACGTCGAACTCACAAAACCTCGAATCACATTTTTGATAGTGTTAACGGCCGCGGCCGGCTTCGCACTCGCTTCCCAGGGACGAATTGATTACGTGGCTTTGTTGAGTGCGATGTTGGGTATTGGTCTATTGTCGTCAGGCATCGCGACGCTCAATCAATACGCGGAACGAGATCTGGACGGGTTGATGCGCCGCACCGCCACGCGACCACTGCCTGCGGGTAAGCTTGCGCCGTGGGAGGCGCTGGCCTTCGGCGCCGGTATAACGATCGCCGCGGAGATGTATCTTCTCGTATTCGTAAATCCATTAACCGCACTGCTCGGTTTGACGGTCATCGCCGGTTACGTCTTCGCATACACGCCGTTGAAAACTCGTACGTCGCTTTCGACGATGGTCGGCGCTTTCCCCGGCGCCGTACCGCCGTTGATCGGTTGGACCGCCGCGCGTGATTCGTTGAGTCTCGAAGGTTGGGTGCTGTTTGCGATCTTGTTTCTGTGGCAGTTCCCGCATTTCCTGGCGATCGCGTGGATGTATCGCGAAGATTACAGCCGCGCGGGGATTCTCATGCTGCCCGTCGTCGAACCTGACGGTCGTGTGACGGCGCAGCAGATCGTGGTTTACACGCTGATGCTCTTACCCGTCAGCCTGTTACCAACTTTTCTCGGAATGTCGGGCAAGATTTATCTTGTAGGCGCCGTGCTACTCGGACTGCTCTTTCTCTACAGCAGTCTGCGCGCGGCGTTCTCAATGTCACGGCAACAAGCGCGCAGGTTGCTGTTGGCATCGGTTCTCTATTTGCCGCTTCTGTTTATCTTAATGGTTTTGAATAGGTAATGTCCGGGCAGTTGCCGTGACAGATACCCAACTAAGGAGAGGTAACCGATGGGACGAGTTCTTGCGGTTATTATCTGGATCATCACAATACTATCAGTCGCCCTGTTCTTGAACAGGAAGTGGTGGTTTCCCGAAGGTATATCCGAGCACACGCCAGCCTACGATCGCCAGTTTCTGATAACCATTCTGGTTGTCGGCATTTCCTTCGTGGCCGCGCAGGTCGCTCTGGGCTGGGCCATCTGGAAGTTTCGCGACACAGGAAAGCCCGGCGACCGCGCCGTCTATTCACACGGCAGCAACCGGCTTGAAGTGCTGTGGACCGTTATCACCGCGGTCATCTTCATTGGTTTGGCGGTGATGGGCCAAAGCGTGTGGGCTTCGTTGCGACTACACGATGCGCCCCCGGGCTCGTACACCGTCGAAGTCGTGGCGCAGCAGTTTCAATGGAACTTCCATTACGCCGGCGCCGACAACAAATTCGGTCGGACCGATCCAAGCCTGATCGACGATGGCGCACTGAACTTCGTCGGCCTCGACCCTGAAGACCCTGCTAGTTCAGACGACGCAGTCACGGCAGCCTTGGCGATTCCCGTGAACCGTCCAGTTGAGCTGAGACTGCGCTCGAAAGACGTTATTCACAATTTCTGGGTGCCGCAGCTCCGCTTCAAGCAAGACCTCGTTCCCGGCATGGAGATCAAGGTCAACTTCCAGGCCAACCGGGTCGGGAAGTATGAACTGGCGTGTGCCGAGTTGTGCGGCCAACTGCATTTCAAGATGAAGAGCTACATGCTTGTTCTGCCGGAAGAAGAACTGCGTGCGCTTCAGGTGTTGTCGCAAGAGCAATTTCAGGCACGCGTGGCAGAACTGCTGAACCAGTATCAATTACCAGCTAACTAATTCTTTAAATCCGTGTTCTCTTAAGTCGATTAGCGAGGAGAGACGACAAGATGTCAGAAAGTCACGAGGGTGTACACAGGCATCCGGCGCCAACGAGCTTCATTCGCAAGTACATTTTCAGCGTCGACCATAAGGTCATCGGCATTCAATACATCATGCTGGCACTCGCGGCAGTTGTGGTCGGCATGGTCATGTCGCTGCTGATGCGCTTGAACTTGTCGTGGCCGGGGACCAGTTGGCCCATTTTGGAAACGCTGTTTCCCACGGGAGCGCCCGGCGGCATCATGACGCCGGAGTTTTACCTGTCGCTCGTGACCATGCACGGCACCATCATGGTGTTCTTCGTGCTGACGACCGCACCACAGGGTGGTTTCGGCAACTATTTTCTGCCGATTCAGATCGGCGCTGAAGACATGGCGTTCCCTGTGCTCAACATGCTGTCGTTCTGGGTAACCCTCGTGGGCTTCATCGTGATCTTGCTGGCGATCGTCGTGGAGGGTAACCAATCGATCGGGGCGTGGTTCGCGGGGCTTGGGCCGTCATTCGCAGGCGGAAGCGGCACCGTTGGACCAATCGGGGGGTGGACAGGTTACGCGCCGCTCAGTGCGCTTGGAAAGATTGCCGGTCCCGGACAGGGCGCGGGGATGAATCTGTGGGTGATCAGTATCGCGATCTTCTGCGTCGGCTCATTACTGGGAGCGCTTAACTTCATCACCACGCTTTTGAACATGCGCACGAAAGGCATGTCGCTCATGCGCATGCCGCTCACTTGCTGGGCATGGTTCACGACCGCAGTCCTCGCGCTGCTCTCATTCCCGGTGTTGCTCGGCGGCGGCATCCTGTTGCTACTCGATCGAACCGCCGGCACCAGCTTCTTCATTCCAGGCGGACTGTACGTCAGCGGCCTTCTTTCGGGCAGCCATCCGAACTTCCCGCTGCACACTGGCGGTTCACCGATTCTGTGGCAGCACCTGTTCTGGTTCTTCGGACACCCGGAAGTCTACATCGCGATCCTGCCCGGCATGGGCGCAACATCGCACATCCTTTCCACCTTTGCGCGCAAGCCGGTGTTTGGTTATCGCGCGATGGTCTTCGCGATCTTCGCGATCGGCCTGCTCGGCTTCTTCGTGTGGGGCCACCACATGTTCATCAGCGGCATGAGCCCGTATTCCTCGATCGCGTTCTCGATACTGACGCTGTCGATCGGCGTGCCGTCCGCGGTCAAGACATTCAACTGGCTCGGCACACTGTGGGGTTCGAGGATTCGCTTTACGACGGCGATGTTGTTTGCACTGGGCTTCGTTTCGCTGTTTGTTTCGGGTGGCATCACGGGGTTGGTGCTTGGACAGAGCTCACTGGATCTGGCCATGCACGACTCCTACTTTGTGACTGCTCACTTCCACCTCGTAATGGGCGTTGCTTCGATCTTCGGTATGTTTGCGGCAACCTACTTCTGGTTCCCGAAGATGTTTGGACGTTTCATGAGTGAACGCATCGGCAGGATCCACTTCTGGCTCACGTTCATCGGCGTCTATGCGATCTTCGTCCCGTTCCATACGATGGGAATCCGGGGCATGCCGCGCCGCTTTTCGAGTTTTGCTGAATACGAGTTTCTGAGGAATGTCGACCCGCTGGTGCTGCTGGTTTCAATCGCGGCCATTATCACCATCGCGGCACAGTTGCTTTTCTACTACAACGTCTTTTTGAGCATGTTCAAAGGCGAAAAGGCCGGCGACAATCCGTGGGAAGCGACGACGCTGGAATGGAACACATCATCGCCGCCGCCGCACGACAATTTCGCCGGTGTGTTACCTACTGTCTATCACGGCCCCTACGAGTTTGCGGTACCTGGCGCGCCGAAAGACTACGTGATGCAGACTGATATAGAAGCAGAGGTGCCAGACGGTAATGGCCACAATGGTCACAAGCACTAGACCACCGGCAATTAAGAAAGACGCCGGTGCAGGCCCGGGATTTCCGGGACCAAATGGAAACGGATCGAAACGCGGCGGAAGCTTCCGCGATCCGGAGTCGCATGCCAACCGATATCGCATCGGCATGTGGGTCGCGCTCGCGTCGGTGACGATGATGTTTACGTCGCTGAGCAGCGCGTATATCGTGCGCGCAAACTCAGCGAACGACTGGGTTTCGTTGCCGATGCCGCGTGTGCTGATCATTAGTACCATTTTGATTCTGGCGAGCAGCGTCACGCTCGAGCTCGCGCGCCGCAAGTTGAGACGATCGTTAACGAGCGCGTACACGCAGTGGGTAGTCATCACCGTGATGCTCGGCGTTGCGTTTCTGGCGACGCAGTTATTTGCCTGGCGACAACTAAAGGCGTGGGGTCTTTACATGTCGAGCAATCCCCACAGCTCTTTCTTCTACCTGTTGACGGGCGCGCACGCCGTACACCTGGCCGGGGGTTTAATCGGTCTTAGTTTCCTGTGGCTGCGTTCGCGTTCAGTTACGAGCGAATCTGCCGTGCTGACGAAGCAGGCTTCGGCGGACGCAGTGACGATCTACTGGCATTTCATGGACGCTCTTTGGATCTACCTATTCCTACTCCTATTCCTTTGGAGGTGACAGGTGAGCACTGAAGCACGTGCAGACTTTTTTCCAGCAGCGGATTGGGAAGGCGGCGCCCTCCCGTATCGAGTCGGCCATCGCAAGTTGGGGATGTGGCTGTTCATCGTCTCCGACTCGCTGACGTTTTCGGCGCTTCTCATCGGCTACAGTTACTTGCGCGCGTCGAACGTGTGGCCCACACCGTTTCCGTTCTACCCGAGCATCGTCTTTGCCTCGGTGATGACCTTCTGCCTGCTGTCGTCGAGCTTGACGATGGTGTTTGGCGTGTCGGCATCCAGTAAAGGCGACAAGGCGAAGGCGCGAAAGTGGATCCTGGCAACGATATTCTTCGGTGCTGCGTTCGTGGTGCTGCACTTGATCGAATGGAATCACTTGATTCACCAGGGAATGCGGCCATTTTACCTGCCCGAATCATGGGTACAGGCGTTTACAACTACTGACGGCATACCGCCGAGTCCCTTGTTTGGTGCGACGTTCTTCACGATTACCGGCTTGCACATGTTTCACGTTGCAACTGGTGTGATTTATCTCGCGGTCGTAGCGGCCCGCGTCAAAAAACTGAAACATGAAGACGTCGAGATCAGCGGCTTGTACTGGCACTTCGTCGACCTCGTCTGGATGTTTGTTTTCCCGTTGATCTACATCATGTCGGTAGATATGCACGGACATCTGGCCGGTGTGGCCGGTCACTAAGCCACTCAGGAAGGAGCGTAAATGAACGCACACGCAGAAGAACATTTTGCCGGCAGCAACAAGTTGTTCATTTCGATCTGGGTTTGGCTGGTGGTGCTTACCCTCATCGAGATTTTTCTGGCGTACAGGCCGATGTCGACAGCGATCATGCTGACGATCCTGCTTGGCTTGTCGATAATCAAAGCGGCGCTGATTGTTGCTTACTTCATGCACTTGAAGTTTGAGCGGTTGAGCCTGATTCTCACATTGGTGCCGATGCTGGTAGTCTGTATCTGTCTGTTGTTTGTCTTCTTCCCCGACAGTTTTCGATCGGCGGGTTTGCGGTACCAGTTCAAGCAACCGCCGCCGGTGGCGCCACCTCCGGTTGAGGAATTTTGATGAATTTGCGCGGATGGCGATCGTTGTTGGTCGTTTTGGCGGCGGGCATCCTCCTGCTTTTCACGTGTGTTGACGTGGAAGCGCAGTGTTCGATGTGCCGAGCGTCGTTGACCAACTCAGCCAACGCTCGCCTGGTGCGCGGTCTTAATCTCGGCGTGCTGGTGTTGTTGGTGCCGCCGGTGACGATCTTCTGTTCGATCTTTGTAATCCTGAGGCGTTATCGAGGAAATGGCTGACGATAATCCCCTCGCTATCGACGTGGAAAAACAGACGACGCGCGGTCGCGCGTGTCCGCGCTGCGGCGGGAAGATCATTCCGTCGAACCGCGCAGTCTACGAAGCGACGGCAAATCCGGAGGGCGGGTTTCCTATTTGGCAGTGCGAACGGTGCGGCTACGAGGAAATTAACGAGCGAAAGAAACCTGCCGGAAAAGCGCGACACTGATGGTTTGCGGTCTTTGGTTTTGTAAGTGTGATTTGTACTTAGTACTTTGTGCTTGGTGTTTTGTTTTGCCAAAAGACTCAAGCCCAAACCCAAGGACGAAAACCTCCTTAATCTGATGAGCAAAGAACTTGGACTGCTAAATCTTCTCTGCATCCTGGCGGCGCTGGGTTTTCTGGTGGTCATCGTGGTCAGCGCCATCCTGTCGGGTGACTTTTTCACCACTGATAACCTCTTTGTGATCACGGTTTGTTTGGTGATGGCGTTGATGTTTCTCGTCAACCCCCTGCTTTATTTAAAATCAGAAGGCAAGTTGCCGCTGCCGTTCATTAAGCGTTCGCCTGCGATCGCGGGTGGAGGCAGCGGCGATTGGAGCCAGGTCAAATCAACTTCTCCCCCATTGCTTGACGCCAAAGGCCGCGCTGTTCCACCCGATGTGAAAGCCATGGTCGCACGCATGAACCAGGCTGAAGTAAAGGATTAACGCCTGTGGTTTCGGCTGCGGCGGGATGGGTGCCAGCCTACGGTTAAAGAAACGTGGATGAACTAACGAGGAAGGTTTTGGGAAGCTTCGCGCACTGGCGCAAGGACATGCTAGATCTGCACGAGTTGTTCGAGGCTGGTGGGAACGATCCCGAGGCGCGCACGGCCGTGTTTGATATCGTCGAAAGGTTGGTTCGCGAAGGCCTGCTGAACGAAGAGGGAAACGACTTCTATTCGTTAACTGAAAAAGGCAAACAAGCCGCGGCGCAAAAGTAGGCACCTGTGTTGTCCCCTGAGTTCATTTCCTACCTGCCGCACGTAAATGCCTGCCTAAATGGCACCAGCGCACTGCTGTTATTAACCGGTTACACCTTCATTCGATCGCGTAACATCGCCGCGCATCGGACGTGCCAGCTCTCAGCGCTCGCCGTTTCCATCCTGTTTCTCGCTTCTTATCTGACGTATCACTTTCATCACGGTGCGACACGGTTTCAGGGGACCGGCGTGGTTCGTCCGATCTATTTCACTATTCTGCTGAGTCACACAATCCTGGCTATAGTGATCGTTCCGCTGGTTATCCTGACGTTCTACCGCGCGTTTCGTAACGACTTCGCGCGGCACAGACGCATCGCTCGCATCACCCTTCCGCTGTGGCTCTATGTGTGTGTTACCGGAGTGATCGTTTATCTTATGCTGTACCAGATCTATCCTTCCTGAGTTTTCTCGATGGCTAAAGACGGCAACGGCAATCATCCGGGGATTCGTGCGGTCGAGGTGCGCAAGCGTGCACCAGGCTCAAGATGGATTCTTGTGCTCGCGCTGCTCTTCGTCGTCGCTACGTTTCTTGCTTGGTACTTCACCTGGTTCGGACGGGAACTTTCTAACGCCGACATCTCGACGTACCTGAACGACGAAAAGAACCCGCGTCACGTCCAACACGCACTCGCCCAGATTCAAAAACGTATCGAACGCGGCGACGGCAGTGCAAAGACGTGGTACCCGCAACTCGTCACGCTAAGCGGAAATACGGAAACAGAATTCCGACTGATAGTGGCATGGGTGATGGGTTTCGATAACCAGTCGCCGGAATTTCATGAGGCGCTGAAGAAGCTGGTGCAGGATAAGGAGCCGATGGTACGTAGAAACGCGGCGCTGGCGCTGGTCAGGTTCAACGATCCGAGCGGGCGACCAGAAGTGCTGGCGACGCTGAGCCCGTACCCGGTCGGCGCGCCTTCCGGCGGCGTGATTGCGAGCAGTTTGAAAGAAGAATCGGAGGTAGCGCGAGGTGCATTGCTGGCGCGTATCCAAGAGGCGGACGGAAAAGTGATTGAACTGCGATCACCGCTGCCAGGCAAAATTAATAAGATCCTGAAACCGAACGGCGCGCAGGTTTCTCCCGGCGACCAAGTTCTGACCATCAATTCAGATGAAGACAGCGTGTGGGAAGCGCTACGCGCTCTTGCGTTGATTGGTAAGAAGGAAGACTTACCCGTTATTCAGAGGTATGCAGATTCTACTAGCGTCTCGACCCGTGTTCGCGAACAAGCGAAACTGACAGTTAAGCAGGTGGAGCGGGCGGAGCATCCGGAAGAGTGAGTCCGTGCAGCGCTTCCCAATCGTCGGTCGGGACCATCTCGATCGCGTCCCATGGACAGCCATCGAGAAAGGCGCCATCCGGACCCTTGCTGGTGCACTTTTGGCAGCCGATGCAGAGGTATGGATCTACTTCGATACGTCCAAATGGCGGATGATCCTCATCCGGTACCCAGAACATACAGGCTTCGATCGGACAATACTCGATACAGGCCGGCGATCCGGAACAGCCCGTGCAGCAATCCGTCGTGATCGCCAGTATGCGTGGCCGCTTCTTACGCGTTGCCTTTCCGTCGCCCTCTGACATCGGCCAATGTTTGTCTACGATATCGAACATTCCATTCTTAAGCCTCGTGTTCCGGTTACAAAATCGTGCTTCGACTCTAACATAGCTCTGTGATTTTCCTCAACGATTTGTGTCGATCGGGGTTCCGGCTTGGCTCTTTCACCCTACTCGCGTAGAAGTTGAGCTGAGACCTACACGGGAGGAAACGAGCATGGAAATAGTGACAGGTGTGTTTGAAGCGCGTGAGGACGCCGAGAAAGCATTAAATCAGTTACGAAAGTTGGGGGTTCCGCAAGACAGGATCGGGTTGATTACGCCGGGCTCGAGGCCCGAAACGATCGAGCGAGGCGTGCCGGTTACCGACACTGAAGAGCCGGGAATGGGCCGAGCGATGGGAGCCGCAGTTGGCGGCGCAATGGGCGCTGCGGGTGGCGCGACGCTGGGACTTGCGGCGGCGTCTCTGGCGATCCCCGGTGTTGGGCCGGTAATCGCTTTTGGCATGATTGGCGCGGCGTTGCTTGGAACGTTCGGGGCAGCAGCCGGCGCGGCTATCGGCAACGAACTTGAAGAACAACTCGGCGAGGGTGTGCCGCACGAAGATGTCTTTCTTTACGAAGACGCTTTGCTGCACGGACGCTCCATCGTGATCTCGTACGTTGACGATGATCGTGCAGGCGAGGCTCGTGACGTAATCAAGAACGCGGGCGCCTCGGACATTGACACGCTTCGAGAAGAGTGGTGGGAAGAGTTGAAAGACGGCGAAAGGGCTCACTACCACACGGCCGGACGAGACTTCGATCGCGACGAGGTAACTTACCGGCGCGGTTTTCAGGCAGCTTTGCATCCACGGCTACGTGGAAAGGGCTACTCTGACGTCGAAGATGAGTTAAGAACGACCTATAGTGGTGTCGCGCTTGACACCGGCTTCCGCGAAGGGTATGAACGCGGCCTGGCTTATCACAGTAGGAACAATGAAAGGCGCAAAGATTGAGGGATTTTCTGCTGAACGCACTCGTCCTGATCGCAATCCTGGGCGGGGCGGCGTTCATCACGAACTGGTTTGCGCGTACGATGTATGTCCGTTGTGTAGCATGCGGCACTCTGAATGCGCGACGGCGCGACGAGTGCCGCTCTTGTCAGGCAAGATTTTAATTTCCTGCTAAGGCCCAGAGGCGCCAAGAAGGGGTGGAAAGCTGGTAGGTTCTGCTTCTTTGCGTCTCTGCACGTTTGCAGGAGATCTTCCCAAACATCATGACCACACCGATACCCCCTGAATGGCGCACGCACGCCGAAATCACTGACTATCGCGAAACACCCGTCTACGACGATACGATCGCTTACGCACGCCGTTTGGCTCACGCTTCACCGTGGATCGATTATCGCGGCTTTGGATACAGCGGGCAGGGTCGTGAACTGCCGCTCATAGTCGCGTCGGAAACCGGCACCTTCACTCCCAAAGCCGCACAAGCACAGGGAAAAGCCGTCGTGCTAATCCAGGCGTGCATTCACTCCGGTGAGCCGGACGGCAAAGACGCCGGATTTGCGTTACTAAGAGACATCGCCATCACCAAGACCGTTACGGGCATACTCGAAAATGTCGTCCTGCTCTTCATTCCGATCTACAACACCGACGGACACGAACGAGCCACTCGTTACAATCGCATCAACCAGAACGGTCCGGAAAAAATGGGCTGGCGCACGACGAGTACTTATCAAAACCTAAATCGCGATTACATGAAAGCCGACACACCGGAAACGCGTGCGTGGCTAAACCTCTGGAACGAGTGGGATCCGGATCTCTTCATCGATTGTCACGTGACTGACGGCGCCGATTATCGTTGCAATATCACTTACCATCACGAGCGTCACGCCGGTGTCGATGAAGCGGTGGTCCAGTGGGAACGCGACGTCTTCGGCGGCCGGGTCGCCCCCTTGACTGAAGCAGCGGGCAACGTGATTTCGTGGTATCTCGAGTTCATCGACAATCGCGATCTGCCGCGCGGCACGAGAGACTTCAACGGCTCCCCACGCTTCTCAACGGGTTATGTGCCGATTAGAAATCGTCCTGGAATCCTGATCGAGACGCACATGATCAAAGATTATAGGTCCCGCGTGATCGGCACGTATGATTTCCTGCGCGCCGCGTTGATGGAAGTAAACCGCGAACCTGGGCGTCTCAAACAGCTCGCACGCGAAGCAGACGAACGCGCGGTCGCGATGGGCAAGGATTACAGTCCCGCACGCCGCTATCCACTCGACTTCGAACTCACGGACGAATCGACGCCTTTTCAGTTGAGGGCCTACCAGTACGAAACGGATCATAGTGAAGTCTCAAATGATCTACGCGTCGTTTACGGACGCGAGCCGCTGGATTTAACCGTGCCGATGTATCAGACGTTTCGTGTCACGCGTGCCGTAGCGCCGCCGCTTTCGTACATCGTGCCCGTGCAGTGGACCGAAGTGATCGAGGTATTGAAAGCTCACGGTCTGGAAACACACACGCTTTTTGAAGCAACGGAGATCGAGGTTGAGAGTTATCGATTTACGAACGTGACATGGCCCCCTGGACCATTTGAAGGCCGGCACATGCCGCGATTCGAAGTTGAACCCGTCACAGAGAAGCGCGTATTTCACGCCGGCTCGCTGGTCATACCGGTGGCCCAGCGGCTAGCAAAGGTGGGAATGAATTTGTTGGAGCCGCAAGCGCCGGACTCATTTGCGCGCTGGGGTTTCTTCAACGCCATCTTCGAAGAGAAAGAGTATGGCGAGCCATACGTGCTCGAGGCGCTGGCCCGCGAGATGATGGCGGACGATCTCGAGCTGAAGGGCGAGTTTGAAGAGTTACTCGCATCAGATGCAGAGTTCGCCGCAAGCCCGTATGAACGGCTGCGTTTCTTTCACAAACGTTCGCCCTACTGGGATCCACAGATGAATCTTTATCCAGTAGGGCGAATCATTAGGGTGCTCGATTTACCGTTCGTCTGAATAGAGACGCCCGACCTAATCCGATCAAACGAGAACGGTAGTGTCGGGCGTCGAGCAGGGCAAACAGTGTGTAGTTTGCCTAAACGACAGTACGTCGTCCTCCAATTATGTTGATAAGTAGCACCACGAGTGCTAGCACGAGTAACAAATGAATGAACCCACCGACCGTGTAGCTACTCACTACGCCGAGTAACCACAGGACCAACAGGATTACAAAAATCGTCCAAAGCATTTCTTCTTCCTCCTTTTGTCAACCACGTCCCCAAGTTGCGTTTATAACAAAAGCAATCGCGGTGGAGTTGAGCAACGAGCATGCCGTCGAGGTCAGTCGGTTTTTTTGGGAATTTAGGCGAAATGATTGTTCCTCTGCGTATGAAAACATGTCAGGGGCTGATCTCGAACCGTATAGTCGGAGCTTAGATTTCACGAATCTGTTCTGGACTTCACATATTCGTCGCTGTTAAAGTGAGCAGTGGCGTTCGCCACGCTCGCGACCCTTCCTTAGAAGTTCCGTCGCTTTCCAACTCCCGATTGATTGTTTGTGCTTTGAAGTTTGATCTGCCTCCGGCCTTTTGCCGGCGGTACTTGGAGGTTTTTTTGTATGCCCACCCCCACGCCACGCGTATCGGTCCGCACTCGCAAGGTGGCCCTGGTAACGTTGGCCGTCTTTACTCTTTCTTTTGTAGTTGCCGCGTTCATCGTCACCTATCAGCGCCAGCAACCGCCGGTGGAGACGATCAATTACTCCCAGCTTTACAATTTCGCTGAATCTGGTGGCGCCCTTGCGTTGCAAGTTGAGGGAGAACTGCTAACCGTCACGAAGAGCGACGGTTCACGCCAGGAAGCGACCGTCACGGGTGAGGCCGCGCAACACGAGATTGTTCAATTGTTTCGTAAACAAAACGTGCCGGTGGAGTTTCGGCCATTGCAGCCCGGGTTTCTTGTGAGTTCGCTGAACTGGGTGTTGCCCGTGCTCACGCTCGCTTTCATCGGATTCGCGGGGTGGAGAATTTACGCCAGCATGAGCGGCAAAGGAAGCTTTGAACTTACGGATCATAACGGCCAGCAAAGCGTCGGCTTCGACGATGTCGCGGGCGTCGACGAAGCTCGTGCTGAACTAAGTGAGACGATCGACTTTCTCCGCAATCCGGAACGATTCAGCCGTCTGGGCGGACGCGTTCCCCGCGGCATTCTGCTTTATGGACCGCCGGGAACCGGTAAGACTTTGCTTGCGCGAGCCGCAGCTAAAGAAGCGGGCGTCGCGTTTCTCGCGGCATCTGGATCGAGTTTTCAGGAGAAGTTTGCCGGACTCGGCGCTGCGCGCGTCAGACATTTGTTTGCGAAGGGCAGAAAGCTCTCGCCGTGCATCATCTTCATCGATGAGGTCGATGCGCTTGGCAGACAGCGTGGTCGTGGCGGCGACTCCGCGTCAGCCGACCAGGATCAAACGCTCAACCAGTTGCTGGTCGAGATGGATGGTTTTGACCAGTCAAGCGCCGTCGTCGTGATTGCTTCGACCAACCGGCCCGACATTCTCGATCGCGCTCTGACACGTCCCGGCCGCTTCGACCGTGAGATCGCGGTTGATCTCGCGGACGTTAACGGCAGGGAAGCGATCCTCAAAGTTCATGCTCGCAATTTGAAACTCGAAGATGGTTTGGATTTGCAATGGATCGCGCGCGGCACGCCGGGATTCTCAGGCGCCGAACTGGCGAATCTGATGAACGAAGCGGCAATTGCAGCGACGCGTGACGATGCTGAAGCTGTTGGCCGCAAGCACATCGAGATCGCACGTGATCGCATCCTGATGGGGGCGGAACGGCAGGGCTTCATGATGGACGAAGAAGAACGTTATGCCACCGCAGTCCACGAAGCGGGACACGTCGCGGTTGGTTTGGCCGTTGAGAATGGCGATCCGATCCACAAGGTGTCGATTCTTCCTCGTGGACGCGCGCTGGGTGTGACTCAGTCGCTACCTGAGCGTGATCGCTTCATGAAGAAACGCGAGTACCTCGAAGATCAGATTGCCCTCTTGTTGGGTGGTCGCGCAGCCGAGCAGATTCTGCTTTCGACAATGACCGCCGGAGCCTCGAACGATATCGAGCGCGCGGTTGAGATTGCGCGAAAGATGGTCAGCGAGTTTGGCATGAGCCGGCTCGGACCGATTCATCTCGGCAATAGCGACCAGCCGCACAGCCAAAGCCTGCTCGACCGCATCGAGGAAGCAACAAACGAACTGATTAACGAGCAACTCGAGCGCGCAAGAGAGATCGTGAATGCTGAGCGTGAATCAATCGGGCGGTTGGTCGAACTGTTGATGGAGCGCGACACGCTTGATGCGGATGAGATTCTGAGCTGCTTCAGAAACGGTAAAAACGTTCGCGCTGCGTAACCGAGAGCTTCTCCCGCAACGACGCTAAGGCGCAAAGAAATACCAAGACCGGCTTTGCACGAAAAGTGTTTTATACAACTATTTGCTTTTTCTCTGCGGTCTCTGCGTATCTCTGTGATCTGCGTTAACTATAGTCGCGAGAAATATTTAACGCAGAGATCACAGAGATACGCAGAGACCGCAGAGGAGAATCGAATCCCGACCAAGGTCTATTCTTAGCTACTTTTCGTGCAACGCCATCAAGACCCTTACTTCAGTTTTCATCTCCCTCGCTGCGCCTTTGCGTCTTTGCGGGAGAGTAAGCTTTCACACGGAGACGTGGATTCGACGATCGGTATCTCTGGTCACGAGAGCGACGCCTCCGAAGATCATCACCGCTGCCACGATGGTCCGCCAACTCCAACTCTCACCGAGTATAAGTGGCGCGAAGCCGAACGCGATCAGCGGTTGCAGGTAGATGTAAATCGCAACCAGACTGGGTGGCACGCGGGATAACGCCCACGCATTCAGGTAATAGGCAGTGACGGTCGGAAAGATGATGATGAAGGCGACTGCTATCCACACCGTCGCACTGATGGCTGCCAGATTCTCCCTCTGCAACGAGTAGATACCTACCGGGACAGTGATCAGCGAGCCCACCAGAAAGATCCACGTAACCACATTGAGCGCACCGTACCGTTCGACGAGGTTCTTCGAGATCACGAGATAGAGTGCGTAAAGAAAAGAGTTGGTTAGGATTAGTACGTTACCGAGCGTCGAATGTCCCGAGAGATCTGCGTGCAGCGGATTGACCAGATAAAGCACGCCGGCCGCTGATAATAGAACTCCGATCAATGTCTTGCGTGAGCCGCGCTCGTAACCAAGCAGGATGCTGGTCGCCAGTGCGTACACGGGAATAGTCGTGCTCAGGATCTCGACATTGATGACGGTCGTTAACGACAGTCCCTTCACAAACAGAAACTGATTACCGACGATGCCCAGCAGGCTGCATGCCGTCAGCAAGACGATGTCTTTCAGAGGCATTCTGAGCAGCGGCCTCAGACGGCGTTGGAGGACGGCGAACAACAGCGCGGCGCCGGCGAGCCGCAAAGCGACGAGGCTCGTCGAAGACATCGAGCGCAGGACTATCTTGCCGAATATGGGCCAAATCCCGAATAGGATCTGGACAGTTATTAGTGCGAGGTGCGGCTTGAATCGTTGGCTCATACCACGAGGTAGAGCGGATTCTCGAGTATCTTCTTGAAAGTTTGCAGGAATTTGGCGCCGGTGGCGCCGTCGATCACGCGGTGATCGCACGACATCGTCACGCGCATCATCTGTTTGACGACGACCTGGTTATCGCGCACGACCGGCTTCGACGTCATCGCACCAACGGCGAGAATTGCCCCCTCAGGGGGGTTTATTACGGCGGTAAATTCGTCGATGCCAAACATGCCGAGGTTGCTTATCGAAAACGTGGCCCCGGTGTACTCTTCGGGTTTCAGTTTCTTCGAGCGGGCGCGTTCCGCGAGCTCGCGTACTTCGGAGGCGATCTGGCTCAACGACTTTTGGTCCGCGCCGCGAACCACGGGCGTAATCAGCCCGTCTTCAATCGCGACTGCGACGCCGATATCGGCATGTTCATAGTAGCGGATGAACTTCTCCTGAAAGGATGCGTTGACCGGCGGATGCTGCATTAGCGCCGCCGCAGTGCACTTAATGATGATGTCGTTGATGCTGATCTTGAGATCCGGATCGAGCGCTTTGATACTCTCACGCATCTCAGCGGCGCGATCCATATCGATGTCGACAGTGAGGAAGAAGTGTGGTACTGGACCGAGAGACGTAACGAGACGCTTGGCGATGATCTGGCGTATTTGGGTTGCGGGTTCGTCGCGATAACCCGAAGCCGCGGTTGCGACGGCAGCCCCTGCTTTTGGTCTGGTTAAAGCTTGTTCGATGTCACGCTTGATGATCCGACCGCCTGGGCCACTGCCTTGAATAGAACGCAGATCCAAGCCCGAGTCCGCTGCCATGCGCGCCGCAAGCGGAGAGACAATCATTCGACCTGAATCCGCGATACCACCCTGTCGACCGTTATCAGTCGCCGTACGTGGTGTCGGTGGCGGCGGAGAAGATGGCTGAGCTGGCGGTGATGCCTCTTCTGCCTTCGGCGGTTCAGGTTGTTTGGGTTCTGGTTCTTTCTTCGCCGGAGCGGATGCTTCCGCGAGAACGGATGCAATGTCTTCGTTCGGATCACCGATGACAGCGATGAGCTGGCCTAGCGGCGCCGACTCGCCTTCGTTTATCAGGATCTTGCGCAGGACGCCGTTCGCGAGTGCCTGCATTTCCATCGTCGCTTTGTCGGTGTCGATCTCCGCGAGTGGCTCGCCCATGGAGACCTTGTCTCCCTCTTTCTTCAACCATCTTACGATCTGTCCCTCCTCCATCGTGGGGGAGAGTTTCGGCATGATTACCTTGCTGGCCATTCGGCTCCCTATTTTTCGTTAGTCAAGATATGCCACTTCACGTACCGCGGCGATAATTTTCTCCAAATCCGGAACTGCAAGCTGTTCGAGATTCTTCGCGTAAGGCATCGGCACGTCAGCTCCGGAAACACGCTTCACAGGTGCATCTAGATAATCAAAAGCGCGCTCCATGATCTCGTGACTGATCTCGGCGTTGACGCCGCAAATCGGATGCGACTCCTCCGCCAACACAACGCGGTTCGTCTTCTTCACTGATTCGATAATCGTGTCGATATCCAGCGGACGGATAGTGCGAGGATCGATCACTTCGCAGGAAACACCTTGCTCCTGAAGCTTAGCGGCAGCCTCGAGCGCCAGAGGAACCATCAGCGACCGCGCGACGATCGTGCAATCAGTTCCTTCCCGCTTTATATCGGCGACTCCAAGCGGAATCGTGAAATCAGGATCGTCCGGGACTTCGCCCTTGAGACCATACATGCGTTCCTGTTCGATAAAGATCACGGGATCGTCATCGCGGATCGACGACTTCAAAAGCCCCTTCGCGTCCGCGGGAGTTGACGGCATGACAACCTTCAGTCCGGGGAAGTAGGCGTACCAGGATTCAAGGGCCTGAGAATGCTGTGAAGATACTTGTAAAGCGGACCCACCCGGTCCGCGAAAAACAATGGGAATGTTGAACTGTCCACCGGACATGTAAAGCATCTTGGCGGCGGAGTTGATGATCTGGTCCGTAGCGAGGATCGAAAAGTTAAACGTCATGAACTCGACGATGGGCCGCAGACCGGCCATCGCCGCGCCGACTCCCAGTCCGGCAAAACCGAGCTCGGTGATCGGTGTGTCGATAACTCTCTTGTTACCAAACTCATGGAGTAGTCCACGCGTAACTTTGTAAGCTCCGTCGTATTCAGCGACTTCCTCGCCCATGATGAACACTCTTTCATCGCGGGCCAACTCTTCTCTGATCGCCTGGTTAAGCGCTTCGCGTATCGTAATTGTCGGCATCTTGGTTAACGAATGGTCCTGCTCTGGCCTGTCTCGATCGGATTGGAGTAGACGTCCGTGTAAAGCTCCTCGGGTGCAGGAAGGGGACTCTCCTCGGCAAATCGCACGGCGTCTTCAACTTCCTCACGCACTTCCTTGTCGAGTTTTTCGAGAGTTGCCTCGTCGGTGATGTGTTTTTCAATCAAGCTGGCGGCGAACAGCTTGATCGGATCTCGCTCCTGGTATTTTTCGATTTCCGCTCGCGTGCGGTACTTTCCGGGATCGGACATCGAGTGGCCCATGAAACGATAGGTACGAATCTCAAGCAGTGTCGGCAGATACTCTTTACGTCCGCGCTCGACCGCGCGCAACGTGGCTTCACGAATCGCCAGCACGTCCATGCCGTCTACAAACTCCGATGCAATCTCGTAGGCGCACGACTTCTGCGCGATGTCCCGCAACGACATCGCCCGGTCAACTGACGTGCCCATTCCGTACTGGTTGTTTTCGCAAATGTAAATGCACGGGAGCTTCCAGAGTTGGGCCATGTTCAGCGACTCGTGAAACGCGCCTTGATTTACCGCGGCTTCGCCAAAGAAGCAGAGCGTGACCCGGTCCGTGTCCTGGTACTTCGAGGCGAAGGCAGTCCCGGTCGCCAGTGGTATTTGCCCGCCAACGATCGCATGACCTCCAAGGAAGTTCAGTTCCTTATCGAACATGTGCATCGATCCGCCTTTGCCTTTCGAACACCCCGTCGCTTTGCCGTAAAGCTCTGCCATGATCGATCTGGCTGACATTCCTTTCGCCAATGCCTGACCATGTTCGCGGTAACTGCCGAGAACGTAATCGTCTTTGCGAATAGCAGAGATCGAGCCGACGGCGACTGCTTCCTGTCCGATGTAGAGGTGACAGAAGCCGCCGATCTTGCCGGCTACATACACCTCCGCCGCCTTCTCTTCGAAGCGGCGGATAAGAATCATTTGACGGTAGAGGTCGATGAGTTGTTTCTGTTCGAGGCCACCCAGGCGGTCTTTCTGACGTTCTTTGGCTTGATCTCGCTCTCGCGCAAGCTTCTTTTTATCGATGTCTTTGGGTGGATCAATAACGCCGGTCGAACTTTGCTCATCCGCTCCGGCTCTCGAGGGCGGTGCTGGTGATTGTTTACTCATGGGTTGAAATGCGAATTATAGACGCAAAAAAGGTAACCACAAAACGCACAAGGCACAAGAGGCGCCAAAAGCAGACTCAAACGGAAGGAAAGACCAGACAAATCTCCAAACTGATCTTCCTAACTGATTGTTCTCTCTCGTGCCTTTTGTGCTTCTTGAGTTCTTGTGTGGTTACTTCTGGTGCCTTTTGGTGGCTAGGTGATCATGTCGATCGAGGCGGTTCCGGCCCCGGCAACGGCGAGTACGGTCTTACGACCGTGTTTATCGCTCTGCATTCGGCGCGCGGAGGCGGTAAGTAACTCTTCGCTCGTCTCTCCGTCATCGGGAAAACACGCCACGCCGACACTCACGCCCAAGCCGATCAACGTACCTTCGCGAACCGAGAACAACTGTTCTTCCACCGCATTGCGGACACGGTCGCAGATCGAGCTGGCCATCTTGCTCGAGGCCATCGGCATGATCGCTACGAACTCATCGCCGGCATACCGGGTCAGGATGTCCATCTGCCGCAGCTCGCGTCGTATGACCCCGGCAACGCTGGCGAGCAACCGGTCGCCGGTCGAATGGCCGTACTTGTCGTTGATGATTTTGAAGTCGTCGATGTCCATGCAGATCACTGACAACGACTCGCGGTTCATCCGCTGGCACTCGGCGATGCGCTGTTCGAGCATCATGTAGAACCCGCGCGCATTGGGCAGCTCGGTCAGCGGGTCTACTAGCGCACTCTCACGCGTCTTTTCATGCGTCAGCGCGTTGTTCAGCGCACTCGAGGCGTGCTGGCAAACGGATTCCAGTAACCGCACGTGCTCGGACGTATACGACGTCCGGCTTTGTGAGTAAAGCGCGATCGCACCGAAAGAGCCGTCTTCACGGACCAGAGGCGAGACCAGTATCCCACGAAACCGTTTCACGACTTCGTCCGGAATACCGACCATGTCAAGTTCAGGGTTGGCGTTGCACATCGAGCGGGAGTTTGCGATCACCCAGCCTGTAATGCCTTCGCCAATGTTGACGCGCCGCCGGGAAAACACTTCTGTTTCCGCACCGACAGCATGCGTTGCGACCGCTTTTCCGGAACGGTCGTCGACAAGAAATATGACGCAAGTGTCGAACGGTACGATCGATCGCAACTTGTTCGCAACCAGCGTTACGGTGTCGCTGAGACTAAGCGACGAACCAATTGTTTGCGCGATCTCGTGAAGCGCGAACACTTCGCGTTGCGCTTCACTTATCGACCGGAAACCGGCGGATTCGTCCGGCGTGCCAAGAATGTCTGAGGCAAGTCCCGCGTCGGGTTTAGTTGCTGTTTGCGTGTCGCTCGTGGAAGCCGAGGCAACCTGCTCCTGGATGTCGATGGCGCCGATCATCCGGTCGAACTCTTCGACGTGCCGGATGAATTTCTCCACGACCTTCGGATCGAAAGACGAGCCAACCATCCCACGCAACAGTTTCAGCGAATCTTCGCGCTTCATACCCTTGCGATAAGGGCGATCGCAGCGAGTGGCGTCGTAAAAATCAACAACTGAGATGATTCGCGCGACCAGTGGAATCGCTTCGCCTTTCAAACCTTTCGGATACCCGCTGCCGTCCCATTTTTCGTGGTGATAACGGACAATGTCTTCAACCGGGTAAGGGAAGTTGACTCGTTTGAGAATGTCGCCGCCGACGGTCGGATGAATCTTCATCTTCGCAAACTCGGCTTCAGTCAGCTTGCCCGGCTTGTTCAGGATGTATTCCGGCACTGCGAGCTTGCCGATGTCATGCAAAAGTGCACCGGCGTGAAGCGCCTGTAGTTCTTCCGCTGTGACATTGAACAACTTGCCCATCTGCGTCGCGTAGATCTGCGTGCGACGAACGTGACCGTGCGTCGTCTGGTCTTTCGCGTCGATGGCGATCGCCAGCGACTCGATTGTGTTCATGTGGATGTCAGCCATCTCCTCCGCATGGCGGCGTCGCTCAGCTTCGGCACGCCGCACGTCTTGCAGACGACTTTCGTTGAAGCGATACAGGAAGTGGACCAACGCTGAGAGAAGCAGACCGAGCACGGCGTAGGCGACGCCTTTGCGCATGATCGCGGCGTAGAAGAGAACAGCGGAAGCGGCGCCCGCGAGTTTTGTCGTCAATGTCCAGACGATTGTCTCCTGCGAAGGAATAAGCACGAGATCGCCGGCTTCAAAGCTCAGGGCCCAGCTCGTTACGACGGTGTTCATCACATACTGGAGCGTAGCCAAAACAAGCACCGGGATCAGAAACGTATCGAGTGGCAAACTGCCATCAGCGACCGACGAGCCGTCACCGTCGAAGAAGTCGACGAGCACACCGTAAAACGACGCCGCGATCGTGGTAGAGATCACAGCCATGCCAACCTTGAGCACGACTTGACGCTTACTGGTCATGCCGTAACTCGACGCGAAACCGACGAGTGCCGCGAGCAGGACGGCGGGCCCGGCCGCGCTCGCAGGCGGGGCGGCGTAAATCATGACCGCTACGAACACAAAAGCGTCGGCAATGGATTCGCGCGTACGTTGCGTTCCGTCACTGCTGATGACGAGCACGGTCAGACGGCTGACAGCGACGGTCAGGAGCAACAGAATGAGCCAGGAGTTGATGCGGTGGACGCTGAAGAAAGCGAGATTGATTGTATTGAGGGTAGCCGACAGGAGCAGGAGCGCGCTGGGCACTGAGATTCCCGCCAGGAGAGCGGTGCTCTTCCAGTTAGTTTCCGGCATTTCGTGAAGATCGATCCTTCCTAAATCGGAGGGGTTTCCAGCTTAGGTATGTATTCGGCCTCTTGGCATGGTGCCAACATTGTTTGGCACGGTGTAACTATAGCGGCGACAGTGGGTTGTCGTCAAGATCCGGGTGCTAATTGGGCTGCTAGCTCGGATCGATCGGTCACGGGTTGTTTGCAGGTGTAGTTTTCGCAGACATAAGCGGTCGCGCGTCCGTCCTGAAGAGGGCGGTTCTCAAGAAGTGGAAGCTTGGAAGAGCAGCTGGTATCGGCGATTAGCGAAGGTGCGACCACCTTGTTCGGAAGATACGCTCGCCAGACTTCCAATAACAAGGGTTGCATGTCCGGGGTCTCACGAGCCACGATGGCAATCTCTTTCGGAGTCGACAGGAGAAAATCGATCCCCGACAGCAAGTATCCGAAACCTGAAGGATAGCGCCGCGTGGAGTCGGCGGCTTCGCGGAAGACAGCGATCGCGAGATTCCGGTACCGCTCATTGCCGCTGAGCACGGCCAAGCGAAGGAGAGCCCCAGCCGCAACGGAGTTTCCCGAAGGCGTCGCATTGTCGAAGTAGTCCTTCGAGCGCACGATTAAATTCTCGTGGCTGTTTCCGGTGAAGAAGAACCCGCCGTTCTCCTCGTCCCAAAACTCTGCGATCATACGGTCTGTCAACGACAGAGCTTCGTTCAACCAGCGAAACTCCCCGGTAGTTTCATACAACGTGACCAGCCCCTCGATAAAAAACGCGTAGTCTTCCAAATAAGCGTTGAACTTCGCTACGCCATCCTTGTAGGTCCGCAACAGCAGTTCATCACGTCGCAAATTGGCTAAAACGAACTCAGCATTTCGTCGCGCAACGTCGGTGTAGTTGGGGCGTTCGAGGATCACGCCCGCTTCGGCAAAACTGGCCAACATCAAACCATTCCAGGCGGTGATGATCTTTTCATCACGATCGGGCTTGACGCGTTGCTCGCGTAGTTCAAACAGAGTGCGCCTGCTCAACGCTAGCGACTCCCTTAGCTGTTCAACCGTCACGTTGTTCGAAGAAGCGACGTCCTCGAGCCTACGCGTTACATTAAGAATGTTCTTGCCTTCGAAGTTTCCTTTTTCCGTAACGTTGTAATAGTCGCAAAAGAGCGCGGCGGCCGTTTCTCCAAGCGCGGAGCGGATCTCGTTGACGTCCCAGACAAAAAACTTTCCTTCATGCCCCTCGGAGTCGGCATCTTGCGTTGAGTAGAAGCCGCCGCGTGCGTCAGTCATCTCGCGCAAAACGTAATCGAGCACTCCCTCAACAGTTTCGCGCGACGACTCGGATTGCGTGACTTGAAAGTGATGCAAATAAAGCCGCGAAAGCAAGGCATTGTCGTAAAGCATCTTCTCGAAATGAGGGACGAGCCAACGGGCGTCGGTTGAGTAACGATGAAAGCCACCGCCGAGTTGATCGTAAATCCCGCCCTCGGCCATTTTCCGGCACGTGAGGTTCACGAGCTGGAGCGTATTCTGATCACCGGTTCGCGCGTACGTGCGCAGCAGAAACTCGAGCGTCATCGCCGGCGGAAACTTTGGCGCGCCACCGAAGCCGCCATTTGTTGAATCGTAGCTTCTGACGATACCGGCGTAAGCTGCGTCAAGCAACTCCTTTTCGATTGGAAGATCAGAGGCGGAGCTTTGACTCAAGCGCCGCAGTTCGTTCACCAGCGACGTGCCGGTCTCTTTAATGTCCTCTCGGCGTTGATTGAAGGCTTCAGCCACGCCGATTAGCACGCGCGGAAAGCCTGGCATGTTGTAACGATCCTGCGGCGGAAAGTAGGTACCGCCGTAAAACGGCACTCCTTCGGGCGTGAGGAACACGGTCATGGGCCAACCGCCATGGTGCGTCATCATTTGCACGGCGTTCATGTAGATCTGATCGAGATCCGGTCGCTCCTCACGATCGACTTTGATGTTGACGAAGTTCTCGTTCATCAAGCGTGCGATCTCTTCGTCTTCAAACGACTCATGGGCCATGACGTGGCACCAGTGACATGCAGAGTACCCGATGCTGAGCAGCACGGGCTTGTTTTCCGCGCGCGCCTTCGCGAAGGCTTCTTCGCCCCATGGGTACCAATCGACCGGATTGTGGGCGTGTTGGAGTAAGTACGGACTGGTCTCGTTGATCAGGTGGTTGGTGAATTTTGCTTCGTGCATTTGTCCCTGCTTGCTCTGTAATCAGTCCTTAAACCAGTAAGGGGTCTTCTTGGCCCAAGTGGTGTTTGGGTACTTGCGATGCAACAACTCGAACGCGGCCTTTGACCAACGGCCGCTTTCCTGGTTAGGGCACCCGTAACGGGTGGTCTTAACCGCAAGGTGCAATGCTTCGGGAAGATTTGGATCGTTAGGTGTTTGACTGGCCCATTGAAGCACCTGCTGGGCGATGTAATTTGGGGCGGCTTCCACAGCTAATAGCGTTTTCCATTCTCTTTCGGCGGTTGCCTGGTCGGCAGGAGAGAGAAAGAGCAAACGCTGGGTGTTAAGAGCGGAGAAAAACACTGGTTTGTCTTCTACTTTTTCCTTAGCGCTTTCCTGTGCGAGCGAATAATAAGTAAGTTGGCACCACCAGTTGTCCCGATACGACTCCTGTTCCTGCAGCGGCGCGCGTCGGCCGATGCCGAGATCGACAACTGGTTCGAGTCCGGGAAACTTCAGCCAGGCATAAATAGCAGAAGACTTTTTTGCCTGCGGAGTAGCGGCGGAGAGATATGCGTTGAGAAATGGTGAGAGTTCGGGAATAAGCGAACTAACCACTGGCGTCAGTTCGTCAGCGGTTTTTGTATCGCCGAGTATGACAGCGCGCAGCCACACCGCCTGGGCCAGATCGCGGCGGAGTATTTCGGGCAGCATCGTGCTTTTCGAAGCGGTCTTTAGAAGAGACAGAGGAATTCGTTGATTGAACGCAATAGCTGCGTCGTAATCAAAACGAGATTGGCCCTTGATGTCCTTCATCTCGGTCGAGACAGTTTCGTCGTCCGCTGGAATTTCGCGACCGTCGTCGTTCCAACTGATGGCTGCCGCAACGCGCGGCGCGTGAGTCAAAAACTCTTCGAGTGTGGTGGCGACGAGCATTCGCTTGCTCTTCAGCAAATTGAACGATGAATCGTCGAACTGCACTATACTCTGTTTAAATAGCTGATCGAGAAGTGTCCGCGCTTCGTCGGTCTTACCAGACTCCATCAATAGACGGACGGCGTGAAATCGCGCTGATGCATATGCGGGGCTGAACGGTTGTACTTTCAACGCCTGCGCTATCAACTCGCCCGCTTTCGGGTTTTTTGCATCAACGTAACTGAGCGCAGCGATGAGCCACGCTTCGGAACGAGTCGTCTGCCATCGTGCGAACGAGCGATCGACTGATGCTGGGTCGCCTGACTGAATGGTTGCGATCCAGTCTGTGAGATCATCGTCTTTGCCGATCACCTCGGTCTTTTTCTCCTGCACGTCGAGATACTGATCGAGCAGCGTGGTGTAGTCCCAGAGATCCTGTTTGAGGTTGTCGTTCTGTTTCTTGTCGGTGAGCACACGCGCGAGTTCGTGCACGCGCTCTCGAGGGTACAGACGCAGGCGAACGAGATTCATGAGCCGCGTCGCGCTCGAGTGCAGATGCACATTCTTTTGGTCCGACAATACTTTTTTCAACTGGCCTTCCGCGGCGCGTAATGAATCTTGTTTTTGTTCCGGCGCGCCGAGGCTGGCTTTGCGGATCAACGTACGGGCTACCATGTAGAACGCCACAAAGCGCCACGGTGAATCGGTATCAGCGGCGATCTGTTCGAAGTGTTTCCTGGCCTCGTCGAAGTTGGCTGAGTAAAAGTGCGCTGCTGCGATCTGATAGGCGCGGTCCTGTAGTGCGAGAGGACGGACGTCTGCCGGCAACGGATCGGGAATCGAGGTAGCCGAGCTACAGTTAGAGAAAACCTCGTCCTGTGCCTCAACCCAATTCAGCAGCACCTGACTGTCCGCGCCATACTGCGCCGTGCGATCGGTAAGCACATTTGCGGCGGTCTCAAATGAGTCTTTGTTGCAGTTGACGTAAAACTCGTACTCGTTAGGCTTTTCGCGCGCGCGATAGACTTCAATCTCGCCACGGTCCTGCACGCCGTGAATTTTCTTCCGTGCCTCAAGCCAAACTGTGCTCCACTCGGCGGGATGCTCGTCCGAGCTGAAGTCGAGCCGTTGTTTCCACAGATCGACAAGGGCTTTCTGTTCCGAAGAGCTGAAGTTCGAACCCGAGAGATATCTGTAGGATGCGTAAAGATATGACCGTGCGTAAGTCGGTTGGACCACGCCAACCCGACCGGCTGCAAACTGTGCGAGAGGATAATTGGGATGCACAGTGTGAACAAAGATCGCTTCGAGGGTAAATGGACCACACGCCAACGCGGTCATGCCGTTCAGGAGAATTACCATGAGAAATAAAGCGATGAGTCGCCGCGTTACAGTCATCTCTTGTATGTCTCCAGGGCGCCGTTCAATGAATCTCGGGACCAGGGTTTAGGATTGAAGATATAAAGACGGTCAATGGTGAGCGGGCCGATTGGTTCATCAGTTGAAACACCGGCCGCATTTGCGCAAATAACCGGCTTGAATCGCGGGTGTGACTGAAAATGTTTCTTGTCTGGGCCCATACGAAACAGCATCGGTACGGCCTCGTCGATCGGTAAATCCGCGAGCCAGTTATCTCCCGCGCACCACGACGCCAATGCTGTAATTGATAGCGAAGGTAACCGTGGCTTCACCTTGTGCAACAACGCTCGATAGAAGTTTCTTTCGGACACGGCAGCGTCAAAGTCAATCTGAACCATGGTCACGTTTGATAGCGCCGACACACTCACTATTTCATCGGCGGTTTCCTGAAGTTGCGTCGAGGACAATGTGGGGTGATCGGATTCGATCCTGACAACGGCGATCAGTTTGGTTCCGGGCGGGAGTTCCAGTGGTTGCAAACGCGGCTTACTCACGACACGACCGGCTTCAAGCCCGATAGTCTTCGCGAGAAACGCGACGCCGACTTGATCTGTGTTGATAAAGTCGAGTTTTTCCGGTCGCTCCCACGCCCAAATAATTACCGGTGGCAAGTCGGACAAAGGCGACCGAGGCCTGGGACGCAGGGCAACGATCGAGATCGGCACCAGCGCTACAATCGTCAAAAGCCAGAGCTTCTTATTCATTAAGAACCGCATTTTCGAATTGCTGGCAGTGTACCACCACCATCAGTGCTTTGATATACTCGCGACCAAATGACAGAACGAGAAACTTTAGAATTCGACGTGGTATTCGTGGGTGCTGGTCCAGCTAATCTGAGCGGCGCGTTACACCTCGCACGACTCGTCAAACAGCACAACGAAACCGCCGGTGCGAATAAACTTGGGGACATTGAAATCGCTGTGATCGAGAAAGGCGCCACAGTTGGGGCGCACATTCTTTCGGGCGCTGTAATGGATCCGCGTGCGCTTCGCGAATTGATGCCCGACTTTGAAGCGCAGGGCGCACCTCTCGAGTCGCCGGTGAACGAAGATTTCTTTCTCTATCTCACACCTAAACACGCGATTCGTTCGCCCATAACTCCACCGCCTCTTAAAAACCACGGCTACTACATCGTTTCGCTTAACCGTTTGACTGCCTGGCTGGGCGAGAAGTGTGAAGAAGCAGGCGTGAACATCTTTCCCGAATTTCCCGGCGCCGACCTGCTTTACGACGAAGAAGATCGAGTTCTCGGCGTGCGAACCGGCGATAAAGGAATCGACAAGGAAGGGAAGCGCAAGGCCAATTACGAACCCGGTGTCGATCTGCTCGCGAAAGTTACAGTGCTCGGCGAAGGCCCGCGCGGATCATTGACGAAAAAGCTGGTCGAACGTTTGGGACTCGATGAAGGACGCGAACCGCAGCTTTATAGCATCGGCGTGAAAGAGTTGTGGGAGTTGCCGGACGATCGCTATCCAACCGGCCGCGTTACACACACGCTCGGTTTTCCGTCTGACGCGCAGACGTACGGTGGCGGCTGGATTTACGGTTTGCAGAATCGCGTGCTGAGCCTCGGTTACGTCACCGGACTCGACTACAAAGATCCATTGATCGATCCACACGCCGAGTTTCAACTTTTTAAGACCCATCCTTACCTGGCAAAACTGCTCGAAGGCGGCAAGATGATCCGTTACGGCGCGAAGACGATCGCCGCCGGCGGTTACTTTGCAATGCCTCGCACTTATGCCGACGGTGTGCTGCTCACGGGCGACTGCGCCGGTTTTCTCAACTCGCAGCGTTTGAAAGGAATTCACTCCGCGATCAAGAGTGGCATGCTCGCCGCCGAAACGATCTTCCAGTCGCTTGTCGCGCGCGACTTCTCGGCGAAACAGTTGGCCCACTATGAGAGGCTCGTGAACGAGAGTTGGATCATTCCCGAATTGCGCAAGGTGCGAAACTTCCACACCGGATTTCGACACGGACGTTGGCTGGGGTTGGTCAACACCGGGTTGCAGTTTATTACCGGTGGACGGGCATGGGGAGTTATCGATCGCGATCGCGCGCATCCCGGTCACGAAGAGATGAGAAAGCTCTCGGCCTATGGATATCGCGACGACAAGCTCGATCAGCGTTACACCAACTTACGTTTCGATGGAAAGCTAACGTTCAACAAAGTCACCAACGTGTATCACGCCGCCGTGGGCCATGATGAAGACCAACCGGCGCATCTGCACGTGCTCGACACGAACATCTGCTCCACTCGCTGTGCGGAAGAGTATGGGAACCCGTGCCAGCGGTTTTGTCCGGCTGCGGTTTATGAAATGGTCGAGGACGGTGGAAACGGGAATCGCCGCTTGCAGATCAACTTCTCAAACTGCGTCCACTGCAAGACGTGCGACATCATGGATCCCTACCAGATCATCAACTGGGTGACGCCCGAAGGAGGAGGGGGACCAGACTATAAAGGCTTATAGTGTTGGTACTTGGAACTTAGAGCTTGGTGCTTTGTTCGTCTGCGGAACCGGCTTGTAAAAACTAAGCGAAGCGACAACGGGCAAAACAAAGTACAAAGGACAAAGCACAAAGAACAACGTTTATGGCCTACTGCTCTTCTTTTTCTTCTTTGATAGCGAAGTGCACGCGACCGCGGATCACTTCCTCTAAGGCAATCCGCGTTGGTTTATGTTTTTGAGGATCGATTTCGATCCGCGGCTGTGCTCCGCGTTGTAGTTGTTTACTTCTCTTCGCGGCGAGGATTATTAAGCGATACTTGGAATCGACTTCCGGTCCAGTACTGCTATCCACCTCATTGTCAACCAATTCTGCTGTTGCCACTCGATTCTCCTCACGTTAATTTGATGCCAGGTCATCCACCGACCTGAATTCCTGAATCACCCTGCGTACCAGGTCCTCTTGCCTGAGGCACCGCGCTCGTTCTGCATGAATTATCGACGCCAGCAGCCCAACGGCCCGCTGGACCTCGTCATTGATGATGATGTAATCAAACTCTAAAAACTGGCTCAGCTCGTCCGGCGCATTGCGCAACCGGAGATCCAAGCTCTCTTGCGTGTCCGTCCCCCGCGCGCACAAACGTTGTTTCAGCACCT
>Ga0209486_10000028_pt1 | contig 72173 bp, 63 predicted proteins | sample NCCompost_FD_187518 | JGI IMG/M metagenome (GOLD analysis project Ga0209486, IMG submission 187518) | Agricultural soil microbial communities from Utah to study Nitrogen management - NC Compost (SPAdes) (version 2) | ecosystem: Environmental > Terrestrial > Soil > Agricultural land | place...
AACGAGGGCTTTCATAACCTGGCCGATCTCAAGGAGATGTCCATCTCCAAGCTCACGCAAATTGCCAAGAGCATGGATGTGCCCGGCGCTACGGGCATGCGTAAGCAGGAGCTCATCTTCAAAGTACTCGCCGCCCAGACGGAAAAGAGCGGTCTCATCTTCTCTGAAGGTGTGTTGGAAACCTTGCCGGATGGGTTCGGCTTCCTCCGGGCGCCTGAGTACAACTATCTGCCGGGTCCAGACGACATTTACGTCTCGCCGTCGCAGATACGCAAGTTTGACCTGCGCACCGGCGACACGGTTAGCGGCCAGATTCGCCCGCCGAAAGAAGGCGAGCGTTATTTCGCGCTGATCAAAGTCGAGGCGATCAACTTCGAATCGCCTGACCAGGCGCGCGAGAAAGTTTTCTTTGACAACCTGACGCCGCTGTATCCTGAAGAACAGTTGAAGATGGAGACGACCTCCGAAAATCTGTCGGCGCGCGTCATCGATCTGGTGACGCCACTCGGCAAAGGTCAACGCGGTCTCATCGTCGCGCCGCCACGCACCGGTAAGACGATGCTGCTGCAAACCATCGCCAACTCGGTTACACAAAATCATCCGGAAACGACGCTCATCGTTCTACTGATCGACGAGCGACCGGAAGAAGTTACCGACATGCAGCGCTCTGTCAACGGCGAGGTGATTTCGTCAACATTCGACGAACCACCCACTCGCCACGTGCAAGTGGCGGACATGGTGATCGAGAAAGCCAAGCGACTCGTCGAACACAAACGCGACGTCGTGATTCTGCTCGACTCGATCACGCGTCTGGCACGCGCACACAACGCCGTCGTTCCGCCGAGCGGCAAAATCCTCTCGGGCGGTATCGATTCGAATGCGCTCCAGCGTCCGAAGCGTTTCTTCGGCGCCGCACGCAACATCGAAGAAGGTGGATCCCTGACGATCATCGCCACCGCGCTCATTGACACCGGTTCGCGCATGGACGACGTTATCTTCGAAGAGTTCAAAGGTACCGGTAACTCCGAAATCCATCTCGACCGTCGTTTGAGCGATAAACGACTGTTCCCCGCAATCGACTTGCAGCGTTCCGGCACACGCAAAGAGGAACTGCTGATCAGCAAGGAAGATCTCAATCGCATCTGGGTGATGAGGCGCGTGTTGAACCCGCTGTCACCCGTCGAGCAGATGGAAGTGGTGCTCGAGCGATTGGAGAAGACCAAGTCAAACGCGGAATTTCTCGCCTCGATGCAGAGCTAAGAACTTCGGAGAGCTTTGTGCTTAGTACTTTGTCCTTTGTTTGCTAGGCTGACGGGATCCTTTTAATGCCCGCTCCATCAACGAACAAAGAACAAAGCTCTAAGCACAAAGCTCAATACTTGTCCCACCGTTGATTGAACCTTTCCGTAACCAATGCGCATCGCCATCCTAACGTCTGAGGCTGTGCCTTTCGCAAAAACCGGCGGGTTAGCTGACGTTTCCGGTGCGTTACCCAAAGTACTAAATGAACAGGACATCGACGCCCGTCTCATTCTCCCACTCTATGATCAAATAGATCGCGGACTTCTGGATGGGAAGTCCATTGACGAAATCCTGGTTGAATGGCGCGGGCGCACACACACGGTTCGCTTTCTCTCGAGCGACGCGACAGGTGCCCCGGCGTATCTGCTCGAGGTGCCCGAATTCTTTGCCCGGCCGAACATTTACGGCTACCAGGACGATCACATTCGCTTCGCTTTCTTCTCACGCGCCGCGCTTGCGCTGTTGAAGCATCTCGACTGGCAACCCGATGTCATCAACGGAAACGATTGGCCCTCGGGTTTCGCGATGGCTGAACTTCGCGCGCGCCGCCGTTACGATCCGTTCTTTCAAAGATCGCGCAGCCTGCTTTCGCTTCACAACGTCGGCTATCAGGGGTTGTTCGATGCAGGCGATCTGTGGTGGCTTGGTTTTGGCGACCGTCCGGACATCGATGACTTTATGCTCGAACGAAACGCGTCGGCTTTGAAGGCGGGAATCATCGCCGCCGATGCGCTTTCCACCGTCAGCCCACGCTATGCCCGCGAGATTCAGACGCGCGATCAGGGTCATGGGCTCGATTGGTTGTTGCGAGCGCGGGCGAATCGCCTCGCCGGAATTGCCAACGGCGTCGATTACGAGATCTGGAATCCCGAAACGGATCCGCATATCGCGGCAAACTACTCAGCCGACGATCCGTCCGGTAAGCGCGAGTGCAAGATCGATCTCTTGCGTCGCTTTGGGCTGCCGCAAGATCCTGACCGTCCCATCATCGCCATCATCTCCCGACTCGTTAAGCAGAAAGGTTACGACCTGATTCGGGCGATCGCACCGTCGATTGTTCAGACTGGCGCATTTTTTATCGCGCTCGGTGCCGGCGCGAAAGAGTATGAAGACTTTCTTCAAAGCTGGCACAATCGGTATCCGCGTGAGGTTGGTATTTACAAAGGTTACGCCGGTGAACCCCTGGCCCATCAGATCGAAGCCGGCGCCGATATCTTCCTGATGCCATCGCTGTACGAACCGTGTGGTTTGAATCAGATGTACAGTATGCGGTATGGAACGGTCCCGCTCGTGCGCGCAACCGGTGGGTTGGACGACACGGTGGAACAATTCAATGCCTCGACTGGAACAGGCACAGGCTTTAAGTTTGCCGCTTACGACGCGGGTGCGTTGCTTGAAAAAATACGCGAAGCCCTTTACTTTTATGGCCGGCCTGACGACTGGCAAAAGATTCAGCGCAATGGGATGTTGGTAGACAATTCCTGGGAGGCTGCGGCGAAAAAGTACGCTGAGTTGTACCGGGAAGTGGCCCAACTCTGATTCTTGGAGCTTTGTACTTTGTACTTTGTTCTTTGTTGGTAACCGAAGGTGCTCTTGAACTCAATACTGACCTAAACCGAGCGAACAAAGTACAAAGCACTAAGCACTAAGCTCAAAACAGTATGTCTAAAGTGATTGCAGTAATCGGCGCCCAATGGGGCGACGAAGGTAAAGGCAAGATCGTCGATCTGCTCGCCGAGCGATTCGAGATCGTCGTGCGCTATCAGGGCGGACACAACGCGGGCCATTCGGTGCAAGTCGGCGACCAGTCGTTCGTGCTGCACCTATTGCCGTCGGGAATTGTGCACCGCGGCAAGACGTGCGTTCTCGGTAACGGCATGGTGATCGATCCGAAGGCGTTTTTTGTTGAAGCCGATCGCCTGACGCAACAAGGCGTCGAAGTCTCGCCCGAGCGCGTGAAGATCAGTTCGCGAGCACATCTGATCCTGCCCTATCATCGCACGTTGGACCACACGAGCGAAGAGCGGCTCGGGAACGAAAAAGTCGGCACGACGCTGCGTGGGATTGGACCTGCTTATGAAGACAAAGCCGGACGTCGCGGCATTCGCACCGCTGACGCGCTGGTGGCTGACGTGCTTCGTTCCCGCATTGAACGAAACCTCGAAGACGCGAACCGCATTATCGAGGCTTACGGTGGCGAACGACTCGACGCGGATGAGATTTTTCGCGAGATGTCGGTGCTGACAGAGCGTCTAGCGCCTTTCATCGCCGATACCACTCATTACCTCAACATCGCGGCTACTGAAGGACGATCGATCCTGCTGGAAGGCGCACAGGCCACGCTGCTCGACGTCGACCACGGTACTTATCCATTTGTGACTTCATCGACCACGGTTGCGGGAGGCGCTATCATCGGCACCGGTTTGGCGCCGCATCGACTGAATGGAGTCCTGGGTATCGTGCGCACCTACACAACGCGTGTTGGGGAAGGACCTTTTCCGACGGAAATGCTCGAGGGCGAAGAAGAGTTGGGCCAGATGATCCGCGAACGCGGGCGTGAGTATGGTGCTTCAACGGGTCGCCCGCGACGCTGTGGTTGGTTCGACGCGTTTGCCACGCGTTACGCGGCTGAGATCAATGGTTTTTCGTCCGTCGCGTTAACAAAACTCGACGTGCTCGACACGCTTGACGAGATTAAAGTCTGCACGGGTTACAAGTTAGATGGGCGTGTTTGCGAGTCGCTGCCGGCGGTGTCGCAGGATCTACGGCGTGTTGAGCCGATATTCGCAACGCTGCCGGGTTGGCAGAGCTCAACACTGGGCATGACCGAGCTGAGTTCCCTTCCCACAAACGCGCGTCGCTATGTAGATTTCTTGTCGGAACAGATTGGCGTGCAGATCGGTCTCGTTTCGACTGGTCCCGAACGTTCGCAAACTATCATCGTGCAGGATTCGGCGTTAGGGCAGTGGCTCCGCGATAACGAATAAAAACGTAAGCCGCGACGACCCAGTCGAAAGTCAGGCAAGCGAGCGAGTAGAACGCTGGTCCAACGTCGCGTCCTGGTCCCACGTAGTGCATCCCAAAATCCCAAACCGGATGTAGTGCCCATCCGAGCGCCAGCCACTTCGACGGTCCTCGCCAACCGAGCAGACCTAACGTGCAGAAGGCGACGCACTGGAGCAACTCGATCAACCACCAGATCGGCGATACCGGCGCAATGACCGCAAATCCGAAATATGCACCCGCGGCGGTGAAAAGCACGGACGCCAAGACCGTCCGGCCAACGATCTCACCCACAAATCGCGAGAGCAGGAACGCAATCAGCGAGAGCCCCGCACCGCCAGCGGCACCGATAATCAGCCATCTGATGATTTCAGCATTCGTCATGATCCGTGTTCAAACTTACCATGTATCATGAGTACGATTGAATACTGATTGAACGTTCGGTAGAATGCTCCGCGAACTTTCCTCGCATTGAAAGAGCACGCCTAGCGTGCTCTCCGCATGTAGATGGGCCGATAGCTCAGTTGGTAGAGCAACTGGCTTTTAACCAGTGGGTCGCAGGTTCGAGTCCTGCTCGGCTCACCACTGTAAGTGGTTGAGTGGAAAGAAGTTCTGGCTCTACCTCCCAAGATGCGCGTTTGGATTAAATGGAAATTACCTTTAACAGTTACCTTTAGGCGTTTTTTTTAGCTTCGGAATTGCAGATTTCGAAACCGAATGCTCTGATAGCTTCTCCCTTTGTTGTAAGTCGTCGAGCTTCACAGCTTACGACCGCTTAGGAAGAACAGCGTTAATGTTCCTCGCTTCATACTCACTTCCACGAATCCCAATCGGCTCTATACGTCCAACACTAATTCCCCCAAAGGAGTTTTCAAATGGCTACGAAGAAATCTGCTGCCAAGACACAACCAAAGGATGCACGGGTGCAAATCTCGTCCGAAGTTTTACCGCGACGCACACTTGAACAAGTGATTCGAGTTGCTGAAATTCTGCATAACACCTATGCAGGGAAATCAGCTTCTTGGGATGATTTAGCGACCGCGCTCGAAATCGGCTCGACAAGCCCAAATCTCAAATACATTATCTGGGCGGCGCAAGCATACGGCATTGTAAACAAGGAAGAGGGCAAAGTGATTTCTTTAGCCGAAACCGGAAGAAAAATAGTTGCGCCCACTTACGATAACGAAGACGCAGAAGGAAGACTTAAAGCGATTCTCACTCCGACGCTGCTAAGTAAGTTCTACTCTGATTATAACGGTCATCCAATTCCATCAGAGATTCACTTTCCGAACGTGCTTGAAAATCGCTTTGAAGTGCCGCGAGACAGGGTCTTAGAAGCAAGTCAGATTATCATAGAGAATGCTAGGTATGCTGGCATCCTAGAGGCATCGCTTGACGGCCAACCAATCATTAGGCTTTCCGGCGCTGGCATTCCAATACCAAAGGCAAGATTCGATGAGTTAGTTGAGGAAGTAACGGAGTCCGTTGCTGTCATCACTTCCACAGAAGGCATCGACTGGAGCAATATCTGCTTCTACATTACGCCTATTGGTGACGAAGGAACAGATATTCGAAAACATGCGGATATGATGCTGAAGCATCTTCTGGAGCCAGTGTGTAAGTCGATGTTCGGAATGGAAGTTATTCGCGCTGACAAGATTGAGCGTTCTGGTTTGATTACGCAACAAGTCTTCGAGCAGCTGGCACGAGCAAGTCTGTGCGTGGCCGATTTGTCTTTCAGTAACCCGAACGCATTTTACGAACTTGGTGTGCGCCACGTTTTTAGATTGCCGACCATACAACTCATTAGAAAAGGCGACAAAATTCCATTTGATGTTTCGCAAGGTCGCACTATCACCATTGATACATCTGACGTTTACACGGTGATGGACAGGTTTGATGCTGCACGTCGTGAACTAGCCGAGCATGTGAAGCACATTCAGGCTTCTGGGAATCAGGAAAGCGGAGAAGACAACCCAGTCAACATCTACTTGCCGGGCTTGAAAGTCACCTTGCCGAAATAAAGAATCTTGCTGGCCCAACTGAAAACAAAAAACGGAATTTGTCATGCAGAACCCACCCGTACAAGTAGAACAACGCAGTAACAAGTGTGGTGCAGCTGTCGCGGCTGGCATTGCATTTTGCGGTCGATGCGGCGCGGCGCTTTCAGTGGTAAACGTTGTGCAACCGATTCAGTCGTACGGAGTGCGAGAATACCGGCGCACTTGCCGACAGTGCGGCAAAGTATGGCACTCACTCGTATCGAGGGAGACACAGATTAAGCGGTCGGAAAATGCGAAAGTGTGTAATGTTATTGCCCAGTGCTGCAATCCTGCCGCACAGTTACAAGCAAGCCGCAATGTAGATGCTAATAGGTCAGAGATAACGCGGCTACGTCAATGTCCAATTTGCTCGTCTGCGAATTACAATGAAGTCATCCTCGGCAGGTAAATTATCGGCTTGGCTGATTCGGTGAGATTTGGCAACGTCGTATCGCTCTGCGCTACAACGCGCGAACTAACACTATCTGCCGTTTCTATCCGTCATGCTCAAGCTATGCGATTATTTCGCTCGAAAAGTATGGCTTGATTCAAGGTACGAAATTAGTGCTCGGAAGATTGAAGCGGTGCAACCCGCGTAATACTGACTCTGCTATAGACTTTCCATAACGTGTTCGTCGCCAGAACCGCGTTTTTGGCAATGGAATAACAGATCCTCATACTAGAATGGAGTGAATAATGGCCTTAAGCGACCTTTGGATTGCATCGCCTCAACAACTCACAGATAAGCATGTGAAACAGGTCATCTCGTTTTCGGGAACGGGAAAGCTCGGAGACGGAAACGATGCTTCAAATGAGTTCCGCGAATTTTTATCGAAGGTGCCGTCAACTTTCCTAGCGCGTTATTCCGATGAGTGTTTGCGGGAATCGTTTGAAGCTTCTGGGTTCGCGCTGCAAGATGTGGTTAACCAAATTGGTAGGCGTCTCGGTTTTACTGTTACACATGGGCGATACCGAGGCACCACAGGCCAGATTGGCTTCGATGGACTCTGGCGCTTTCCAGACGGTCACACGGCCGTTGTCGAGGTTAAGACTACTGACGCATACCGAATCGATCTCAACTCCATAGCAGGCTACTGGCAAGCGTTAATCAGTCAGAATCAACTCCAGGAAAACAAGTCATCGATTCTGATTGTCGTTGGTCGCCAGGATACCGGTGATCTTGAGGCACAAATTCGAGGCTCCCGGCATGCCTGGGACATCCGACTGATCAGCGTTGACTCACTCCTGCGGCTGATGACTCTCAAAGAAGAAGTGGAGGATCCGAGAATAGTCCAAAAAATATGCGACATTCTCATCCCACGTGAATATACGAGGGTGGACGGAATTATCGACATCGTGTTCTCGGCGGCAGAAGATGTGCGCAAAGAGGACGTGTTCCAGGAAGACGATGAATCGCCGAAAAGAGATGACAGAAAACCGAAGTTCACGCCTGTAGCATTCCACGATGCTTGTGTCACGCAGATCGCCGCACATTTAGGGCAGCCGTTAGTTAAGCGCTCCAGAGTTACATACATGTCATCGGATGGAAAGATAGCGCTGATATGCGCCGTTTCTAAAGAGTATTCAGCCAATGATCGACGAGGGTACTGGTTTGCGTTTCATCCGCATCAACAGGAGTACCTTGAAGCTGCCGACTCCGGGTTCGTCGCGCTTGGTTGTGGGTCAGCCGATACTTTACTGATGATCCCATTTTCAGACTTCCGTACTTGGCTAGATGGAATGAATTTGACGAGAAGAGAGGATCGATTCTATTGGCACATCAGCATAGCTAAGGAAAATGACAGATTGGTCCTTCACAGACGAAGAGGCCAGGAGCGAATAGACCTTTCAAAATATGAACTACGATAAGAACGTCCAAAAGGAGGCCCACATGACGAACCCCGACTCGCAAGAACCGCAGATAGCGAACACTGACTCGGAGGAATCGCACATAGTAAACGTTGACTCGAAAGAGCCTCATATCATGACCGGTGATTCTAAAGAACGTTGGCGTTTACTTTTTTCTGGAATCGTCGGAGCTATTTTGGCGGCTACTATGACCTTCATCTCTATGGGTCTTCAGAATGAATCGCGAAAACGCGAAGCGGAGCGCGTGCGGCGACTAGAGGTGATAGATAAGTATGTAAGAGCTTGCAACGAAGCTATTATGCAAAGCGAGCGCTTGATCGCCTCAGAATACAACAGGCGAATGGAGTCAGAGGTCCGAGAAATTCGCAGGGATGTCTATCTCAACCTACTGGAGTTAAAAACGCAAAGCTATATCGCCAATCTAACTTTTGGGCAAGATGTAATAGGCTCAATGGCAATAACCCGATTTTCTTCCGGTCCCCTTCACTATGAGCCGTCGAAAGGTGGTATAGGCGGCACGGTCGCAAATCAAAATGGGGCCGCTGTGCATGGAGCCACAGTAATGGTAATCGCGTCAGAAAGCCCTGTAGGTAGCGGTGATACCCTAAACGGCGTGTTTAACGTCGACAACCTTAGTCCTGGGACTTACAGCGTCAAGGTTGTCAATTCAGAATTCAAGACTGCGTTAATAGCCAACGTTGAGGTTTTGGTCGGTTACCAATCAGTCTTGCACATCAAGATGCAGCCCGGCGAAAGTAACACAGTCTTACAAGTCAGTGGCTATACCGATAGTGATGAAGCCTTTCTTGAGTCACGCTCAGTAATCAATCAGGCAAGTGAAAAGCAGTGCGATAACGATGCCAAGCGCATGTTTGAGCTACTCCCAAAATAGCGAATATCAGTTGACATGCAAAGGAACAATACGCTACTGAAACCAATATGCATGTTTCTGTCGTTGTGACGCTGATAGCATTCTCGGTTACAGACTTGTGCGTTCCACGAGGTCATTCAATAGAGCGTAGACCAAACTGTCGTCAGCTCCGCCGCGAACTGCAGCCTTTAGATCGTTGAACAAACTAATCTGACCAATGTGCTCACGGTCCATTGTCGCCACGTCGTAATCGAACTCTGTCGAGTCGTCCAGCTCACGCATAGTCATAATTATTCGTTAGTTTCAAACTCTGTAAAGGCCCGATAGAATACGGCTTTTCGAAAGAAAAGCATGCGGTTTTAGGTTGCGGTTCAATCGACAGATCATGGGGCGAAGCCATTTTCCTTTGCCAAGTGCTACATCGTCAAATTGTGAGCCTTCTGACCCGGGAAACGTTGCCAACCGAAATCCGCCGTCCATCTTCTGTGAAATGAGTTTCGTTGCTTCAATATAGCGAATGGATAAAGAAATCGAGAAGCTGCCGGAAGCAGGGAAGACTCTCAACGACGGGCCATTAGCCTAAAATCCAAACTATCACACGGTGCATCTTGCGTTCGCCCGGCTCGAAAGGATTTTCAGCAGCGCAGTTGAATGCGAGTGGCCGAACCACCCGTTACCGCGTGCTGGTACGGACCTCATTCAAGTGTGAACCTGAACTTGGAGCAAAGCGACTCCACGGTAGTTTACCTTCATAGCGCAATTTACTTCTCAATCCCTATCTTCTTGAGCAGTGCAGTGAACCGAGGGTCTGAACGAAGTGGGTCCACCTTAGGATCAACTTTAAGACTTAATATGGACTCTTCGTGCCGCTCGTAACTTTCTTCAAGACATTCAAAAGCAAGATCAATTTCGCCGAGAGCCGCATAGACCAATGCCAATCCTCGATGAATTTGTTCAGTTGCTGGTTTGGCGCGCTTGACGCCCTCGATCAGGCTTTTCGCCTCTTCTCGTTGTCCTGAGACCGCATAAAGTTGAGCAAGCGTAATCGTGGTTTCGACTTTATTACCGGTGAGCATTCCCCACTTTTGGTTTTCCGCAATCGCTTCATCAAACTGTTCCTTGCCTTGAAATGCGAGCGATAGAAGGCGATGGGCCGCGGCATAATTCGGGTCTAGCTCCAGAGTTTTTTTGGCCATCTCTATGGCCTCGTCGTATCGCCGGTGATAATACAAAGCCAATCCCTTGTCCTTGAGTATTGCCTGTGAAACCGGATCCAGCTCTGCTGCCCGTGAAATCAATCGGAAAGATTCTTCAAGTCTGCCCATATTGAGAAACCATTGGGAATACCAGTGGTGCGCTGTTGCGTAGTTCGGATTTAATTCGAGGGCGATCTTGAATTCCTTCTGGGAATTCGGCCAATCCCAGTTACTCAACATGAGCAGACTTGCGAGTGATGTGTGGACTTCTGCCAGCCGATTATCAATTTCCAGGGCTTTGTTAACAGCTGCCTCCGCCTTTGGGTATAACTCTTTGCGCGGAATATTTCCGAATTCGCCTAACAGACTATACGAGTCGGCAATTCCGGCCCACGCAAGCGCATAACGCGGATCCTGTTCGATTGCTTGTTCGAAGTACTTAATTGCAGTCTTCAATCCGTCTTCACTTCTCTTGTTCCAGAAGAAACGACCTTGGAGATAAAGTTGATAAGCCACAGTGTTTTCTGTGAAGCGTTTCTTGAGATTTTGCGTTTCGTCAGGGGACAGTCGGAGTTGAAGCGCTTGAACGATTTCCGCCGCGACCTTCTCTTGAATGTCAAAAATGTCTTCCATCGTGCCGCGATAGGTTTCCGCCCAGACGTACACGTCACGCGCCGCATCAATGAGTTGCGCTGTAATTCTGAGATCTCTACCTTGTCGCCTGACACTTCCTTCCAACAGATATTGCACACCAAGATCGATCGCGGTCTGCTTATGGGTTTTTCCCTCCGCCACATAGTGCATAGTTGAGCCACGTGCGATCACCTTGAGCATTTGCAGCTTGGAAAGATTCATTATGATCTCTTCCGTTAAACCGTCGCTGAAATACTCGTTATCCTTTTCAGTGCCGAGATTGGCAAAAGGCAACACTACTATTGAATTGAGGAAAGGAGACGGTTGAATTTGAGTAAATCTCTCGCCTGATCCGCTACGCATGATTTCGGCTTCAACCAACAATCGAGTTTGCAACTGCTGGAGATCATTGAACATTTCTTTTGCTGACTGGTAACGCTCGTCACGATTCTTGCGGACTGCTTTGCCGACGATTCGCTCCAGTTCAGCGGGCGCGTCGCTGCGGTGCGCGAGAATGGAGGCTGGCTCTCTATAAATGATGTTTGCTAACACATCGGTCATCGTCTCTGCCTGAAATGGTTGTTGACGTGTCAGCATTTCATAAAGCACGCAACCCAAACTCCAAATATCTGTTCGTGCATCTGTCTCCTGGCCTCGTGCTTGTTCGGGCGACATATACCCGACGGTTCCCATGATTACACCCGCTCTCGTGTTGCCCAGTATTTTGGTTTTGCCTTCTCTATCAACTTCTGTCCTATCCGACGCAGTCAGTTTCACAAGACCAAAATCGAGGACTTTGACGATACCGTCGTGGCGGACCATTATGTTGTCGGGCTTGATGTCGCGGTGAACGATGCCCGCCCGATGCGCGGCGTCGAGCGCAGAGGATACTTGCAAAGCAATCTCGAGTGTCGACTTCAGACTGAGTGATTCTCTTTCAAGTCGTGTCTTGAGAGTTTCCCCTTCGATGTATTCCGTAGTGATAAAATGCATGCCGTCAATCTCACCAATTTCGTGAATCGTAATGATGTTCGGATGATTGAGGGCTGACGCCAATTTGGCTTCACGCACGAAGCGGCTCATCCTATCTTTATCTTCGGCTAGTTGCGGGGGCAGGATTTTCAGAGCAACTTTGCGGTCGAGCCTGCTGTCTTGAGCCAAATACACCTCGCCCATTCCGCCCACGCCTAGTTGGGAGCGGATCTCGTATCGACCGAGTTTTGCGCCTGCAGCGAGCGCCATCACTTGTTTGGTTCAACAGTATTGCGTCGTGGGTATGTACCGGCACGCGAGCGCAACGCAAGTCCCTTATGAAAGTAAACGAAGTTGCAGTTAGGATCCAAGAAGCAAAGTTTACATCAGCTTCGACTCGCGCAACACGAGCAGTCGGACGATGGCATTAGCCGGGTGGGCGTGAATGACGGTGAGGTTCAGCAAGGTAAATTCGATCGCGGTTCCGGCATTTCATAACTGTCGATTACAATGCGCAGGCTCCACTTGCTTGACGCACACTGTGGCCGAATTGGTGGGGCGGACTACGTTATGATTGGCGTGAACCAAGGAGGAATCAAACGTGACGCTTCAGGATTTCTATCTGAAACGTGCCCAAAGACCTCAGTTACAAACCGCAGGATCGTTTGACGACATGACTACGATTACCCAGGGGGATCGTCGTCAACGACGCGCTGGATTCAGCGCGGATTAATGCAAACAAACAGGCGTTTGTGGCCTCCTTTGTGCAGCGACCAGATTTCCGCGCTGTTTACGATGCATTGAACAACACACAATTTGTGGACAGGCTCATTCAGACAACTGGTATTTCGCCGTCAAGCGGTGACCGTCAGACGTTGATTGATGGGTTGAATAGTGGAGCGGAAACGAGAGCCTCAGTGGTGTTCAAGATCGTAGACGGGACGACGACGACGACGGGCGGCCTACTTGTTTTCAATACCACCTACGGACAGGCGTTCTACAATCAGGAGTTTGACACCGCGTTTGTGATGATGGAATACCTGGGTTATCTGAGGCGCAACCCGGATCAAGACGGCTATGACTTCTGGTTAGCAAAATTGCGACGTTACGGAAACTGGGTGGATTCTCAGATGGTCCTGGCTTTCATTATCTCCCCTGAATACGGATCTAGGTTCGATCCGTAGGAATCAGGCGGTTGAAGAGAAAAGACGGCTTCGGAGACCTGTGCACAAAAGTCGCATATCTGAAGTTTTCTCTGCGGCACTCTGTGTACCTTTGCGCCCTCTGCGTAGAAACGACGTGAAACGCAGAGAAAGCAAGATACCCAGCAGGCCGCAGAGAAAACTCCTCCCAAACTCGGGCAGCGCCTCGCAAGAGTTCGCTACTATCACTGACTAGCCAAACAGATCTTGCCAGTAAGCTGCGCGTTGCCTAGGAGGTCGCCGAAGTTGGGGTTAATGTACAGAATACCTGTCGCACCAGCGAACTCTCCCGTGCTGGTGGTTGAGTCAATCCTTAACATTCCTGGGCCCAAAGCTAGCACGAGGTCGAAGAGGTATACGTCGTGAGTCGCCAGTACTCCTTTGTCGGTTGAAATAGTAGAGTCACCAGTAAAGGTGACTGAAGTTGGATCAGCGGTAGGGACAACACTGCCGGGGGTGAAGACTGTTGCGAGAGTTCCGTTAAGGAGGTTGCCACTCGTGATTACGCCGTTTGCGGTGCCGGCGCCAAACTCAACCGTTAGATTGCCTTTCACCTCTTTGCAGTTGCTGTTTGCCGATTGCGCCCTACTCTCCGATCGCGCCGAGGTCGAATGGCTAAGTGGTAAGAAGGCGAAGCTCAACGCGAAAGCTATCATCGTCATGACTATTCTCTTTTTTGTCTTCATCGTAGTCTCTCCTTTGTTTTGATTGGTGCGCTAGAGGAAGGCTTCGGATACCGCACGAGCTCGTCAGGTTTCTGAGGCAAAGCGTCATCGTCACCATTCGAACCCACCCCGCCACCCGCCTTCGACTTGTCCCGATAAACGATGGTTGTGCGGCGCCGGAAGGTCGTGATCTCGACGTGATGTCGTCTCTTCATCGCTGCTCCTTTCCGATATGCTTTGAAGTTTGCTCTGTCTTATAATCGGCACCGTTCCGATTCGTGGCGCGAAGCCCACGAAGGAAGTTTGGGCCGACAAATCTGGCCGCGCACTCTACTCAAGCAGCTGAGGGGGCGTAACGAAGAAAGCCCTAAAGAACAACTAAGAAGCGACGAAAAGTTCGTTGATCCGCTTCTCTCGCGGTGTGACATGCAGAAGCTTCAACACCAGACGCTCCTATTTGCAGACTTCACTCTCGATCTAACGCGAGGCTGCCTGCTGCAGGGAGCACGTGAAGTCAAGCTGCGCCCGAAATCATTCGACGTCCTGAAGTATCTGGTTAAGAACGGCGGACGGCTGGTGAGCAAAGAAGAACTGATCGGGGCAGTGTGGCCGCACACGGCAGTGACGGACGACTCGCTGGTTCAGTGCCTGATTGAGGTGCGCCGAGCTCTGGGCGGAAATGCGCAACGCCTCGTAAAGACAGTGCCACGCCGCGGCTACATTTTCGACGCAGATGTGATCGAAGAAAACCCTGGCGGACGCGAGTTGATCTATACGGAGGAGGTCGAAAGTATCGAGCTGGCCTTCGAGGATGGGCAAGAACGGCAAGAACGAAGTTCTGATTACGTCAGCGCTACCGCGCAGACAGATCGGAAGCTCCTTCAAAGAAGAAGACAACTTAGGATAGCGGCACCTGTGATTCTGGCCACTCTGGCCGCAGCGACAATAACCATTGGCTACATTGCTGTCTCGCGCGACGTTGCGACCGCCGACAAGGCAAACCTACCCGCTCTGCTCGATAGAGTAACGATCCGTTCCATCGCCGTGCTGCCGCTGGAAAACCTGTCAGGGGATCCGGCGCAGGAATACTTCGCTGACGGGATGACTGAGGAACTGATCGGCAAGCTCGCGCAGATCCGGTCGTTAAGGGTTATCTCTCGTACTTCCGTGATGCGCTACAAGGGCGGAGGCAAGTCGCTCCCAGACATCGCACGCGAGTTGAACGCGGACGCGGTGCTCGAAGGGACGGTGCAGCGGGCAGATGGGCGCGTGCGCGTCACCGCGAAGTTAATTCATGTGTCGACTGACTCGCTTTTGTGGGCTCGTGATTACGACCGTGATCTGACTGATGTGTTAAAGCTGCAAAGCGACGTGGCGCGCGCGGTCGCGAATGAAATCCGCATGCAGATCACTTCGGACGAACAGGTGCGGTTAGCCTCGGCCCCAAGCATAGACCCAAAAGCTCATGAGGCTTACTTGCTCGGGCGACATCATTACAGTAAGGACAACGAGCAGGGATGGAAACAGGCCATAGAGTACTTTGAGCGCGCGATTCAGATCGAACCGAATTATGCTGCAGCCTATTCCGGATTGTCAGACGCGTGGATATTTCGCGGCCTCACGGGAACCGTAGACTTCAAAGAGGTCGAGTCGATTACGCGGGCCGCAGCCTTAAAGGCGATAGCTCTCGATGAGACGCTTGTCGAGGCGCATCTTTCACTGGCTCGAATCAAACAGCAATATGACTGGGACTGGGCGGGAGCTGAACGGGAGATCGGTCGCGCTCTTGAGCTTGAGCCCGGCAGGCTTGATGTTCATACCGACTACGGATATTTGCTCATGCATGTGGGGCGAATGGACGATGCGATCCGAGAAGGTGAGATTGTAGTGCAACTCGATCCGGTATCGTCCGCAGCTCACTCGGCCTTAGGGCGGTTTCTTTACCGAGCGTACAGATTCGAAGAAGCTTTACCTCATCTTCTCCGCGCGGTTGAGCTTGAACCTCGTGGTCTCACACCGAATGTCCGGCTGGGTGATCTGTACGTTCAGTTGGGAAGGTACGAGGAAGCGATCGCCGCGTACAAAAAAGCAAAAGAGGTGGATCCAAATGGCAAGAACTTTCAAGCCGCGCTTGCGCGCGTTTACGCGCTGATGGGCAAACACCGAGAAGCAAGGCAGATGGTGAGAGGGTTGAAAGCTAATCCCTACATTATTGCCGCGGTCTACGCGGCGCTCGGAGACAAAGACGACGCTTTCGAAATTCTGGAGAAGGCCGTTGCGGAACATCAACTCATTACTCCTATCAAGGTGGAGCCACCTCTAAAGAATTTACATTCTGACCCGCGCTGGCAAGCGCTGCTCCGCCGGATGAATTTCCCGAATGAATAACCGGACCTTGCGCGATGGCCATGCACGGGTCAAACGAAGGAGTCGTGCTGCTGGCTATTAGGGTCGACTCCATTGCGCCCTGTGGCTATCAACCGGCAAAGGATGATCAAACGATAGTGAAAAAGAAAGTCCATAGAACGACTTGCGTTTTAATCGTGGCTCTCCTGTCTTCTTTTTTACCGTTAACGACTTTCCCTCAATCTGAAAACAAGGCGTCGGAGCCGAAGACTCAGATCGTGTTGCTCGGGACAGGAACTCCTAGCCCGGATCCCGACCGTTCTGGACCGGCCACTGCCATCGTCGTCAACGGCACTCCCTATCTCGTTGACTTCGGGCCAGGGGTGGTCCGACGCGCCGCCGCTGCATACCAAAAGGGGGTGAAAGGTTTGTCGGTTGTTAACCTTCGAGTGGCTTTCCTCACTCACCTCCATTCGGACCATACGGCGGGTTATCCCGACCTCATCCTCAGTCCGTGGGCTGTGGGTAGGAACCAACCACTAGAGGTTTACGGCCCCAAAGGGCTGAAGGAGATGACCAAGCACATTCTTAAAGCTTACTGGGAAGATATTAGGATACGGCTCAAGGACAAGGAGCTCCTAGGAGTACCGGGCTTCGCGGATGGATATAAAGTTCGGGCGCATGAGATTAAACCCGGCGTCGTTTACAAAGACGAGAACGTGACGGTGAAAGCGTTTCCGGTAAACCACGGTGACGTGCAGGCGTTCGGTTACCGCTTCGAGACGCCGGACCGGACGATCGTTATTTCGGGTGATGCGGCACCGAGTGAGAGCATTATAGACAATTGCAACGGCTGTGATGTGCTTATCCACGAGGCTTACAGCATGATGACTTATAGCCAGGTTTCTCCGAAGTATCGGGAATACCGCCGGAAACATCACACCTCATCACGAGAATTGGCGGATATCGCAAACAAAGCCCGGCCCGGGCTGCTGATTCTTTATCACAGAGCGAACCCCGGTGGAGTAGGGCGCCCGAATCCAGAAGAAGCACTCCTAGAGGAGATCCGACAGGTTTACGGTGGTAAGGTCGTGACAGGGCATGACCTGGATATTTTCTGAGAGCGTGTTGATTGACGTAACTGAAGCACTATCCTGTTGCGTATTTTCTTGGACACGAATTAATCGGGATGGCAAAGCTTGCCCCACCAGCTCAAACACTTTAGTTTTCGCTCGGAACTGAAACGGTTCGTCTGGACGCAGGCCTGAAATACCACGACACGACTGTCAGCACTAAAAGTAACAACGCGGGGAGTATGCCTTCGAACCTTTGCACAAAAAGGCAGTTTTGGGATGAATCTTCTCTGCGGTCCTCCGTCTAATCTTTGCGTCTCTGCGTTTAACGGCCATTTCAACGCAGAGGCCGCGAAGATACGCAGAGTGCCGCAGAGAAAACGAATCAAATTGCGACTTTGTGTGCAAAGCCTGCCTTCGACGTCATTACGAACCCGGAGCGTCTGCGGCAACTCGATCTGGCTCCGTTAAGTGAGTGATCGTTAGGTTACTGCCGATTGGGCGCTACGCGGCTGCATGTACCATTCGGTGAACCGTTCGCAACGGCCCGCTTCATCGAAGTGGAGTACGAAAATGTTGTTGAACTGTCGAGCGATGGATCCGTCGGGTCGAAAATAACGAGTCCGCCCCTGCGCGACGGCGACTTTGCCTTCGAGGACGAGCGGCGCATAGTGCGCTTCCCACGACCCGGACGAATCGGGTTCTTTGCACCACTCTGCGACAATCGCCTCGCGTCCGCGAATAGGATTGTCCTCGTCCCATGGACTGTAGAAATAGAGCGCATCCTCGCTGAAGAGGTCACCGATTTGCGCCGGGTTATAAGTTCGCCAGGCCTCGACATACTTGTCCAGCCATAGTTGAAGAGATTTGTGGTCCATAAAGACTCCTCGTTTAATTCAATAGCATGGGCACCCAAACCCGATTCGGATTTCGTATTTCGCCCTTACCTTAAGTCGAACGCAACGAAGCCGGCAAGGTTACGGCGATTGTTGTGACGCTCGCGACTGCCCGCATCATGAAAGGCAGGAAGACCTAACGTCTGTTCCATGCATAGAACGCGCTGCTGATCTGGTGGGAGCGGACGCGTGCGAATGGTTCACATCCCGAATACATCTGTCACGCGTCTGGTGAGACTGTCCTCGGTCGTCGTCAATTCGACGTCGATGACAGTTAATCCCAGGCGCGCTGCTTCCTTGCGCAGCACGTCGGTGAACATTCGATCGCGTTCGAGCAGGTTGCGCAAGGCTCTTTCCGGCTCACTGGTCTTTGCGAGAAAGCTCCACGCCGATCCGCCTCGACTATCGATAACTGCTTGGCGGAAGTCGGGTGTTGGCAGAAGCCAAACTGCGTGATTTGGTTCGTCGAGGAGAGGCTTGACTAGTTGTGGCAGCAGACGGAACCCTTCAACGATCATGCGTGGCTCGCGTGGCATACTTAGAAGATCTTCAATGATCAAGTTGAACCCCTCACCTCTATACCAGGGGAACGTCTCAAGCATGACTTGCGGATTTCGGTTCAACCAACGCTCGTCAAAGTCCATCGCCATGAACTGGTGTAGCAATGGACAGCCATCCGCTGAGCTGCGGCGGGCATGATCCGCCATCACATCATCCGTCGAGTAGACGCTTAGACCATGTTCGGCGGCGAAGCGTCGAGCGATGGTCGATTTGCCTGCACCGCTCCCGCCACCGATCCAGTAGATATGTTGCAGTTGTTCCTGAATGCTTCCGCTCACTACAACGTCAACGAAGTTTTGTAATCACTACCCTGAACGTTTCCTGTGGCTTTTCCAACTTGATTCGCACCTTCTCACAACGTTCCATTGGTTCGAATTTAACACCAAGCGGCACGTACTCCCGATTGCTGCGAGCTTCGACGATCAGCTGCTGACCCACGTAACCGTTGATGACAAAGCGACCGGCTTCGTCGGCCGGCGCGCCGTAGGCTACGTCGGGTTTGTCCGTGGCGTCTTTCAAACTAAGAAACGCTTTTGGAACCGGCGAGCCGTCAGCCCAGACTACCTGTATCGTCGCGACGCTTCGCGGCCTGGGTAACGGCACACGAATATCAAGGTCCGTGAGGTTTTCGCCGGGGCCGAGTGTGATCACTTTCGCGTCAGCCTGGTCCACTACTCCCGGATAAAAAGCAGGTGGATATGCTTGCGTGGGATCGGTTGGATTCTTAACGCGTTGATCATTGGCAGCAATTACATAACGCCCTGCCGGAATGGCCGAGATGTTAAAGCGTCCCTCTAGATCGGTTCGCTCGCTTTTCGCATAGCTGATTTTCGGATCAGCGTCGAAATCGATAATCGAGATCCGCAAATTGTTTACCGGCTGGCCTTCGGCATCGAGCACTCTGCCCGACACCCTTCCGTTGTCGTACACGTAGAAAGGGAGTGCCCCGCAACCTCGATCGGCAACCGATATCTCTCGCTCCGGTCGATCGGTGAGAAGAGTCTCCGGAAGTTGCACTGTGACCTTGAACTTGCCGGGCGGAAGACCGCTCACTCGATATCGACCATCAGCGTCAGGATGAACTTCACGCCGCACGTTACCGCCTTCGATTTTAATCAACGCGGCTGAAGCCATCGCCGTCAGTTCGGTCTTTGCGTCTCGGGCACGCACGAGCTGACCGTGGATCGTCGCGCCCGGCGCCGCCGATGAAAGGGTGCCGAGAAATGCGAGATCCTCGTTTGCGTCCGCAAAAAGTTTCGTGCGCGAGCAGATGCTGGTTACGAGTTGGTTCTGGTAAAGAAACGCGTAGACGAGATAACGTTCGCCGATCTTGAAAGCGTAACCGCAATCGCCGCCGCCCATTCCCGTAAGGACTTCCACTTCAGTCCCACTAACTCCGAGATACGACTGGTCGACGGAGAACTTGAAGAGTTGCCGGTAGCCCAACTCATCTCCGTTATCGGTTTTGGTCCTTTCCTTCCCGCGGGTTGCGGTCACCGTTCCCGCAAACACTGCCGAAGCCGAGCCGAAATTGTCGCACGGCGTTCCCACACCCGCACAGGTACACGCCTGCGCCGGCGAGGCCATAAAACCGAACCATGCCACAACAGTTACCAGCATGATCACATAACGCATCGTCCTGCTCCTGTCTTCCGTCGATAATCCAAAGCGGTAAAATATTATCCGTCGTGCTCGCCGCCCTTAAATCGTACTTCCATCGCGTCTATCAAAGATACAGGTCTCTGCGTGAGGGACGAAGACGGACCGTTCACCGTATCATTCACGACTCCAATGCCATGAATATTTCTTCGCTCACGATAGAGAACGAGAACCAACAAGCCGTCTTGCATTGGCTCGATGTAATTCGCGTTGAGGCATTCAAACGAGACCTATACGCCGTCGACCAGATCTGCCTCGCCTTTATTGAAAACGGCAATACCGAAGTTGAAATCAACGAAGAGATGGAAGGATGGACGCCAAACCCGCCTTCGAACGCAATCTCAGAGTGATCTATGAACGTGAAAATTTTATGGCGACTTGACAGTTAGTAAGACAATCTCCGGTGGCACACCGAAACGTACCGGTACGATGCTCGTGCCTATTCCGGTAGTGACGAAGAGGTGCCGACCATTTTCGTAGACGTGTCCACGCACATAACGGTCGCCGGACATCCGCGAAGGCTCGACCACGTACCCGATAATTGGAACGCGGACCTGCGCGCCGTGAGTATGTCCAGCCAAAAGCAACGGCACGTGGTTTGGCAGGCGCGGAAAAATATCGGGATTGTGCGTCAACGCGATGATCGTTCCGTCTCTGGGAATCTGATCGACAGTTGTCAGAATGCGTTGCGGGCGCGTCCACAGGTCCGCCAGACCTACGAGATATAAAGCACTTCCGCGTGCTTCCACCTTGAACCACTCGTCGTCCAGCACCCTGATGCCGTTCTCCTCCAGCGCTCGACGCACGTGCCGGCCGTCGTACCACCAGTCGTGATTGCCGAGGACTGCGTAAACACCCAGAGGCGCGCGAAGTTCTCTTAAGATCGGAGCGAACTCTTCGGGCATCATGCGTAGCGGATGCCGCCGGCCATCGCCGGCAATAAAGTCGCCCAGTATCACGATTAGCTCCGGTTGCAAAGCGTTGGTACGTTCGACGATTGTGCGCACTTTTCGCTGGTCGATAAACTCGCCGCCGGCGTGAATGTCTGACATGACCGCAATGCGTAGGTCGTTGAGATGCCTCGGCCACTGATCGATCTGAATAGTCTCGTGTCGAACGAGCAACCGGTTCGGTTCGATAAAGAACGCCCAGAACACTGTGCCCGCCATCAACAGAAGCACAGCCACTAATCCGATGCGGATACGCTTTGGCCATGGCGACCGTGCACGATTCGGCCGGCGCACCTGCTGAAATAAAAACAGCACGAGGCCGATCAAAATCGCAACGGCTATTAAGAACGAGACCGTCATAGCAACACAGATAACACAAATTCTGATATCTTCCACTTCATGAGACCAACAGTCGCGCTTCTTCTGCTCTTCTCTTTTGCTACACCCGTGCTGGCGCAAACTTCTGAACGCCAACAATTCATTCGTACCGAAGCCGCCGTGATTGCTCTGACTCGCGTGCGCGTCATCGACGGAACGGGCGCAGCGGCGGTGGAAGATCACACGATCATTATCAGCGGCGGCAAGATCGAGTCGTTTGGGCCAACCCGGACCACTGCCGTCCCAGCAAACGCGGAAACTCTCGAGCTGAACGGTTACACCGTGCTCCCCGGAATTGTCGGGATGCACAACCACATGTTCTTTCCCATGGGCGGCTCGCCGCCAATGTACTCCAATATGGGCAGCAGTTTTCCGCGGCTCTATCTCGCTAACGGCGTCACGACAATTCGCACCACAGGCAGCGTCGCGCCCTACACTGATCTCGAAATTAAGCGCCTGATCGACGCCGGCCGAATGCTTGGACCAAAGATGCACGTCACGGCGCCTTACCTCGAAGGTAAAGGTGCGTTCACTCCCGTGATGCATCAACTCACCGATCCCGCCGACGCGCGACGCATGGTGAACTACTGGGCCGACCAGGGCGCAACGTCGTTCAAAGCTTATATGAACATCACCCGTGACCAACTGCGCGCTGTCGTCGATGAGGCGCACAAACGCGGACTGAAAGTCACGGGCCACCTCTGTTCGATCGGCTTTAAAGAAGCTGCCGAGATCGGCATAGACAACCTCGAGCACGGACTCTTCGCGGATTCCGAATTTGTCGCTAACAAACAACCCGACCAATGCCCGCAAGGCGTGTCCGCCAGTTTGCGTCAATTGGATCTGAAGAGCGCGCCGGTTCAGGAAACCATCCGCACGCTCGTTGCCAAGAACGTCGCGATCACGTCGACGTTGCCTGTTTTTGAAGCTGGTGGCGCGCCACTCGCGCAATCCGGCATCGGCGCGTCGAGCGCTTTGTTGAATCCGCGAGTGCTCAACGTGATGTCCACCGACGCACGCGTCCGGTACCTGCAAGCTCGCGCACGGGTTTCGTCGCAAGGTGATTTCGTTTCCCTGCTGCGCAAGGCCATGGAGTTCGAACGTGCGTTCGTTCAGGCAGGGGGTCTGCTCATCGCCGGCCTCGATCCAACCGGAAACGGCGGCATCGTTGCTGGCTTTGGCGATCTGCGTCAGATCGAGTTACTGGTGGAAGCGGGTTTTACTCCAGTTGAAGCCGTCGAGATCGCCACACTGAACGGCGCGAAGTTTCTCGGTGAAGACCCGCGCATCGGATCGATCGCGGCCGGCAAGCAAGCCGACCTGATGATCGTGAAAGGAAATCCCGCGGCGAACATCAACGACATCGAGAATGTTCACATCGTCTTCAAAGACGGCGTCGGCTACGACTCTGAAAAATTAATCCAGTCTGTGCAGGGTTTGGTTGGAATACGCTAGGAAGCGGCGCGCGCAAAATACTCATTCGCTCGCGGGCGAAAGAGGAAAAACAGAATCACGGAAAAGATCAATATGTGAATTAGAAATTGAATCCACCCGTGCAGTGCGCCCACCACGATGTGAAAGACAACCCAGACGACTAACAACCAACGCGCCCAGTTGTGTCGTCGCAGCATAAACAGACCACTGAGCACCTGGACCAGTCGCGACAGGTGGACCATCCAATGCTGCTTAAGCTCCGCGATTAGTTGAGCAGTGTTAGCATCGACAAATGGCAGCAACCCACTGAGTAGTGCGATGCTGCCGAAGATCATGAACAACCAACTAATGATGGTGATCGAGAGGGGGCGTGCTTTCATTATCCGCCATCAATTGGGCCTATCGCTCTACCGCAACTTAATCGCGCGTCGATAAATCACCAGCCCAGCCACCAACGCTAACGCACCCAAACCAAGTGCTCCGAAGATCATCCACCGAGCGCTAGTCCGCGACTGCGCAACCAGCGCCTGTGTAGGCGCCGCCTGTCGCGCGCTCTCGTGATATGCGCGAGTCTGAGCCTCCGCAAGTTGAGATTCGAGCCGAGTGCGCGAGTTTTCAAGTATCCGGAGTTGGGCCAACACGCCGTCGCGTTCAATGGTTAACTGTCGACGCCGTGCTTCGCGCAACTCCTCCGGCCTGGTCGATCCTACTCCCGCGAGTGAACGAGCGATGTTTTCCGGCTTAAGGGCTTCTTCCAACTCAATCGCCCGTGTTTTTAACTCTTCTTGTTTCGCCTGAACATCGAGCAACTGCAACTTGATTCGATCGACTGTTTCTGCCGCGCTCGCTGTCTCCTGGCCATTGACGAACACAGACGACAACAAAACGAGAATCAAAGCGAATGAAAGCTTCATCGCCACACCTCCCCAACTACCTGGATGCTGCAATGATAACCTATTTGTGGTTATTACCTATCTGTGGTTGTTACTCTTGGGCTCGCGGTACCAGCGGGTCCCGGACGCGTATTCCCTGTCGGTGGGTCGCAAGCGAGTGAGTGAGCTCTTGGGATCGATGTGCGCGCACGCGACGTGTATGGCTGTGATGGCCGCCATCGGCGCGACATAGGAATTGAGAAACGAAGGACTGGCGACAAGTGTCACCACGTGATTGTCGGCATAACGAGCGATCGGCGTCGTATCGGCGTCGGTGATACCGAAGGTCGGCACGCCCAGTCGCTTCGCCCGCAACACCGAATCTACAGAGTCACGCAAACACTGGCCGAAGCTGATCGCGATGAGGACGTCTTTCGGAGTCAGGGCCTTGATCTTGTATTGCAGGTTTCCGGTGCTGCCGACCGGCGCTTCCGCGTCAAAACCGAGCGCGCACAGTCCGTAGGCAAGGTAATAAGCGAGCGAGGCCGCGAAGTCCAAACCAACAACCAGCACACGACGCGAACGTTTGATCACCTTCGCGAGTTCGATCAAACGTTGTCGATCGAGATCTGATTCAAGAACTTTCAGGTTCTCAAGCGCCTTGTTTAGCGCGTAATCGATATGATCGGCGACGCTGCGCTTCTCACGCGTCGCTGCTTTCAACGCAGCATACGGAGTGATGCGGGCGACGAAATGCTGGCGCAAGTCGGTCGAGAAGTCGGCGTAACTCTTGTAACCCAGCACCTGCGTCGTGCGAAGGATCGTCGTCGCATCTACGTTGTAACGCTTCGCGAGTTCGCGTGACGAGAGGAAACAAGTCTCATCGGCAGCGTCGAGAATCGCGCGCAGCAATCGTTGCCGGCGCGGGTTGAGACGCAGGCGCGCGCGCGCAAAACGATCCTCGACCGGACTCGAGGCGTTGTTGTTCCCGTCAACCTTGGCGGCAGGCACGTTTTTCTTCCGTGTGATGGATTTCGTCGAAGTCTTCTTCACGACTCTCAGTGCGGCTCGAGTCTCATCAAAGTTTCGGTCCTGGCGACAATGTAATCGAAGTCAACATTGAAGCCGAGCCCCGGACCAAGCGGTGCGATTACGGTACCGTCGGGAGAGACGGTAACCTCCGGAACGATCAGGTCGCGCGCGAAGTATCGCGAACTCGCGGAAATATCACCGGGAAGCACGAACCCAGGCAAGCTTGCGAGCGCGATGTTGTGCGCCCGGCCGATGCCTGACTCTAACATTCCCCCGCACCAAACCGGAATCCCTTTGGCGTAACATAAATCATGAATGCCGACAGCCTGCGAGTAACCGCCCACGCGTCCGATCTTGATATTGATGATCCGGCAACTGCCCAACTCGAGCGCTTGTCTCGCACGGTTGATTCCAGTGATGCTCTCGTCGAGACAGACCGCGGTTGATAGGTTCGACTGAAGCTGCGCGTGATCGATCAAGTCGTCATGATCGAGCGGCTGCTCGATCATCAAAAGTCCAAAATCGTCGAGCGCGCGGAGATGATCGAGGTCCGCGAGCGTGTACGCGGCGTTCGCATCAACGGAAAGCAGAATATCCGGATTACGGCGGCGCACTTCTCTAACCACTCCGATGTCCCAACCGGGTTTGATCTTGAGCTTGATCCGTTGATAACCCAACGCAAGATAGCGATCGACACGCTCCAGCAGATGGTCGAGCGTGGGCTGAATTCCCAGACTCACCCCGACCGGTATCCGTTCACGTGTTCCGCCGATCAGATGCGAGAGTGATTGACACTTCAGCCGCGCGAACAAATCCATGAAGGCCAGCTCCAGCCCCGCCTTCGCCATGTTGTGTCCGCGGAAGCCGGCGAAACGCTGTGCGAGATCGGAAATATCGCCCAGAGGCTCACCCAGAACTGCCGGCGCCAGATAATCGCGTATGACGTGCAGGGCGGTGCCGACCGTTTCGTAACTGTAAAGCGGCTCCTCAGCCGCGACTACTTCACCCCAACCGCTTTGTCCGCCACCGTTTACTGCCACAAGAAAGATCAGCCGCGAATCGAACCGTCCGAAGCTGGTCTCGAAAGGCTCGTTGAGCGGTAAACGTACCGTACGCAGCTCCACCTTCTCGATCACGATCCGCTCGGGATCGGCGACGACCGTCTGATTCAAAACTTCGGAGGGCGTTTGCATGGACGCGGAAGATAACAAATCGAAATTCGAGTGGCAAGGCATTTTGCAGCACTTGTCGCACTATTGACATTGTGCAGCACTTGCTGTAAGTAGACCGTTGCATATCCAGAACAGTCCAGTTCAGTTCATTCGACATTCCCTTTGAGGAGGCAGGCGTTATGATAAAGATCGTCTCAGCACCAAACTTCAACCGGCAAGGTCGAAAGCGGGGGAATTCTGCGTACCTCGTGTTATTTGCTCTGGCGCTGTTTGTGTTCCCCTTCCCCGTTGCGGCACAAACCACCACCTCCACCATCGAGGGCACAATCGGGGACGCGCGCAAAGCCGTTGTGGCGGGCGCACAGGTGGTGGTGAAGAACTCGGCGCTCGGTATCGAGCGAACGGCGAACACCGACGAAAATGGATTCTATCGAGTGACGGCCCTGCCGGCCGGTAACTACAGCATCGCAGTTTCCGCCAGGGGATTCGCGCCGCGCACCTTCGAGAATATCGAAGTGACGCTGAATCGCACGCTTCGTTTCGACGTCGAATTGGAAGTAGGCGCGGTGCAGGAACAGGTTGACGTCAGCGCCGCGGTGCAGTTGATTGACACGACGTCCGCCGCCTCCGGTACAACGGTCACACCGCAACAGATTACGGAACTCCCCGTCAACGGCCGTAACTACCTCGACTTGATGCAACTCGTACCCGGCGTCGTGGTGAATCGCCAGGCCGATATCGGCAGCGACAGTTCGACCCCGGTGCTGGGTGAGAGATCGGGAAACAACACCTTCCTAATCGACGGTCAGCCCAATAAGAACACGGTGAGTGGGGGTGCTGCCGCGCCGTTCAATCAGGAAACGATCGCCGAGTTTCAGGTTCTGACTACCGGATACAAAGCCGAGTTTGGCCAGGCGTCCGGTGCCGTCATCAATGTCATCACGCGCAGCGGCACCAATGAGTACCACGGTGTTGCATCACTCTTTCATCGCAACGACGCCTTCGACTCTTCGAACTCCTTGGACACCGCGATAAACGACGCGCCGCCATTGCGACGTTGGGACTACAGTCTCGCCATGGGTGGTCCAATCGTTAAGGACAAGGTCCACTTCTTCGGCTCTTTCGAACGTATCACTGAAAACCGCGTCTTGAACTTCACTTTTCCGCCGGCGACGCCGCAGTTTTTGCGGGATTTTGAGAGAGAATTTGACAATCCCTCGAAAATTTACGAATCGCGCGGATTTTTCAAGTTCGACGAACAACTCGGGCGTCACTCGCTATCGCAGGAAATTAACTACACAAACGCTGTAGTCAGAGAGTTCCTCCCGCTTTCGTCATCCAACAGTTTACCTTCGCGACGCAACAACACGAGCGCGCGTCACTTGCTGCTCGGATTCAGCGACACAATTCTCGCCGGTAATCAGGGGAATCCGTGGGTGATAACACTGCGCGGTGGTTATCGTTCCGAACCTTCGAACATCGCGCCTGCTCATCCCGAAGCAGGGGTCGGTACCACTTTCAACATGTTCAGTTCGCTGACTACTAACGGAATTGCCGGCAATCTCGGCGCGGTCGCGTTTGGTAATCCAATCAGCGCGTCGAACCTGGACCAGAAGTACACTTCATTCGGCGCCCAGGCCGCAAAACTGTTTGGTGATCATAGTGTGAAGTTTGGCTGGAACTTCCTCCGCACCAAGGTTGATGGCATTGAAGCATCGATTCAAAACATGCAACTCTTCGCGCTACAGAGTGATTTCGCGACTTTTGGACCTACTAACGCCGGGTTCTTCACAATCACAACCGCCGGCGGTCTCACTCCACAGGCCAATGAGATCCACATCCGCAATAACTACAACGGACTCTTTCTGCAGGACGACTGGCGTTTTCTGCCTAACCTGACACTGAACCTCGGCCTGCGCTGGGATTACGACTCGGAGTTTGAAACCAAGCGAAATGTTTCTCCGCGCGTCGGTTTCGCGTGGATGGCCACGCCAAAGACAGTCATTCGCGGTCACTTCGGAGTCTTTTACGATCAACTTCGCTTATCGACGGTACGAGCCGTGCCCGCATTCGGCGGCGCAGATCAGCGCGTGGTCCAACCCTTCTCCTACCCGCGCGGGTTTTTCGGCAATCCGAGTATCGCCGCCGCAGCGATCGGCGCTTCACTGTTCGCGGGCGGGTTCTGCGTGTCTTCGAGTTTGACTGACGCGCAGATTCAGGCCGGCGGTTTGACTTGTCCGGCTTTTGGTGGTGGACCAGCAAACCAGTTCATCGGCATTGACCGGCTCAACCGCGTCGTCGCGTCTGGACATGCTCTCATTCCGAACAACGCGGTAATCAACATCGCAAACATCCAACAGCTCTCAGGTCTTACGCCCGACCAGTACCTGGCGCAGGCGGCTCTGGCTATCGGCAAAGCACCCGGCTTCTTTTTCTGGGGACCGTTTGGCGCTTTAACGCATGCCGCGATCCCGGCGCAGCTATTCCCAACCGACATCGATCGTTCTTTTAAGACACCCTTCACCACGAGTTACGGTATCGGCGTGCAACGTGAGCTGGGCAAGAGCATCGTCGTTACAGCCGACTACTACTACCGCAACATGAACGACATGCTCGGTATTCGCGAAGCCAACATCGCATTCCAATCGCGCTCTGGAGCACGACAGTTTCTGCCGCCCTTCGCCGCGGGTGCAATCCGCACCTTTGGTCCATGGTACGAAGGCGAATACCACGCACTGGTATTGAGCTTCACCAAGCGCTTTAGCAAGCGTTTCAATTTGGCCGGTAACTATACTTTCGCGGATCAAACGGACAATGTGCTTGGAATTAATTCGTTGCCGACGGATAATTTTATTGGCATTGCGCCGGTCGTGAGCAGTGTCGAAGCTGGCGTGTTGAGAACGAATGCGAACGGTCCTTACACACGCGCCAATGGCCGGTTCGTTGCCGCCGCCGGCTCGTTTGTAAATGGTCCCGATCTCGACAAAGGACCGTCGGATTTATCGGTGGACCATACGTTCCAACTTAGTGGGCTTGTCGAACTTCCCTGGCAGATGCAGGTTAGCGGTATCTTTCGTGCGCAGAGCGGCTTTCACTTCAGCCGCACTGGTTCGGCAACGGATCCCGACGGGAACGGCACGCTGACCGGCATTGACTTCATAACGGGACGAAACGCTTTCACAGCGCCACCGTTTGTGAATCTCGACATGCGCTTTGCCAAGCGAATCAATTTCACGGAGCGCGTCCGAATGCAGGTACTCTTTGAGTTCTTCAACATTCTGAACCGTCAGAACCCAGCCGGGATCTTTACCTCGGGCTCAGATCCGAATTTCGGCAAAGTAGCTCAGGTGCTGCCCGGTCGCGAAGGACAAATCGGATTCCGGTTCGAGTTCTAAGTAGTGAGATCAAGTTTCACGCAAAGGCGCAAAGAAGAGCTCCAGGCGAGATCGGTTCAGCGTGACATGCAACTCTGTTCTCGGCCCTTCTTTGCGCCTTTGCGCCTTTGCGGGCTTTCCAGAAATAACAATGAATAGTTTCCGTCGTAACGTCGCTTGCCTACTCATCTGCCTGATCGCGTTGAACTTGTGGGGGGCGCCGATCGCGGCGCAGCAAGTTGAACCGAGCCAATCAACCTATGACATTGTGATTCGCAATGGCCGCGTGCTCGACGGCGCCGGCAACCCCTGGATCCTTGCGGACGTTGCGATCAAGGATGGGCGCTTCGCCCGCATCGGAAAAGTGCTCGATCGCGGCCGCCAGGAGATCGACGCAAGCGGTCGTTACGTTTCACCGGGCTGGATCGACGTCATGGACCAATCGGGCCGGGCGTTGCCACAGAACGGTCTGGCGGAAAACAAACTAATGATGGGCGTGACCACCGCCATCGGTGGTGAAGGCGGTACGCCTGTTCCCGCGGACAAGATTGCTGATTACTTCGCCGGCCTGGAAAAAACCGGTATCAGCGTCAACTTCGGCACCTATTTTTCCGAAACTCAGGCGCGTGTAGCCGTCCTCGCCCAGGACTCACGCGCGCCCACGCCTGAAGAACTCCAGCGCATGAAAGCGATCATGGAGACTGCCATGAAGGCGGGCGCAATGGGCATGACCACCGCCCTAATCTATCCGCCTTCGAGTTACGCGTCGACAAACGAGTTGATCGAAATCGCAAAAGTGGCCGGACAGTACGGCGGGATTTACGCCAGTCACATTCGCGGTGAAGGCAAGGAGTTGGTCCAATCGATCGAAGAAGCGATCACGATCGGCGAGAAGGGTGGGTTGCCGGTCGAGATCTTCCACCTAAAGGCAGCATTCCAACCAGGTTGGGGCCGCTTAATGCGGCAGGCCGGAAGAAAGATCGACGAAGCGCGAGCGCGCGGCGTGGACGTCGCGGCGGACATGTATCTCTACACCGCGGGCGGCACCGGACTCGAAGCGACTATTCCGTCGTGGGCCTTCGAAGGCGGGTTCGCAAAGCTTCTCGAACGGCTCAAAGATCCTCCGACTCGCGCCCGCCTGAAACGTGAGATGGTGACCGGTTCGCCCGGCTGGTGGAACATCATCGAAGCCGCCGGCGGTTGGGACGGCATCGTCCTGGCCAACGCGCAGAATCCGGATCACAAGCACTTCGAAGGTAAAAGCCTGACTCAGATCGCGAAGGAATGGAAGAAGACTCCGGCTGACTCCGCGCTTGACCTCGTCATCGCTGGACGCGGACGTGTTACTGCGATCTATCACATGATGAGCGAGCAGGACGTTATCACGGCGCTGAAGTTTCCCTGGACCAGCATCGGCAGTGACGCCGGCGCTTCGGTGAACCCTGGCGTTGACACGTTAGGTCTTGGACATCCCCGTGGTTACGGCAACTTTCCGCGTCTCATTGCCCGCTATGTTCGACAGAAGCCAGTCCTGACACTCGAAAACGCAATACGTAAAATGACCTCCTGGCCCGCTACGCGCATGCGGCTCAACTCGCGCGGCGTTATCAAAGAAGGCTGCTGGGCCGATGTCGTGATCTTCGACTACAACACCATTGAGGACCGCGCCACTTACGAAAAACCGTTTGTCTATCCCGTCGGTATTGATTACGTGCTCGTCAACGGCCAGATAGTTATCGATCGCGGTAAGCACACCGGCGCTAGACCGGGTCACGTAATCTATGGACCAGGACGCGTCTCTAACAACGGAGCAACAGGTGAAGCACGATAAGAGACTTCTGAACCGTCGCGACGTGCTCAAGCACGGCGCGCTCGCAAGCGCGGGTTTACTTGCGGCGCCGATGTTAAATCGCGGCCGTTTTCGCATCTTCGCGAATTCACCGGTCGAATACACTTCCCGAGCGGTCGATCTGGTCCAACAGTCGGTTGTTATCGACATGCTCGGTCCATTCACGCTCGACTTTGCGAAACAAAACCGCTGGTTCACGAATCCCGAGAGTTTCATGGCTTCAGACCTGCAACCGTACAAAGAGTCCGGCATCAACGTCTTTCACGTCGCCGTTGGTCTTGGCGGACCGGACGCTTACGACCGTACATTGCGAATGTTTGCTGCTTGGAACGGTTTTATCGCCAACCACGATCAGCACGTCATGCGCATTGACAGTGCGGCCGACCTCAATCGCGTGAAGTCGTCGGGCAAGATCGGCATCTGCATCGGCTTGCAGAACTCCGAACAATTTCGCCGGCCAGACGACGTCGACTTCTTTCACGGTATCGGCCAACGCGTCTCCCAACTGACCTACAACGCCCGCAACCTGATCGGCAACGGCTCGACCGAGAGACGCGACGATGGCATTTCTGATTTTGGCGTCGCCATCATCGAGCGGATGAACAAAGTCGGAATGGCGATCGACGTCTCCCACTGTGGCGATCGCACCACGCTGGACGCTTTTGAGATCTCGAAGAAACCCGTATTGATTACGCATTCAAACTGCCGCGCACTCGTGCCCGGACATCCGCGACTAAAAACTGACGAAGCGATCAAGAAAGTCGGCCAAGCCGGGAGCGTCATGGGAATCACCGGCGTGCGAATGTTCGTGAAGGGCGACGAACCGACGACGGTCGAACACGTGCTGGACCACTTCGATCACGTGGCCAAACTCATTGGCCCCGAACATCTCGGGGTCGGCAGTGACGTGGATCTCTACGGTTACGACGCAATGCCGCCCGAGGCCAATAAGCAACTGCGCGCCGGTTACAAAGGCAGCTACGCGTTTCGCGAGAAGATCGACGTCGAAGGTCTCAACCATCCGAAACGCATGTACGACCTGGCTGAGGGTCTCATTCGTCGTAAGTACAGCGACGCGGCGATACAGGGAATTCTCGGCGGCAACTTTAAGCGCGTGTTGAGTCAGATCTGGACCACCTAAGGAGTCATGGGAAATGAAAATCCGTGTAATCAGCTTTTTAGTCCTGTTGCTGTTGCTGTTTGTACCGATCGCGGTGGCGCAGCAGGGCGCACCTGAGCCCGACTTCGATCAATACGTCGTGCAGGCGATGAAGGAATGGGAAGTTCCCGGTCTCGCGATCGCTGTCGTAAAAGACGATCGCATCGTGTTCGCAAAAGGTTACGGTCTGAGAGAACTCGGCGGCACAGCGGCCGTTAACGAGCACACTTTGTTTGCGATCGGATCGTCGTCAAAAGCTTTTACCGCTGCTGCGCTGGCGATATTGGTCGACGAAGGAAAGATCAAGTGGGACGACCCGGTAACGAAGTACCTGCCTGGTTTTCAGCTCTTCGATCCGTATTCAACACGCGAGTTGACGGTGCGCGACCTGGTGACGCATCGCAGCGGGCTCGAACGCGGCGACCTGCTGTGGTATGCCTCGCCTTACGATCGCAACGAAGTTTTGCGTCGCGTGCGCTTTCTAAAGCCTTCATGGAGCGTGCGCTCTCGCTTCGGCTACCAAAACATCATGTATCTTGCTGCCGGCCAAATTCAGCCCGCAGTGTTGGGCAAAGAGTGGGACGATGTGATACGCGAACGCATTTTCGTTCCCCTCGGCATGAACGAGAGCAACACCAGCATACAAAAGTTCGCGGGCAACGATAACGTAGCGTCTCCCCATTCTAAAATTGATGACAAACTGGCAAAGGTCGCCTGGCGCAACATCGACAACATTGGCCCAGCGGGTTCGATTAACTCGAACGTCACCGATATGGCCCAATGGCTCCGCATGCACCTTGGCGGCGGCACGTACGAGAAGAAAAAAGTATTGAGTGCGGCTGCGGTGAAAGAAATGCAAACGCCGCAGACGGTCATCCGTATCGAGGGTCAAAACGAGCGGCTCTATCCTGAAGCCCACTTCCTGAATTACGGACTGGGCTGGTTTTTAAGCGACTTTCGCGGCCGTAAGCTCGTCGAACACGGCGGCGCGATCGACGGCATGCGTTCCGCTGTCGGGATGTTGCCGGAAGAGAAGCTCGGCGTCGTCATTCTTACAAACCGTCATGGTTCAGTACTTCCGCACGTCCTGATGTATCGCGTTTTCGATGCTTATCTCGGCGTCGCAAAACGGGATTGGAGCGCCGAGATGCACAAGAAGTTCAAAGCGCTCGAAGATCAGGCGAAGGTGGCCGAGAAGAAGGTCGAGGATGAACGGGTGAAAGGCACCGCGCCGTCACTTGCGCTCGAAAAATATGCGGGCACTTATCAAAACGAAATGTACGGCGAGACGAAGTTTGTCTTAAAAGACGGCAAGCTGACGTCGGAGTTTGGTCCACACTTCAATGGCGATCTCGAACACTGGCACTACGACACGTTCCGAGTCGCGTGGCGGGATCGCATGGAAGGCAAAGGTTTTGTAGTTTTCAAACTGAACGCGAAGGGCAAGCCCGAGACCGTCACGATCGACGGCCTTGGCGACTTTACGCGCGTACCCGATAAGCCAGCGCCTGGCGCTGTTAGTAGCAACTAGCCTGCAAAAAAAGAGCTCAGGGAGGGAGTCTTCTCTGCGATCCTCTGTCGGATCTTTGTGGCCTCTGCGTTGAAAATGACCGTTAACCGCAAAGAACGCAAAGATACACAGAGGTCCGCAGAGAAAACGAATCAGATATGCGGCGTTTTGAGCAAAGCTTAACGACTAAAGAGGGTCTCTTATGAAACCGTGTTTGGTTCTGTGTGCGTTGTTGTGTCTACTTACGTCGATTCCGGCCTACTCCCAGGGCACGCGTCTACTGCGCCATCCCACGGTCAGCCGTGATCAGATCGCGTTTGAGTACGCGGGTGACCTGTGGCTCGTCGCACGCAGCGGCGGTCAGGCTCGTCGCATAACTTCAACTCAAGGTCTCGAGATCGAGCCGCACTTCTCTCCCGACGGCACTCAGATCGCCTTCACTGCGACCGTCGCCGGAAACACCGACGTCTACGTGGTTCCCGCTGGCGGCGGCAATCCGAAACGACTGACGTATCATCCGGGCAACGATCGCGTTCGCGGCTGGACACCCGACGGTCGTCGCGTCGTCTTCGCTTCCGCTCGCATCAGCGCGCCCCAACAAGCCTATACCAAACTTTGGACCATCGGTCTCGACGGCGGACTGCCGGAACAAATACCCATGCCCCGCGCCTTCAGCGCCGCCTATTCTCCCGATGGGCGTCGCATCGCTTATGAAGAATTCCAGACTGCGTTCATCCCCGATTGGTACGAGGCCAGCATGTGGCGCCATTATCGTGGAGGACGCACGCACCCGATCTCGGTGATGAACCTGGCGGATCATTCGGTTGAAAAACTTCCCTGGAACAACAGCAACGACGCCGAACCAATGTGGATCGGAAACACGATCTACTTTCTTTCCGATCGCAACCACACCGCCAACCTGTTCGCCTATCGCACCGACACAAAACAGGTAACACAACTAACTCAGCACGACGACTTCGACATCATGACCGCTTCCGCCGGAGCAGACGCAATCGTCTACGAACAAGCCGGCTACCTCCATCTGGTGGATGCGAAGAGCGGCAAGTCGACGCGACTCAACATCGAAGTGACGGGAGATCTTCCGTGGACGCGCCCGCAGTTCAAAAAAGTCGCCAGCATGATTCGAAACTACACCTTGTCGCCAACCGGCGTCCGCGCAGCCTTCGAAGCTCGCGGCGAGATCTTTACGGTTCCCACTGAGAAAGGCGACTACCGCAATCTCACGCAAAGCGCCGGGGCACACGATCGCTCTCCTGTCTGGTCTCCTGACGGCGCTCAACTGGCGTGGCTTTCAGATGCGAGTGGCGAATACCAACTGATGATCGGCGATCCCATCGGGGTCACTGCCGCGCGGGCCGTCGCTCTTCCCAACACTGGCTTTTATTCCGCTCCTGCGTGGTCGCCCGACGGCAAACAGATACTCGTGCAGGACAATCATCGAAACCTTTGGACCATCGAAGTTGCGAGCGGTAAGGCAACCAAGATCGACGTAGATTCTTATCCCGATCCGGGGCGGCAGTTTGACGCGACGTGGTCACCAGATTCGCGCTGGGTCGCTTATTCGAAGAACCTTCCGAGCCGATTGAGAGCTATCTTTGTTTATTCATTGGCCGATCAAAAAGCGCATCAAGTAACTGACGGACTGGCGGACTCGATCTCACCCGCTTTTGATTTGAACGGGAAGTATCTCTATTTCCTCGCCAGCACGAACTATGGACCAAGCACCGGCTGGCTCGAGATGAGTTCGCTCGAACGTCCCGTGCGGCGCGCGATCTATCTGGCGGTGCTGAACGCGAACGAGCCTTCCCCTTTGTTGCCCGAAACGGGCGATGAGCCACCGCCGAAGCCCACGACGCCGCCGGCTGCACCTCCAACTCCGCCTCCTGCACCAGCGCCGGTGACTGTCCGTATCGACGTCAACGGAATCAGCCAGCGAGTAATCGCTGTGAATGTTCCCGCGGGCGAGTACGCGAACCTGCAAGCTGGCGCGGCCGGAAGTTTTTACTACACTGAGCCCCTTCCGGGCGGTGGACCAACGGCATTGCGTCTCCAGCGTTACCAGGTCCGCGAGCGCACGGCCGCGCCTTTTTTGGAAGGCGTCCGCGCTTACACGCTCTCCGGCGATAAGAAGAAACTTCTTTACCAGGCAAGCGCCGGCGGCGGCGCAAATTGGGGTGTCGTCTCGACGGAGCGACCCGGCGTTAAGGTAGGTGACGGACCAATCAACCTCGCCTCGCTCGAGATGCGAGTCGATCCCCGCGCGGAATGGGAACAGATCTTCCGCGAGACATGGCGCGTGCAACGCGAATACTTTTACGACGCCAAGATGCACGGCGCGAACTGGCAAGCTGTTTACGACAAGTATCGCCCGCTTATCGAGCACGTGGGCCATCGCGCCGATCTTGGCTATGTGATCGCTCAGGTAGGTGGCGAACTTGCCGTGGGCCACTCTTACCTGACCGGCGCTGGCGATGTTCCCGCGGAAGATCCGGTCACCGTTGGACTGTTGGGCGCTGACTACGCTGTCGAGAATGGCCAATACCGGATCAAGCGTATTTACAGCGGCGAGAACTGGAACCCCGAACTACGCGCGCCGTTGAGTGCGCCGGGCGTAAAGGTGTCTGAAGGCGATTACCTGCTCGAGGTAAACGGGCGTCCACTCACGTCGTCAACAAACATTTACAGCTTGTTCGAAGGCACGGCAAACCGACAAACGCTCATCAGAGTGAACAACACACCGTCGCGCGAAGGAGCGCGTTTACTTACGGTCGTTCCGGTCGCGAATGAGGACGGACTGCGGACGCGCGCCTGGGTCGAGGATAATCGTCGTAAGGTCGATAAACTTTCCGGTGGCAGGCTCGCGTACGTTTGGCTACCCAACACCGCAACACCGGGTTACGTTTCTTTCACGCGTTACTTTTACTCGCAGCAGGACAAGGAAGGCGCGGTTATCGACGAGCGTTACAACCAGGGCGGCATGGTTGCTGACTACATCATCAACGAGTTGGACCGTAAGTTGCTCGGTTATTTTGCCTTGCGGGACGGCGAACCTTCGACGTCTCCCATCGCCGGGATCTATGGTCCAAAGGTGATGCTGATCAACGAATCGGCGGGCTCCGGTGGCGACGCCATGCCCTTCTACTTCCGGCTACGCAAAATTGGACCACTCATCGGGACGCGTACGTGGGGCGCGCTGGTTGGAACACTCGGTTTCCCGCCAACCATCGACGGTGGCGGCATCACGGCGCCCAACCTCGCTTTCTACAACATGAAAGGCGAATGGGACGTTGAGAACATCGGCGTTGCGCCCGACATCGAGGTCGAATACTCGGCGCCTGAAGTTCTCAAAGGACGCGATCCGCAACTCGAACGAGCAGTGCAGGAAGCGTTGAAACTACTCGAACAAAATCCGGTGCGACGCGTTCCGCGCCCCGCGCCAATCGATCGCACTTCAAAACCCTCGAGGAGTTAAGCCTTGCGTCGTCTAGCATTTATCGCACTCTTCTGGCTTGCCGCCGCCGCATCAATAGCTGCGCAGCAGCCTGTCTTTACACGCACCGAAGCCATGATCCCGATGCGCGACGGCGTCAAACTCTACACTCAGATTTACACGCCAGCACGCGCAACAGAACCAGTTCCAATGCTGCTACTGCGAACACCGTACGGCATCGGCAATTTGACTTCAGAACAACTCGTCGGGGCGCTCGCTGAATTAACTGATTACATCATCGTCCGCCAGGACATTCGTGGGCGCTTCAAGTCCGACGGGCAGTTTGTGATGCTTCGTCAACCACGCGATCCGGCGGATAAGAAAGCGATCGACGAGGGCACCGACACTTACGACACGATCGAGTGGCTGCTGAAGAACGTCTCGAACCACAACAGCCGCGTCGGAATGGTGGGCACCAGTTACGGCGCGTGGCTTTCGGTGATGGGGATGCTGGATCCGCATCCGAACTTGAAAGCGATCGTCCAGCAAGCATCGCCGGCCGACATGTGGCTCGGCGACGACTTTCATCACAACGGAGCGTTTCGTCTCAGTTACGGACTCGAATACGCCTACATGATGGAGTCGTCGAAAGAGATCACCAATCCCACAAACATCATCGATCGCTACGACGCCTACGAGTGGTATTTGGACCTTGGACCACTTTCAAATGCCAATGCGAAGTTCTTCCACGGCAAGCTTCCCACCTGGAACGATTTCGTCAGTCATCCCGATTACGACGCGTTCTGGAAACGACAAGGATTTGAGCCGTGGCTCACTCGCGTAACCGTCCCGACATTGAACGTCGCCGGTTGGTGGGACCAGGAAGACTTCTACGGCCCCGTCAAGATCTATGAACTGCTCGAACGCCACGATACGAAGAAGCAAAACTTCCTTGTGATCGGTCCGTGGAACCATGGCGGATGGTCAAGAGGCGACGGAAACAAGCTTGGGCCGGTCGACTTCGGTAGTGCAACCGCAGCACACTATCGCAAAAATATTCTGGCGTCGTTTTTTGCCCACTATCTGAAAGGCCAGGGCAACGCTGAACGCTCGGAGGCCGTTACTTTCAGGACCGGCCGCAACCAGTGGGTCGAACACAGCGAATGGCCGCCGAAACAGGACGTCATTGCGAAACGGCTCTACTTCCATCCGAACGGTAAGTTGTCGTTTGATCCGCCGCCAGCAAACTCCCAGCCGGCGTTCGATAGCTTTGTCTCGGATCCGGCGCATCCGGTTCCCTATCGCCATCGACCGATCGAGGTGCGCTCCGGTTGGACCACGTGGCTGGTTCAGGATCAGCGATTCGTCCATCACCGTCCGGACGTGCTGACGTGGGTGACAGACACGTTGGGGGAGGACGTGGTCGTGTCAGGGAAGATTATCGCTAATCTGTTTGCATCGACGTCAGGCACGGACAGCGATTGGATCGTCAAACTGATCGACGTCTATCCCGAAAAGTACGAACCCGATCCGAAGATGGGCGGTTATCAACTGATGATCGCCGGCGACGTGTTTCGCGGGCGTTATTACAAGAGTTGGGAAAAGCCCGAACCGCTTCCGGCCAACACTGTGGTCCACTACAAAATCCCCTTTCCGGCAAACGATCACGTTTTCCAAAAAGGCCATCGCATCATGGTCCAGGTGCAGAGCACGTGGTTTCCGGTGATCGATCGCAACCCGCAACGATTCGTGCCGAACATCTTTCTCGCTAAAGAGTCGGACTTCCAGCCCGCTACGCAACGGGTGTTTCGTTCAGGGCAACAAGCCTCGCACATCGCAGTTCCGGTGATACAATCCGGGCGATGAAAAACGCGTATCGCTTCCTTGCCTGCTTCATCTGTTTAATCATCAGCGTCAACTCAGTGGTCGGGAACGGGCAGACACTACTGCCCGAGCCGACCATCGCCGTTTTCGCGAGCGAGATTTCGGGCGAAACGGCTAAGCGCAATCTGGAGTTCATCGCGCGCCATCATCGCATGCGTGGCTCGCGCGGATTTCGCGCCGCTGCCGAACACATAGTCGAGCAGCTTCGCTCTTATGGTCTAAAGGACGCGCGCATCGAACAGTTTCCCGCCGACGGCAAGATCTTCTACGGCACGCAGAAGTCGCGACCACCGTGGGACGCTGAATTTGCCGAACTGTGGGAACTGCACCTCGACGTGTTCGGCAAGTGGGTGCGCAAGGCAAGGGTCGCGAGTTGGGATGCAATGCCTGTCTCACTCGCGCAGGACAGCGAGAGCGGTGAAGTCACGGCCAATCTCGTTCACATCGGCGCAGGCACTTCAGAGCGCGATTACGCGGGAGTCGACGTTCGCGGGAGACTCGTTCTGACTTCATCTCAACCCGCCGCGGTTGTGCCATTCGCGATCAAACGACACGGCGCAGTGGGCATCATCAGTTATGCGCAAAACCAGCGCACGGCGTGGTACGGCGAGGATGAAAACCTTGTGCGATGGGGCCATCTCGATACGTTCTCTCCCGATCCGACGTTTGCTTTCATGGTCTCGTTGAAACAGGCGCGCGAATTTCAGGCCCGCATGGTGCGCGGAGATCTGGTTCGACTAACCGCCACGGTCCGCGCCGGAAAGCATGCCGGGTCGTACGATGTTGTGACGGCGACGATCCCCGGCGCAGATCCACGCTTGCGCAACGAAGAGATCGTCTTCAGTTGTCATCTGGACCATCAACGACCGGGCGCCAACGACAATGCGAGCGGTAGCGTGGCGATCCTCGAAGTGGCCCGTACGTTAAGCAAGTTGATCAAGGAGGAAAAGATCGCGCCACCAGCGCGGACGATCCGGTTTATCTTTCCGCCCGAGATCGAAGGGACCATCGCGTTCCTCAACGCCCGACCCGAGGTTGCTTCACGTATAAAGGCTGCTATTCACATGGACATGGTTGGCGGTGGTCCGCAGACGAAGGCGATCTTTCACGTCACGCGTGGTCCAAATAGCCTACCGTCTTTCGTGAACGACGTAGCCGAGCACTTTGGTGAGTTTGTGAATGAGCACTCGGCGAAATTCGCCGGCGGCGATGCGACCGACTATCCATTGGTCGCGCCGGAAGGTGGCAAGGAGCCGTTGCTGGCCGCGATGGCGCCGTTCTCGTTGGGCAGCGATCACCAGGTTTACACTGACAGCTCGTTTGGTATTCCGGCGATCTATTTGAACGACTGGCCCGATCGTTACATTCACACCAATTTCGATACGCCGTCCAACGTCGATCCGACTAAACTGAAACGCGCTGCATTCATCGGCGCTGCGAGCGGTTACTTCCTGGCGAACGCGCAATCAGCACAAGCGCCTCAGATTCTGCGGGTGGTCCAGGTTAATAGCCTTAGACGAACGGCAACGACGCTTACTCGTCGCACGATTTTAGATGAAGACGACGCGGCGAACCTGGTTCGTCATCATCTCCGGTATGAACGTACGCTTGCGAATTCGTTGGAAAGATTCTTTCGTGTCCCGGATCAAGTGCGCGACTCCGCAAAGACTTTTCTCGACAATCTCGAACGACAATTGGCGCCAGCCAGCCCCCGTCCCGTCCCGATACACGACGAGTATCGCCGAGTTTTCCGCCGGCGTGCTTCATTGAAAGGGCCGATGACCGCGTTCGGTTACGACTACTTCACCGATCACTTCGCATATCGCGAGAAGCCACTTGGTTTGACGATTTATCGTGGGCTTCACGGCTCCGGCAGCGATTACGCTTACGAAGTTTTGAATCTGGTGGATGGACGTCGAACCGTGCAGGAGATTCGCGACGCCGTGTCAGCTACTTATGGTCCAATTCCGATGGAGACGGTGTTCGAGTATCTCCACGCTCTGGAAACGATTCGTGTTATAGAACGGGCTTTGCAAGAAAAGTAGCTAAGAATTGATCTTGGTCGGGATTCGATTCTGCTCTGCAGAAGCAAATAGTTGTAAAAAACACTTTTCGTGCAAAGCCTATAGAACGCCAAAAATAGAGGACTAAAAACGTGAAACTGCGAGTACTTATCTTGTTCCTTTCGCTCATCTTCTTTGCGGTTGTCGTTAATGCGCAGGAACAAAGACTGAAAATCTACATTTCCGCGGACATGGAAGGCATCGCCGGTGTTGTTACAGGTGAACAGTTGGGACCGCAGGGTTTCGAATACGCGCGGTTCCGTGAGTTCATGACACAGGAGGTCAATGCCGCGATCGAAGGCGCGCTCTCAGGCGGTGCTACCCAGATCGTAGTCAGCGATTCGCACGGCAATGGACAGAACCTGCTCATCGAGAAACTGCCGAGCAATGTGTGGATTGTTCGCTCCTGGCCCAGGCCGTTGGGCATGATGCAAGGCATCGACGAGACTTTCGCGGGCGCAATCTTTATCGGCTATCACACCGGCACGACCAATTTACAAGGCGTGCGCGCGCACACGCTTTCGAGCGCAAGGCTCACGGATGTTCGACTGAAAGGCGTCTCGGTGTCGGAAGCTGGAATCAACGCGGCGATTGCCGGCCATTTCAACGTGCCTGTGATCATGGTCTCCGGCGACGATGCCGTCGTGAAGGAAACGACTGCGCTGCTCGGCAACATCGAAGGCGCGATCGTAAAATATGCCTCGGGGTTTCACTCCGCCAGGACGATGACTCCGCAGGCAGCGAGCGTTGTGATTCGCGAAAAAGCGCAACGAGCGGTGCAAAGACTTCGCGAATTCAAACCGTACAAGTTGAACGCACCGATCGAGTTGAACGTCACCTTCAAGAATTACCGCCCATCCGAGGTGTTGAGTTACCTGAGCATCGTCGAGCGCACAGACGCTCACACCATCAAGTTCGTCGGCAAGGACATCATCGAGGTGTCGAAGTTCCTCACCTTCATCAACACCTACGAGCTCAACCTGGAACCATAAAACACTTAATCAGAGGTGCCATATGCGCAAGTTTCCAATGCTGCTCTTCCTTTTGTTATGCCTTTTTACAATCTCAGCTGCTCAGACTGCGGACGAGGTCGAAGTTCCTTTCAAATTTGAAAAGGGACTAATGATCGTCGACGCGAAGATCAAAGGCGACACGCCCGTGAAAGTCGTCGTCGCAACCGGCGCTCAATACTCCATCATCGATAGCACTCAGATGGAAAAGCACAAGTTGCAAGCGGCGTACGCAGCGGATGATGTTGTTCGTGGGAGAAACGACAGCACATACACGTTCGTGCCAGTTAGCGGTGTTAGCATTCAGGGCAGCAAATCAAAGAACTTGCAAATGCGCCTGGGTTCGATGGAAAGAGTGAGCGAAGCGGCTGGAACCGAAATCTTTGGTGCACTCGGTGCGGACGTCTTCGAAGGGCAGATAGTGCAAATAGACTTTAAGAAGAGCGTTATGAAGTTTCTGAGCAAGGGCCCTGCAAAAGATGCGAAGGACGCTTCCGGTAAGGCTCTGGTCGTCTTGCAGATGGACGAGAAGGAGAGCAATCCTTTCAAGAAAACTCACGTCGTGCCGAATGTCCGCGGCGCAAAGATCAACGGCAAAGAGATCAAACTGCTTCTCGATACGGGCCGGGTTACTACTATCGCCCTGTCAGCCGCATCGGCCAAAAAGCTCGGGCTCACGGCTCCGGAAGAAAACGAACAACCTCGCGCAGAAAAAGTTTCGTTTGAGATTGCCGGTCAGCAGATCCCAGACTTGCCCATAGCGGTGTTTCCGAAAGGAACTGCAGCCGAAAGAACCCTTGGCGGGCATGAAGCAGTTGTCGGAACTGTGTTTTTGAAAAATTTTATGGTCACGCTCGACTACAAGAACAAGACCGTGACCATGGAACGACAGTGACAGTTCACATTCAAGGCAACTTTCCTGTTGGGACGCGGGTCAAACCGAAGTGAAGGTATTACAGAGAGAGATGAGATTAGTATCAACGATGGTCTTGGTCCTTGTGATGCTCTCAGCCAGCGTCGTGGCGCAAGATCCATCACCTTCACCGAACATCGAAAACATCACCTCCACGGTCGGTAAGGAATTCAAGTCTGTCGAGGGTCACTTCACAGTGCTCCTTCCCGGAACCCCCAAACTTGAGGAAAAAACCGCTAACTCAGGCATTGGACCAATCAAAACGCATCTCGCTATCCTGGAAACAGGTTCGGCTGTTTATTACGTTTCCTATGTTGATCTGCCGGTGGGTTTTGAAACTCCCGAAGAGAGTAAGGCAGGGCTAGACAGCAGCCGCGACCAGGCAATTGCCGCGGGCCACCGCCTCATAAGTGAAAACGACGTGACCGTCGCTGGAGTCGGCGGTAAAGAGTGGCTGATGGAGAAAAACGGTCTGATTATTAGAGCGAGAGTTTTCTATCTTAAGCAACGTCTGTACCAGCTCATACTTGGCACCCCGGCTGCTCTGGCGTTCCGCAACGGTAAGCCCTCCCCTAACCCGGCCGATCGCACTCAACTCTTCGAGACCACGTCAAAGAGGTTCTTCGAGTCGTTCAAACTAACGAAGTGATCTACGGGCGCAGGCGGATGCGCGCGAGGATGTCGGTGAACTTGCGTTCGGTACGAAGCTTTGCGAAAACCGGATCGACCTTCATGTTCATCAACCAGATGTCGCGTATTTCGACGGCCGCCTCCAGCCACTTAAACGTTTGTTCCTTGTCTCCCAATCCAGCGTAGATCGCGGCCACTGTGTAAGGCGAGACGTATCGCTGATCCTGCAACTGTTGCAGATCCGTGAGCACTTGTTGCGCGTCCGTCCGCTTACCGGAGGCCGCGTAAGCATGGCCCAGGAGTGCCAGCATCAACGGACTTCCCGACAGCTTCACGCCCCTTTGAAACTCGGCGATTGCTTCGTCGTACTGGCCCTTTGCTTCATACGCTAAACCGAGATATCGCCGTGCCGGGAACGAGCTGGGATCGAGCTCGAGGATCTTCTTGCACTGCTCGACGGCTTCGTCATTTCTTCCTGAGAGATAGTAGATCCAGCCAAGGTGTGAACTCGCCACGAACGAAAGCGGCTCGAGCTCTTGCGTGCGTTTGGCCGCCGCGATCGCCTCATCAAAACGCTCGACCGCGACGAGATATGAGCTATACCACTGGTGCGCAGGAGCGTAAGCCGGCTTCAGTCTAATCGCCGTCTGAAACTCTCGTTCCGTCGCTGCACGATCCCAGTCCCAACGAAAGTGGATAAACGCTAGAGAGGCGTGCGCCTCCGCCGAACTCTCGTCGATCTCAAGCGCTTTCAATGCCGCTTCTTTCGCCTTCGGGAAACCTTCCTTCGGCTCCAACCGGCCATAAACGACAAGCATGTTGTAGCAATCGGCGAGACCGGCATACGACGCACTGTTGTTCGCATCAATCTTAATCGCCTGGTTGAAAAAGTCGATGGCCTGGAGCAGCGCGTCACCAGTACGCTTGTTCCATGCGTTGCGGCCTTTAAGGTACAGCCCGTACGCTTCGAGCTGTTTCTTTTCGTCGACGTTCAATTTCAGACGGAGGTTCTCGAATATGTCGCGCGAGATGTCGTCCTGGACCAACAGGACGTCGGAGAGTTTATGGTCGTAATGCTGGCCCCACAGTTGCGCGACGTTTTCCAGATCAATCAGATCGGCCTGGATGCTGATGATGTCGCCGTGACGTCGCAGGCGGCCGGTTACGACCGCGCGCACGTTCAACTCCTGTCCGACTTTGCGCGGATCGATCTCCTTGCCTTTGTAATCGGCGACAACGCTGCGCGGCACGACACGCAGTTGCGGCAACTTTGAAAGGCTGTTGATCAGGCTTTCAGCGATCTTGTCGTTGATGTACTGCGCATCCGGATCGGATGATTCGTCGACAAACGGCAGCACCGCAATTGATTGAATTGCGTCACCGTTCTCCGCTTTGCCACTCGTGAAATAGACCAGGCCAACGATCGCTACCACCACGACGCCAGCCATCAGGGCAAATTTCGGACTGCGCTTGAGCCAGGGAAAACGATGGGTCTCGGCGGGAATTGATACAACTGGCGAAGAATTCACGTTGTTCTGATGTGAGACAGTGTCCGTCTCCGCAGCCTGAGGCGGCGGGTCTGTTGGCACCTTCAAGGGCGCGCCGTCCCACGCCTCGTTGATGTCGCCGACAAACCGGTAACCGCGCCGCGGAACGGTCTCAATAAACTGCACGCCGCCGGGGCTCTCTCCCAGCGCCTTGCGCAACAGCGAGATGTTTTGGGTCAGGTTCCCCTCTTCGACATACGTGCTCGGCCAGACGCGTTTCATCAGATCGTCCTTGGCGACGACCTGGCCACGATTCTCGACGAGCGTTATCAGGATGTCGAAGACTTTCGGCGTGAGAGGGACCAGTTCACCCTCGCGCAGCAGGATTCGTTCCGCCGTTTTCAAGCGGAAGCGACCAAATTCGTAGCTGTGACTGTCAGGCTGCGCCATAAAACCGCCTTGAGAAATATCTTTGAGGACTTTTTGAGTGCGGCCTGAGGACTTGTCGGGCGGCGCAGTCATAGATTACGCCAATCCGGTTCAACTTGATGCGCGTCAACTCAGGAAGAACGGATTGTACGAATGATATCCACTTGAAAACAAGGATCTCCCCATGATCGAACAAAAAAAGACGTCGGAGTTAATCGAGACCTCGTTGATTTGCCTCCTGAGCGCAGGCGTAGCCATCGGCGCGTTCCTGCTGATGTGGCTCGTCGCGGTTCTCACCGGAGCAGCCTAGGTCCCGGGGAACGGTTCGTCGATCGATTCACTCTGCTTCGTGAAGAACTTCGGCCCGGACTCAGTGATGTAAAGGCAGTCTTCCAGCCGAATTCCAAACTCGCCGTAAATCACCACTGTTGGTTCATCACTAAAACACATTCCAGGTTGCATGGGTGTCTTGTTTCCACGCACAAAGTTCGTCCACTCGTGTCCGTCAAGACCGATACCGTGACCCGTGCGATGCGGCAAGCCGGGCACTTTATAATCAGGACCAAACCCGGCATCGGTGATCACTTTGCGCGCGGCCGCGTCAACGACCTCGCACGGGGCGCCGACCTTGATCGCAGCGAAAGCCGCATCCTGGGCCTTGCGTTCGAGATCCCAGATTTGTCGTTGTCGATCGGTGGGCTTGCCGAAAACAAAAGTGCGCGTGATGTCTGACTGATACCCATCGACGCTGCATCCACCGTCCATCAAAACAACATCACCTTCTTTTAACCGCTGCGGTGTGCTGCTGCCATGTGGAAACGCCGTGTACTTTCCGAAGCTGACAAATACTCCACCCGACGAACCAAGCGCGCGAAGCGCCGCGGAGCAAATGCCGGCGAACTCGCCCTGAGTCATGCCTTCAGTCATGCTGTCGCGCGTGGCTTTGTAAGCAACGATCGCGATGTCGTTCGCCTTCTGCATCAAAGCCAGCTCGGTCGGCGACTTGAACATGCGGCAGCCCGCGGTGATCGGCGTGGCATCGACATACTTCAACGCTGGCGCAGCCTTGCGAATCCCGTCGAACAGGAAGAACCGCACGCGTTCTTCGATGCCGACGGTACCGGTGCGCACGCCGCGATCGCGAAATATCTCGGCGACTCGTTTGTAAGGACTCTCGTCCTCTTCCCACGTGCGAATGTCAGTGCCTATCTTGATCAGCTCGCGGGCGCGCTCTTCCTCAAACTTCGGACAAACCCAGGCGATTTCGCCCCGCGCCGGAATCACCGCCGCAAACATTCGTTCACTCGTGCCCCAACGCATGCCGGTGAAATAGAACATGCTGCTTCCGGACTCGAGATAGATCGCGTCGATGCGCTGCTCGCGCATAAGTCGTTGCGCTTTTTCGATCCGGCCCTTGCGTTCTTCGAGCGTGATGGGCACCACGCCATCGGTCATGCGGCGCAACTGTCGAACGGCTGGCGGCTGGTTGCTTTGCTGTTGCGATTCGAACGGTTCCGGAGCGTACGAGTCGGCGTGGGCCAGCGAGCCGCCAAACAACGTGGCGCCGGCGATCCCGGCAGATAAACGTAGAAAATCTCGACGGTCGGTACACATGGGTGAACGTCCTCGAAGTGTAATGTTTGGTGTTTTGTGCTTAGTGCTCTGTACGGTGGTCTTTAGTTTGCCAGCATTCTCTGCGTACCTCTGCGGTCCTCCGCGTCTCCGCGGTAAAAGAACCGCAAAAACATATAAACTCAGAGACGCGGAGGACCGCAGAGTACACAGAGAAAATTAAGACGGCACCATTTGTGCTTAGTGCTTGATCTTTAACCAAGTACTAAGTACAAAGCACCAAGTACGAAGGAATGTACACGAGAGTCCACAGAGGGTACAAGGGGATTACACATGCCAGTCAGGAGTCATGATCTTCACGGTTCTGCACCGGATAAATCCGCCGCAGCGCTTATTCTGATCGACGTCATCAACGACTTCGATTTCCCCGAAGGAGAACAACTCCTGGAGCTCGCACTTCCGGCCGGCAAAAACATCGCCGCCCTGAAGCAACGGGCAAACGAGGCCGGCATTCCGGCGATCTACGTGAACGATAACTTCGGACGCTGGCGCTCTGATTTCAAAAAGATCGTCTCCCACTGCCGCGACTCGCGCGGAAAACCGTTCGTCGAACTGCTGTTGCCTCACGAAGACGACTACTTCGTACTCAAACCCAAGAACTCGGGTTTCTATTCGACCACGCTCGATTTGTTGTTGACTCACCTCGGCGTAAAGAATTTGATCCTCACCGGCATCCAGGGAAAAAACTGCGTGCTCTTCACCGCCAACGACGGGTACATGCGAGACTATCGGATCTTCGTGCCCTCGGATTGCGCCGTTTCATATCCGAAAGAAGAAAACCAGCACGCGCTTGATCAAATGCAGAACGTGCTTAAGGCTGATATCACTATTGCTGAAGAATTGGATCTAAAAGCGATGAGCAGCTAGAATCCTCGCTCGATTTTTGGCTGTTGAGAAGACGGAGGAACATCCAAGATCAACTTCGGCCGCATTGTCGTCTGTATTCTCTGTTTGTGGACCACTGCCGGCGCGCAGCAGATTTTGCGCTGGGGAGCTGATCCAAGCGGCGGCGCACCTTACGTTTTCACCGATCCCGCCAATCCCGATCGTTATATAGGTTACGAAAAAGAGATGGTCGACGCGCTTGCGGCTGCCATGGGCCGGCGCGCGGAGTTTGTTCCGAGCGATTGGGAGACGCTCGTTTCCGCGCTACAACGCAAGTCGTTCGACGTGATCGTCAACGGACTAGAACCCACCGGCGATCGCGCCCGGCAGATCCTCTTCAGTAAGCCTTACTACATTTTTCAACTGCAACTTACCGTTCGCGCCGACGACAATCGAATCAACTCTCTCGCCGATTGCAAGAACCGCGTCGTCGGAACACTCGCGAACACCGCCGCCTCACGTCTGCTGGACAAAGAAGGTATTGACTACAAGAGTTACGCGGACCCAGTGGGCGCCTATCGTGATTTGGAATTGAAACGCATCGACGCTGCGTTATTTGACGTTCCAGCGGAAGCTTTCTACGCGCGCCCTAATCGACGTTTGAAACCAGCGGGCGAGCCATTTACGAACGGGCAGTACGTCATCGGCTTGCGGCAGGGCGATGAGGCGCTGAAAGCCGAAGTCGATGCCGCGATCGATAAGATCGTCACTGACGGCACACTGGAGACGATCCTCAAGAAGTGGGGGCTCTGGAACCAGGCGCAAATTGAATTTCAAACACCAATTCGCTCCGGAAACCAACCCCAAACGAATGTCGAGTACACGACGACCGAGGCGACGTTCAACTGGCGTGAGGCAATGTGGCGTCTCACACGCGCCGCCGCGGTGACGGTTCTGATCGCGCTCGGATCGATGGTGATCGCTGTCGTGCTCGGTTTGCCGCTGGCCGTCGGACAATGGAAAGGTCCGGCGTGGCTGCGGGTGCTCTGCACTTTCTACGTCGAGTTCTTTCGCGGCACGCCGGTTCTGGTCCAACTCCTGTTTCTTTACTTCGGCCTGCCGGTGATCGGTATCGCAATGCCTGGCTGGCTTACCGCGTTGGTCGGACTCGGCTTGAACTACGCGGCCTACGAGTCGCAGGTCTATCGCGCGTCGCTGGAAGCGATTCCGACTGGTCAATGGGAAGCTGCGTACTCGCTCGGAATGGGACCGGTGCTCGCCTTCCGCCGAATCATACTGCCACAGGCGTTTCGCATTGCGTTGCCGCCGATGACCAACGACTTCGTCTCGCTTTTCAAGGACACCTCAGTCGCGTTTGCGATCTCCGTGTGGGAACTCGCGACTGCGTATCGAGAGCTCGCGAATGCGTCCGGCCAATTCCTGCTGTTGGGACTTGCCGTTTCCGCGTTCTATCTTGCGATGAGTCTGCCGATGGCGCATCTGGCGCGGTTGCTCGAACAGCGTTTGCGCAATCGAGCCACGGATCGGGTGACGGAAACCGAAGCGGAGGCGCCAGCATGATTCGGGGCATGATTCGGGTCAAAGGGTTGCGCAAACACTTCGGCGACGCACATATCCTGAAGGGGATCGACTTCGAAGTCGCGCCAAAAACGGTGCTCGGAGTCATCGGCGCGTCGGGCAGCGGAAAGTCGACGCTGTTGCGGTGTTTGAATGGACTGGAGACGATTGACGGCGGAACGATCGAGTGCGGCGACGTCCGGCTCGAAGCTGGCATCTCACATGCCGACTATCGAAAACGAGTGCGCGACTTGCGGCTCAAGGTTGGCACCGTCTTTCAGCATTTCTACTTGTTCCCGCATCTGTCCGTGTTAGGAAACATCATCGAAGCGCCGGTGCATGTGTTGCACACGCCGCGGAAGACCGCTGAGACAGAAGCTTTCGAATTGTTGGAATCGGTAGGTTTGAAGGTGGCCGCGCGTAGGTATCCAGGATCGTTGTCGGGTGGCGAACAACAGCGGGTCGCGATCGCGCGGGCGCTCGCGATGCATCCGGCGCTGCTACTGCTCGATGAACCGACGAGCGCGCTGGATCCTAGACGCGTAAACAGTTTGCGTGCACTGTTGCGCACCTTCGTGGATCGCGGTCACACGATGATCATCATTTCGCATTCGATGGGATTTCTCGGTGGCGTCGCCGACGAGATCCTATTTATGGATGGCGGCGTTGTGGTCGAGCATGGCCCCACTGAGCAAGTCTTGAACTCGCCACAGGACACTCGAACAAAAGAATTCCTGGAGCAGGCGGAGTAGGTGGCGTCTGATTTTAACTTTGCGTTCCTCTGCGTGTCGGCGGTTTATATTCTGCTCTTCTTTTCAACGCAGCAGAAAAACGCAGAGAAGCGCAGAGAAGATATTAAAACCAGGCCACACCCGTGAGTAGATTAGTGCGCGCGTTGCGGGTCCGACATGCGCTCGATGTATTGCTCGAAACGATCGCGCTGCCCTATGTTGGTTATCTTAGTGCCGAGCAAATAACCCTGCGCGGAGTTTATCCCGGTTATCCGTTCACACCTCACCGGCGTCACTTCGAGTGTAATGGCACCCTCAGGCAAGTGGAGCGTCAAGTTCAAACTGTAATCGCCGTCGCAGAACCGTTCGTCGATAATCATGGAGGGTATGACCACTGCGAGCCCCGCGGTGCTGAGATCACTGGTCTGACCCATGAAGACTAACGACTCCAGTGGTTCGCCGGCATCGGTGTCGAGCAGCGAGAGGTCAGCCAACAGCTCGACTTCGCACCTCACCTTGAGCCTGCGCATTTCCCGGCGTTCGATGGATGAGGTGAGATGGTCCAACCTGGTCAGTTTGCTGATTGGAAACTGCTTGAGACGGTTCCCGCTCTCGTCAGCTTTAATTGTTAGTGTCCGAAGCCGAAGGGAACGTTCTCCGGCCGGCCAGTAGTAGCATGAAACGATGACTTTGTACATTCAGCGGTCGTTTTCGGCTGTGTCCAAATGCTTGGTTTTAGGTTCAAGGCTGTACTCAGTTTAAACGCTGAATGCCGTTACGATTCCTGCTTTATTAATCCGCTCGCGGTTGGATCTTTGAGGTACTCGATAAACGCGCGCAGGGTCGCCAATTGGTCCGGTGAAAGATTCAGAAAACGAACCCCAAAACCCATGGGCGGCATGTGATGAGCCACTTCCCCAGTCAACTCAAGCCATTCGCCGTTGGGCAGTTGGAGTTTCAAGTTAACCGGCTCGCCCATGGTCACGCCGCCGAGTGAATCCATGTAGCAACCGCCATCTGAGAGATCGGTAATGCGGGCGGTATAGTTCCCGCTCTTACCGTCCCAAACAGCGTCTAGCAAAACATCCCAACGCTGACCACTTCTCCGCTCGTCCATATTTTTGTTCGTTAATGAGAAACTGTTAAGTCGTGAGAACTTGCTAACCGCCTTGATTCTAGCAGATCCGGCTGGGTTCTTAACATCCGTGCTTCTGCGTTATCATGCGCCAAATGTCTACAACTTCCAGCCAAATTCAAACAGAGGTGGTTTCGGTTAACGAGATCAGGCGACACTTCCCAGCTCTCGAACGCGTCCACAATGGTTATCCAGTCGCCTACTTCGACGGTCCGGGCGGCACGCAGGTGCCGCGGTACGTGGTCGAGCAAATGAACGATTATCTCTATAACCACAACGCCAACACGCATTGGGCCTATCCGACCAGCGCCGAAACTGACGCCGCGATCGAGCATGCACGCGAGGTTTGCGCTGAGTTCCTTAACGCGTCCCCTACCGAGATCGCCTTCGGCGCCAACATGACTACGCTGACGTACCACTTGTCGCGGGCGCTGGGGCAGCGATATTCGGCGGGCGATGAGATCGTCGTGACGGAACTGGACCATCACGCGAATGTTGACCCGTGGCGGCGTCTTGCAGCCGAGCGTGGAGTGACGATTCGCACGGTTCGCATGGATACGGCGACAGGCAAGCTCGTGGACGAGGATCTGGAACGTTTCATCGGTCCGAAGACGAGGGTTGTGGCAATCGGCGCCGCGTCAAATTCCCTTGGTACGATTAACGATCTCGAAAAAGTGGTGGCGATGGGACACAGCGTGGGCGCGCTGGTGTTTGTCGACGCTGTTCACTACGTGCCGCATGCGCTGCTGGATGTTCGAAAAATCGACTGTGACTTCGTTGGCATGTCGGCATACAAGTTTTACGGGCCGCATGTCGGGGTAATGTTTGCGAAGCGTGAGTTGCTGGAGCAGATCGATTTTCCGAAGCTCGAGCCGGCGCCGGATTATGCGCCGGAGAATGCCGAGACGGGAACCCAGAACCAGGAAGGGATGGTCGGAGCAGCGGCGGCGGTCGATTTCCTGGCGTCGTTAGGTGAAAGCGGAAGCCGGCGTGAGAGTCTGGTGAATGTCTTCCAGGAGGTTCACTCGCGCTCGATACGATTGTTTGAGCGACTGTGGAACGCACTGCTCTCGATGCCGCGCGTGACAGTGTATGGACCACCGCCGGGCTCGCCGCGTACCGCGACGCTGTCGTTCACGATCGACGGCATTACTTCTACTGACGCCGCCCGCCGTCTGGCCGAAAAGGGTTTGTTCCTGTCGCACGGAGATTTTTATGCTTTGACAGTGGTGAAGCGTTTAGGTCTTGAGCCGGAAGGACTGATACGCGCCGGATGCGCGTGTTACACGAGTGAGGAGGAGGTTGATCGGCTTATTGAAGGTGTTGATGAGCTTTGTACTTAGTGCTTGGTACTTTGTACTTTGTACTTTGTCAGTTGTCCGTGGTCAGTTGTCCGTAGTTGGTAGCCTTAGAACTAACAACTGACCACTGACAACGGACAACTGACAACTGACAAAGTACCAAGCACTAAGCTCCCCTTGTGGCGTTGATGAAGTCAGCCAGCAACCCGTAAGCCGTGCTTTGCAAGTTTGGGCGGTGCGACACAACCGTCAAACCCGGAATCGTATCGAGTTCGAAGTGGATGGCGAGCGAAGTGCCGCGCACGCTGGCAAACACATCACCGGCGCCGATCTGTTCCGGTCGAACTGACGCTGTAACCGAGCCATCGGGATTGACTGTCGCCCGCGAGACAAGTTTGTAAGGTCTCCCTTCCGTTCGCGCTGCCTGGACCGTCTGCGGATCCAATCCACGGATCCCCTCGCGTCGCACATCTGACGGCAACAACGGTACTCGCAATATCACCCGCGCAACCGCGCAGATCTTCATGATCGAATCCCAGCCTTCGACGTCGTGCGTAGGGTCGGTTTCCGCAATGCCGAGGTCCTGCGCCATCTTCACGCCTTCGGTAAAACTTCTACCCGCTTCCATCGTTTCCAGAATCACGTTGGTAGTGGAGTTGAAGACGCCGCTGAACCCACGCACTTTCACACCAGGCAACGTCTCGCGGAAAAGTGAAAACACCGGAGCACTGTCGAGGACAGTCGCTTCGAAAAGAAAACTCCTTCCGCTTGCTTTAGCGAGTTCGTTGAGTTCGTCGTAAGCGTAGACAATTGGCGCTTTGTTGGCGGTTATCGTGTGCACACCGGCTTTAAGCGACGCTTTGAGATAATCGATCGCGGGCTGACCTGTTTCGGGATTCAGCGACGTAGTTTCAAACAGCACATCGGGTCTCGCAGTCGCAAGCCATTCATCAAATCCGTTCTGATTCGGGACCTTATCCGTGGCTCCAACGTCGATCGCTTCACTTGCACGCCATCCCATTCGCCGCGTCGCTACTCCGGTGATCTCCCACTCGATTTCGTAGCGCTCCCGCAACTCAGTTGACTTCGCAACGAGCAGTCGTGCCAGTGCTCGCCCGACATTGCCAAAACCTAAGAAGCACAGTCTGTATCGTTTCATGTATGATTAGTTCCGGATGAAACAATATCACGATCTGTTGAGATCAATCCTGAAGAATGGCACCGAACACCGCGACCGCACGGGCGTTGGGACTATCTCGCATTTCGGCTTTCAAGCGCGCTTTAACTTAAGAGACGGCTTTCCGATCGTCACCACCAAACGCGTTCCTTTTCGCTGGGTCGCGGAGGAATTGTTCTGGTTCCTGTCGGGCGACACCAGCGAAGCTAACTTGCGCGCGCGCGGTGTCGACATCTGGGCCGAGTGGGCCGACGAGGAACACACCGCAAAATTTGGGCGTTCGGCAGGTGATCTTGGACCAGTCTACGGTTATCTCTGGCGCTCGTTTGGCGGCGATTATCCTGAGAAGAACGGCGTCGATCAGATCGCCAAGCTCTTAACACAGATCAGGACTAACCCGGACTCGCGAAGATTGATTGTCACAGGTTGGGATCCGCGTCAGGCTGACAACGTCGACCTGCCGCCGTGTCACACGTTGTTTCAATTCAAAGTCGAGAGTGGACGGACTCTTCATTGCCAGCTCTACCAGCGGTCCGCGGATGCGTTCCTCGGTGTTCCTTTCAATATCAGCTCGTACGCGCTGCTGACGCACATGATCGCGCACGTCACTGAGCTGGAGGTAGGCGACTTCGTTTACACACTCGGCGACTACCACATCTACAAAAACCATCTCGAACAGGTCCAGGAGCTACTCTCCCGCGAGCCGTTTCCGTCGCCGCAATTGCAGATCAAAGAGCCGGATCAGCGTTTACGCGGTTTAGAAGGGCTGCTCGCGATTAATTATGAGCGGTTGGAATTGGTGGGCTATAAATCACACGGCAAGATTTCCGCTCCGGTAGCGGTATAGGGCACTCATGATCATCGGCATCGCAGCGGTGGATCGTAAAGGCGCGATTGGCAAACGCGGCAAGCTTCCCTGGCACTACTCCGCGGACATGAAGTTTTTCCGCGAGACAACGACCGGACACGCGGTCGTCATGGGGCGAAAGACGTGGCTCACGCTCGGCAAGCCACTCAAAAATCGCTTAAACATAGTGTTGAGTCGAGATCCGAATATCGAACCGCGGGAGTCGCTGCTGGTGCTGACCGACATCGACAGCGTGATCTCGCTCAATAAATCACTCGCAACGGATCTGTTTGTGATCGGCGGTGCGCAGATCTACACCGCGTTCCTGCCGCACATCGACAAGTGGATCATTACCGAGGTCCCGTTGACCGTCTCAGGCGCCGACACATTCATGCCGGACGGCTATTTGGATGGTTTCAAATCCGTCGCTTCGAAAGCACTCGATGAAGGCTTGTCAGTAAAATACTACGAACGCCGCTAAAACAGTTCGTCCAAAGCTTCATCGACCGAGCGCACACCAACCACACGAATTCCGAGTAATCGTTCCAACCCGGCAACATTTGACGCCGGCATCACAATCTTCTTGAACCCCAGCGCCTGCGCCTCTTTAACACGCACCGCCGCCTGCATAGCGCCGCGCACTTCTCCGGTCAATCCAATCTCACCAAACACCGCCGTATGCGGATCTATGGGTACGTTCTTAAAACTCGAGGCGATTGCTGTCACGACGCCGAGATCCGCGGCGGGTTCGTCAACTTCGAGACCGCCCGCGATATTCACAAACACATCGTCGCCGACGAGTTGCATACCCGCGCGCTTTTCGAGCATAGCGATCAAAAGCGAAACACGATTCTGGTCCAAACCCTGAGTCATCCGTCGTCCGCTGCCGTATTTCGTTCCCGACACCAGCGCCTGAATCTCCACGAGCAGTGGACGCGTCCCTTCCATACACGCGCTGACGACCGATCCGGCCGCGTTTTGCGGTCGCTCCTGAAGAAACATCTGCGACGGATTCGCGACGGGCATCAGTCCTGTGCCCGTCATTTCGAACACGCCGACTTCATTCGCGGCCCCGAAACGGTTCTTCGCCGCGCGCACGATGCGATGGTTGTGATGCCGTTCACCTTCGAAATACAAAACCGTATCGACGATGTGTTCAAGCGCTTTCGGACCGGCGATCGATCCCTCTTTGTTGATGTGACCAATCAGGAAAACCGGAACGCCACGGTTCTTTGCCAACAGCAGGAACTGATGGGCCACTTCCCTTACCTGCGAAATCGAGCCCGGCGCTGCTTCGATAGCACTCGAGAATACCGTCTGAATCGAGTCGACGATAACCGCGCCCGGATTCAAACGGTCGATCTCGTGGAAAATCTTTTCGAGATTGGTTTCGGGAAGGAGGTAGAGGTTCGTTGCCGTGACGCCGATTCGATCACCACGTAATTTGATTTGCTTTTCCGACTCCTCGCCGGAAACGTAAAGGACGATAGTGCTCGCGCCGCTCAGTCGATCGGCAACCTGAAGTAGCAGCGTGCTTTTGCCTATACCTGGGTCGCCGCCGATTAAAACGAGCGTGCCCGGAACGATTCCGCCGCCTAGCACGCGATCAAACTCAGTGACGCCCGACGATACGCGCAGGTCGTCCTGAGGTTCGATGTCGTTGAAAGCGACAGCTGAAACCTCGCGCAGCGCAAAGCCGTTGCGAGATGGTTTCCGTGCCCTTTCTTCGACGAGTGAATTCCACTCGCCGCATTCCGGACACTTGCCGAGCCATTTGACTGACTGAAAACTACAACTCTGGCAGACAAAGATCGTTTCTGACTTCTTCACTCTTACAACAGTTCCTTGACGTTCTCCGTGGGCCGTCCCAGCACCGCACGCTCGCCCCGTTCGACAATCGGCCGCTGTAGCAAGTCCGGGTGTTCAATCATCAAACCGATCAACTCGCTATCGCTAAACTCATCGTTTGCCAATCCGAGTTCCTTGTAGATTGGCTCGCTCTTTCGCAGCAGGTCACGCGGTTTGATGTTCATTTTACGAATGAGCTCAGCTAGTTTCTTCTTTGTTAACGGTTCGATGTAGTAATTGATTTTTTCGAATGGGATGCCGCGCTCACGGAGCAACTTGTCCATCTCCCGGCACTTCGTGCAAGTCGGTTTTTCGTAGATGGTGATCTTGTCTGACATCTTCTCCTCTGATGTTCTGCTCTGATTACGGGAATATTCCTCTCACTGCCGTCGCTTCAGCCACGCGACCAACGGCGAGAATGTAAGCACCGGTGCGCATGTCGGTGTTGTACTGTTTGGCTGTCTCGTGCACCGAGTTGAATGCCGTTTTGATCGTCGTTTCGAGGGTCTCGTTGATCTGTTTTTCAGTCCAAAAGAACGAGTTCTGATCCTGCACCCACTCGTAGTAACTCACGGTTACGCCACCGGCGTTCGCGAGAATATCAGGAATCAGAAAAACTCCTTCATCCTCAAACACGCGATCGGCGCCGGGCGTAGTTGGACCATTCGCCAGCTCGGCGATGATCTTCGCTTTTACTTGTCCGACATTCTTCATCGTGATCGCGTTTTCCAGTGCTGACGGAAGCAGGATGTCGCAATCGATCCCAATCATGTCTTCGGGTGCGACTTCTTTGGTGCCTTTCAACCCTCCCAACGAGGTAGTCGCCTCTTTCTGTTTCAATGCTTCTGCAACGTCGATGCCGCTTTCGCAGTAAACGCCGATCTTCGAATCGCATGCGGCTACGACGCGTGCACCGTCGGCGGCCACGAGGCGGGCAATGTTCGCGCCGGCATTGCCGAAACCGTGCACTGCGACACGACTGCCTTTCAAACTCATTCCCTTAACGCGGCACGCCTCTCGCAAAGCGTACAAGCAACCGCGCGCAGTCGCTTCCGCACGACCCTGCGAACCACCGAGTGAGATGGGTTTTCCAGTCACCACGCCGAGTTCCGTATGACCACGCACCATCGAGATTGTATCCATGATCCATGCCATGGTTTGTTCGTCGGTGTAGACATCGGGCGCGGGAATATCGCGGTCAGGACCAATGATCGGTGCAATTTCAAAAGCATAACGGCGCGTCAGCCTTTCGAGCTCGTTGCGGGAAAGACTCTTCGGATCGCAAATTACCCCGCCCTTGCCGCCACCGTACGGGATGCCGACCGTGGCGCACTTCCAGGTCATCCACGAAGCAAGCGCTTTAACTTCGTCGAGCGTGACGTTGGGGTGGTAACGGATGCCACCCTTTGCCGGCCCTCGCGCGATGTTGTGCTGCACGCGAAATCCTTCAAACACCTGAACGTCGCCGCCGTCCATCTTCACGGGAATCGAGACAATGAGTTGTCGCTTGGCGTTCTCAAGCACGTGCCGCATTGAAGGGTCGAGGTCAAGGTAGTCAGCCGCGCGATTGAACTGTTGTTTGGCAATTTCGAAGGGATTGAGCTGTTCCTGAAAAGCCTTTTGAGTCGCCATGCGTTCAGCTCCTGAGACGAATTGGGTGGGATAGCGGGGGGATCGTAACATTTTCCAATTTCCATTTACATCTGTCGCTGGCCATGGTCCGCCCCAACGACAAGCGAGAGCTAATGAAAAACTCACGAAAGCCGACAGGGGAAATGGAAAGTGAAAAGCCGATAACCATTTTGAAGTGGGTTTTTTGAGTCAATTTGATGCTGTCTTGATTTCCGCTCTGCGAACCTCAGCGGTCCTCCGCGTCTCTGCGGTTTATCTGGTTTTGCGCTCTCTTACCGCAGAGTCGCGGAGGACCGCGGAGGTTCGCAGAGGAGCCGTCAAAAACCGCATTCGAGTGATGAAGATTGGGACTATAACAGCATCTGGAACCATTCCGACTTCATCGGTGTCTAACAGTTCTGAGTAAGCGACCGCGACCCGATGGCACCGGCGAACTAGCGGACTCACGAGTTCCAGAATTAGAAACCCGTGGACCGCCATGCCATACGGAGGAACGGATGTTTACCAACCTTATCGAATCAAGCTCACACGCCAGAGAATTCAAGCGTCGCGGTTCGTTCTTGCTTTTTACGACGGCAACATACGTCGTGCTCTTTGTGATCACCGGTGTGATCAGCATTTATGCCTACGACGCGCGGCTTGAGAAGCAGAATCTCGAAGTTGTTATTCTCCTGCCACCGCAGGAAATCGCTCCCGAACCGCAGCCAGTGACGCCCGCGGATAGACCGAAAGTTACCAGAGACAACGACGAATCGAATATCACCGAACGCGCGGAAGCCATGGTGAGCGTCAACCGGCCGGAGATAACACCGGACAAAGTGACGGTAACGCCGAACAAGAATCCGCCGATTCCGGATCACGGTATTGTGGCGATCACCGGCCGAAACAGGGACGCCACAGGTCTACCAGCAGGCCCAGGAACATCTTCGGCTGGTGGCGGACAAGTAGTTCCGCCGCGTCAAGTCGTGATCGACGAACCGCCGCCGCCGGCGCCGGAAACGCCAAAGGTACCGAGAGTCATCAGCAAAGGACCGATCACAGGCCAGGCGACCTCGTTGCCGCAACCGCCATATCCGATTATCGCGAAACAGGCAGGTGTGCAGGGAAGAGTGAGCGTTCAAGTGCTGATCGACGAAAAAGGCAGCGTCATGTCAGCGACGGCGATCGACGGCCATCCGATGCTCAGGGTAGCGGCGCAGAGAGCTGCACTTCAGGCAAAGTTCTCCCCGACGACGTTGGGCGGTCTGCCGGTAAGGGTTTCAGGTGTGATCACCTACGATTTCAAACTTACGAGGTAGTGAGACGGACGACGAGAACAGGTAATACAAACGCACTTCCCGCCAACGCAAAGAGGTACGAGAGCCATTGCTTCTCGTACCTCTCCCGCCGTTCACCAGAAACTTGAATCAATCGATCAAGTGCGATCGCGAATAATACCTTTGCCGCGTCCGGTCATTACCTCTTTCCCGTGCTGGTTAGTGCAGCGCCATTCCGAATCGATGTCGGTAAAACCTTTACCCTCCGCTGGGGTCGCCTCAATGAGCGTCACGACACATTCGATTGTGTCACCGGAAAACACCGGTCGATGAAAGCGAAACGTCATGTCATAGGCGATCAGATTCATGTCCCCGCCGATCTTCGTTGGCAGCGTTGCCGTCAAAAGACCATGGGCCATCAACCGCCCTTGCGCGTCAGGCAAATAATGGTGTTCGCCCTCGTCACCTGAAAGCCGCGCAAACAAACGGATATCTTCTTCCGTAAACGTCCGCTTCCATGACAACGTATCACCGGGTTTCATAACGTTCGACAGTTAACCACGAAGAGGCACCAAAAGGCACAAGAGGCACAAAAGGCATTAGAAACAGGAACGATCTGTAAACTCTCGATGTGTAAACTCTCGATGTGTAAACTCTCGATGTGTAAACTCTCGATGTGTAAACTCTCGATGTGTAAACTCTCGATGTGTAAACTCTCGATGTGTAAACTCTCGATGTGTAAACTCTCGATCTCTAAACTTTCGATGTGTAACCTTTAAATGTGTAACGTTGTGTCGTGTCACCTTACTTATCTCTCTTTGTGCCTTTTGTGCTTTTTGTGCCTTTTTGTGGCTAAATACTCTCCGCCCAACGCACGATCTCATCCATCGCAGTAACGTAAATCTCCTCCTGCGGCATCCCAAACTTTTTCGGCGCTTTGAACGAATGATCGCCGCCCTCGATCGTGTGAATCTTCGCCGCGGGCCGCAATCCCTTGATGAACGGTTGAATCTCCTCCGGCGTACCCAGCGCATCACGCGTGCCCTGCACGAACAACATCGGCTTGCGAATTTGTGTGAGATGTTCGACGCGAAGTTTTGCGGGATTTCCAGGCGGATGCAGCGGATAACCAAGAAAGACCAAACCGTTGATGTGATCGGCGAGCGGCTCCTTCTCCTCCGATGCAGCGGCCGCAACCTGCGAAGCGATCCGGCCGCCCATCGACTTCCCACCGATCACCAATTTGTTGTTCTTCAGTTTGCGATGCTTGACTGCGGTTTCGATCACCGCGCGAAAGCACGACTCCAACTTCCCTTTTTGATCCGGGACTGAGCGACCCTGCTCCATGTAGATGAAGTTGAACGTCAGCACGTCGAGACCCCGCGATGCCAGACCACTCGCAAACATGCGCATGAAACCGCTGTCCTGGCTCGCGCCCGCTCCGTGGCCCAATATTACGGTCAACCCGGCACGTGCTTGTTTAGCAGCGGCATAAATAAGGGCCGTCACCGAATCATTCTCATTGACGCTGACGGTCAGCTTCTCTGTTTCGCTGGGCATCTATTTTTGATCAGGTTTCCTTCGACAACATCGCCAGCGCGTCCTGTTCTTCGTTTCTGAACCTCTTGGACACGCCGGATTGCACACTCGGCGAACTCCTTGAAAAGTAAGCCAGGTTGCCGTCGGCTTTCTTTCTACCGCGCTCCGTATAGATCGCGCTGATGAGTTGCTTGTCGAAATCCGGGTCTGTCGGTTTGGCCTTTACGTTGGCAAACGCCTTGTGAACGATCGGCGTCGCGCCGCCGTGTTGCACCGCGGTGGACCATACGACGTCTTGCAGTGCACGGCTGCGTTTGTTCACATCGAGACCATCGTCGGCAAGTATCTTTGCCGCGAGCAGATCGTAGTGACTCCTCTTGATGAACGCGTGCTGCGCGCTTTGAAACGCGGCGGTTTCATTCAATGCGATCCGTTTCCAACAGGCGGTGAAAGGCGCGGTCCCGGGAGTCAGACCCTGAAAGTCTTTAGCCCAGGCGAATCCTAATTGCCCAACAAAACGCGCAACGGTACCCATTTTCGTCGCCATTTGATACGAGCCGTACGACACGCCGCCCGGATCGCCGGAGCCCGTCGAAACCACCCCCGGTCCACGTCCACCTGTTTCGTACTTCGCCGACAACTCGCCGAGCGCATCGGCCAACGCCTGGCCCAATGCGCCTGCCACTGACTGCGCTGGAGGCTTGAGGGGCGCCTGCGGCGGCAGTGGTCTCGTATTATCGGTCGTTAATTCTGACAAACCGTTGGGCAGAGACAACACGTCGCCCACCTTGATCCTGTTCGGGTCCTTGATCTGAGGGTTAGCTTTGAGCAATTGATCGGGCGAGCAGCCGGTGACCCTGGCGATTTTCGATAGTGTGTCACCGGGCTTTACTTTGTAAGTCATTGAGAGGATCTCCTTTTTATTACCGAACGCGAGGGACTCGAATAGTAGTAAACGGTTTGACGCGGAGTCAATGATTACTACACATAGGTTGGTGTCCTGATTTCAACTCTGCGTATCTCTGCGGGGTTCCTGCGTCTCAGCGTTTACCATCTTGCACGTACGTTCACCGCGGAGAGGCACCAGCTGCTGAGATTACCGAGAGCATAGCCTGGATTAGGACGCACCTAAACATACAATCGCGGTACACGCTCGCCAATCCCGCACGTTACTTCGTACGAGAGCGTCCCGGAAATACGAGCCAGATCTTCGGCGGAGATTTTTTCGCCTGGGTTCTCGCGATCCCAACCGAGCAGAGTCACTTTGTCGCCCACCTCGACGTCGGGAACATTTGTCACGTCGATCAATGTGAGATCCATCGAGATTCGTCCAACCACCGGGGAGAATGCGCCACGAACGATAACGTTTGAACGGTTGGACAACGCGCGCTTGTACCCGTCGTGATAACCGATGGGCAAGGTGGCAATCAGACTCTTACGCGACGCTTCAAACGTGCAGCCGTAACCGATCGTCTCACCCGGCGGCACCCATTTCAACATAGTGATCCGCGAGTGCACCGACATCACGGGCGCAAGTTGTGTATCTGAGACCGAGAGTGGCAAAACGTCGCGCCACAAACCGTACAAGACACCCCCGGGACGTACAATGTTTCCCCACGCTTCACGGTAACCGTAGATGCCCGCCGAGTTTGAGAGATGGAGATAGGTTGGGTGATAACCGGCCTGGCGAAATAGGGCGGAGGCTTCTTCGAAACGATTAATTTGATGGCGCGTCAGTGGTTTGCACGACGCATCGTCAGCGGCAGCGAGGTGACTCATCAAACCGTCGATGCGGACGTTGCGAAAGCGATCGAGCTGCGAGACAAAGTCGCCTAGCTGATCGAAACGGATACCGAGCCGGCCCATTCCAGTGTCAATTTTCACGTGCACGTCTATCACCGTGCCGGCGTCGAGCGCGGCCTGGTTGAGTGAATCGAGCATGTCGAGTCGATAAACAACCGGAGTAAGTCGTTGCTGAATACAGGCGGCCGCCTGACCTGGCCAGAAACCGCCGAGGCAAAGGACGGGTTGTGTGACGCCGGCTGTGCGTAACTGTATTCCCTCTTCGGGAATCGCGACTCCGAACCAGTCGGCGCCTGATTTGGCAAGGCGCCGGGCACATTCAATCGCGCCGTGGCCGTATGCATCCGCCTTGACGATAGCCATGACTCTGGCCGCTGGACTAACGAGAGTTTTTACCTGCTGAAAGTTTGCGGCGAGATTATCGAGATGAATCTCCGCCCACGTCGGCCGGCCGGAAATGTTGATCTGCGCGTCCTGAAATAGTGGCATGGCGTGTAGTTTACTCGCTGATCCGAATTTCCTGGCAACCGTCAGTGGTGAATTGATTGACAACGCTAACGCTTCCGAAAATTAACAGGCTAAATTGTAGATGAGCCTTGTTGCTTACTGTATAGTGAGCACTTTGCGCATAATGCTGCGTGTGATTGGTGTTCTTTCGTCTTCATGGCAACCCCAGATCCGATTCGCGACCAACCTTTCGAACGTGCTCTACCAAACAGCTCCGAAGCTGAACGCGCCATTCTCGGCGCAACGCTGCTCGACAACGGTTTGATCAGCCAGGCAATCGAACAGCTCAAACCCGAAGACTTCTACGTTCCGTCGCACCGGCGCATCTTCGTTGCCATGATCGCATTGTTCGAACGCGGCGCGGAGATCAATCCGATCCTTATCGGCGAAGAGCTCAAGAAAGAAAACGCACTCGAATCCGTCGGCGGCGTCAGTTTCATCACTAACCTGACTTACGGTCTGCCCCACTCGACCAACATCCTGCACTACGCGAAAGTGGTGCGCGGCAAGTCGATGCTGCGCCAGCTAATCAAAACTTCAAACAAGATCACCCAGGAGGCACTCGCCGAAGAAGACGAACCCGAGATCATTCTCGATCACGCGGAACATTCGATCTTTCTACTCGCCGACGAAAGGATCAGACAGGGTTTTGTTCACGTGAAACCGATCGCGGAACAGTTGCTCGAGAAGGTCCAGGAAATGGAAGGCCGCGCCGCAGTTTTGACGGGTCTGACGACCGGTTTTCAGGATCTCGACAAGATGACTTCGGGTCTTCAATCATCGGATCTGATCATTCTCGCCGCCCGCCCATCGATGGGAAAGACGAGCTTAGCGCTGATGCTTGCTGAGAATGCAGCCATTCACGCCGGCGCCGTCGTGGGTGTGTTCTCGCTCGAAATGTCGAAGGAAGCGCTGGTCATGCGCATGTTGTGCTCGCAGGGCAACATCGACGCGCAGCGCTTTCGTAACGGTTTTCTTTCGCGACTCGAATGGGCCCAGATTGCGAAGTCGCTCGGCGTCCTGGCTGACACGAAGATCTTTCTCGACGACACTCCCGGCATCAGCGTCCTCGAAATGCGCGCGAAGGCGCGCCGTCTCGCTGCGGAACAGAAGAAGCTCGATCTGATCATCGTCGACTACTTGCAGCTGATGTCAGGGTCGTCAAAGCGAGTCGAATCACGCCAGCAGGAAGTTTCGCAGATCTCGCGCGAATTGAAAGGATTGGCGAAGGAATTAAACGTGCCTCTGGTTGCGTTGTCGCAACTTTCGCGCGCGCCGGAATCGCGTTCCGATCACCGTCCACAGCTAGCTGACCTGCGCGAATCGGGGGCGCTTGAACAGGACGCGGACCTGGTGGCGTTCATCTTTCGCGAGGAGCAGTACAAAACTCCCGACGAACGCGAGGCGATGCCGGAGGATCGAAAGAACGTCGCGGAGTTGATCATCGCAAAGCAGCGCAATGGTCCAACCGGAACGGTGGATCTGCGGTTCACGCCCTCGAGTATGCGGTTTGATAATCTGTATCGGGAGTAGTGCTTTGTACTTAGTGCTTTGTACTTTGTGTTTTGTACTTAGTGCTTTGTACAGTGCTTTGTACTTAGTGTTTTGTGCTTGGTTGCAGCTTTGCACAAAAGTCGCATATCGGATTCGTTTTCCCTGCGGTCCTCTGTGTATCTTTGCGGGCTCTGCGTAGAAAAGACAGTTAAACGCAGAGAAAGCAGAGATACACAGAGGACCGCGGAGAAGACGACTCCCCAAATCTCACTTTGTGTGCAAAGCACTTGGTTGCCTCTCGAACCTAGCTTGGCTCATAGCTAGCGAACAAAGTACAAAGTACAAAGCACCAAGCACCAAGTACTACCTCGGCGGCTGAAAAACCTTCGCGTCGATCGCGACGTTTTGCCGGATCTCTTTCACCGTGAAAGCGAGTTTCAGGCTCGCCGAGCTTTGGCTAATGCTAAACGGATACTTCACGCCTCCGATCTCACGCCAGTCGTCAAAATAAACCTCAACCGCTTCAGAGCTACGCCCGATCGTTCTCGTTGTGTTGACCCGCACCAGCAAGTACGTCTGTGCGTCTAAATACAGTCGCTCAAGCGGCCCGGCAGCTGGTTGCAGGTCGAGCACGTAAACGTCGCGATAGCCAATTTTGCTCATCCCGGGCAGACTGATTTTCGGGAAGTTGTTCTTTATTCTGAGCGGAGCAAAGTAATCGGATTCGCGTTGTACTATTGCCAAATCCACACCCTTAAGCCACGTCAATGTTTTGCCGTTGGTATGCCAACCACTCTTGCCGTTGTAGCCGAACTGGATCGTCCCGACCGGATGCGCCTGAATCACCGTTAATCCTTTATCTGGCGCTTGTGCATGCGTCTCGAAACGGCCGCCGCGACTCACGCCAGCGATGTCGACGGTTCCCGTGACTACGTGGCTGGTTATTTTCTTTAGCGCCGCAGCGCCACCCAGCGCCTCGACGTACCTTGCCAGGACGTCGTCAACACTTGGCAACGAGCCGGCGCTTTCGATCGTGTTTCCGTCGCGGATCGTCACGCCACTCGAACTGCCACCCATCATCCGTGTGGAAGATCCTGTCTCAGCCGGCTCTGCGATCATTGCGCTGCTGACCTGTCGCGAACTGGCCGCGTTGCGATTGCTGCTATCGGTCTGACTCAACGAGTCGAGCAGGTCGTGTGCTTCATTTCTGACGGCCGCATCGGAGCTGCGTGTGAGCGATTCGAGGATGTTGCGTGCTTCGGCCACTTCGGAGCGTCGCAAATGAACCTGCGCCAGTAACAAAGAATAACTTGTCTTGCCCTGCGCGAGCTGGCGCGCTTTCTGTGCCATCTCGAGCGCTTCATCGAGGCGCTCGTTGGCAACGAGATCAACGAGTGCGAGCAAATAGTAGGACGGTGCGTAGGACGGCGAGAGTTTGATCGACTTCAAAAGGTGCTCGCGCATCACGGCCGCGGCTTCAGGAGAATAATGGTCGATGCGCCCGTTCGGTGAAACTGCTTCGCGGCTTAGCACGAAAGCGTAGAGGTAGTGAATGAGGTAAGTTTGCTGCGACTCGGTTGCGCGTTCCAGATGTTTCTTCGCCTCGGCATATTTCTTCTGATAGACGTAGATAAGGCCAAGCGCTGCCTGCGCTTGAAGCAGTTTGGGTTCGAGTGCGATTGCTTGTTTGAAAAAGCGTTCGGCATCGGCCTCACGATTGATGTGGAATAGTAGATCGCCGAGATAGTAGTTTGCTTCGGCCTCGGTGAGCGGCGTGCGTTGCATTGCCGTGTAGGACGCATAAGCTTCGGGATCTGCGGTTGCGATTCGCAGCGACGAGAACTCGCCGCGACGCACGTACTCTTGGAGCCCTTTCTCTACAACGTCGAGACTCATTCCAAACGAATCTTCCAGCGCCCTTGCCGGAGCATCCCCGCGACTTACCTGCGCGAGAAACCGTTTGAACTGTTCCTGCCTGTTCGTGCCGCCACCCAGCATGAGGTAGTGGACCAACGCCCACGACTGACCATAAAAGATCCCGCTCTTTTCCTGTTCGTTGTAATGAGGCGAGTTTGTTCCAATGGAGAACAACGTGGAGAGCGGCAGCATCTCCTCCTGGCGCAACAGGCGGATGTAGTTATTGAGCGGTGCGCCCAAGGTTGCTTCACCACCTGCGAACTGCATCGTACCGTAAAACTCAGCGAGCCCTTCGTTGAGCCACAGGGGAGCGCCGGGCACATTGTCTCTCAGGTGCAGGTGAACGTATTCGTGAAATGCTGTGCTGAACGGATCCCTATGACCCGGATCGAGTGAGATGGCGATGTAGTTAACGTCGTCGCCGGGTTGAAAGAAGCCGGCGACATTAGCCGGACGGCCTTGATAGAGCGGTTTGAATGGAATGAATGACGCTTCATCGCGAAAGAGAACCACTGTCGTGGGCACTGAGGCGTCGATCACATTGCGTGAAACGAGCCTCGCGAACGCACTATGAAAAAACTCGAGCCACGCAGCGACCTGCCGTAGTCTCTCGGGATCGGCGTTTCCGATGACGAACAGATTGTTAGTGCGTACGCTGCGCCAGTTATCGCGAGTCTGGGCTGCGACTGTCGCCCCATTTGATACCAGGCTGACGGTGAGAAAAACGCTGAGCAGAAGACTGATAAATCTTTTCATGACAAGGATTTCTTAACGAGGAAAAACAAAGACGCTGCCGGTCGGAATTGACCGGCAGCGCCATTATAACGCGGGTAAACCCTTGCTCGGTGAGATTATCCGTTGTTTTCTGCTTCGTCCTCGCTGCCCTCAACCGGCTGCGTCAACGCCGCTTCCTGCTCGGGCGTCAGGTGGCCGACGATCACTTCACCCTCGGGGGCTACCTTGACTTGCAAGTCAACTGTGACCTCACGGTGCAGGCGAACCGGAACGGTGTATTCACCCAGACGCTTCAACGGCTCACGCAAGTGGATACGATGACGATCAATCTCATAGCCGCGCTCTTTCAAAGCCTCCGCCAAGTCCATCGACGTGACCGAACCGTACAACGCGCCCTGCTCGCCCGCCTTGCGCTTGAACTCGAGCACCAGCGAACCCATCTGTTGTGACTGTCCCTCGGCCGTCGCGCGTTCTTTCGCTTCCTTCTTTAACAGCGCCGCGCGTTCCTGCTCGATGCCTTTAACGTTTCCCGTCGTCGCCTCGACCGCAAGATTGCGCGGCAACAAATAGTTGCGCGCATAACCTGCCCTGACCCTGACGATCTCGCCACGCGCGCCCAGATCATCCACGTCTTCGCGCAAAAGAACCTTCGTGTGTGCCATTTTCTTTCTCTCCCTTAGTCGGTTGTGTACGGAAGGAGCGCGATGTTGCGGGCGCGTTTAATCGCCTCTGCCAGCATGCGCTGATGCGTCGCACAATTACCGGAGATTCGTCTCGGCAAAATCTTGCCGCGTTCGGGAAGGTAGTTCTGCAACAGTCTCACGTCCTTAAAGTCGATGAGATCAACTTTGTCGATGCAAAAACGACAAACGCGTCGCCGGTGCATGCGCCGGCCGCCACCGCGTCCGCCCATTGGGCGTCGATCGCCATCGTCGTCACTATCGTAGCCACCGCCACGAGGACGGTCTTCGTAATTGGTTGACATATTCTTCCTCTTAACTGTGGATCAAAACTATTCGCCGGCCGCTTCGGCAAAATCCATACCGGCGCCACGCCGCGCTGGCCCACTTCCGCGGCCGCCCTGCGGCGGACGCTTCGCGGCTTTGCGGGCGCGGCGATCTTTCAACTTGTCAGCACGACGGCGGTCTTCATCCACGCGTACCGTCAGATAGCGCAGGATGCGATCGTTAACGCGCATGCGGCGTTCGAGTTCGGCGATCTCGCGGCCAGAGCCTTCAATCTCCAGAAGCACAAACGTGCCGTCTTTGTGATGATTGATCTCGTAGGCGAGCTGGCGCTTGCCCATCGTCTCGGCCTTGGTCACCACTCCACTCTGATCGGTGACGATTTGCGAGAACGCTTCGGTGAGTTTCGCAACTTCTTCGTCCGCGGTCGGGTCAACAATGAAGACCACTTCGTATTGTCTCTTTGTTTGCATCTAATTAAACTCCATCATCGCTTTCAAAGCGCCGTCCCTGATAATCGTCCGCACTGCCTGGACGCTTCTGGCAATTGTCTCTTCTACCACCGGCCGTTCAGTTCCGGAAAACTGGTCCAGCACAAATCGTTTCGCATCGGAAATCGGGTGATCGGGTTGAATGCCGATCCTTAACCTGATGAACTCGTCGGTCCCAATCTCCGCGATGATCGACTTCAGACCGTTATGACCGCCCGCCGATCCGCGTTCCCGTATTCGAATTTTGCCCAATGGCAAAGCCAAATCATCTGAAATCACCACCAACTGCCGTACGGGATCAACGGTTTCTAGTTTTCTGAGCAGGCATACAACTGCGTGCCCACTCAAGTTCATGAACGTTTGCGGTTTGGCGAGCTTAGTGACGACGCCTTCTACTTCGCCCTGGCCCACGATCGCGTTGCATTCGCGACGTTTCACCACAACGCCTTCTTCGCTCGACAACTTGTCAACAAACATGAAACCCAGGTTATGACGCGTCGCTGCGTATTGCTCACCCGGATTACCAAGACCAACAATGAGCACGGATTACTCGCTCTCTTCCGCGCCTTCCTCTTCCTTCTTGCCCTTGCCGATCACTTCGGGTTCGACAGGCTCTTCACCTTCGGCTGCCGGCGCCGGAGCTTCCTCTTCCTTCACGATACCGACAGTTGCGATCACCTGTTCCTGATCGGTCAGGATCTCGATAGCGTCACCTACCTTGATATCTGAAACGTGAAGAGTGTCGTGGACGTCGAGGCCCGAAACGTCGACGTCGAGTGAATCGGGAATCTCGCGCGGCTCACAACGGATCTGGATCTCGCGTATGATCTGTTCGAGCACGCCCTGTTTTTCCTTCACTCCGAAAGGCTCGCCGACGAGGTGCAGCGGCACAGTGACTTCGATCTTCTGGCCCTTCACGAGGCGCGTGAGATCCGCGTGAATCAAGCGACCTTTAACCGGATCAATCTGGCGATCGTGAAACATGACTTCCACCTCACCAAATCCATCGACCTCAATCGTGAAGATCGTATTGCGGCCGGCTTCCGAACGAAGGATCGCGGCTAAATCACTCAACGGAGCAACGGCAGCGACCGTTTCGGCGCCGCCTCCATAAACCGTAATCGGAACCATGCCTTCGCGCCGCGCGCGTCGCGCATCATTCTTGCCCCGACCCTCGCGTTGTTTTGCCCGGATCCTGAACTCTTTTTTCTCCGCCATGATTTCTCCTTACAAACTTTCAGCGACCCATCACATTGGCGATTAGCAATTGCCAAGTGCCAATTGAAATGTCCGCTCGTTTGAGCGGTTCAAATCGGCAATTGGAAATCGCAATCGGCAATGTGCCGGTCGCTGATGGTCTTCTTTAAGCCATCAGTGTTTGCCCTTCGCTATACGAAGAGCGAGGAAACCGAAGTCTCCTCGTGGATCGACTTGATCGCTTTCGCCAGAAGCGGCGCGATACTTAGTACCTTTATTTTGTCTAAACCGCTCGCATCCTCGCGCAGCGGAATCGTATTGGTAACGATTATCTTCTCAATGTCCGAATTAGCCAACAACTCAACGGCCCGGCCGGACAAAACCGGATGCGTGAAGCACGCATGAACTCTTTCGGCGTCCGCCTCTTTCAAGGCGCGCGCCACTTTCGTCAACGAACCACCGGTGTCGCACATATCGTCGACAATCAAACAATTGCGGCCGCGAACATCGCCGACGACGTTCATCACTTCCGCCACGTTCGCCTTCTCGCGACGCTTGTCGCACAGAGCGAGTTCGGCGTCGAGCCGTTTCGCGTAAGCGCGAGCGCGTTCGGCGCCGCCGGTATCGGGCGCCACCACGGTCAGGTTGGGCATCATCTGTTCCTGACAGTAGTTGATGAAAACCGGGGCGGCGTAAAGGTGGTCCACCGGAATATCAAAGAACCCCTGAATCTGCGCTGCGTGCAGGTCGATCGTCAACAAACGATCGGCGCCGCCGGCGCTGATCAGGTTCGCCACGAGCTTCGCCGAGATGGGCACGCGCGGGCGATCCTTCTTGTCCGACCTGCCGTAACCGTAATACGGAATCACAGCGGTGATGCGCGAGGCTGACGATCGACGGAATGCGTCGAGCATGATCAGCAGCTCCATCAAGTGCGCATCGGTCGGCGGGCACGTCGGTTGGACCAGAAAAACATCACCGCCGCGAACGTTCTCGTCTATCTGAAAGTTGAACTCACCGTCAGAGAAACGTTCGGCGTATGCCTTGCCCATGTCACAACTCAGTTGGCGACAAATCTCTTCCGCCAACTTAGGGTTTGCATTTCCGGAAAAGATCTTGATGCCGCCGGTTGTGCTCATAACCTTTGTGCTTGCTTTGTCAGTTGTCCGTGGTCAGTAGTCAGTTCCAAACTTAATCACGGACAACTGACCACGGACAACTGACAAATAACTAACAAACTTGGCTGGGGCGGGTGGATTCGAACCAACGAATGCCGGTTCCAAAGACCGGTGCCTTACCACTTGGCTACGCCCCAGTATCTGATTGCCGGTTTTTAAGAGAGCGTAAAAGCGGGAACCCTGAGGGACCCATTGCTTGAAGATACTCAGCACGTGAAAGCGTACGGCAGGAGAAGACCCGCCATCCGGTTTCGCTTCTGAGCTTAACTAAAGCCCGATCGCGCGCTGCTTCGTCGTCAAAGATACCAAACACGCTCGAGCCGCTTCCAGCCAACAAAGCGCCCCGCGCACCTGCCTCAAGCAACGCCACTTTCGCGCGCCTGATTTCAGGTTCTATCTCAAAGATCGCTACTTCAAAATCATTGTGCAGAGACCATTGACCACTATCACCGCAAACTGGCCCCGCAAAGGAACTTGAAAGGATAGAGGCCGAGTCGG
>Ga0209486_10000029_pt1 | contig 71835 bp, 50 predicted proteins | sample NCCompost_FD_187518 | JGI IMG/M metagenome (GOLD analysis project Ga0209486, IMG submission 187518) | Agricultural soil microbial communities from Utah to study Nitrogen management - NC Compost (SPAdes) (version 2) | ecosystem: Environmental > Terrestrial > Soil > Agricultural land | place...
AAACCGATCACTACCGGCCGCCGAAATGCGGAATTTACGGAGATCGTCGCCGGCATCAACGTTGGGGAGAAAGTGATTGTCGATCCGGGCAACCTCCAATCGGGCCAGGCTGTCGAAGTTGTGGAGTGAAGGATTTTGGTTTTAGGTCTTCGGTTTTAGTGCTTTGTGCTTAGTTCTTTGTGTTTTGTCAATACAAGCATGAACACCTAAGACCCAAGACCTAAAACCAAGCACAAAGTACCAAGCACAAAGTAAATGCAAAAACTAGCCGAAATATGTATTCGCCGACCTGTCTTCGCGACGATGATCGTGTTGTCGCTGGTGGTCGTGGGCGCGGCTGGTTTTTTCAGACTCGGCGTCGATCGTTTTCCGGCCGTCGATCTTCCTACAGTTTCCGTTCGCGTTGGACTTCCCGGCGGTGCGCCTGAAGAAGTCGAATCGTTAATCACTCAGCAAGTCGAAGAAGTAATCAATACCGTCGACGGAATCAGCGAACTACGTTCGATTTCGGGCCAGGGTAGCTCGATCGTCATCGCGACGTTTGATCTCGATCGCGATCTTGAGTCAGCCGCGCAGGACGTTCGCGATCGAGTGAACACGCTCGGCCGGCGTTTGCCTGAAGACGCAACGCCGCCAGTCGTACAGAAATTCGATAACGACAGCACGCCGGTTCTTACAATTGCGCTGACCGGAGATCGCTCGATCCGAGAACTCACCGAACTCGGAGACAAAGTCGCGCGACCAATGCTCGAACGCGTGGGCGGAGTCGGCGAAGTGCGTGTCGTCGGTGGTCTCGATCGCGCTATTAACGTTTGGATCGACGCCGATCGTCTGGCCGCGTATCAGATCTCGATCGCTTCGATTCGGAACGCCCTCGAACGCCAGAACACTGACGTTCCGGGTGGCAACGTAACCACCGGAAAAGAAGAATTAACTCTTCGCACGCTAGGACGATTTACCGATCCACGTCAGTTTGACGATCTCGTTATCGCCAACGTTAACGGCGCGCCGATCAGGCTGCGCGACGTTGGCCGTGTTGAAGACGGTACCAAAGAGCAACGCTCGTTTTCACGCCTTAACGGCGTCCCGACTGTCACCCTCGACATTCGCCGTCAGTCAGGTGCGAACACGGTGGAGGTAATCAACGGTCTGAAAACGGCACTGCCCCGCATCAGTTCTCAACTTCCGAACGACGTCAAACTCGAAGTTATTCGCGATCAGTCGCGTTACATCGAAGCCGCGCTTCACGAGATCCAGATCCACCTCATCCTCGGCAGTATTCTCGCCAGCCTGGTCGTGCTGCTGTTCATGCGCTCGTGGCGTTCAACTTTGATCGCCGCAGTTGCAATACCGTGCTCCGTCATTTCTACGTTCGGCATGATGAAAGCGCTCGACTTCACGCTCAACAGCGTCACCATGCTGGCGCTGGTGCTGATGGTCGGCGTGGTGATCGACGACGCGATCGTTGTACTGGAGAACATCTTCCGCTTCATTGAGGAAAAGAAAATTGAAGCGAAAGAAGCGGCGCGTGAAGCGACGAAAGACATTGGTCTCGCCGTTCTTGCCACCACTTTGTCTCTGGTCGTGATCTTCCTGCCGGTCTCGTTCATGTCGTCGATTTCGGGACGGTTCCTTTACCAGTTTGGCATCACTGCGGCCGTTGCGATCATGGTGAGCTTGCTGGTTTCGTTCACGTTGACGCCGATGATGAGCTCGCGGTTGATTCGCGTGAGCGACGCCAAAGGTGGTCATGACGCCCCGGCTTCACGACGCGGCTTCTATCGTTATATCGATTCGTCGTACTCGTGGCTGCTGGCGTTCGCAATGCGGCACCGGATGGCCGTTGCTTTGATTGCACTCGGCGTGGTCCTGACGAGCATTCCGCTTTATCGCGCGGTTAAACAGGAGTTCATTCCCACAAACGTCGACGAGGCCGAGTTTGAAATCGGCGTGAACGGTCCAGAAGGCACGAACCTCGCGGTGATGAATGAAACGATGACCGCGATCGAGAAGGACCTGCTCGAGACACCGGGTGTGGAGATGGTGATGTCGTCAGCAGGTGGCGGGTTTCTAGGCGGCGTAAACCAGGGCGACGCCTACGTGCGCATCAAGCCACACGAGGAACGCACGTTATCGTTCACCAAGCTGTGGCGCGAAACCAAAAAAGGAAATCCCTTCAACGCGTTCAAGGGAAACTACACACAACAGGACGTGATGCAGGAGGCCCGGCGGCGACTGCGGAAATATGCGCCGATGCGTACCAGCGTCCGCAACGGACGCTCGTTTAATTTTGGTACCGGCGGTCGTAGCGACATCGATTTTGTCTTTCGTGGTCCTGACATTGTGGCCCTCGCAGGGTACGCCGATGAACTGGTCGAGCGCTCTGAAACGCTCGGCGGTATTGTCGACGCCGATACGACTTTGAAACTCAACAAGCCCGAGCTTCGCGTTCGTATCGATCGCGAGCGCGCCGCGGATCTTGGCGTCGATACTTCCGATATCGCGACGAGCCTCCGCCTCATGGTTGGTGGTGAAGAAGAAGCGTCGCGTTTTAGAGACGAGAAGATCAACGAAGACTATGACGTGCAGTTGCGTTTGACCGAACAGGATAGACGTGATGTGAATACGATCAGTCGACTATTCGTTCCGTCTTCGCGCGGTGGACTGGTACGGCTCGATAACCTCGTGAAGATCACGCGCGACACGAGCCCGTCGCGAATCGATCGGCTGGATCGCGAACGGCAGGTTTCCGTGCGTGCTTCGGTTGCGCCTGGTTACGCGCTTGCGGACCGAATCGAAGTTCTCCGCGGCGCCGTCAGTGAGATGAATCTCCCGATTGCTTATACAACCACAGTCTCCGGACGCGCACGCGAGCTCGAAAAAACGTTTACGGAATTTATCTGGGCGTTCATCCTGTCAGTGATCTTCATGTATATGATTCTCGCCGCACAGTTCGAGAGCACGGTCCACCCATTGACGATCCTCTTGAGCCTGCCGCTATCGGTGCCTTTTGCGCTGCTGTCGTTGTGGGGAACGGGAGACACCCTGAATCTCTATTCCGCGCTTGGTGTGCTGGTTTTGTTTGGCGTGGTGAAGAAGAACGCGATCCTTCAGATCGATCACATGAACAACCTGCGCGCGAAGGGGATGGAACGTTACGAAGCGATCATGCAGGGCAATCGCGATCGTTTGCGTCCGATTCTGATGACGACGCTGGCGTTGGTCGCCAGTATGTTGCCGCTTGCGCTTGGTACTGGTCCAGGTGCTGAGGAACGACGCTCGATCGCTATCGTCGTCATTGGCGGTCAGACGTTGTCGCTGTTGCTTACCCTAATTGCAACGCCGGTGGTCTATTCACTACTCGACGATCTGAAAGCGACGTCGCGCTGGCGCCGGTTTGCTGAAGGAGTTGGCAGCGCATGGCACGGCACTGTTGAAAGATTTAAAAAGTCCCGGCGTCCCAAACCCGCGCCGGAAGAAGTTCCCGCGGAGCGCACTACCTCCGGCGACTAAAGCCACAGGTACAAAGGTACAGTAACGAGTTCCAGCTGGCATCAGCGACTTCTTTTGGGCCTTTTGCGGCTAAGGTCGGACCAACACGTCCTGCCAACCGGAATCATCGACCTTCATCCGTGTTACCAACTCATCGCGCAACCTCCGCAGCTTGTCACTCAAGACGTGTGGATAATTCTCAATATCCCCAAACCGTTTACGCTGTTCCTCGACAAACACTTTCTGTTTCTCAATTGACGGTATCGCCGAGTGTTGTCCGTTCTCCCAGAATGGCACCAGCAAACGTTCCACTCTTGCCGCACCGGGTATCTTTACGTCTTCATCGTCCAAACCAATCACGTCGCCAATGTAATTTCCGTGCTCGTCGTTGCCGCGAAACAGCTGCAACTTGCCCGGCAGCGTTATCTTTTCTTCCGAATTTGACGCCTTCAACGTCGGACGATCTTTCATCAAACATTGCTTGAAGATCACACCGGCAACGGCCGGCACTTCGCTCGACAACTTCGTTCCAATACCAAACCCCGCGACTTGCGGAAACTCCGTCACGATGCGTCTCACCTTTTCCACGTCTAGATCGCCCGTAAGGTTCGGACGCAGGCCAACCAGACCGTTCGCTTCAAAGAACCGCAAACACCACTGGCCCAATTCCGCCAGATCGCCAGAGTCAACCCGGAAACCTTTGAACGCATGCCGCCGCGATTCGGTTGAGGTCGCGGCCATCGCCGCATGGACCGCCCCCATGTAGACGTCGACGGTGTCGAGTAACAGCGTGGTGCCGTTCGGATTTGCGTCGAGCCACCGTTCGAACGCGACCTGTTCGAAATGTTTTGGTTTGCCGGTGCGCGGCTCGATCTCCGGATGGTCCAAAAACTCAATATAGGCCTGTTGCCAGTAATGAGCTTCGGTACCGACAGCAGGAATGTCGAGACGATGAGCGGCCTCCATGTTTGAGGTGTCGTTGAAGCCGCCGATAAATGCATAGACCGCGATATCGACGGCCCGTTCGATGTCGCCGTTGCGCCGGAGCGAGAAGTCGGAAAGCCAGCGGTGATCGCCGGCGGCCATGCGAAACTGCATCGCCGTGCTGGCGGTGGTCATCGGCAGATCGAACGCATGTTCAAACTTGATCTCTTGCGCTTGCGTTAGTCCGAAAGCCCCGCGGATGTCGGCAAACGGTTCCTGCGCGAAGACGATTGTCCCAGGTCGCACCGCGCGGATCGCGCCAACGAACTGAATGTCTTCGATTGCTTTGGCGAAGTTGTGCAAACCGCCGCGGTCCTGCTCGAGAAAGCGAAGACGCGGGCGATCGATCTGGCTGTCGACGAGTAGACGGATGAGACGTTCGTGCCCGAGGCAAGGCGCGAAAGGCAGTTTTCGTTGAGTGACGTAGAAGGTGGCTTCCGCGTCGCTGAGCCGTTCGTGTCGCAGCCGGGTCACGTCCTTAAACGACGCATCGCCCATGGCCGCGTGATATCGATCGATGTTGAGAGTCCCCATGTTATGACGGGAAATCTGTCTTATTCGTGGTTACAATCTGGGCTCCTGCCGCTTGCATCTCTTCAATCGCGCGTTCACCGTCGCCGGGCTTTAAATCAACGGCGCGCATCGCATTCTTCAACGCCTTTACTTTAAATCCGTGTTTAAGAGCATCGATGACTGTGTTTTTCACACAGTAATCGGTAGCCAGGCCCCCTACCAGTACTTCCTGAACACCTTGTTGGCGAAGGTCCTCTTTTAGGTTCGTTTCGTCGAAAGCTGAATAACAGTCAGTATCGCCGACACCTTTGGAGATGATACGAATGCGTGGATCGTCCCGTAACTGCGGGTGAAACTCGGCGCCTTTCGTGTTCTGCACACAGTGAATCGGCCACGTTCCGCCGTACGCCTTAAAGTGTTTCGTTTTCGGCGGATGCCAGTCGCGGCTTTTATAGACAGGATGGCCGCGCTTCAGAAACTCGTCGATCAACTCATTCAACGGCGCGACCACTTCGTCGCCTTGATCGACAGCCAGTGCCCCACCGGGACAAAAGTCGTTTTGCACATCAACAACGATTAATGCTTGTTTCGTTTGGGTTGACATCGTGAATTTGGACCCCTTGTTTACGAAGACGATGTTACACTGCTTACACCCACTCTAAAAGCAAGGCCAGGCATCATGAAGCGCATGGAATTTCATCTCGGACCACTCGCGGTTCGATTGAACAGCGCCGTTAGCGACGCTGAACAAGCCACCGTCGTCAAACGCCTCTGGCGGAAGGACGCATCGCTCTGGAAAGCAGACGAAGCCGTTCACAAGCAGATCCGTAATTCGCTCGGGTGGCTGACGGTTCCTGATGAAATGATCGCCGTCGCGGGCGAGTTAATCGAGTTTGCCGGGATGATTCGCACACGCGGATTTCGACACGTGATGGTCTGCGGCATGGGCGGCTCGTCGTTATGTCCGGAAGTGCTGGCGCGAACTTTTGGCCAAGGCTCCAATCGTCAATCTGGATTCCCCGAATTACTCGTCCTCGATTCCACTGACCCCGACGTAATTGATCGTCTCCGTGATCAGATCGACGTCGAGCACTGCCTTTTTATTATCGCCTCAAAGTCGGGAACTACGACCGAGCCCACCGTCTTTTACAAATACTGGTACGACGAAGTCAGTAGACGACGCGAGAATCCGGGCGAGAACTTCATCGCCATCACCGATCCCGGTTCGCCGCTCGTTGACACCGCCGGCGAACTCGGTTTTCAACGAACGTTTTTAAATCAGCCGGACATCGGCGGACGCTACTCGGCACTTTCATATTTCGGCATGGTGCCTGCGGCCGTAATGGGTATCGACATTCGTCAGATGCTCGAACGCGCGAAGGAAGCTGAACAGTCGTGTTCGGCAGTGATGCCTGCTGATGTAAACGACGCGCTGAAGTTGGGAACGATCCTTGGCGAATGCGCGAATGCCGGACGCGATAAGCTCACGCTTGTTCTCGATCCACGGATCGAAACGCTCGGGTTGTGGATCGAACAACTCATTGCGGAGAGTACCGGCAAAGAAGGAAAAGGGATTCTACCCGTCAGCGGCGAACCACTCGGTGAAACGTCAGTCTATGATCACGATCGCGTGTTCGTTTCGATCTCTCTTGGTGGTATCACGCCAGAAACAAAGGCTCCATTGGCTCGTTTAGCTGACGCGGGACACCCGATAATTCAGCGCGAATTGCGAGACGTTTACGATCTGGGCGCCGAGTTTTTCATCTGGGAGTTTGCAACGGCATGTGCCGGTTGGCGTCTCGGCATCAACCCTTTCGATCAGCCGAACGTGCAGGAAGCGAAGGATGCGACGCGCGAACTATTGAGCGAGTTTTCAAAATCGGGCCAATTGCCTGACGATCAAAAACTTGCTGACGACGACGCGATACGCGCGCAGGTAGAGTCGATCACTTCTGGCGACTACGTCGCGTTTCTCAACTACATCGAAGAGCTTCCGGAGATCGATCGCAAGTTACAGGAGATCAGAACTACCGTACGGGACCGTACGAAGTGTGCGACCACGATCGGCTATGGACCACGTTTCCTGCACTCTACCGGACAGCTTCATAAGGGTGGACCAAACATCGGAGTCTTCTTCCAGATCGAAGCCAAAGATAAGATTGATTTTCCTGTCCCCGGCGAGCCTTACACTTTTAGTATCCTGAAACAGGCGCAAGCGCTTGGCGACTCTCGAGCACTCGTTAGTCGCGACCGCCGCCTGCTTCGAATAGATCTTGGCGGCGATCTTCTCGCCTCGCTAGACCATCTTCACAAGGTCATCCTGAATGCTTTGAAGTAGTACGATCCGAAACTTCTGCGCACATTTGTAGTACGACTCTGGAAACACAGGCGTAATGACTATTTGTTAGATCCAAAGGACATCCCCCAGGTGTAATTCATTCTTTCGTTGAGGCATACGACTTGCCGTTTGGAAGCTAATTATTCGCTTCCAGGACCCTGCCTTTTTGGAGGAGGAGCCGTTCGCCATGAAGTTCATCGAGAAATTTTTTAGAAGCGGACTCGCTATAGACCTGGGTACAGTCAATACCCTCATCTATCACCCAAGCCGCGGCTTACTCGTCAATCAACCTTCTGTTGTGGCAATCGATCGCTACGACGGTGAGGTAGTTTCAGTGGGCCACAAAGCGGCACGACTTTTGGGCCGCGAGCCGCGCGGAATCGAAGTTCATCGACCTATTCGCTGTGGCACGATCTTCAATTTCGAAGTGACTCAGAAGATGCTCCGTTCGTTCGTAGGGAGCGTCACCGAGGGTTTTCGACGTGGACATTACGTCGTTGGCATACCTGGATCCGCCACTGCCGTCGAGCAGCGTTCGGTTCGTGATGCTGCTCGCGATGCTGGTGGCAGTCGCATAGACCTCCTGGACGAGGGGTTGGCAGCCGGACTTGGCGCCGGTCTATCTATCGATGACGAGCGCGCACACCTGGTGGTCGACATCGGTGGTGGCACGACGAACATCGCGATCATCGCATCGGGCGGAGTGGTTTCATCGGTGAGTTTGACCGCCGCGGGAAACGCGATGGACGAAAGCATTCGCGACTACGTTCGTTCAAACTATTACTTACAGATTGGCGAGTACACAGCGGAAGCGCTCAAGAAAGAACTCGGCGCGTTGAGCGACGACAAGATTCGCGACGATCAACAAAAAGTGCAGGTCATCGGTAAGCAGTTAAGCGACGGCTCTCCTTGCGCCGTTGAGATCACTGAGGAAGAAGTACGCGAGGCGTTGGAGCCGGTGCTCGCAGAGATCGTTGCGGGCATCAGGAGAGTGCTTGAAGAAGCACAACCGGAAGCCGTCGCGGATATTTATTACTCCGGAATGATTCTCACTGGTGGCGGATCATTATTGAAAGGGATCAGGGAGAGACTGCAAAGTGAGCTCAAGCTGCGGGCGACGATGCCGGAGGATCCGATCACAACGGTAGTGATGGGTGCCGGGCTACTGTTGTCCGAACCCCATCACCTTCATCGTTGTGCGATTCGCCAGAACCTACCTGTTTGGCAGGAAGCGGAAGAATTGGTTGTTAGCTGGTAAATCTCCTGCTTTCACGGTTCAATGACAATAACACCGCTGTCGAGCGGGAGTATTGTCAGAGGGCTAACAGTACAGTCGTTTTCGAAACCGGGAAAGATAAAAGTACCAAAGAGGGGCGTAATCTGGTCGGCGAATGGAAAGGGTAACTGGATCCCATCGATCGCGGCAAAGACCACCCTCATGTGCTTCGGAAAACTGGGATCGTCGCTATGCCGGACTCTCCCTGACATTACCGCGTCAGCCTCAGATAGCGTTACGCAATCGATCTTTACTTCTATCTCCGTTTGAGTCGTGAGATTGTTGAATTGTGCGTGGCCCCTTCCCGTGCCGTTTTTATTTACTGTGGCGTCAAAAGAGAACTCAAAGTGCTCCGTTCGCATTGCAGTCGGATTCCGAAAAGTGAACGTGCCTTCTCCGAAAATTGAAGGACCGGTGTCAGGCTTTGTTGCCGACGAAGGTTTGGCAGTAGTGAATACCGCGATCAGCAAAAAGGTAACGAGGAAAGTGACAACACGCTTCAGGTTCATGGATGCCTCCTGGTGAAGGTCGAGGAAATCCCCGGCGACAATTTTTGCGTTGCGCTGGACTGAGCGTCACATTCAGGAGCCAGCTTAAGTGTTAGCTTGACGCAGGCGCACACTATTGCAAGCCGACGCTTGCGTCAAGGCGAATTGGGTCAACGAACAAACCAGTTTTCAACAATTTACGTAGCCGAGTAACCAAAAGACGAGGATGAAAATAAGGATGGTGGAGATACATCCGCCGCCAAACTTCCACGCCGCGGCGCCTGCGAGTATTCCTCTAAGTGGACCTTCCATGTAAGAGCCTCCCTGTTGCTCGAAATCCGAACAGCAAAACTTGTTTCTATCGTTTCGGCAATATCAGTGCCAAATCAGTATCTATCCTTGTTTTAAAAATCGCAGCAGGGCGCGTTCGGCTTTGTGCAGGCCGTAACCGCGAAATGCAACGAGTCCTTCCAGACTGCTTGAACAGGCATTAATCACCCGTCCCTTTTCGTACGAAAAAATAATTTCTGGACAGACGTAAGAACTCCGACAGACTGCGGGTGTGTTACCGAGTACTTCCGCAGTCTCTTTGATCGCGGCGACGATCTTCTTCTTCGTGGCGGTGGCAGTCGCCGGCATGTCGTTTCCTGCACGCGCGAGTGCGCATGCACATACCAATGTTCCGGCCCACGTGCGAAAGTCTTTCGCGCTGAAACTGTCACCCATCACTTCCTTGATGTAATCGTTAATGTGCTGTCGCGTGACCGAAACCGGCTGACCGTTTCCATTTTCAAACTTGAAAACATTGAAACCCGGAAGCTTCAACGTCGCGCGAATCACACGCGCCACTTGGCGGTCGCGCAGTCGCCGTTGTTGCCGCACACCCGATTTGCCGGGAAAGTCAAACTCGATGAGATCGCCTTTTACCGTCACGTGTTTGCGACGCAAGGTCGCAATGCCGTAACTGCCGTGCTCACTTGCGTAGACCTCGCTGCCCGGTCGCATGTAACAGGTCGAGAGAATCCGGAGCACGGCAGCGAGCACTCGTTCGCGCCCGAGACCTGGTTGCCGTAAGTGACGTCTGATCGTGGCGCGCAGCTTCGGCAGGGCCAGAGCAAACTTTGTTATCCGCTGGAATTTTCGTAGCTCCTGAACGCGCGTGTGATCTTCGTGATACAGGTATTGCCAACGGCCGGCCGCATCGCGGCCGACTGCCTGCACTCTTCCTTTAGCTGAGGGGTTGATCGCCACGTCGACCCACGCCGGCGGAATTTTGAGTTTCTCGATTCTTTCCAGGTCTGCTTTTGTGAGACGGCCGTTCTGCGACTCGTAGCGGAAGCCGCGTTTCGGGCTACCGAGCCGTCGTATGCCGATACTTTGCAGGCGTTCGAGTTTTGTCATAGCCACATGAAGAGGGTTCCATGTGCCTCTTGTGCCTTTTCGTGGTTAAAACCCCGGAACGAGATTTGTCTATACATTTGGATGTGTGTGGATATTTGCCAGTAAGGAACAGTTGGGAAGATGGTATCGAGTAACATAAATAACCGTTTGAACAGGGCGCGCGCTAATCGTAACGTTGTGTGCTCCTCGTGCGGCGCAATAATCAGATCGAACGCCGAGGAAGACCAAGAACAGATGTGTTTGATTTGTCATGCGCGAATGCTCAACGACTATTTTCAAAAGATAAAAAGAGTGAGCGACGAGAGGCGAGCCTCCCGCCGCTTCTGAAGAATTCCAACCACTTTCCCTCATTTTGTTGTTCAACTAATCGCGGTCTTTGGTGTCGCCACGATCACCTTGCCCCGACTCCACTTTCGTCTTCGCGTGTTGTTTGCGGTCGTTTGCGATCGAGCGACCGACGTCAACGACGTCCTTAAACCGCCCCTTCTCGTCGCGTCTCACGAAACGTTTGTCGCTGCCGGTATCAATTAATTCACGATGACTCTTTGTTGCCTTTTTAGGCATTATCGTATTCCTCCTCCAGTGTAGGTTTCCTATACAGCGAAGGCTGCGGGTTGTTTAGTTCCGGAGCATTCGCACCGCTGAATCCGACACGTTTCATCTGAAGCGCAAGCGTGATGCCACCCCTAATTGATAGTCAGAATTGCGTTTGAATGTGTCTGACTGATGGCCCAATCGCTGTGGGACGCGATTTGCTCAAATTTGTGCTGACAAGGAGGGCTTTAACTAATGCCAAGGGGAGATAAGTCGAAATATACCGATAAGCAGAAACGCAAAGCTGAACACATCGCTGAAGGTTACGAAGACAGTGGTGTCTCGAAGAAGGAAGCGAAGAGTCGAGCGTGGGCGACGGTGAACAAAGAATCTGGCGGTGGCAAGAAGAGCGGGAGCGGGCGTGGTAAGAAGGAAAACCATAGTGCGTCGCGCAAAGGCGGAAAGAAGGCCGGCAGCAAGAAACGGTAGACGCGGATCACGGAGCAATAATGGCGGAATTAGGAAAGCTTAAACAGCCAATGTCGCCGATGCCGCCCCAGCATCAGCCCAAGCCGGGCGTTGAAGCGGAGCTCGAGCCACGGCCAAATTATCTCGCGCCACTCTACAAGGGCGCGGAAAAACTAAAAGGCAAAGTCGCACTAATCACAGGTGGCGATTCCGGCATCGGACGATCTGTCGCGGTATTGTTTGCTCGCGAAGGTGCTGATGTCGCCTTCACACATCTGAAAGAAGAAAAGCGAGATGCAGACGAGACGACGCGCGCCGTCGAGGCCGAAGGACGGCGCGCTATTGCGTTGGAAGCTGACTTAACCGATCCAAAAGTTTGCAAGAGAGTTGTTGAACGAACGGTCGAAGAGTTTGGCAAGTTGGATATTCTCGTCAACAACGCCGCCTTTCAACAGCATCAGAAAAGTCTTGAAGACGTTTCTGAAGATCAGTGGGACCACACGTTCAAAACCAACATCTACGCTTACTTCTACATGGCGAAAGCAGCACTGCCTCATTTACGCGAGGGTAGTGCGATCGTCAATACCGGTTCGATCACAGGCCTTGAGGGTAGCAAACAGCTGCTCGACTATTCAGCGACCAAAGGTGCGATAAACGCATTTACGAAATCGTTGGCCCAGAATTTGGTGGAGAAGGGAATCCGAGTGAATTGTGTGGCTCCAGGCCCAGTCTGGACGCCTCTGAATCCTTCGGACAAAAAGGCAGAAGACGTCGCGAAGTTTGGCGCCGACACGCCGATGAAGCGCCCGGCGCAGCCCGAAGAGATTGCGCCTGCGTATGTTTACTTCGCTTCGGAGATCGATTCGAGTTATGTGACTGGAGAAGTTTTGACTTTGCTAGGCGGTGAAACAACGGCCGCGTAAAGGCCGCTTTTCGAACTTTTTATTAAATCAACCTGGAGGAAAAAAGATGGCAGACAATGGTAGTGGAAGCACGGGCGTGGTGGCGGTTCTTGTGATTTTCGTGATCATCGTTGTCGCGGCGTTGTTCGTCTTTGGCGGCCGGTGGTTCGGCGGTAAGAAAGAAATCGACGTCAACATTCAAGCTCCAGCGGCCCCATCGAAGTAGTGTTTTCCACGGGACCGCATGAAAGACGATTCGCAAGCGAATAACTCCATTTGGATGGCGACGGTAGAAATGCCGTCGCAACCTCAATTAAAGGAAAACGTCCGCACCGACGTGTGCATCATCGGAGCCGGAATAGCCGGCTTAACGACTGCATATTTTCTCGCACAGGAAGGTCGGTCAGTTGTAGTTCTGGACGATGGGGCGATCGGCGGTGGCATGACTGGCCGCACCACGGCTCATCTCACAAACGCATTCGACGATCGATATATCAATGTCGAAAAACTGCATGGAGATGAAGGTGCTCGTCTAACTGCCGCGAGTCACACTGCGGCGATCGATAAGGTCGAGGAGATTGTTCGCAACGAGGAGATCGATTGCGATTTCGCACGCGTCGACGGATTTCTCTTTGCGCAACCCCCTGATACCGAGGAACTGCTTGACAAGGAACTCGCGGCAACGCGTCGAGCCGGTTTGGTGGACGTTGAAAAAGTGGCTCGTGCTCCGATTGATTCGTTCGACACTGGCCCGGCACTTCGCTTTCCGCGGCAAGCCCAATTTCATCCGCTGACATATCTGAGAGGACTTAAGCGCGCGATCCGCCGCGATGGTGGCCGCTTTTTCGACCAGACTCACGCTACGACAATCGAGGGCGGCGAGACCGCGCACGTCGAAACCAGCCACGGTCCAGTTGTTACTTGCGACGTGATTGTGGTTGCAACGAACACTCCAGTAAACGATCGTGTTGCGATTCACACGAAGCAGGCGCCATACGTTACCTACGTGATCGGCGCTGCGGTCGCCAAAGGATCGATTACGCATGCGTTGTACTGGGACACACTCGATCCGTATCACTACATCCGCCTTCAAAGCCTTGCCGATCGCGACATTCTGATCGTCGGTGGTGAGGACCACAAGACGGGCCAGGCGGACGACTGCGCCGATCGGTACGCGCGGCTCGAGCAATGGACTCACGAACATTTTCCGCAGGCGGGTGCGATTGAGTTTCGCTGGTCTGGTCAGGTTATGGAGCCCGCCGACTACCTGGCGTTCATCGGCCGCAATCCGCTCGACTCCGACAACGTCTTCATCGCTACGGGTGATTCAGGCCAGGGCATAACGCATGGGACGATCGCCGGAATCCTGCTTACCGACTTAATTCAGAGACGAAAAAATCGCTGGGAGGACCTTTACAGTCCATCACGAGTGACGCTGGGGGCGGCAAAAGAGTACGCCGGCGAGAACATCAACGTCGCTGGGCAGTTTGCGGACTACGTCACCGCCGGCGATATAAAGACAGTTGAAGAATTGAAACCGGGACAAGGCGCCATCATGCGGGAAGGACTGTCGAAAATCGCGGTATATCGCGACGATAAGGGCGCAATTCACAGACGTTCAGCCGTCTGCCCACACCTTGGCTGCGTTGTTTCGTGGAACGCCTGCGAACGGACATGGGATTGTCCGTGTCACGGTTCGAAATTCAGTGCTGAGGGCCGGGTCTATAACGGCCCGGCCAACTCAGATTTGGCTGAAGTAGATTGATTTTCCGTTTAGACGGCTCTGCGGCCGGTAACCAGGTTAATAATCAGCACCACCACCGCAACAACCAAAAGCAGGTGAATCAGGCTGCCGCCGACATTCGAGAGCAGGCCGATGAGCCACAAGACCAAAAGGATTACTAGAATCGTCCAAAGCATATTCGGATCTCCTTTTCTTTCTTAACCAGGGAGCAACGTTCATGCCAGCCCGCAAAACGGCAAAAAGGTAGAAGCGGGTGCATTACAACAATCCGATTTTCAGAGTCGACTCACGGGACTGTTTGAATTCGAGGCACAGACGGGAAACCCCCGCTAAAGCTTGTCCAGATTGCGGCAACTGATTATCATCTCAGCGAGTTTCCCAATCCTGTCTTTTCGGCAACCCACGCAGGCAAAAACAAAAATGAGTCGTGAACTCGAACAACCTTCTCTCGAGCCGGTGCCCGAGGGCAAGTACGTCTACTGCATCATCGAAACCGACGAGCCGCGTTCGTTTGGCCCAATGGGTATCGGCGGACGCGGCGACGATGTCCATACAGTGCGGCACAAGGGTCTCGCTGCAGTCGTCTCAAACACGCCGTTGGTGGTTTACGACCCCACTCGCGAAAACGTCTTCGCGCATGAGCAGGTGAACGAGACAGTGATGCGCGAGTTTACCGTGTTGCCGATGGCGTTCGGTGCATTGTTTCGTACGGAGGACGACATTGTGGAATTGATTCGCGGCACGTACGACGCGCTGCGCGACGTGCTTGCAAAGATGGAAGGCAAGGTCGAGTTCGGGCTCAAGGTGAACTGGGATCGCGACAAAGTGACTGCGGAGCTGGAGGAGAAAGACGAGGAGATCCGTCACCTCAAAGAGCAGATAACCTCGCGCACTACGGGTTCGACCTATTTCGCGCGCATGCAACTGGGCCGCTTGATCGAAACGGCGTTGACGGACCAGGCGGACGCGTACATTCGCGAGATCTATTCGCACCTGCGCGACGTGGCCGTGGCCTCGCGGGCCAACAAGCCGATTGGCGATCGCATGATCATGAACGCCGCCTTTCTGATCGAGCGCGATCGCGAGACTGAGTTTGACCAGAAGGTGAAAGAGATCGCTTCGAAATACGAGGGCAAGCTTTCGTTCAAGTACAGCGGTCCGTGGCCCCCGTACAACTTCGTCCACATTCGCTTGAAATTGGAACGGGGCGAAGGCACCACCGAAGCAGTAGCGAGTTAAGGCAAATGTTTCTCATTGACGATTTACTGCTGGCGCCGGTCAGCGGTTTCAAGTTCATCCTGGGCCAGATTCAAAAAATGGCCGATCAGGAGTTGAACGACGACACCGTGATCAAGGAGCAGTTGCTCGAGCTGCAAATGCGCAAGGAGCTCGATGAGATCTCCGACGAGGAGTTTGAGGAGCGCGAACGAGAACTGTTTGCGCGGCTGCGCGCGATCAAGATGCGACAGCTCGACCTGATGCACCAGGTGGTCCATACAAAAGACTCGTCGAGTTTCGTGATCGAAGTCGGTGGTGACTCTCAAGGCGGGTTTGACGAGCGGCACGAGCGCGGGTGAACGCACGTTACCTTTTTTTTGGCGGCAAAGGCGGGGTCGGAAAGACCACCGCTGCCTCAGCAACCGCACTCTTCCTTCTCAATACCTCAGAACCAAACGATTCCATCCTCCTTTTTTCAACTGATCCCGCACATTCGTTATCCGACAGTCTCGATGTGAAAGTCGGCAATCGCCTCGTTGAAGTGAAACAACTGCGCGCACGGGGGGCAAAGTTGTTTGCCTACGAGATGGACGCGAGTCTCGCGTTAGAGCGGTTTCGGGCGGCGCATGGCGAAGTGCTGGCTGAGATCGCGGAACGCGGAACGTTGTTGGACGAGGAAGATATCAACCAGTTGTTAAATCTTTCGTTGCCGGGGTTGGATGAAGTGATGTCGTTGTTTGAGTTGAGTGAAGTCGATCGCGCGGGGAAGTACACGCGCATTGTCGTCGACACAGCGCCTTCCGGACACACGTCGCGATTATTGCGCTTGCCGGAAGTGTTCGAGCGGATTGTCCGGACGCTGGATTTAATGGGTGAGAAGCATCGTTACATGATCGAGCAGTTTGCGCGACGACGGGCGCCGCTCGACAAGGCTGAGGTTTTTCTGCGCGACTTGAACGAGCGAATTGCGTCCGTGCGCAAGTTACTCTACGACGCCGATCAGACCAGCTTTTCGCTGGTGACGATTCCGGAGGCGATGAGTGTTCGTGAGACGCAGCGCTATCTCGAATTGTTGAAAGAGCAGGGCGTGCCGGTTCGCGATCTGATTGTGAATCGTGTGGAACAGGAACATGACGGTTGTGAATACTGTCATGCGCGTGTTTTGGGTCAGAAGAAGTGGCTAAAGGAGATTTCCCGGACGTTTCGCGGCTTGGAGCTTCATTATGTCCCGTTGCAGGCACAAGAAGTTCGTGGGCTTGAAGCATTGAATAGGGTTGGCAAGGTCATATGGAATTCCCATTAATCTTAAAGCCCGTCGTGATCTTTGGCGGGAAAGGCGGCGTGGGGAAGACCACGGCCGCCGCTGCCTACGCGCTCGCACTCGCACGCGTCGAACCAAAGAAGAAGCTGTTGATCTTTTCAACTGATCCGGCACATTCGTTGTCTGACAGTTTTGGAGAGCAGATTGGTCCACAAAAAAAAGGGATCGCCGGCTTTGAGAATCTTGATGCGATGGAGATCGATCCCGGAACATGGTTTGAAGAACTCAAGGCACGTTATCGAACGTGGACCGACGAGCTTTTTGCCTCGCTGACCGGCACCTCCCGAATGGAGATCAAATTTGATCGAGAAGCAATGCGCGAACTGGTTGAATTGACACCGCCGGGAATTGACGAGATCGCCGCGCTGGGCGCGATCAGTGATCTGCTCGACGAGAATCGATATCACTCAATCATTCTCGACACAGCGCCGACAGGTCATCTGATCCGGTTTTTGGAGTTGCCGCAGGTAGCGCTCTCCTGGATACGAACGTTTATGAAGCTGCTGTTAAAGTATCAGAACGTTGTGAAGGCGACGCAGGTGGCGGAAGAGTTGGTGGCGTTGTCGAAGAGTATCAAGGGAGTTCTCGCGTTGCTGACGGACGCGGAGCGTTGTGAGTTTGTTGGTGTGGGAATTCCCGAGCGAATGAGTTTGGAAGAAACCGTCGACCTCGCGAAAGCGCTCGACAAGCTGCAAGTGCCGATGGCGAAGCTCTTGGTCAATGGGATGGTTCCAAAAACCGGATGTGACTTTTGTAAATCGAGACGGAAAATGCAGGACCAAGTAGTTGTGAACTTTCGTAAGCGATTTCGTGCGGTCCAATTGTTTACCGCACCGCAACAACCGCGGGAAATCACCGGGGCAAGGGATTTACTCAATCATTTTCAGTCGTGGGATCGAGTACAATCGAGGACAAAATCACGATGAATGAGCTTGCCTTCTACGTTTACTGTATTGCCGAGAGTGTGGCAGCTGCCGAGCTTTCCGCGAGCTCGCTGCCGGACGCGATTGAGGAAGATTCGAAACTCGAATGGATCGCGAGCGATGATCTGGCTGCGCTGACTAGCGAAGTGTCGCCAACCAGTTATAGTGAAGAAAGCCTGGCGGAACACTTGTCCGATGCGAGTTGGACGGCCGCACGGGCAATGCGTCACGAAACGATCGCGGAATATATTGCTAAACGAGCTGCCATCGTGCCGCTTCGTTTTGGCACCATCTTTCTATCTCGCGCGGGAATCGAAAGGATGTTGTCGGAAAAGGGGAGAGAGCTGCGTGAGATCCTCGAACGCCTGCGCGGGCGTGAAGAGTGGGGTGTGAATGTTTTCTGCGATCAATCCATGTTGATGTCGAGCATCACTTCAGTCAGTCCGGTGCTGCGCGAATTGTCGGAGCATGCGGCGCAGGCTTCGCCTGGGCAGTCGTACCTGATTCAGAAAAAGATCGACGCCTTGAAGATCGATGAAGCGCGTGACGCTCTGAATCGCATCATCGAACAAGTTGAAAAGACACTCGGCGAACACAGCGTTGATGCAAAACGGTTGCGCGTGTTAAAGGTTGAGGCAACGGAGTACGGCGAACTGAAAGCAAAGTTTGCGTTTCTCGTGACTAAGTCCGACTTTGACGAATTCCGCGATGCCGCTGAACGGTTGGCGCAGGAACATCAGCCCGCGGGTGTGCGTCTGGAACTTACAGGACCATGGCCCGCGTACAATTTCACCCGGATTGGATGATGACTGAGCAATTGGAACAGTTAGATATTCTGGAGCAGAGCGATGTGTCGTTGCTCGAAACTCTCGATCACGTGCTCAACCGCGGCCTCGTGATCGCCGGCGAAATCACTATCTCCGTCGCCGACATCGACCTGATCTTTGTCGGATTGAACGTTCTCGTCAGTTCGGTCGAAACTGCCAATGAAGTGCTGCGCAAACGTGAATGAAGTTATATGTCTACTGCCTCGCCGAGAAGCCGGCCATGCCGTTCGCCGCGCTGGCAGCGCCAGTCGTCGGCATTTCGGGTGCGAATGTCGAGGTCATCGAGGTAGATGGGCTCTCCTTACTGGTAAGCCAATTTGAAGGCGAGACAGCGCTGGTGACTCGTGAAAATGTCGTTGCGCACGATAGAGCGGTCCGCAGTGTGCTCAATGAAACAACGCCGTTGCCATTTCGGTTCGGATCTGTCGTAACTGAACAACATCTCGCCAGTTATATTCGCACTCACCGAAAGAATTTAGAAATGAAGCTCGCTCAGGTGCGCGGGTGCCTCGAGATGAGCGTAAAGATTATTTGGAACACGGATGAGACCAACTCGGGATTAAACAGGATTGGTTTAGGCCCGGGAGCCGCATTTCTCCACCAAAAACAGAGCGAGATCCTGGGAGGCGAACATCGGGCTGAGAAAGCAAAAGAGGTGTCGTCATGGCTCAGCGAACAGGTCGGGGGACTTGTGAAGCAGGAAGAAGTTAGCCTTTGCCCCACAGAAAAACTGATCGTGGCTGCCGCACATCTGGTCAGTCGCCACGAAGTCACGGAGTACCGCAAACGCGTTGCCGAGTCCAGTAAAACGCGGCCGGAACTGCACTTTTTGGTAAGCGGACCCTGGCCGCCGTATACTTTCGCAAACATTGAGCTTGAGTTTAAAACACGGTTCGGAGTAAGCTGATGGAGCTTTCCCCCGAAAAATCCCCTACGGCTGAGCCGGAGATCGAAACCTCGCACGTCGAGGAGTTCGTGGAGCAATTAAGTTGCGTCACAAGCTCTTTGCCGTCGCGAATTAATATCGACGCGCAAAGCGTCGAGCAGGGTCTCGCGAAGCTCGTTCTTACTTTGATCGAGTTCATCCGTCGTCTGCTCGAAAAGCAGGCGGTTCGCCGCATGGAAGGCGGGGATCTCTCACCTGAACAAATCGAAGAATTAGGATTGGCGCTAATGAGGTTAGAAGCAAAGCTTCAAGAGCTGAAGGAACAATTTGGTTTAACGGATGAAGAACTCAATCTCGATCTCGGTCCTGTGGGACGTCTGATTTAGCTGAAGTAAGTCTTTCCCCGGCATTGCATACGATGGTGGCGGTCACCCTGAGCCTTTTGAGTAAAACCGCCTCCTGAGAGTGGAGGACGAAAGTGTCCAGTGAGCGGTCTACCCTTATAACAGCCCGTCCCCCGGGCTTGGTTGATGTTCTCGATCGCATTCTTGACAAGGGCTTGGTGATAGCCGGCGACATCAAAGTGTCGCTTGCCAACGTAGAGCTACTAACCTTGCAGATTCGATTACTCGTGTGCTCGATCGACAAGGCAGAGCAGATTGGCCTGAATTGGTGGCGCTACGACACAAACCTTACGACACGCGCTGCGCGTGTCGAGGCAGAAAATCTCGAGTTGCGTGAACGGCTTTCGGTGCTTGAAATGGAGATCCGAAAGCTAGCAACGCCCACTACGCAAACTGAGGTTACAAGAACAGAGGTAAAAAGAAATACCAGGAGCAAAGGGCGCCGTCGCTGATGCGTTTTTACAAACTCAGATAAAGGAACCTAAGCAAAATGGCTGTCGAAAGAGCACCAGGCGGAACCAGTCTAATAGACGTCCTTGATCGCGTACTCGACAAGGGTATTGTCATCGACGCCTGGGTCCGAATCTCACTGGTGGGAATAGACCTGATCACCATCGAAGCTCGTGTGGTTGTTGCTTCAATTGACACTTACCTCAAATACGCTGAAGCCGTCGGTCTGACGCCGGCTGTCTCGCGTCCCGTGCTGACCCCCGGAACAGAAACTGTAGAGACTACTGACACTCGTCGCCGGGTCACAGTTGAGGTGGAGAAGAAGTAATACACGGTGAAATCCGTGTCTTGACGTGTGCGGCAACACAATTTTTAGAACATGGGAGAAGTCCCCACAGAGCTAGCCTTTGCCACGGTTCCGCCGATCTCAGATAACGAACGGATCGGTTCCTACCTGCGCCAGTATGACGTGTTCGTGGAGACCACGACGCAGATGCTGGCGACACCGCGAGTGAACGAACGACTCTTGCTTGCGCTGGAGGGCATTGCCAGCATCTTCGGGCACCGGCAGGCCGCCGTTGCCATCATCAACGAAAGAGATGCCGAGCTGCGCATTCGCGCGGCGGTTGGTTTTGAGACCGAGCCGCCTGCCCGAGCCGACATGCCTCTGGATTCAAGCGCCGCATGCGTCCGGGTGATTCACGACGCGGTGCCGTTGTGGATATCGATGAAGGAAGACGTCGCCTCACGAACTCTCTTCGACAAGATGCACTGGGAGCATGACGTTATCGCGCTTCCGTTGTTTGGAATTTCCGAGTTCTCGACAAGCCGAAGCCGCGATTCACGACAAGTTGCGCGGCTCCCAGGCCACTTCTGGACTTTCGATCCGGGTTCGCGACTGGGCGTTCTTTACGTTGGCGCCGATCGTGAAACGGTCGATCCGCTTTCGCTGAATCTTTTGAAGCGGTTCGCCGATCGCGTAGGCATCATCACGTCGCTCGCGATTCACCAGGAAAAGCTCGTCACAACCGTTACCAAACTACAGCGGGAACGGCAGTGGATCGAATCGATTATGAAGTCGGTTGCCGATCCGATCGTGCTTACCGATCTCGACAACGAAATCCTGCTGCAGAACCGGCGCGCCGAGGAACTGTTCAGCGGGTCGGCAAACGCCGGCGAAGGAAAACGCCGTGCGCTGAAGATGAACGATCTCCTGTTCTCGGCTTATCTTTCGAGCGCGACCGTTTCGTCTTCCGAAGTAGTTCAGCGAGACATCACGCTCGTTGATCCGATTGAAGGCTCGGATATCCACTTTGAAGTCATTTCAACTCCGGCCGCAAACGCCCGGGGCGAACCACTTGGCCTCGTCTCAATCTTCCGCGACGTTACCGATCTCCGCGAAGCGAATGAAGAGCTGGCGCGCAACTTCGTCAAGTTGCAACAGGCCGAGGCCGATTCGACTCGTGAACGAGACCGCCTCGACCTTATCATCGAAAACGTGGGCCATCCGATCGTCGTTTGCGATTCGGCGGGTAACTTCATCCTGTTCAACCGGCGTGCGGAGTTGTTATTTGAAGAGCAGTCGTCGTTTCGTCCAACCGCGGCGGGCGCTGTTCGTACAAATGCCGTGAAGCTCACGTCGTTCATCTCGGGTCTGGCCTCGGCATCAGAAACCGGGCGGCAGGCGGAGATCGAACTGATCGATCCTGACAACGGCAGGTTGTTGCCGATGGAGATAACGGCGCGCGAGGTGCTCGATCCCACCGGACAGGTGACGGCGGTCGTTTCTATTCTTCATGACCTGACTGAGATTCGCGAACTCGAGCGACGACGCGTCGAACAGCAACTGTTTGAATCAGAAAAACTCGCTGCGGTCGGCCGTCTCGCAGCGTCAATCGCGCACGAAGTAAACAATCCCCTCGAAGCGATTAAGAATGCGCTCTATCTGATGGAATCCGGATCCGAAGGGGGCAAGAATACCCGCTTCCTCGAAATCGCGCGCAAGGAAACGGAACGCGTTTCACACATCATCCGGCAAATGCTTGGTTTCGCCCGTCGCTCGGGCGAAGTGGATTGGGTCGACGTCAACCAGTTGATTGAAGAGACGCTGGTGTTGCTCGAAAAGAAAATGCGCCAGTTGCGCATTCGCGTGAATCGCGATTTCGATGCGACGTTGCCGAAGATTCGCGCGCGTGCCGATCAGTTGCGCCAGGTAATTCTGAACCTGATCATCAACGCGCAACAAGCCATACAAGGCGGCGGTGAAATCAATATCACTACTTCTCGTTATGAACAGGCATTGCAGCCGTCGATCCTGATCCAACTCACCGATACTGGGGTCGGTATACACGAAGACGATCGGAATCGCATCTTCGAGCCGTTCTTTTCCAGCGGAAAGAAGGGCACGGGCCTTGGACTATGGGTGACTCAGGACATCGTCAGGCAGCACGGTGGGCGGATAGAGGTGACAAGCGAAGTAGGTCGTGGCACTGTATTTATGATTATCCTCCAGGTTGAATCCCCAATTCTTGAAGCTCAGGAAACGGAACGGTTAACGACGAAATGAACCACAGCGATAGGGACCTGGCAGCGGATGACGGCAACGGCATGCCGTCGACCATACGTAATGGGCAGTTGATGGTAGTTGATGACGAAGAGAGTCTTCGCATCACGACCGCCGCTATTTTGGAAAGAGAAGGTTACCTGGTTGACACGGCGTCGAGCGGCGACGAAGCCATCGCCTTGCTCGACCAGAAAGACTACGACCTCGTACTCACGGACTTGCACATGGAAGGAGGCGACGGTCTTTCGTTACTGAACCAGATCCGCAGCCACTCGCCTTTGACGATCTCGGTCGTGCTCACCGGCTTTGCTTCCGTTGAATCGGCAATCGCGGCGTTGCAGGAAGGCGCTTACGACTATCTCGTCAAGCCGTGTGACATCGACAGCATGAAGCACACGATCCGACGCGGTGTCGAACATCGTCGCCTCATGCTTGCCGAACAGAAGGCGCGCACCGATCTCGAGCAACTCAATCTCGATCTGGAACGAAGAATCATCGAGCGCACGGCCGAACTTACGCGGCTAAACGGCGAACTCGCTGAGGCTAACCGCGCTAAAGACGTGTTCCTCGCGACTCTCTCGCACGAGTTACGCACCCCGCTTACGCCCGTGGTCGGCTGGATCAAGTTGTTGCGCAGCGGCCATCTCGATGAGAAAAGCGTGGCGCAGGCGCTTGACGCGATCGAACGTAACGCCTGGCTCCAATCGAAGCTGATCGACGATTTGCTCGACACCTCGCGCATCGCGACAGGTAAATTTCATTTCGAACCGAAGCCGACGGATCTCAACACGGTCACGAAGGCTGCGATCGATACGGTGCTGGAGTCTGCTGCTACGCGTAATATTGAACTGTCAGTCAACTTGTGGCCAACGACGCTCGTCGTGATGGGCGAGCCGGTGCGGCTCCAGCAGATTGCGTGGAACTTGATTTCCAACGCGATCAAGTTTACTGAGCCCGGTGGGAAAGTGTTTGTAGCTACGCGGAATGAGGGGCCTGGGGCGCGGCTCGTAGTAACCGACACCGGAATCGGCATCGATCCAGAATTTCTGCCGCACGTGTTTGATCGTTTCAGGCAGGCCGACGGTTCGACCTCGCGGCGTCACGGAGGATTGGGTCTCGGTCTTGCAATCGCTGATGCGCTGGCAAAAATGCACGGCGGAAAGATTCTCGCGGAGTCGAAAGGCGCCGGGAAGGGCTCATCCTTCACCTTGCATGTTGAACTCGCGACGACCGAAAGACTTACTCCCGAACACCCGGCTGAAAAATTTCATTCACTGCATGGCTTGGATGTCTTGATAGTCGAAGACTCTATCGACACGCTGACGCTTTTGAGCGCGGTGTTTAGTCGCGAAGGCGCAAACGTAACGACCGCTACTTCAGCCGCCGAAGCGTTGGAGCAGGCCGTGAACAAACGGCCGGCCGTCATTATTTCCGACATCGGCATGCCGGACGTCGACGGCTATCAACTCCTCGAACAACTCAAGGTTCTTCCCGGTTTGGACGACGTGCCCGCCATCGCCATCTCCGGTTACGTGAGCGACGAGGACCGCGAGCGGGCGCTGGGCAGCGGCTACCACGCGTTGGTGCCGAAACCGATCGACGTCGAAGTCCTCTTCGACCTCATTCACGACCTTAATCTTCCTCAACTGTCGCCGGCCAATAAGTAATCCAGCGTCGGAAGCGCCGAAAACGGACTCGATGTGGGTTCGGCTATAAAGCCTTACGAGGTCGAGTCCCGATCGTTGCCGTCGGCATGATATAAAAAGCTCGTGACCGATCAGATCCATCGACTTTAGCGCACAGCATCAGACCTTCCCGGAAAGGACGCATCAATGAGCAAAAGTGCACTGACCTTACTATGGCTTATGCTGGTTGTTTCTGGATTGGTGGCCCAATCGCGCATTCCCACGATTGATGAGCTTCTGACACTGAAATCGGTCGGCGGCACGCAGATCTCGCCCGATGGTAAATGGGTCGCTTACACGGTTAGTTATGGCGATTTCAAGCAAGATATCTTCGTAACTCAAATCTGGCTTGCGAACACCGACACCGGAAAAAGTGTCCAACTAACCCGCGGGGAGAGATCCTCAACGGCTCCGCGCTGGTCACCGGACGGCCGGTGGCTGGCGTTTCTAAGTAACCGGGTTGAAGACAAAAACCAGATATTTCTGATCGATCCGAGCGGCGGCGAATCCCGACAATTGACCAAGTCTGAAACGGCAATAAATAACTTCGCGTGGTCGGAAGACGGAAAGACAATTGCCTATACGGCAACTGAACCGACTGCAAAGCCGCTCAAGGACCGCAAGGATTACTACGGCGACTTCGATGTCGTGCGCGCTGGTTACAGTCACATTCACATTTGGACTCTTGATGTTGCCGAAGCGATGAAGTCGCCAATCGTCGGCAAGCAGCGCACGAAGAAAAAGGATTTCAGTGTTAATTCCTTCTCATGGTCGCCTGATGGATCGACGATCGCTTTCAGCGCCACGATAAATCCTGATTTAGTTCAGGGAACCACGGGCGATATTTATCTGCTAAAGCTGAGCGATGATTCGGTGAAGAAGATCGTCGATCAGCCCGGACCGGATATTAATCCGCTATTCTCACCGGATGGCAAGCAGATTGTTTTCTCTTCCGTTATGGGCCAAAAGCTTTACTTCGCGAGCAATTCCCGGCTGGCGATTGTTGGAGTTGATGGCGGCAAACCGAAATCGATCACTGATGGTTTTGATGAGAATCCGGGACTACTCGAATGGAACCTTAATGGGATCTATTTTGGGGGATTGCAGAAAACAGCTTCGCACCTTTTTCGCGTCGATCCGGTGAGCGCAAAAATCATTCGCATTTCTCAACCCAATGACCTGATTGCTGGTTCCTTCTCAGTTACGCGTAGCGCCGACCGGATTGCCTTCACCGTTTCTTCACCGACCAGTATTGGCGAAGTGTTCGTTTCCGACGGGCGAAGTTTTACGCCTCGCAAATTAACGAACTTCAACGAGCAAACAAAATCCTTCGCGCTCGGCACTCGCGAAGTGATCTCGTGGCAGAGCCAGGATGGTACGACGCTCGAAGGCGTTCTTATCAAACCTGCTAATTTCGATCCGGCTAAGAGATATCCGCTGCTCTGCATTATCCATGGTGGACCGACCGGAATCGATCCTCCGGTTTTGCTGACACCTGATGCTCGTTACTATCCGTCAGACATCTGGGCGGCACGCGGCGCGTTAATTTTGAAAGTTAACTATCGAGGCAGTGCGGGCTATGGCGAGAAGTTTCGCAAATTGAATGTAGGGAACCTCGGCGTCGGCGATGCGTGGGACGTTTTATCCGGTGTCGACTTTCTGATTGCGAGAGGCTGGGTCGATAAAAACAAAGTCGCCTGCATGGGTTGGAGCCAGGGTGGATACATCTCTGCATTCTTAACGACCAGTAGCGATCGATTTGTTGCGATCTCGGTCGGCGCCGGAATTTCAAACTGGGCGACTTACTACTACAACACTGACATAACGCCGTTCACGATAAATTACCTTGGAAACAATCCAGCGGAAGATCCAGCGATTTACGCAAAGACATCGCCGATGAATTACATTAAGACAGCAAAGACACCCACGCTAATTCAGCATGGCGAGTTCGACCGCCGCGTACCGATTGCCAATGCTTACGAATTGCGGCAGGGCCTGGAGAACCGCGGCGTGAAAGTCGAGATGGTTGTGTATAAAGGTTTCGGTCACGGCATTAACAAACCAAAATCAATGCGCGCCGTTATGCATCATAATCTGTCCTGGTTCAATCACTACATCTGGGGCGATCCAATGCCGGACCTGACGGCCCCGGAACTACCGACGAAGAAAGAAGCAACGGATGGGAATCTTTAACGAGTAGTCGCCATCACCAACACGCATTAAGTGTTGGTCACTACCCATTACCACGAGGTATTGCAAGGGGGTTGCCCCTTTTGCTCAGACTCCATCTGCCTCAAAACGCTTAACGTATCAGTCTTCACAGCGGCGCTCGAAGCCCTTTAACATCAATCAGATTGACAAAATCAAAACTGTAACTATAATGGTTACAAAGCGAAACCCCCGGACTTCCCGGAACGTACTTGATATGTCGACAAATAGCCGGTTCGCCGTAGCCGTTCATGTGCTCAGTTTGATGGCCTGGTCGGGCGAAGAACCCCTTAAATCTGAACAGGTTGCGGAAAGCGTCAACACTAATCCGGTGGTAATCCGCCGTATGCTGCTCGAGCTCGCGGAGGCCGGGTTGGTTATTTCGCAAACTGGTTCACTGGGAGGTTCGAGACTGGCGAACGATCCGGCGGAAACGACCCTCCTAGATGTGTATCGGGCACTCGAGTACGGGGGCGTTTTCTCCCTGCATCGGCAGCCTCCGAGCCGCGATTGTCCGGTGGGGGTGAATATTGAAACCGTGTTAGGAGACGTGCTTTCGGAAGTTGATTCGGCAGTTGAGCAGGTGTTGGGAAGGATAACGATCAACGACGTGGTGCAGCGACTGAAACCATGCGGCGCTGCCGCGAACCAGACAGCCCATGCCCGAAATGGCCGCAACGGCAATGGAAAGGCTACCGGAAAGATAAGTGCACGCACTGGCAATGGTGCTGCGAACGGTACAAGAAATGGCCGCAAAAAGCAGTATGACCAAGGGCAGATAGCTTTGTCCGAGTTGCGCAACGGAACAAAGAACAGGAGAGGGAAGGCCCTCCGACCTGCCTAACAAACCGCGAGAAAGGAATGTTTTAATTTGTCCAGGCTTGAAAAAGATCAAAGCGGTATCGAGCTCATGAGTTCGGCAAAAGGTGAGTTTGTCAACCTCAGTGAGGAACTGACGGACGATGCCGTGTCGATTGAGGATATCGATGAAGTTTTACAAACCCTCGAGAGAGCGACCAGCAGTGAAGCTGAAATCGAGGAGCCTTTGATCGAGGAGTCGTCGTCTGTTGTTGAGTCTGATGAAGCCATGAGTGAAGAGGTCGAACTCGACCTTTCCGCCGGCGAGATGGACAAGACTTCAGACCCAATCCGCGTCTACATGCGGGAAATGGGTGTAGTGCCGCTGCTCACGCGCGAACAGGAAGTATCGATCGCGAAACGAATTGAGCGCGGACAGAAGCGCGCTGAAAAAGCGATTGCGCGTTCGCCAATTGCCGTGGTCGAACTTTTCCGAATCGGCGATGAGTTGGCGGCGGGACAGCTCAACATTCGCGACGTCGTGGCTTTCTCGGACCAGATGGAAACCGAGGAACACGAGGATCGCAGCGAAGAGTATTTGCAGTGGACGATCGAAGGGCTTCTAAACATCAGGCAACTCTACAAACGAGGCCTGAAGGAGTTTGATCGTTTTGCCGACGAACAGAAGGTCTCACGAGGCAAGCGCTCAAAAAAGTTGTTGCGTTACAGGCGGAAGCTTGCGCGCACGCGACTCGAAATTGCGCAGGAAATTCGCGGACTACATTTGAAAGAAGCAGCCAGGCAGCGGTTGATCGCGGCCATCGGCGTCGTTCACAAGGAAGTCCGCACACTCGAACGCGAGATCGAAGCGTATTCCGAGAAGCTCAAACGCAAGGGACTGAAGGCTGACAAGCAGAAGGAATTCCGGAAGCATGTCGCCACCGCCAGAAAGCGGCTGAAAGAAATTGAACTCGAACATCACCTGACGCCGTTGGAGATCAAGCGATCGCATCAGATGATCGCCGTCAGCGAAGCCCAAACGGCACAGGCGAAACACGAGTTGACTGAAGCTAATCTTCGTCTCGTTGTTTCAATCGCAAAGAAGTACCAGAACCGCGGGTTGCAGTTCCTCGATCTGATCCAGGAAGGTAACCTCGGTTTGATGAAGGGCGTCGACAAGTTTGACTGGCGTCGCGGCTACAAGTTTTCGACTTACGCGACCTGGTGGATTCGCCAGGCAATCACGCGAGCGATCGCAGATCAGGCGCGCACGATTCGCATTCCGGTTCACATGATCGAGGTGATAAACAAACTTAAGAACACCTCGCGCGAACTGGTTCGCGAACTCGGACGCGAACCCACGACCGAAGAGATCGCCAAAAAGATGGATACGTCCGTCGACAAGGTGCGTAAAGCGCGCAAGTTGATGCAGGATCCAATTTCTCTGGAAACGCCGATCGGTGAAAACGGCGATTCGCAGTTGGGCGACCTGATCGAAGACAAATCGAGCGAGAGCCCGGCGGCACGCGTGATCACGTCGAACTTGCGAGAGATCGCCGGCGACGTGTTGCAAACTTTGAGTCCGCGTGAAGAACGGGTGATCCGTTTGCGTTTTGGTCTCGATAACGGCGGTCACGAACGGACGCTGGAAGAAGTGGGCCAGAACTTCAACGTCACGCGCGAACGCATTCGGCAGATCGAAGCGAAGGCGCTGCGTAAACTGCGCCACCCGTCGCGTGCACGGCTGTTAAAGAATTTCCTCGAAGGCGAAGGTAACTAAGTTTGAGGTAACCATTTTTGGAAAGATTAAGTCAGAGGAGCGATTGAAACATGAGTGAATTTGTGAAGGAAGTGAGCGATAGCTCGTTTGAAAAAGACGTACTGGGATCCAGCAAGCCGGTGCTGGTGGATTTTTGGGCGCAATGGTGTACGCCCTGCCGAATGTTGGCCCCGACCGTTGAAGCTGTCGCTCAGCAATATACGGAGACGGCTACCGTCGTGAAGTTGAACGTCGACGATAATCCCTCGACTGCACAGCGTTATGGCATCAAGGGCATTCCGACGTTGATCCTGTTTCGCGAAGGTAAGGAAGTTGAGCGCGTTGTCGGCGCGACCAGCAAAGAGTCGATCACTCGCATGATCGAGAAGTACACAACAGTCGGCGCGCAACAGAACCACGGCTAACTGCTGAGAATCGTCAAGCAAAGGGCCGGACGCGTGAGTTCACACGTCCGGCCTTTTTGTTTTGTCAAAATCCGTGGGAAAATGCGGCCACCAATGGAGCAGGTGAAACCTCAACGGCTGATTGTCGGTGTTACTGGCGCTACGGGCACCATCTTTGGTGTGCGCATCTTGCAGTTGCTGCACGGCTCGGGAGTGGAGACGCATCTGGTTGTGAGCAAGTGGGCGGCGCGCACACTCACTCATGAGACGCCGTACTCGTTGAAAGATATTCAGGGGCTGGCGACACAGAGTTATGCGAGCGGCGATCAGGGTGCGGCGGTATCCAGCGGATCGTTCTTAACGCTGGGAATGGTGATCGCACCGTGCAGCATGCGCACGCTGGCGGCGATAGCGCACGGTCTGGGTGACAATCTTATTCATCGCGCCGCCGACGTTATACTAAAAGAGCGGCGTAAGCTGGTGCTCGTCGTACGCGAGTCGCCGTTCAACGAAATACATCTTGAGAACATGTTGAAGCTGGCGCGAATGGGCGTTGTGATTCTCCCGCCGATGCCGGCCTTTTATAATCACCCCCAAAACCTTGATGACATGGTCAATCACATTGCGATGCGCGTGATCGATCAGTTTGATATTCATCTTGACGTAATGAATCGTTGGGATGGTGTAATGCTCGATCAAAAGCGATCGCTAGAGTAGAGACAATTCGTTCTTGCTCCGCGTTCTTTGCGAGATACGCAGAGGTCGCGGAGCGACAAGGAGGCAATCGTGGGGGAGATGGTTGAGTTTCCAGTAAACGGCGGCAGTATCGAAGGTTACGAAGCAGTCCCGCAACAAGGCGGTGGACCAGGAGTGGTTGTGATTCAGGAGTGGTGGGGACTCGTGGACCACATTAAAGACGTTTGCGACAGATTTGCCGCCGCGGGTTTTGTCGCTCTCGCTCCCGATCTCTATCACGGTAAGACTACTAAGTCACCCGATGAAGCGGGCAAACTGATGATGGCGCTTCGCATCGACGAAGCTGAAAAGGAACTGAGCGGCGCCGTTGACTATCTGCTAAAACACAACGCAGTAACAAGCAAGAAGATCGGTGTCGTCGGGTTCTGCATGGGTGGCGCGCTGTCTCTATATACGGCGACGAAGAATCGGAACATTGGCGCCAGCATCGTTTTCTATGGCATACACCCAAACGTCAAACCCGATCTCCCGAACCTGCATGCTCCTGTGTTGGGTCTTTACGCTGAGAACGACGGTTTCGTGACGCCTCAGGTAGTGCGAGAGCTGGAGAGCAAAGTGAAAGCGCTTGGCAAACCGATGGACGTAGTAATCTATCCGGGCACGGATCACGCTTTCTTCAACGATTCACGTCCGGACGTTTATAACGAAGAAGCCGCTGCGGATGCGTGGCAGCGCTCAATTGATTTCCTGCATAAGCATCTTGGTGAAGAGTTAGTAAAACACGGTTCTGCGTAACCCGTGTCTCCTGTTCGTACCTAAACAGCTTTATCCACAACTCGAGAAAGAGGACGCCCCTTCTTATGACTACCTCTGCGTGCGCTGGTCTATTGTTACTGCTTTCACTGTTAGTCGTTTGTCCTGTTCACGTTGCGGCCCAGCAACCATCGCCGTCGCAATCTCCTTCGGTTGCGGCCTCGCCAAGTCCGAGCGCGACGCCCACGCCGGATGCGTCGCCAACGCCGCGCGACCCGATGTCGACGCCGACTTTCAACGGTCTGCGCCTCCGCTCGATTGGACCAGCGTTCACTTCCGGACGCATCAGTGGATTCGCGGTCGATCCAAACAATCCGACGCGTTATTACGTCGCCGTCGCCTCCGGCGGCGTCTGGAAGACAACAAACGCCGGCGTCACGTGGACTCCGATCTTCGATAACGAAGCGTCTTATTCGATCGGCGCTATCGCCGTCGATCCTAAGAACTTTTTAACTGTCTGGGTCGGCAGCGGCGAGAACAACAGCCAGCGCAGCGTTTCATACGGCAGTGGACTCTACAAGTCGGAAGACGGTGGCCGCACCTGGCGCAATGTCGGTCTGCGAACTTCTGAACACATTGGACGCATCGCGATCGATCCGAAAGATTCCAATATCGTTTACGTCGCTTCCCAGGGTCCACTTTGGGGACCCGGCGGCGAACGCGGTCTCTTCAAAACAACGGACGGCGGCAAGACGTGGAAGAGCATCCTGAACATAAGCGAGCACACCGGCGTCACCGACGTCGTGATCGATCCGAACGATCCGAACACGATTTACGCCGCTGCGTATCAACGCCGTCGACATATGTGGACACTCATCAACGGTGGTCCCGAAAGCGCGCTTTACAAATCCACTGACGCCGGAGCGACGTGGAACAGGTTGCGTACCGGCTTGCCCACCGTCGAACTCGGACGCATCGGGCTCGCGATTTCTCCTGTCGATTCAAATGTGCTTTACGCGACGGTGGAGGCAGCCGATCGCCGCGGCGGTATCTTTCGCTCGAGTGATCGGGGCAGCAGTTGGGAGCGCCGCAACGAATTTGATACGACCGCGATGTACTACTCGCGCATCCTCGCCGATCCGAAGGAAGTCGATCGCATTTACGTGATGAACGTGTTCTTGATGGTTTCAGACGACGGCGGCCGCACGCTGCGCAGGCTCGGCGAACGAAATAAACACGTCGACAATCACGACATGTGGATCAACCCGAACAACACCGATCATTATCTCGTGGGCGGTGATGGCGGCATTTACGAGAGCTTCGATCGCGGCTTGTACTGGGACTTCAAACAGAACCTTCCGGTTACGCAGTTTTACGACATCACCACTGATAACGCGAAGCCGTTCTACAACGTGTACGGCGGGACGCAGGACAACTTTAGTTTTGGTGGTCCATCACGCACGCGCAGTGCTTCCGGCATCACGAATCCCGATTGGTTTGTCACCAACGGCGGCGACGGTTTTCGTTCGCAAGTCGATCCGGAAGATCCGAACACGATCTACTCCGAGTCGCAAAACGGCGGTCTCGTTCGTTTTGATAAACGCACGGGAGAGCGGATCAGCATCCAACCGCAGCCTACCGATGACGATCCGTATCGCTGGAACTGGGATTCGCCATTCATTATCAGTCCACACTCTCGCACGCGACTCTACTTCGCCGCCGATAAGCTCTTCAAGAGCGACGATCGCGGCGACAGTTGGCTATTAATCAGCGGCCAACTCTCGCGGAATCTCGATCGCGATAAGTTGCCGGTGATGGGGAAGGTCTGGGGTATCGATGCCGTCGCGAAGAACGCGTCGACAGCACACTTCGGCAATGCTTCGGCGCTCGCCGAGTCGCCGAAGAAGGAAGGACTGATCTACGTCGGCACTGACGATGGGTTGGTCCAGGTTACGGAAGACGGCGGCAAAAATTGGCGCAAGATCGAAAAGTTTCCAGGTGTTGCGGACATGGCCTACGTCAGCCGCATCGTCACTTCAAATCACAATGCAAGCACGGCGTTCGTCAGTTTCGACAATCACCAGAACAACGACTTCAAGCCGTATCTGCTGAAGACGACGGACGCCGGCCGAACGTGGACTTCGTTAAGCGCAAACCTACCGAAGAATGGTCCGGTACTGGCGATTGCGGAGGATCACGTCAATCCGAATCTTCTTTTTACCGGCACTGAGTTTGGTGTCTGGTTCTCAATTGATGGCGGCGAGAAGTGGATTCAACTAAAAGGCGGAATGCCGACGATCGCCGTGCGCGATCTGAACATTCAGAAGCGCGAGAACGATCTTGTCATTGGCACCTTCGGACGTGGCATCTACATCCTCGACGATTACACGCCGCTTCGTCTGCTCAAGCCCGAAATGTTGAGACAGGAAGCGGCGGTATTTCCGATCAAGGACGCGTTGATGTACATCCAGTCGCAACCGCTTGGCGGGCGTGGCAAGAGCTTCCAGGGCGAACGTTACTATACTGCGGCCAACCCGCCGTTCGGCGCGACTGTCACGTGGTATTTAAAGGACCCGATCAGGACGCGTAGGGAGAGACGTCAGGAGGCGGAGCGCGAGGCAAGTCGCCGTGGTGGACCAGTCGGTTGGCCCACACGCGAGCAACTGCGCGCGGAAGAAGAAGAAGACGCGCCTGCAATCGTGATCACGATTACCGACGCGAGCGATCGGGTTGTGCGACGACTCACCGCTCCCGTTAGCGCCGGTATGCAACGGCTCACCTGGGACCTTCGTTATCCAGCGGCAAACCTTCCCGCGCCGCCACCACCGGATGCGGATCCTGATTTTGAACCACCTTCGGGTCCGCTCGTCATGCCCGGAACGTATAAAGCGACAGTGTCCAAGCGCGTTGACGGTGTGATAACGCAGTTGGGCCAGCCGCAGCAGTTTCAGGTAGTGGTTGAGGGTCAGGAGAACATGTCCGCTGCCGATCGCACTGCCCTCGTTGAGTTTCAACAAAAGGCAGTGCGTTTACAGCGCGCGGTAAGCGGCGCGACGCAGGCAGCGAACGCGTTGCGACCGCGGCTGACGGCGATCAAACGTGCGATTCAAGAGACACCATCGTTGCCGCACAGTCTCTACGACACCGCGATGACCCTCGAGAAACGAAACAACGATATCGTTCGTGCACTCTCGGGCGACTCGGAAGCACGTCGCCGCAACATGATCACTCCACCGTCGATCAGCGATCGCGTAGGTTACGCGGTGAACGCGCAACGAATGTCTACTGCACGACCGACGATCACGCAGCTGGGTCAGTACGAGATCGCCGCCCACGACTTCGAGACAGTGCTGGCCCTATTACGCCAGTTGATCGAGGTCGATGTCGCGCGATTGGAAAAGCAGTTGGAGGCCGCGGGCGCGCCCTGGACACCGGGTCGCATTCCCGAGTGGAGCGATCAATAGTCTTGAGCATTTGAAATTCTCAGTGCGTATTCGCTGTGTCCTCTGTGCCTCTGCGGTAAGAGTTCCGGAAAAAAAAGTTTACCGCCGAGGCGCAGAGAATACGCCGAGGACGCTGAGAGGAAGCAGATTGAGGTTAGGACAATCAAAAAGGAGGCGCGATGAAACGTCTCAGCCTGTTAATAGTATTGTTGTGGCTTTGCGCGTCGGTGCAGGCACAAACGATCTCTGACAAGGTGAAGGACATGCAGAAGTTCCCCGGCTTCTTCACCTTCTACTGGGATGCGAAAGCAGGAAAGGTCTGGCTGGAGATCGACAAATGGAACACTGAGTTTCTCTACGTCGAATCGTTGCCCGCCGGCATTGGCTCAAACGACATCGGACTCGATCGCGGTCAGCTTGGCGACAGCTCGATTGTGCGTTTCGATCGCAGTGGACCACGCGTGTTGCTCGTCGCGCCGAATTACGCCTTTCGCGCTAACAGCAACGACGCTGACGAACGACTCGCTGTTAAGGACGCGTTCGCGGAGTCGACGCTATGGGGTTTTGAACTCGTCGCTGAGGAAGGGGGACGGGTGCTGGTTGACGCGACCAACTTCTATCTGCGAGACGTTCACCAGGTCACGAACACTTTGCAACGAGGACAGCAAGGCACATATCGACTCGATGCGAGCCGTAGCGCGTTCTATCTTCCTAACACAAAGAACTTTCCCCAAAACACGGAAGTCGAAACGACGCTAACCTTCACCGGCGAACCTACTGGAGCTTTCGTCAGACAAGTCGTGCCCGTGCCGGAATCGATCACCGTGCGTGAGCGGCACTCGTTCGTGCAATTGCCGCCCGCTGGTTACAGGCCGCGCGTTCTCGATCCACGTGCTGGTTATTTCGGTATCGATTTCATGGACTTTGCGACGCCGATCGAGGAGCCGATAACCAAGCGCTTCATCGCGCGTCATCGTTTGCAAAAGAAGGATCCAACAGAGCGCGTGAGCGAGGCGGTGGAACCGATTGTTTATTACGTCGATCGCGGTGCGCCAGAGCCTGTGCGTTCGGCATTGCTCGATGGCGCACGTTGGTGGAACCAGGCGTTTGAAGCAATCGGTTACAAAGATGCGCTGCGCGTCGAGGTCATGCCGGAACACGTGGATCCGATGGACGTGCGTTACAACGTCATCCAGTGGGTCCATCGCTCGACGCGTGGTTGGTCCTATGGCAATTCGCTCATCGATCCACGCACGGGGGAAATTATTCAGGGCCGCGTCTCGCTTGGCTCGCTTCGCGATCGCCAGGACTTTCTGATCGCTGAAGGACTGTTGGCGCCATACAACAACACGAAAACAGCTTCGCCAAAGCTGCTCGAAATGGTGCTCGCGCGGTTGCGTCAACTGTCGGCGCACGAAGTGGGCCACACGTTGGGACTACAGCACAATTACGCTGCGAGCCCGGTCAATCGAGCGTCGGTGATGGATTATCCCGCTCCTCGCGCGAAGCTTGGCGCGGATGGACTGCCCGATCTCTCTGAAGCTTACTCTACTGGTGTCGGCGAATGGGACAAGGTCGCGATCGCTTACGGTTATCAGGACTTTCCCGCCGGCACGGACGAAGCGCGAGCGCTCGACACCACTCTGAGCACGGCGTTCTCGCGCGGACTGATGTACCTGACCGATCAGGACGCGCGTCCGCCGGGGAGTTCCAGTTCGGTGGCCCATCTTTGGGACAATGGCACGAATGCCATCGACGAGCTCGGCAACGTGATGAAAGTGCGCGCCGCGGCGTTGCGTCGCTTTGGCGAGAACAACATCCGCGAGGGCGCACCGCTGGCGTCGATCGAAGAAGTGCTGGTGCCGATCTACATGTACCACCGTTATCAAGTGGAAGCGGCAGCCAAGGTGATCGGCGGGCAGGACTATACGTTCAGTTTGAAAGGCAAGGGCGATCGCAATCCGCAGATCGTCGCGCCCGAAAATCAACGACGCGCGCTTGCCGCCGTGCTCGATACGATCAAACCGGAAGCGTTGTCAGTGCCTGAGCCATTGCTGCGTTTGATCCCGCCGCGGCCGATCGGCTACCCGCGCAATCGTGAACTGTTTCGCACCCGGACGCAGCCAGTCTTCGACGCGCTCGCGCCGGCGGAAGCCATCACCGATCACGTTAGTAACTTCCTGTTGAATCCTGAACGAGCGGCGCGGCTGGTCCAATTTCACGCGCGTGACCCACGAAATCCTGGTCTCACGGAAGTGATTGACAAGATTCTGTCGGCGACCTGGAAAGCGCCATCCGCAACTGGTTATGCCGGCGAGATCCAACACGCGGTAAACTCAATCATTCTCAGCGATTTGATGTCGTTGGCCGCAAACGAACGCGCGTCGAATCAGGTGCGAGCGATTGCGTCGTGGGAGATCGAGCAACTTAAGAGCTGGATCGAACGACAACGCCGCGTGCCTGGCGCCGAAAACCGTCGCGCGTTCCTTTATTACAGTCTCGAACAGATCAAGCGTTTCCAGGACGATCCGAAGAAAATGAACCTGACACCGCCTCAATCCCCACCCGACGGTCAGCCGATCGGGGCCACAGAGGACCACGGATGCAGCTGGATCGGAAGTCCCTAAAGCTATCCGGCGTCGTCTGTGTTTATCTGTGGCTGATAAGTGCGGTAGCATTGGTGCTTTATGCAGCGACCGGAACAATACCTCGGCGAAATTCTTGACGACAAATACCGCCTCGAGAAACTTCTCGGACACGGCGGTATGGGCGCCGTCTATCTTGCCACTCACCTCGGGACCGATCGTTACGTCGCACTCAAACTGATTTCACCTCAGTTCATGCGCAATCGGGAGTTTGTCGAGCGCTTCCGGCGCGAAGCGCGAGCCGCGGGCAGGTTGCGCCATCCGAACGTTGTTGATGTTACCGACTTCGGATTCGCGCAGGTGAAAAAAGGCGATGTCGCGTACCTCGTGATGGAGTACCTCGACGGTTGCACGCTCGGCGACGTACTTGCCGAAGAGAAGCGATTGCCGCTCGAGTGGGTCGCGGACATTCTCGAACAAGTCTGCTCGGCAGTTCATGAGGCGCATGAGCAGGGAATCATTCACCGCGATCTTAAACCGGATAACATCTGGCTCGAACCCAATGTCCTCGGCAGCTATCGCGTAAAAGTTCTCGACTTCGGTATCGCCAAAGTCGGTGCTGCCGCTGCGCCCACCGTTGACGAGGAATCGACGGCAACCATCATTGACAACTTCTCCGCCGAGCGCGCGGCCTCAGCCACGACCGGTCTTCCGTCTGCGAGCCTCGAAACTGACACGCTTTTGCGACCTGCGGCTGGCGACGCAGTCGGCACGTTGCTACAAAATGAAAAACTCACGCAACCCTTCGTTCCCGGCGATCACCCTGAAGCTGACGAAGCTGGCACGTTGCTGTTCGATACCGAAACGCATCCCGCAGGTCAACACACCGAGCACAGCGCGACTTCCGCACAAGGACCAGCGCTGACCCGCGTCGGCGCGATCATGGGAACTCCGCTCTACATGTCGCCCGAACAATGCGGCGGCGGATATGTCGACACGCGATCCGACATTTACAGTCTTGGCGTCATTGCATACCAGATGTTGACCGGCGAACCGCCGTTTGCGGGTAACACTTCGGCCGTGATGCGTGCGCATCGCGAACAGAATCCGCCGGACTTGCGCGAACGATCGGAGAAGAAGATTCCGAAGCGCGTGGCGGGCGTGGTGATGTCGGCATTATCGAAGAATCCTGCCGAGCGTCCGGCAACGGCATTCGCGTTAGCGAGCGCGTTACGTGGGCAGAGCGAAGGTATCGGCGCGCTTTATCGTCGTGCGTTTTCGTTGTACAGCGAATACTTCCCGAAGTTCGTCAAGCTTAGTTTTCTCGCGCACATTCCGGTGCTTATTACGACGCTTTTGCTGATGGGTGTATTCGTCGTCACTGACGTTATGCCGAGCGGGGGAACGTTACAAAAAGTCATGCTGGCTTGCGCGACTGTGTTGATTGGTCTTTTGCAATTTGTTGCGTTAACCGTGGCGGGTGCTGTGATTTCGGGAGTCACCGCAGTCATCATCACGCAACTTAGTGCCGCACCTCTGCGGCCAGTGGAGCTTCACGTGGCGTTTCGGGTTCTGCGGCAGAGGTGGCGCCCGTTTCTGAAGACGCTGCTGATGGTAACGTGGCGGATAATGCTGGGGTTTGTTTTGCTGATCATCCCGGGCTTCGTCATGATGATCCGTTATTCGTTGTATGCACCCGTCGTGCTAATCGAAGGACTGGAGAAGAAAGCTGCGATGCGGCGTGCGCGCGAGCTTGCGTCGCGTTCGTGGCGGACGATTATCATCGTCACGATACTTCAGATTCTGATCCCGAGCATAATCAGTGGGGCTTTAGGTGCGCTTGTAGGAGCGAGGTTAAGTGCCAATAGTGAAAGTCTTTCTCGCCGAATCATTAGCCAGATCCTAAGCCTCAACCAGATCTTCGTGCTGCCGCTAATGTCGATCGTGCCAGCATTGCTATATATCAAGATGCGCCAGTTGGGTGGCGAACAACTTAAAGTCGCGCTCGAACAACTCGACCAGGGCGAAGGCGAGCGCAGCCAATGGCAACAGCGCATGCGCACGCGCTTGAGTCTCGCCACACCGATTAGTCATAAAACAACCACCACCGGTGGTTAGACGACGTACCTCTGTTTGAAATGGGGCAGGCATTGGAGTGCTTCTTCATAGGTATCGCTCTCGGTATTCCTTATCACACGCTATTGATCTTCACCGGCTGGTGGTTAGTCGAATTACAAAAGACGGTCGGCGTTGGTATTTGGTGCTCAGCTCGGGCGCGAGGTGAAGGAACATGAAAACAAAAACCGCCGTCTTCTTCCCAAGATCATGGCGAACATACTGATCGTTGTCGGAGTCTGGCTCACAGGAATCGAGATTGGCTCCTGGCGTTTTGGTGGAGTCGGCTGGGCCTGGGGTAGCACTCTGGGATAAGTCTTGTTGATAGTGCGGCCGTTCTCATGGTGTCCAAATATTCCGGCCGGGCTGAACATCGAAAGCGTCAGTGACCCTTCTTGAGAGCCAAAATCCGACGATGGGTTAGCAGCGTCGTTCCGATTCTCGTATGTTCGTCTGATTCAGCGTAAACCCGGTTTCGAAAGTGGGATTTGAGGAGTCCCGCAAGCGAAACGATCCCGCAGGCTTTTTGAACTCCCACCCCCGAATTTACGGCTGCAATCCCAATAAAACTTAGACTTTCATCAGTTTTCGCGCGCTGGCACGGGCTTTGAGTTGCGCCAAGGCGGAGAACTGTATAGTCGCGTGTGAAGTTTATCTAGCTAGATCCCGAATCAGCTTCGCGCGCGCATCGCCGCTCTCTCAAAAAGGCTATTACAGCTCTCCAAAAATTTTAAGAAGTACCCTGAAGTTGCCATGGACATTAAGCGACCCCCAAAATCGAAGATAAAGAAACGGATCAAAACGGCGATCCTTATCGTGGTCGGTCTCGCGGCCGTAGGCGGCATTACCTACGGACTCGCGAAACTAAAACCCGCCGCACCAACAATCGATAAGGCGACCGCCGTGATCGAAACCGTCAAACGCGGTGAAATGGTCCGTGATGTCCGTGGCAATGGCACCCTCGTGCCGGAAGTTACCCGCTGGGTTCCGGCACCTGCCCAGGGGCGTGTGGAAAAGATAAATCTCCAGGCCGGTGTCGAAGTCGATGCTTCGACTGTTCTCGTCGAACTCTCCAACCCGCAAATGCAGCAAGTGGCCCTTGACGCCGACTTTCAGGTGAAAGCAGCCGAAGCTGACGAAGAGAACCTGCGCGTACGTCTCGAAAGCGAAACGATGACGCAGAAGTCCAACATCGCGACTATTAACTCGCAGTACAGCCAGGCAAAACTATTACTTGACGCCGACGAAGTCCTTTATCAGCAGCGACTAATCGCCGAACTCCAGATCAAGATCTCCCGTGTGGCCGTGCAGGATCTGGCTAACCGGCTCAAGGTTGAACAGGAACGATTAGCGGTGACGGCCAGGTCAACTCGCGCTCAACTGAACGCAGCTTCATCGCGTCTCCAACAGTTGCGAGCAATGGCCACACTGAGACGCCAGGAAGTCGAGAATCTGAAAGTGCGCGCCGGAACCGCGGGCGTGCTGCAACAGGTTGGCGTGCAGGTCGGGCAGCAGGTCGAACCCGGATTCAATATCGCGCGCGTCGCCGATCCAACATCGTTGAAAGCGGTGTTAAGAGTTGCTGAAACGCAGATTTCCGGCGTTCGCGTCGGACAACCCGTTCTGGTCGATACGCGCAACGGCATCATTCAAGGAACAGTGTCGCGCATCGATCCGGCCGCTCGCGAAGGCACGTTTGAGATCGACGCCTCGTTGATCGGGCCTTTGCCACCGAGCGCGCGCCCTGATCTGAGTGTGGACGGCACCATCGAACTCGAACGGTTACCCGATGTTCTGAAGGTCGGCCGTCCTGCCTTTGGGCAGGCGTTTCAAACCGTAAAGATGTTTGTTCTCACTCCTGACGGCACTGAGGCGCAGCATCGCACCGTGAAACTCGGCGCGAATTCGGTCAGCACGATTCAGATACTCGAGGGCCTGCGCGAAGGTGAACAGGTGATCATCTCCGATACTTCGGGGTACGACAGTTACGATCGTGTTCGCATCCGGTAAAGGCCGAAAAATCGTATTCAGACCCGCTTGTCATGAAAATCGGGTTTGCGGTGTTCAATTTTTAAAGGTTCGCTCTAGCGTGCTCTGCGGTTCTAGATGTTTCTGTGTTGGCGCCATGCGGTGACAGAAGTTTTAACGCAGAGGACGCAGACAGCCGCTGAGATACGCGGAGGAAAAACACACCAATCAAGGAGTGACTGATGAGTTCATCCGAGCCCCTAATCCACCTCGCCGACGTCAAGAAAGTCTTTTATACAGACGAAGTGGAGACCCATGCGCTTTCGGGTATCCATCTCGACATTAAGCAAGGCGAGTACGTCTCCATTGCCGGACCCTCGGGCTGCGGCAAGTCAACCCTTTTGTCGATTCTCGGCCTGCTCGATACGCCGACCGAAGGACAGTACATTCTCAACAATCATCCGGTTGAGAACCTTTCGTTGTCCGAGCGCGCGAGAATCCGTAACCGCGAAGTCGGCTTCATCTTTCAAAGCTTCAACCTCATCGGCGATCTCACCGTGTATGAGAACGTCGAACTGCCGTTGACGTACCGCGGCATGAGTTCAAGCGAACGAAGGAAACGCGCCACCGAAGCGCTCGAACGCGTCGGCATGGCCCATCGCGCAAAGCACTTACCGAGCCAGCTCTCCGGCGGTCAACAGCAACGCGTTGCCGTAGCGCGCGCAGTGGGTGGACAGCCGAGCATCCTGCTGGCCGACGAGCCGACTGGTAACCTCGACTCGACCAACGGCGAAGCGGTGATGGAACTGATGCGCGAATTGCACCGCGGCGGCGCCACTATCTGCATGGTGACGCACGATCCGCGCTATGCCCAACATGCCGATCGTATCGTCCATCTTTTCGACGGATTGATTGTCGAGGAAGAGGCCGGATCGGATCGACGCGAGATTCAGGACGCCAAGCGCGAGCTGGCGGAGAGTGGTTTCGGAGCTATTTCATGATCGGTTTGCGGGGCATCGAAAAGGCTTTCCCCCACGGTCCGACGAAGACTTATGTGCTGCGCCGGGTCGATCTGGATATAAAGCCGGGTGAGTTTGTTTCGATTATGGGTCCCTCCGGGGCCGGGAAGTCGACCCTGCTTCACATCCTGGGAATGCATGACCAGTCGTGGACCGGTGAGTATTACTTCGAGGACGTTCCGGTCCATACTCTTGAGGGCAAGAAACGCGCGGCGCTGCGCAATCAGAACATCGGGTTTGTATTTCAGAGTTATCACCTGCTCGACGATCAGACGGTGTTTGAAAACCTCGAATTGCCACTTTCTTATCGCGACGTCAGCAAGAAAGATCGGCAGTCGATCGTCTGCGACACGCTCGATCGTTTTCAGATGGTGGGCAAGAAAGATTTGTTTCCGACCCAACTTTCAGGCGGACAACAACAGCTCGTCGGGATTGCGCGAGCCGTCGTTGCCAGCCCGAGAATAATACTGGCAGACGAGCCGACGGGAAATCTTCATTCAGCCCAGGGCAAAGAGATCATGGACATGTTCAAACGCCTTAACGACGAAGGCACGACCATTGTCCAGGTCACGCACTCCGAGACAAACGCCGCTTACGGCAATCGCATTGTGCGACTCGAAGATGGCTGGATTGTGAATGGCCAGTAACCTCTAACCTGCAGTTGCTCAAAACCGCAATCCGTTGAACCACAGGGCGATCGTTTGCTCGATCGTTGACGTCACCAGTGTGCTTGGTCGGCTTGACGGGCCTCTAACGGCAACGGGAGAAGTTATGGACGCGTTCCTCAGCGACATTCGTTACGCCATTCGCAACCTGATCAAACGACCCGGTTTTACCCTCATCGCCGTTCTCACCCTTGCCATTGGCATCGGCGCAAACAGCGCAATGTTCAGCGCCATTTACGCCCTCCTGATGAAGCCGCTCACGTTCCCGGAAATCGAACGCACGGTCGCAATCTGGGAAACGAACCGAGTCAACGGCCGGGTCCACGATGTGGTGACCGTGGGGAATTATTTCGATTGGCGCGACCAGAGCCAATCGTTCGACCATCTGGCGCTTTACACCGGATGGGGCGCGAACCTAAGCGGAATCGATCCCCCGGAACGCCTCCGGGGTTACCTCGTCACGGCTAATTTCATCGATGTCACCGGTCTCAAACCGATTATGGGCCGCGGCTTCACCGCGGAAGAGAACCAACCCGGAACAGACGCAGTAGCGATCATCACCCACAGTCTCTGGCAACGACGCTTCGGCGGCGATCCAAACATCGTCAACAAGACGATCACCGTCAACAATATCCAACGGACGGTGATCGGCGTGATGCCGGAGCATTTCAATTTTCCAAAGGGCGGGGAAATTTATGCGCCGCTCAGGCTGACGCCCGAGGTCAAAAGCAACCGCTTCCTTCACGGCTATTACGTGATCGGCAGACTCAAACCGGGCCACTCGATCGCCGGTGCCCAGGCCGAAATCGATAACATCATGGGGCGGCTGGAGCAACAGTATCCGGACTCGAACACCGGTGCAGGGGCAACTGTTTATTCGCTCGTGGCCGATATGGTAGGCGCGTATGACAAGCCGATCTGGATCACGATGGGTTTCGTCGGTTTCGTGCTCCTGATTGCGTGCGCGAACATCGCGAACCTTCTGCTCGCACGAGCCAGTGGACGGCACAAGGAGATCGCGTTGCGCGCAGCTTTGGGAGCGAGCCGCTGGCGCATCGTGCGGCAGTTGCTCACCGAAAGCCTGATCGTTGCGTTGATCGGAGGCGTGGTCGGTGTGCTGGTTGGTTTTTGGGGCATCGATGCGTTGCGCCACGCGAATCCTGGCGACGCGGCGAAATATGCGGCGGGTTGGCATCAACTCGGAATCAACGTCCCCGTACTGCTTTTCACGTTGGGCATTTCAGTTCTGAGCGGACTTGTATTCGGTCTGGCACCAGCGTTGCAGGTTTCAAAACCCAACCTCAACGACGCGTTAAAGGAAAGCGGCCGCCAGACGTCCGCGAGTTCACAGCATTTGCGAAGCTCGTTGGTAGTGTTCGAAGTTGCGCTATCGCTGGTGTTGCTGGTAGGCGCCGGTTTGTCGATTCGTAGTTTTCTGGCGCTGGTGCAGGCGAACCCCGGTTTCAATCCCGACAATGTGATGACGATGAAGCTGGCGTTGCCTGGGGCGAAATACAGCGAACAAGCGCAACGCGCAACGTTCTTCAACGATCTGGTCCAACGTGTGAGAGCGACCCCGGGCGTCGAATCGGCGGCCCTAGTCAATTACCTACCACTCAGCGGCGACGATATGTCTGACATGTACCTCGTGGAAGGCGAACCTCAGCCGCCGCCAAGTCAAGAGAATATCGGCGGTTATCGTGTTGCGACTCCCGATTACTTCCAAACGATGCAGATCCCAATCGTCAGGGGACGCGCATTTACCGAACATGATCAGGCGGGTGGGCATCCGGTCGTAATTGTGAATGAAGCGTTGGCGCGCAAACACTGGCCGGGCCAGGAGCCGATCGGAAAGCGCATCCGTTTCTATGGAGAACCGGACAGAACCCCCTGGAAAGAGATCGTTGGCGTCGTGAAGGACGTCACGCACGAACTGAATCTTCCCGTAACTCCCGAATACTACTTGCCGTTTGCGCAGGAGCCCTGGAGCGGAATGACCCTGGTGGCGAGAACGAAAGTTGCTCCCACCTCGCTCGCCCCGACACTTAGACAGCAGGTATGGGCCATAGACAAAGACCAGCCGGTGTACGAAGTCCAGTCGATGAACGACGTCTGGTCCATGGCGGCGTCGATGTACTCGTTCTCGTCCGTGACGCTGGGATTCTTTGCGGTCGTCGCTCTGTTACTCGCGTCACTCGGGATTTACGGCGTGATGGCTTTCGCGGTGGCCCAACGAACACAGGAAATTGGGATTCGCATGGCGCTCGGAGCAACGACTTCAGAGGTCATGAAGCTCGTGTTGAAACACGGAATGAAGCTGGCCCTGCTGGGTATCGGGATAGGACTGGCGGGCGCCTGGGCGCTGACGCGCTTCATGAGGGCGCTGCTGGTCGAGGTGCAACCGACTGATTTGTTGACCTTCGGAGTTGTGTCTGGTTGCTTGCTAATCGCCGCGTTCCTCGCGTGTTACCTGCCGGCCCGACGAGCAACGAAAGTCGATCCCTTAGTGGCACTGAGGTACGAATAAGGAGGCTTGGTAGTGAGTTCAGTTTGGCGTGACATCCGTTACGGCGCGCGAATGTTGATCAGGAAACCTGGTTTCACGATCGTTGCCGTGCTGACGCTCGCGCTGGGCATTGCAGCTACGACTGCGACTTTTACCGTGGTCGATGCCGTGTTGCTGCGCAAACTGCCCGTTAACGATCCGGATCGCGTTGTTGTAATTCACAATCAACTGCCGAAGATTAATCTTCCCCGCTCTCCTGTCTCGGCGCCGCATTACCTCGACTACAGCCGTCAGACGGACGCTTTCGAATCAACCGGCGCTTTCATCACGCGAAACGTGAATCTTTCCGGCGTCAGCGTGCCCGAACGTTTGCAGGCGGGCCGCGTCACCGCAACGTTCTTTCCCACGTTGGGAATAAATCCCGCTGCCGGACGCTTTTTCAATCCTGAAGAAGATCGAATCGGCAGCGAACGCGTGGTCGTGCTCAGCACCGAGCTTTGGAAACGACTCTTTAGTTCGAATTCCAGCGCTCTGGGTAGTTCGATTCAACTCAATGCCGATCATTATCAGGTGATCGGCGTCGCACCCGAAGCGGTCCAGGAGATGTATCCGAGTGTGGACCTCTGGATACCGATGGCCTTTACGCCTCGCGAACTTTCCGAAGAACGCCGCCTGAGTTTGGCGTACACGATGATCGCGCGTTTGAAACCAGGAACGACTATCGCACAGGCGCAGAACATCATGACTGGGGTTGCCAGCAACAGTGGCGCGAAGGATCCCGACATTTTCAACATCGAAGTCCGTTCGATCACCGACGAATACGTCAGTGACGTGCGGCGTCCGCTTTTCGTGTTGCTGTGTGCTGTGATTGCAGTGCTGTTGATCTCGTGCGCGAACGTCGCAAACCTCCTACTCGCGCGAGCGACAGTGCGTGGTCACGAGATCGCAGTACGTGCTGCGCTGGGTGCGGGTCGGAGTCGCATCGTTCGCCAACTGCTGACCGAAAGTTTGCTGATCGCGTTGATCGGCGGCGTGTTTGGCGTCGTGCTCGCTGTGTGGGGCACTAAAGCTTTACTCGCCCTCGCGCCTTCCGACTTGCCGCGACTCACGGCGGTCCAGGTTGATCTTCGAGTTCTCTTAATCAGTCTGGGTGTGTCACTCCTGTGTGGCGTGATCTTCGGACTAGTGCCGGCGCTGACGGCGTCGAAAACAGATCTGGTCAGTTCGCTGAAAGAATCGGAACGCACTGATTCGGGTACGCGTCAGTGGTTGCGCCGGACGTTCGTTGTCGCGGAAGTGGCCCTCGCGTTGGTGCTGTTGATCTCGGCCGGTTTGCTCGTGCGAAGTTTCGGCAAGCTGCTCGACGTGCGACCCGGATTCGATCCCCAGAACGTGCTCACGTTGCGGGTCCAACTGCCGGGCGCACAATACGACAAGGCGACGAAGGTCGCGTCGTTCTACGACCAGGTGCTCACGCGCGTTTCCGGATTGCCCGGAGTGCAACACGTGGGCGCCGCTTACCAGACTCCGTTCACACCCGGCGCAGATAATTCGATATTCCACATACGCGGCCGGCAAGCCGGTCCCGGCGAGCCACCTCCACACGCTGACTACGCTTTCGTCTCCGCCGACTACTTCGCAACGATCGGACAGCCGATCGTCCAGGGTCGCGGTTTTCAACCATCAGACATGCGTGCCGGGAATTATTTTGCACCGAACTCCGTGGCGATTATCGACGAGGAGTTGGCGCGGCGTTTCTGGCCCAACGGTGACGCGCTTGGCGGCGGTCTTAGCTGGGGTAAGGAAGGTCCTTGGGCCACGATCGTCGGCATCGCAAAAACCGCGCAGATCAAGGACCTCGCGGTACAGTCGAAAGGAACGTTCTACCTGCCGGCGTACGTTCCGATGTCAACTCTCGTAGTCCGCACGGTTGGTGATCCCAAGCCATTAGCGGGCGCGATCCGCGATCAGGTCCTCGCAATCGATCCCAATCAACCAGTCTTCGACGTGAAAACGATGGAAGAACGAGTGGCGGTCACACTCGAGAGGCGCCGGTTCGCGGTGGTCCTGCTCGGAATATTCAGTGGGCTCGCGTTGCTGTTGGCGGCGATCGGTTTGTACGGCGTGCTTGCGTTTGCCGTGTCGCAACGCACACGCGAGATCGGAATTCACATGGCACTTGGCGCACGCACGCGCGACGTTTTGTTGATGGTGATCAGACAGGGAATGGCGCTGGTCGTGATCGGTGTTGTGCTTGGAATGGCAGGCGCGTACGCCGTTACCCGAACCATTCGCAGCCTTTTGTTTGAAGTTGGCGCGACCGATCCCCTTACGTTCGTGCTGGTCTCGGTATTGCTCGCAGTGGTCGGATTCGTTGCGTGTTACTTGCCCGCACGGCGCGCAACCAAAGTCGATCCGCTCGTTGCACTTAGGTATGAATGATGGCTTTGCGGAAAAAGTATGAATGTGGCTTTGCCGAAAGTATGAGTGATGGCGTTGCACAAGGCTCTCTTGCCGCGGCTCCGCCGCCTGATGTGAGGCGAGGCTATGCCTCGCAGTCAGTGCGCTCGACCCTTTGGGCTGCGCCCTTCGTTCGGCCTCTGGCCCAGGTTGCGGGCAAAGCCCGAACCGAGGGCGCAGCCCAAAGTTGAGGCTGAGTCCACGGCGGGGCGCAGCCCCGCCGCACATCAAGCGGCGGAGCCGCGGGAGCAAAGTCTTATGCAGCGACTGAGCCGCACCCGTGTCGCGAATACTCTTTGGTGAAAGCGTGATGGAAAACTTACTTAAAGACATACGTTACGGATTTCGCGGTTTGTTAAAACGAAAAGCGTTTGCGGCTATCGCCGTGCTGACACTTGCGCTCGGTATTGGCGCCAACACCGCTATCTTCACTTTGGTCAATGCCGTCCTACTCCAGACACTGCCCGTTAGCAATCCTCACGAATTAGTCCTCTTCAGCGACATGACCGGACAAGGCACGTCGGTTGAAGACACCCCACGCACAGGTAAGTGGTCGCGTTTCTCTTACGCTTCCTACAATTACTTTCGCGATCACAACGATTCGTTCCAGGACATTGCCGCGCTACGCAGTGGCTTCAGCAGTTTAAGCGTGCGGCAAACTGATTCGCAGGCGAACGCCGCGGCGCGTTCGTCGGGACACCTCGTTTCCGGTAACTACTTTTCTCTTCTCGGCGTGCAGGCGATGCGAGGCCGCGTCCTCACCCCTGAAGACGACAAACCCGGCGCTGAACCGGCCGCGGTGATCAGTCACCGTTACTGGCAACAGCAGTTGAATAGCGACGCCGCGGTCGTCGGCAAAAGTTTCATCATCAACGGCGCGAACTTCACGATCGTTGGCGTTATGCCGCGCGAGTTTTTCGGCGAGCGCATCTCACGGCCGCCTGATTTCTGGTTGCCGCTCTCGCTGCAGCCACAGATCGAATTGCGCAACTCGTTTCTCGAAGACAATAACATCTACTGGTTGATGGTGATGGGCCGTCTCAAGCCGGGCGTCACCATCGAACAGGCACAGGTGAGTGTGAATCTCAATCTGCGGCAGTTCCTGACCGAATTCGCCGGCGATCAACTCACGGAGGAACGACAGCGCGGGATACAAAACACGCACGTGCTACTCGTGGACGGCAGCGCCGGGATTTCCCGACTCAGAGAGCTCTACTCGAAACCGTTGCACATGCTGATGGCGATAGTCGGTATGGTGTTGTTGATTGCGTGCGCGAACGTGGGGAGTCTGCTGCTGTCGCGCGCCGCTTCGCGCAAAGCAGAGATCTCGTTGCGCATGGCCCTGGGGGCGACTCGTTGGCGGATCATTCGTCAACTGCTTACCGAGAGCATGTTGCTGGCGGTGATCGGCGGCGTTTGCGGCGTGCTGTTAGCCCAGTGGGGCGTGACTGTTCTCGTGAGCCTCGTCGCCCGCGAAGCGCCACTCAATACGCAGCCTGACGTTGGAATACTCACATTCACCGCGGGCATATCGATCCTGGCCGGACTCCTGTTTGGTCTCGTTCCTGCGATTCAGGCAAGCAAGACTGATTTGTCGTCAGCGATGAAAGAAAAGTCTCGGACGGGGCGTGGCTTCTGGCGCTTCAGTCTTTCAGCCGCGCTCGTGGTGATGCAGGTGGGGCTATCGATGGTCCTGTTGACCGGCGCCGGATTGTTTGCGCGCAGTCTCGCGAAGTTGCAGGGCGAAGACGTCGGCTTCGATCGGACGAACCTGCTGCTCGTCGGTATCGATCCTCGTCTCGCCGGATACAAACCAGCCGAACTCGCTGGTCTTTACCAACAGGTACTTGAGCGCGTCAGCGCTGTTTCGAACGTGAAGACCGTCTCTCTCGCCACCTACTCGCCGTTTAGCGGCTCCCAGAGAGGCAGCAGTATCGTGATTCCGGGGTTCACTCCTGACCCGGGTCAGGATCCGATCGTCGAAGACGTTCTGACTGGTCCAAAGTTCGCGGAGACAATGGGAGTTCCGTTGTTACGCGGTCGCGAGCTCGAGCTTCGCGACACTGTTAGTGGCCCACGAGTAGCCGTCGTCAACGAGACGTTCGTCGAGCGTTACTTCAAAGATCAGAACCCGATTGGCCGCACGTTCACGTTTGACGACGAAACTGACAATGGCGCGCCGCTCGAGATCGTCGGCGTGATCGGCGACATCAAATCGCTAGACACCCGTGAGCCCGTCGGCCCTGCCGTCTACCGGCCGATTCTTCAGATCCAGGACCAGGCGGCATACACCGTTAACATTCAGATTCGCACCACCGGCGATCCGTCGTCCGTCGCCGGCCCTGTCCGTCAGATGATCAATCAGATCGACGACAAGCTGCCGATCTTCGGTGTAACGACAATGCACGAACAGATCCGCGACCGGCTTAATCAGGATCGGTTGATCGCGCAGTTGGTGAGTTTCTTTGGCGCGTTGGCGCTGATCCTCGCCTGCATCGGTTTGTATGGCGTCATGGCCCACGGCGTCGCGCGTCGCACGAACGAGATTGGGATACGAATGGCGCTCGGCGCGAAGGGCGGCAACATCGCGTGGATGGTGTTGCGAGAAACGGTGGTGCTGGTTGTTACAGGTTTGGCGTTAGGTATACCGGCCGCGTTGCTGTCGGCGCGTTTGATCGCCACTCAACTGTTCGGACTCAGTCCGACAGATCCATTAACACTGGTCGCCGCAGCGGTGGTCTTGACCGTCGTTGCATTGCTGGCGGGTTACATACCGGCGCGTCGTGCGTCGCGTGTCGATCCTCTTACAGCGTTGCGCTACGAATGAACGTGGAGCTTTTGTGCTTTGTACTTGGTTTTTGTAATAGCCAGACCACAACCAGTTCAAGGTACAAAGCACAAAGAACAAAGAACGAAGAACAAAGCGAGACGATTCACATGGACACACTCTTCAGAGACATACGTTACGGATTTCGCGGTTTGCTGAAGCGGCCCGGTTTCACCGTTATCGCGCTGGTTGCACTAGCGCTCGGAATCGGCGCGAACACTGCCATCTTCAGTCTCGTCAACGCAGTTGTGCTTCGGCCGCTTCCTTATGCGGAACCGGATCGACTCGTTTGGGCTTGGGGCAATTTCCCCGGCGGCAATCGCGCCAGTGTCTCACCGCCTGACTATCTCGACTTCCGCAGCCAGAACAAGTCTTTCGAACAACTCGCTGCGATGATCGGGAGTACTGCGCCCGCCACGATCACCGGCAACGGGGAACCGGAACGCCTGACTGCCTCCGTCGTTACCGGCAACTTCTTCCAGACATTCGGCGTGATGCCAATGCTCGGTCGCGCCTTTTCAATGGACAACGAAAAGCCCGGAAACGATCAGGTTGTAATCATAAGTCACGAGCTCTGGCAAAGACGTTTTGCTGGCAACGCTGGAATCCTCAATCAACGAATCGTCCTCGACAACAAGAGTTTCGAAGTGATCGGTGTAATGCCAAAGGACGTCACGTTTCCGCAGACTGCGGATCTCTGGGTGCCGCTGAACTTCGACTCTGAACCGGGGATGAAGGTGCGAAAAGCGCACTTCCTGCGACCGATTGGCCGGCTCAAACCGGGCGTAACGGTGGCCCAGGCACAAGCGGACACCGACGCGATCGCCGCTCAACTCGAACAACAATATCCTCAATCGAACACCGGTTGGAACCTGCGCCTCGAACCACTGCGCGAACGACTCATTGGCAGCAGCAGATCGAGTTTGTTCATTCTCTTCGGTTCCGTCGGGTTTGTGTTGCTCATCGCCTGCGCCAACGTCGCGAACCTGCTGTTGGTCCGGGCGAATGCGAGACAAAAAGAGTTCGCGTTGCGCACCGCGCTCGGTGCGAGCCGTATGCGGATCGTTCGTCAACTGATCACTGAAAGTTTGTTGCTTGCTTTCGTCGGCGGCGCGCTCGGAGCGTTGCTGGCTGCATGGGGAATCGACCTTCTAGTGACACTCAGCGGCGATCTTATTCCGGCAACGGCAAACGTGAGCATCGATGCAACCGTGCTTGCGTTCACGTTTGCGACCTCACTGCTCACTGGTCTGCTGTTTGGCGTCTTTCCCGCCCTCCGAACCGCGAAGGTGAACCTTTCGGACACTCTTAAAGAAGGTGGACGAAGCAGTGAAGCGGCGTTCAAAAATCGCACGCGCAGTTTGCTGGTTGTGTTCGAGAGCGCCATTGCCGTGGTCCTGCTGGTGGGGGCCGGATTGCTGGTAAGAAGTTTGATAGAGCTCGAGAACACCAATCCCGGATTCGACGCCAACAACGTGCTAACAATGCGCGTCGATTTGTCGCGTGGCAAATACGACACCCCCGAGAAGTCTGCGACCTTCTTTCAAGATCTGGAACAACGCCTCAGTGGACTGCCGGGGGTCGAGACCGTCGGAATGATTAACGGACTGCCGTTAAGCGGTGCACGGAACGACACGCCATTCGTCGTCGAAGGCGGGCCGGCGGTTAAACCCGGCGAGGAGTTAGGCGCTGATTTCCGTTCCGTGAACCACAACTACTTTCAAGCAATGCAAATTCCGTTGCTGCGCGGCAGGAATTTCACCGAGCAGGACGTGCGCGATAGCGCGAAAGTGATTGTGGTTAGCGAGCAGTTGGTCAACACGGTGTTTCCAAATGAAGAAGCGCTTGGGAAGCGTCTGCAAATGGTAATCGACGACGATCCCTACGAGATCGTTGGCATCGTCGGCGGCATACGCGATCGCGCTGTTGAGTTTCAACCGTACCGAACGATTTACATTCCTTCTCGCCAATGGGGCTGGTTCAACGTTGCGCTTCGCACCCAAGGCGATTCGCTGAGTCTTGTCTCGGCGATACGAAAAGAAGTGCAGGCGATCGATCCCGAACAACCGATCGCCGCGGTTAGGACCATGGACGAGTTGGTCAACAGGTCAACGGCGACACCGCGCTATCGCACCACATTGCTTGGGCTCTTCGCTGCGCTCGCGATGGTCCTGGCGGCGACGGGAATCTACGGCGTGATGTCTTACTCAGTCTCGCAACGAACTCATGAGATCGGTGTGCGCATGGCGTTAGGTGCGCGGCATGGCGATGTTTTGCGTTTGGTTGTGAGTCAGGGAATGTTGCTGGTGGTTTTGGGATTGGCCATCGGGCTGGTGGCCGCGTTCGGACTAACGCGCTTGATGGCGAGTTTACTCTTCGGTGTGACCGCGAAAGATCCGCTCACTTTCGTGGCCGTGGCGGGCTTGTTAGCGGTTGTGGCGTTTATCGCCTGTTACATACCGGCGCGGCGTGCAACGAAGGTCGATCCGTTAACTGCACTGCGTTACGAATAAATGTGAGCTCTGTGCTTTGTACTTAGTACTTCGTCAGTGGTCAGTTGTCAGTTGTCAGTGAGGAGGACCGAATGATGACCACGGACCACTGACCACTGACTACTGACAAGAGAACAAATAACAAAGAACGAGGAACAAAGATGGACAACTTCCTCAAAGACATTCGCTATGGTTTGCGCGGCTTAACAAAACGTCCCGGTTTTTCGGCGATCGTGATCATCACGCTTGCGCTCGGCATCGGCGCCAGCACCGCGATCTTCAGCGTGGTCAACAGTGTCATGCTGCGACGGCTGCCGTATCCAAACGCGGGACGTATTGTTGCCATTCAAGAGCTGAATCCTGAAGGCCGGCAAGGGCAGGTAACTGCCCCTAATTTTCTCGATTGGCGTGCGCAGAACACTGTTTTCGAACATCTCGCCGCGATCAAGAGAACCAACGTCAATCTGACTCTTGCCGATCAGGCTGAACGCATTGAGTTGGCCCAAACCTCCGCTAACTTCTTCGATGTCTTTGGTGTTGGACCACAAGCCGGTCGACTCTTTGTGTCCGGTGACGAACAGGCAGGACATGCTCCGATCGTCGTTCTCAGCGACGTGTTGTGGCGGCGCAGGTTCGCTGCTAATCCTGGACTGATTGGCCAGCAAGTCAGTCTTGACGGTCGACAGTACACGGTGATTGGTATTGCGCCCACCGGTTTTCAATACCCTGAAAAGACAGAGGCGTGGCTGCCGCCACTGAAGCTGGCTCCGGAACTTAACGAACGTATTGAGCCAACCGAGAGACGCGGCATGGGTTATCTATTCGCCATCGCGTCGCTGAGGCCCGGCGTGACGGTGGACCAGGCGCACAGCGAGATGGAAACGATCACGGGTCGCCTGCGACAGCAGTACCCCGAAACAAACAACCGTCGTTTTAATCGCGTCCTGTCCCTCGACGATCACCTGCTCGGTGATTCGCGCAAGATGCTCTGGCTGTTGTTTGGTGCGGTGATGTTTGTGTTGCTGATCGCGTGTGCCAACGTCGCAAACTTGTTGCTTGCGAACGCAGCCGGGCGTCAGAAGGAGATGGCGATTCGATCCGCGCTCGGTGCTTCGCGTCTGCGCGTCATCCGACAACTGTTGACGGAGAGCGCGATGATCGCTCTCGCAGGCGGCGCATTCGGACTGATGCTATCCGTCTGGGGTGTATCGCTGATCACAAAACTTCTGCCGCGGGACTTCCCACGCCTGAACGAGATCGGAATCGACTGGCGCGTACTGGCCTTCACAGTTGGGGCGTCGATGTTTACCGGACTCCTCTTCGGATTTGCTCCCGCCTTGCACGCGTCTAAGACAGACGTGCAGGAGGCGATGAAGGAAAGCGGCCGCGGCGCGTCGGGCAGTTTGCGTCGTAGTCGGTTGCGCCACGCGTTGATCATCGCCGAAGTTGCGTTGTCGGTGGTGTTGTTAGCGGGCGCCGGTTTACTGTTTCGCAGTTTTCTGCGTTTGCAGGAAGTTGACGCAGGTTTTAGCTCGCATCAGGTATTGACTGCCCGGCTTACGCCTTCGGGCGCCAACTTTGACGAAGACGTCGATTACATCAATTTCTACGACAAGGTGTTGCAGCGGCTCAACGCCGTTCCCGGCGTGCAGCACGCCGGTCTGATAAACACACTTCCGCTTGCGAAAGGACCAACTACCGGATTCAGAGTCGACGGTCGGCCCATCCTGCCAAGAGACCAGTGGATCGGAACCAACTTCCGCAGTGTGAGCGATGATTATTTCACCGCGATGAGCATTCCGGTGTCGCAGGGTCGCGGCTTCAACGATCGCGACACGCAGACGTCGACTCCCGTGATCGTGATCAATCAGGTATTGGCCCAGAACGATTTTGCTGGCGAGAGCCCGATCGGGAAACGAATCACCTTCGGCGGCGTCAACCCTCAGCAACAACCCGTCTGGTTTGAGATTGTCGGCGTGACGGCGAATGTCAGAAGCACGGAACTGCGTGAAGAGCCGGAAGCTGAACTCTACTTCTCCGCGCGTCAGAATCCGTTCGAAAACATGTCGGTGGTGATTCGTTCGAGCGTTGAACCGACGAGTCTTTCCGGGAGTCTGCGTCAGATCGTGCAGGAAGTAGACAAGTCGGTTCCGGTCTCCGACGTAAAGACGATGGACCACATCGTTAGCGAATCGGTCACGCAGCCGCGTTTCAATCTGTTTCTACTGGGCGTCTTCAGTAGCGTGGCGTTGTTGTTGTCGGTCGCGGGAATCTATGGAGTCACTGCTTATACGGTAACTCAGCGAACCCACGAGCTCGGCATTCGCATCGCGCTCGGCGCGCAGGTCGGCGACGTGTTGCGAATGATTTTGGGCCAGGGAATGGCTGTGATCGGCATCGGCATTGTGATCGGACTGGTGGCTGCGTTTGGTCTGATGCGGTTGATGAACAGTTTGCTCTTCGGCGTGAGCGCGACGGATCCGTTTACGTTTGCGGCAATAACCGCCGTGCTGATCGGAGCAGGATTGCTTGCCTGCTATGTCCCTGCGCGACGGGCGACGAAAGTAGATCCGTTGGAGGCACTGAGATACGAGTAAGCGTAGAGCTTTGTGCTTTGTACTTAGTGCATTGTCCGTGGTCAGTTGTCCGTGGTCAGTAGTCAGTTGTCCGTGGTCAGTTGTCCGTGGTTCGCTAGAGTTACTGACAACTAAGCACTGACTACTAACCACTGACTACTGACAACTGACTACTGACAACTGACCACGGACAACTGACCACGGACAAAGCACAAAGCACAAAGCACAAAGCACTAAGCACAAAGAACGATGAACACATTCTTTAAAGAGGTCAGGCACGGTTTACGGACTTTGCTGCGGCAACCTGTCTTTACGGCCGTGGCGGTGATCACATTGGCATTGGGCATCGGCGCAAACACCGCCATCTTCAGTTTGGTAAACGCCGTTCTGCTGAGAGCTTTGCCTTTTCAGAATCCCGAACAACTCGTGTCAGTTGGCAGAGCCCCTGGTCAGGGCGGCTTGCCCGGACTCGCGGGCTTCCAGTATCTGGCCTGGAAGGAGACAAGCAATTCGTTCAACGGCATCGCCGCGTATACGGACAACAACTTCAACCTGATCGGAAACGGCGAACCAGAACGCATTTCTTGCGCTCAGGTTACAGCTAGCCTGTTCCCCACACTTGGCGTGCAAACGCTCGCGGGCCGCACGTTCTCGCCCGAAGAAGATCGTCGCGGAAACAATCACGTCGCGGTTGTCAGCGAAGGCTTTTGGCAGCGTCGCTACGGGCGCGATGCTTCTCTTGTCGGCAGCACGATTCAGCTTGACGACAAGAATTACACCGTAGTCGGCGTTGTGCCGTCCAGTTTTCGTTTTCCGGGTGACTTTGAGATCTGGTTACCGCTCGCGCTCGATCCAGTGCAGGAGACGCAGGGGGACTTCTTCAGTCTGGTTGAGGTCATAGGACGCTTGAAGCCGGACGTGATGGTCCAACAAGCGCAGACGGAACTAACTCTCATCTCTCAAAGGGCGTCGACCCAGCTTAAAGATCCGGTGCAGCCCTCGAGTCTTGAAATTCACCCACTGCACCAGCAACTCGTTGTTGGGGTTCGGCTCACGTTACTGGTGATGTGGGGCGCAGTTGTTTTGGTGATGCTGCTGGCGTGCGCCAACGTGGCCAACCTGATGTTAGCGCGGACCGTGAGCCGGCAACGGGAGATGGCGGTACGTGCCGCGGTTGGCGCTCGACGTTGGCAACTTATTCGACAGTTACTCAGCGAAAGCATCATCCTCGGAATCATGGGCGGCGCTCTCGGATTGCTGCTGGCTTTCTGGTGTACGAGCGCGATTGCCTCGATCGTGCCTGAAGGTTTCGCGAGTTCGGTTCACGATTTGAATGCGATTGGCCTTAACTGGCAAGTGTTTGGTTTCACCCTGGGATTATCGCTGCTCACCGGGGTGGTATTCGGAATCGTACCCGCGGTCACTGGGTCGAGGCCTGACTTGCTTAGAGTGTTACGCGAGAGTGCAGCGCGCAATCTGATGAGCTTTGGGTTGCGCAGCATGCGAGGCTGGCTCGTGGTTACGGAACTCGCGCTCGCGCTGATTTTGCTTTTGGGAGCAGGACTGCTCGTCAGAAGTTTTCGGCAGCTAAACGCGGTCGATCTCGGGTTCAATCGAGAGAACGTATTGACAGCGCGCATCGGTCTCCCGCGCTCGGTATATCGCACTCCTGCTCAAACGACAGCTTTCAATCAGCAACTGCTCGACCGGATCAAAGCGCTTCCCGGCGTTGAATCGGCGGGCACGATCAATCACACCCCTTTGACTGGATTCGCCGTAATCGTGTTCACGGAGATCGAGGGTCAACCAGCTCCGGATCGAGAAAAAGACGCGCCGATCGGCATTGGCGCGGTTACTCCCGATTATTTCCGGACGTTGCAGATACCGCTTATCAGCGGCCGCAATCACGATGAGCGCGATCGTGCTGATGCTCCCAAAGTCGCAGTCGTTAACCAGGCGTTTGCGCAACGTTACTTTCCCGGCGGTGATGTCTTAGGCAAGCGAATCGGTTTCGGTTGTGAAAACGGTCTCTGCACGACGATCGTCGGCGTAGTTGGGAATGTGAAGCAGGAAAGCATCACCGCCGAAGTCACTCCCGAGATCTATGTACCGTTTAGCCAGATGCCGATGAATGGCATGACATTGTTTGTGCGGAGCAAGGGCGAGCCTGCCGATCTCGCGCGAGCGCTGCGCAGTGAAGTGTTTGCGGTCGATAGGAACCAACCTGTTTACGACGTCAAGACGCTCGAGCAGCGCGTGGTCCAAACCATCGCGGCTTCGCGATCGCTGATGCTTTTGTTTTTAGGCTTTGCCGTGCTGGCGCTGGTCCTGGCGTCCATTGGCGTCTACGGAATCGTATCGTACTCAGTCAGCCAACGGACGAGGGAAATCGGCATTCGCATGGCACTCGGGGCACGCGGCGTCGACGTGTTGCGAATGGTCTTTAAGAATGGTCTGACTCTGGTGGTGGCAGGCGTGGCCATCGGCGTGGCTGGAGCTTTGGCTCTCACGCGCTTCTTAACGACGATGCTTTTCGGAGTGACAGCCACAGATACGGCGACGTTTGTCGTGGTTTCAGTCACGTTGGCGGCTGTGGCCTTAATCGCGTGTTTGGTTCCGGCGCGACGCGCGACCAAAGTCGATCCTTTAGAAGCTTTGAGATATGAGTAAGGATTGTGCTTTGTGTTTTGTGCTTAGTACTTGGTCAGTGGTCCGTGGTCCGTCGTCGACATTCGGTAGTCTCACTGACCACTGAAACTGACAACTGACCAAGTACTAAGCACAAAGCACAAAGTACAAAGACCAGAAAGGTACGCGATGCACAAGCTAATACAAGACCTGCGTTACGGCATTAGAACTCTCTTGAAGAGACCCGGATTCGCCATCATTGCTGTGGCGACACTCGCACTCGGCATGGGTTCGAGCACAGTGATCTTCACCGTCGTCGATGCGGCGTTGCTCCGCGGACTTCCTTACAAAGAACCAAACCGTTTGTACCACTTGTGGGAGAACACGTCGCGACAGGAATTCTCGAAGCGTGAAATGTCCTATCCCGATTACCAGGACTATCAGCAGAATAACGTCTTCGACGGACTTGCGGCGTACACCGGTGGCGGCGCCCTTCTCACCGGAATGGGCGAAGCTGAGCGGATTGCTGCTCCGCGAGTAAGTGCGAACTTCTTTTCAGTGCTTGGTGTCGAGCCGTTCATTGGTCGCACTTTCCAGGCCGGCGAAGATGTACCAAATGGCCCAAGAGTCGCCGTACTAACTTACGGATTCTGGCAGCGTAGGTTTGGCGGCGATCAAAGCGTTCTTGGTCGCGCCTTAACGATTAACGGCGACAGCTACACGATCGTCGGCGTGTTGCCGGCGAATTTTCAGTTTGGCCTCAGAAACTCGGATCTCTGGATTCCCTATCAGCCGACGCAGAACCAACTCACACGTCGCTACAGTCACAGCTCAAATCTGATCGGTCGCCTGAAACCGGGCGTCACGCCGGAACAGGCGCAGTCCGAGCTAAACGTGATCGCCAGTCGGATCGAACAGCAATTCAACGATTCACATGCGGGTACGACTGCACGCGTGGTCCCATTGCAGGAAGAGATCGTTGGCACAGTCAGACCGATACTGTTTGTGCTCCTTGCTGCGGTTGCGTTTGTACTGCTGATTGCATGCGCGAACGTTGCGAGTCTTCTCTTGACTCGTGCGTTGGCGCGTCAAAAAGAGGTTGCGGTTCGCGCGGCCTTGGGTGCGAGCCGTTGGCGAGTCGTGAGGCAATTGCTCACTGAAGCGGTCTTGCTTTCGTTGGCCGGTGGCGCGGTCGGGTTGTTCATTGCTTACTGGGGTATACCGGCACTTGTCGCGACGTTGCCGCAGAACCAGCTCAACGCCCTACCGTTTTTAAAGTCGTTAGAGATCGATCTCAGCATTCTCGGTTTCTCGTTCCTGCTTTCGCTTCTGACGGGGATCGTCTTTGGCCTCGTTCCTGCGCTCCAGTCTTCACGACTCGATCTCAATGAAGTGTTGAAGGATGGTGGACGGCAGTCTTCTGCCGGTACCGGGCAACGTTTACGCAGCGCCCTCGTGGTCGGCGAGATCGCGATGGCGGTGGTGTTGCTGGTTGGCGCAGGCTTGATGATGAAGAGCCTGCTGCGCCTGTTGGAGACAAACGTTGGCTTCAACACCGAGAACCTCCTGACGATGGGCATTGTGCTATCGCCGCCGAAGTATACCGACGGAAACCAGGTCTCCAATTTTTACACGCAGTTGAGCGAGCGAGTGCGAGCGCTTCCCGGCGTCCTAAACGCGGGCACTGTCGATATTTTGCCGGTGAACGGTGGTAACACGACTCGTGTCTACGTTGACGGCGATCCGATCCCGGCGCCGGGAAAAGAAATGGAAGCCAACACCCGCGTCGTCAACGAACATTACTTTCAAACGATCGGGGTGCCTTTACTCACTGGGCGCCTGTTTGACGAACGCGATGCAACCGGCGCGCCGACAGTCGTGATAATAGGCAAGACAATCGCTGATCGGCTGTTTCCCGGGCGTGATCCGGTGGGCAGAAAATTCCGTTACCATTCGGTTCAAGTGGACCCGATCACGATCGTCGGCGTTGTGGGCGACGTGAAGATCACCGGTCTTGATGAAGAGATCAAACCGGTGCTGTATTACCCGGCTCGTCAGGGCGGTTTCAACGCAAACCTCGTCGTTCGCACCAACATTGATCCCACGTCGCTCACAAATGCCGTACGTGGGGAAGTCAGTAAGCTCGATCCGGACGCCGCGATCCTGAACGTCAACACGATGGAGGGAATGATCGCACAGACCCCGGCGTCGTTCATCAGGCGCTTCCCGGCGTTGTTGATCGGGATCTTTGCCGGCGTCGCGTTGTTGCTTGCGTCGATCGGGATCTACGGCGTGGTGTCGTACTCGGTTAGTCAACAGATCCATTACATCGGCATTCGCATGGCGCTCGGTGCCCGTCCAGCCGACATTCTCACGATGGTGTTGAAGCAGGGAATGATACTAGCACTGGCGGGTATCGCGATTGGCGTCGTCGTCGCGTTAGCGCTGATGAAGCTTTTGACGACGCAGTTGTCGACGACGTTGCTCTATCAAGTGAAAGTAACCGACATAACTACCTTTGCGCTCGTTGCCGGAACGTTGTTCGTGGTTGCGTTGATCGCGTGTTATTTGCCGGCCCGACGGGCGACGAAAGTCGATCCGTTAGTGGCGCTTCGTTATGAATAGAGAATTGGATCTTAGAACTTAGTGCTTTGTACTTTGTTCGCTTTGCACAAAAAGCAATTTTGCTTGACCGTTGCGGCTTTGCCGCCTGATGTGAGGCGGGGCTGTGCCCCGCCGTTAGAAGGCGCGGAGAAAACGGGCTTTGCCCGTCGTGCGGGCTATGCCCCAGATTTTTGGGCCAAAGGCCGAACGAGCGGCACAGCCGCAAAGCAGCAAGTCTTTTACGGCGAGGCATAGCCTTCGCCGCACATCAGGCGGCAAAGCCGTTGAACCGACTTTTTGTGCAAAGCCTACTTTGTTCGCAGATGGGCAATTCGCTTTTAAGACAAAGCACAAAGCACAAAGCACAAAGTACAAAGACCCAAGCGGTCTGGAGAAACGAAATGCTTCAAGACATCCGGTACGCCTTCAGAATGTTGCTGAAGAAACCGGGCTTCACCCTCGTGGTGGTGCTCACGCTCGCTCTGGGTATCGGCGCAAACGCCGCGATCTTTTCCGTCGTCAAAGCCGTCTTGCTCAACCCGCTTCCGTATCCGAATCCGGAGCAGTTGGTTACGTTCCATCAAAGCAAACCCAACTTCGACACCGGCGCCATTCCTTATCTCAACTTCGTCGACCTGCAACGTGAGAACCAGACGTTCTCGTCGATGGCAGTCTCGCGCGGCGCGGGCTTTACGTTGATCGGAGCGGGAGATGCCGAGCGCGTAACAGCGCGCATGGTGACGGCTGACTTCTTTAACGTCTACGGCATTCAGCCCACGCTCGGCCGCAACTTTACCGCTGAAGACGATCGACAGGGCGCCGATCCGGTCACGATCATCAGCGAACGTTTGTGGATTAGAAAGTTCAACTCGGCTTCCGACCTCGTAGGCAAGAGCATCACGCTCGACGATCGTAGTTACACAGTTATCGGGATCACGCGCGGCACCTCGAGAGAGAGTACTACCGACGTTTTCGTGCCGCTTGGCGCATGGAACGTTCCGATGTTGAAAAACCGTAGCTCAGCTCTGGGGCTGCACGGGGTCGGGCGGTTGAAACCCGGAGTGACGGTCGAGCAGGCGAACGCGGATCTCAATCGGGTAATGAGCACACTCGCCGAGGCATATCCGGCAAATAATAAAGGGCATGGTTCGCGGGTCATTGCTTTCAGAGACCGTCTTGTCGGCAACGTCGAACCGACCTTGCTGATGTTGTTTGCAGCCGTGGGACTGGTGCTACTTATAGCGTGCGTGAACGTCAGCAATTTGATGCTGGCGCGATCGACCGACAGGACACGTGAGTTCGCGATTCGCTCGGCGTTGGGCGCCGGTCGGTGGCGGTTGTTACGTCAATCACTGATTGAGAGCACCCTACTCGCTCTCACCGGTGGTGCAGTTGGTCTGTTAATCGCGGCGTGGGGCACAACCTCCGCGCTTAAAGCGTTGCCCACCACATTGCCTCGTCAGGAAGAGATCACGCTCGATTTGCGCGTGCTGCTGTTTACTCTCGGACTCTCGCTGCTAACGGGAATCATCGCGGGGGTTGCCCCGGCGTTGAAGACCTCGCAAGGGCGATTCAACGAAGCGCTCAAGGAAGGAAGCCGAACCAGCCCCACGCGCGCGCGCGTTCAGGGAATGTTTGTCGTCGCCGAAATGGCGATGGCCCTCGTCCTTTTGATTGGCGCGGGTTTGTTGATTCGCAGTCTGAACGCGCTTTGGAACACCAGTCCTGGTTTCAACCCCGACAATGTGATGACCCTCGACATCACTTTTCCACCGGCGATGCGCGGCGCAACCGCGGAAGCAAGCCGATCCTACGTGCGTGACCTCAGCAACAGACTGAACGAGATGCCCGGTGTGAGCGCCGCGTCGCTCGTGGCGGGTGCCACGCCAATGGTTACGCAAAACGATCGTTACTTCTGGATTGACGGTCAACCAAAGCCGGCTAACGCCAACGAAATGCACATGGCGTTGTATTACGTCGTCGAACCCGGATACCTGCCGACAATGGAAATCGAATTGAAAAAAGGCCGCTTTTTCACCGACCAGGACGATGAACGCGCGACGCCTGTGATGGTGGTCGACGAGATGTTGGCCCAACAACGATTCGGCAATAAAGACCCGATCGGTAAACGGCTGAATCTCGACGACGATCGCGGACCCTACGAAATCATCGGCGTTGTGGGGCACGTTAAGCAGTGGGGCCTCGACCGCGATCAGACCGAACTTCAAGCACAAATGTACGTGCCATTTCGCGGAGCTGTGGATACTCAGATCGAGGGAATTGGTGGTGCGTCTGTGGTTGTGCGCGCCGACACCGAAATCGGACCATCTTTCTTCACCTCAATCCGCGACGTGGTGCAGGGGCAAAACAAGCAGAACGTCATCTCCGAAGCGCAAACCATGAATGAGGTGATCTCGGAGTCGCTGGCACAACGCCGGTTCGCGATGATTGTGCTGGCAGTATTTGCCGCCGCCGCGCTCCTGTTGGCCAGTCTCGGAATCTACGGTGTCATTTCTTACATGGTGGGCCAGCGAACCCAGGAACTTGGTATTCGCGTCGCGTTGGGCGCGACTCGACGCGACATTATGAGGCTAGTGTTGGGCCATGGATTGAAGATGGCTCTCGCGGGTGTGGCTGTTGGTCTTGTTGCGGCGTTCGGACTAACGCGTTTGATTAGAACGATGCTCTACGGCGTCGAAGCTAACGATCCGGTGACGTTCGCGATCATCGCGGTGTTGTTGACGATCGTGGCGGTCGTCGCTTGTTACTTACCCGCGCGCCGCGCAACGAAGGTCGATCCGCTGACCGCGTTGAGATCGGAATGAAGGCATTTCCAATTAAGTGATGAGAGATATTCGTTACTCGATTCGTGTTCTCCTCAAAAACCGCGCGTTCACCGCGACGGCGCTTTTGACGCTGGCGCTCGGCATCGGAGTCAACACTGCGATCTTTAGTGTCGTCGATTCAGTGCTGCTGCGGCCGTTGCCTATGAAAGACGCCGACCGCGTTGTTGCTGTTTGGGAGCACAACTTGCGGGCAGGTGTCGATCGCAACGAGATGGCGCCGGCGAACTTCGTCGATGTGCGAAACCAGACTCAGGTGTTTGAAGGTGTCGGAGCATTCGGCGACAGGAGCATGAACCTGACCGGGGCAGGCGAACCCGAGCAGCTCGACGCGCGCCTCGTTACTGCGAATGTCTTCGCACTATTGGGTGTCAAACCGGCATTGGGCCGAACATTTTCACCTGAGGAGGACCAGCCGGGTCTGCATCGTGTCGTTGTGTTGAGCGACGGTCTGTGGCGACGACGCTTTAATTCAGATCCCGCAATCGTCGGTCGCAACATCACGCTCAACGCGGAAACCTACACGGTCGTCGGCGTGATGCCGCCCGACTTCTTCTTCCCTGTGCGTGAAGGCGAGCTGTGGACGCCCTGGGCCATGCAGCCCGAGGAGGCCAATGGCCGTGGCGATCACTACGTGCACACCGTGGCACGGCTCAAGCCAGGAGTCACGATCGAACAGGCGAATGCCGAAGTTGGACGAATTGCGGCACGCCTTTCTAATGAATACCCCCGCACGAATGAAGGTCTTGGTTTCCTCGTCAGCTCGTTTCACGCGGACTACGTCGGCAATCTCCGGACGCCGATCTTGATCCTGTTCGCAGCGGTTGCCCTCGTGCTGTTGATAGCGTGCGCTAACGTGGCGAACTTGTTGTTGGCCCAGGCCAGCAGCAGGCGACGCGAAATCGCGATCCGTACAGCGCTTGGCGCGAGTCGCCTGGCGATCGTTCGCCAACTGCTCGTCGAAAGCATGTTGCTCGCAGGCGGCGGCGCCGTACTTGGATTGCTCGGCGCTGTGTGGGGTGTGCAGTGGTTGGCGAAACTCGTGCCGGAGAGTCTTTCGCAACTTCAGAGAGTTTCCGTAGATGCGCGCGTTTTTGTTTTTACTCTCGGTGTGACTGTCCTCACGGCGACTGTATTTGGTGCGGTCCCTGCCTTTTACGCTTCGCGATCAAAACCGGGCGAGACGTTGAGTGAAGTCGGGCGCGACGCCGCGGGTGGAATGTCGGGACGTTATGTGCGTCGTGTCTTGGTTGTGGCTGAGGTCGCATTCGCCGTGGTCCTTCTGGTCGGCGCCGGACTTCTGATCCGGAGTTTTCATCGTCTGCGTCAGGTTGAGCCGGGATTTCGCACGGACAACCTGCTCACGATGCGCACGGTGTTGCCGTTTTCTAAATACGCGACGCCGGAACAGCGACGTACCTTTTACGATGAACTGCTACGAAGAGTTGATGAGCTCCCTGGCGTTGAATCCGCTGGGATAATCACATTCCTGCCGTTGTCGTTCAGCGGGATGAACTTCAGTTTCAGTATTGAAGGGCGCCCCGCCCCAGTCGACATGGAACTTCCGCTGGCCGCGTATCGCGTTGTCAGCCCCGACTATTTTCGCGCGATGGAAATCCCCTTACTACGTGGACGCTTTTTTGAGTCGCGCGACACTGTCGATGCGCCGCCGGTAATCATTGTCAACCGGCGGTTGGCTGAGCATTTTTGGCCCGGTGAGGACCCGACCGGGAAGCGCATGAAGATTGGACCAGTTGATTCACCAAATCCGTGGGCCATCGTCGCTGGCGTGGTTGGTGACGTGCGGCAGTCGGGACTTTACGGAGAGCAAACCTTCGAACTCTATGTGCCTTATGCACAGGAGCGACGTGGATTTGTTGCGCCGCGCGATTTGGTAGTGCGCACGAGTGGCGACATTGCGAGTTTGGCCGGCGCCGTGCGGCAGGCCGTGTGGGCGGTCGACAAAGATCAGCCAATCTCGAATGTGCGAACGATGGACCAGGTGCTCGCTACAGCAGTTTCACGCGAACGCTTTCAGACGCTGCTACTCGCATTGTTTGCGACTCTCGCGCTCGTGCTCGCGTGTGTTGGGCTTTACGGCGTTATCTCTTATGCGGTGGTCCAACGCACGCACGAGATCGGCGTACGCATGGCGCTTGGTGCGCAACCCGGCGACGTCCTCCGCCTGGTTATCAATCAGGGAATGTTACTGACGTTGATAGGACTCGCGATCGGCGTTGGCGGCGCATTCGCGGCGACGCGCTTAATGACCGAGATGCTTTTCGGCGTGACCGCAACCGACCCGCTGACGTTCGCCGGCGTCCCGGTCGTATTGGGACTCATCGCTTTGTTCGCGTGCTACATCCCGGCGCGGCGTGCGACGAAAGTCGATCCGCTGGTGGCGTTGCGATACGAATGAAGGCAACTGGCAATCGGAAATGGAGTGACTGATGCACACACTGATTCAGGATCTGCGTTACGGCTTTCGCATGTTGCTCAAACAAAAAGGGCTCACAGCGATCGCCTTGTTATCGCTCGCGTTGGGCATCGGCGCGAATACCGCTTTGTTCAGTGTCGTCGATGCCATACTGCTCAAGATGCTGCCCGTGAACGAGCCTGAGCGGTTGGTCCTATTTCGCTCGGTCGCACCCAAGGAATTCAGCGCGGGAGGTTACAACGGCAGCTCGAAGACCGATCCCGCCACTGGTCTGCGCAGCATGACTTCGTTTCCGTACCAGAGTTACCAACGGATGCGCGAACAGCAAGGTCCATTGACGGATCTGTTCGCCTTCGCCAGCGCCACCTTAAATGTAAACGCTGACGGACGCGCCGAGCTCGCGTCGGGACAGGTCGTTTCGGGAGGTTATTTCGCCGGCCTCGGAGTGCAACCGTTTCTGGGCCGGATGTTGACCGATGAAGACGACAAACCCGGTGTGACTCCCGTCGCGGTCCTGAGTCATCGCTACTGGCAGGAACGTTTCGGCAGTGACAGTTCTGTTGTCGGCAAACAGATCAATGTCAACAACGTTGCGTTCACTGTGATTGGAGTAACGCCTCCGGGATTCAACGGCACGATGAATGTCGGCTCGAGTCCTGACGTGACGGTGGCTCTGCAAATGGAGCCAACGCTGTATGTCGATCGAAAACAATCGTACCTGAGTGGCGCCGGCATCTGGTGGGTGAGGTTGATGGGCCGGCTGAAACCCGGCGCGACGATGGAACATGCCCAGGCGCAGTTAGAGAATGCGTTTCTGCAATCGGTCGTCGAGCATCGAGCGGCGCGACAGGCACAGGCGGCGGCCGCCGGTGGAAACCGGATCTCCGATCTCGATCCGAAACATTACCCGCGGCTCTTTGCCGATCCCGGCGGTCAGGGCGAGATGTTTCTACGGCGCAACTATGCGCCGTCGCTGTATCTCCTGCTCGGCGTAGTCGGCCTCGTGCTTTTGATCGCCTGCGCCAACGTAGCCAACCTGCTGCTCTCGCGTGCGGCCGCGCGGCAAAAAGAGATCGGATTACGATTGGCTCTCGGCGCCAGTCGACTCAGGCTGATCCGGCAGTTGCTGACTGAAAGCCTCATGCTTTCAGTTCTCGGAGGTGCGCTTGGACTACTCTTCGCTGTGTGGATCAAAGATGGACTACTGGCCGTTAGCGATTGGGCCGGACGCGGAATGCGCGCGCTTGAACCGCAACTCGACTGGCGCGTGCTCGGTTTCACGCTCGCACTATCGCTGGTGACCGGAATCGTTTTCGGCCTCGCACCTGCCTGGCGATCAACGAGGCTCGATCTCACACCGTCGTTGAAAGAGGCAGGACGCACGTCGAGTGCGGTCCATCGTTCGTGGCTGAGTCGCGGGTTGGTCGTGGTCCAAGTAGCGTTGTCGTTGTTGCTCCTTGTTGGCGCGGGGTTGTTTGTGCGCACGCTTCTGAATCTGCAACGCGTTGACCCGGGATTCAACACGCAGAACTTGCTGCTGTTTGACGTTGAGCCGGCATTAATCGGATACAAAGACGAACCGTTAAGACAGCTTTATCAACAGATCAGCGAGCGGGTCGAGACAGTTCCGGGCGTTCAGCGAGTCACTTTCTCGCGCATGGCGCTGTTGGCGCAGGGCTCGAGCTCGCGCAGCGTGTTTCTTCGCGACGCACTGAACGCGACCCCTGACGAGGAAGGGCGATATAAACCGAGCGGCGAGGGTTACGTGCACGTGGTGCGCGAAAACTTCCTCGAAGCGATGGGGATTCCGCTGCTGCAGGGACGCACCTTCACGCCGCACGACAATACCAAATCGCCGAAAGTCGTAGTTGTCAATCAAACGTTCGCTGCGAAACATTTTCCCAACGACAATCCCATCGGCAAACGCTTCACCTTTGATACCTCCAAACCAGACGAGATCGAGATTATTGGTCTCGCAAGGGATGCAAAGTACGCGCGACAACGCGACGACATACCAGCGACGGTCTATTCATCATTTCGACAAGAGCGGCCTATGAATTTCGGGACGTTTGAAGTGCGAATAAATGGCGATCCGGCTGCGGTCGTCGCGGGATTGCGCGAGGCCGTCAAACAAGTTGAGCCGAACCTGCCGATCGGTCTCGTTAGGACGCAGATCGAACAAGGTGATGAAACACTTCGAATGGAGCGTCTGTTTGCGAAGTTGTTAACGCTCTTTGGATTGTTGGCCCAACAACTCGCGGCGATCGGATTGTTTGGCGTATTGGCGTACACGGTTTCACAACGCACGCACGAGATTGGTATTCGCATGGCGCTCGGTGCAGACCAGTCGAGCGTCATGAAGATGATCGTGCGCCAGGGGATGGTGCTTGCCGGGGCCGGCATTGTGCTGGGACTGATCGGCGCCTACGTTTTGACGAAGTACCTGGAGAGTTGGGTGAACCTGTCGGACATGTTGTTCGGTGTCAAAGTTTCCGATCCGTTTACTTACGGTTTGATCGCGGTCCTGCTGAGTGTGGTGGCGCTCATTTCGTGCTACATCCCGGCGCGGCGCGCGACGAAAGTCGATCCGTTGGTGGCGTTGAGATACGAATGAGCATCGCTGGTCTTAAAGGAGGAGACCATGTGGGGAGTGCTTAGACAGAACGTAGCTTTCGGTTTACGGACGCTGTTGAAGAGCCCCGGCTTTGCGTTGACCGCCGTGCTCACTCTCGCGTTAGGCATCGGCGCGACTACGGCAATGTTCAGCGTGGTCTATGCGGTGTTCGAGCCGATGCCGTATCCGAAGCCAGATCAGCTCGTAATAGTTTGGGCCAGGACGCCGGCCGGAAGGACTTCTGTGCCCGCTGGTGACTTTTTCGACTGGCGACAGCGAAGTACATCGTTTCAAGCGATGCACGCATGGTCCGGCGTCTCATTCAACCTCACCGGCGGTGATAGCCCGGAGCAAGTCGCCGGCTCGCGGCGAACTCCGGGGTTCTTCACGATGGAAGGACTACCGTTGCTGTACGGCCGCGACTTCCTGCCGGAAGAAGGAGAACCGGGCAAAGGAAAGGTCGTCATACTGAGCCATCGTTTGTGGAGCCGGCAGTTTGCTTCGAATCCGGATCTTGTAGGCAAGCAGATCCGTATGAATGGTGACCCTTACACGGTGGTCGGAATCATGCCGCCGGGCATGCACGATCGATTCACATCACAGCTTTGGGTCCCACTTTCCTTCAGGTCAGAAGAGATCACGCATGATTCGAATTTTATGCCGGTGATGGCGCGCCTGAAAGACGGAGTGACGATCGAGCAGGCGCAGGCGGAGATGAACGGCATCGCCGCACAACTCCAGAACGAGTTTCCCAAATCAAATGCGAATCGCAACATCAGCGTTGAACCGTTGCACCTGAACTTTGTAACCGACTCAACGCGCCGGAATCTTTGGCTCTTGCTCGGCGCAGTCGGGTTTCTCTTGTTGATTGGTTGTGTGAACGTCGCGAACCTGCTGTTCGCGCGGGGAACCGCGCGTCAACGGGAAGTCGCGGTACGAGCAGCGTTAGGAGCATCGCGAAGTCGACTATTCGCCCAGTTTCTGACCGAGAGTTTTGTGCTGGCCGTGCTGGGCGGCGGACTCGGCATTCTTCTCACCGGTCTGATCGTGCAGGCGATTGTAGCCGTCATGCCGCCGGTTGGCACGATGCTGCCGTCTGAAGCAAACATCCGGATCAGTGTTCCGGTTTTATTGTTCACGATTGGTGCGACTGCGATGGCGGGCTTGTTGTTCGGCACGATGCCCGCCTGGCAAGCGACGCGTCTCGATCTGAACGACGTGCTCAAACTCGGAGGACGCACAGGTGCCGGCGGAATGCGTCGCAACGCGTTGCGCGTGCTTATTGTTGCGGAGTTTGCGCTCGCGCTGACGTTACTCGCCACAGGCGGTCTGGCCCTGAGAGGCTTCTGGAACCTGACCCGAATCGATCTCGGTATTCAAACCGACAACGTCATCACGTTTCGTCTGCCGGTTCCGCCGCAGCGTATGGGTGGACCGGATCAGATCAGGTCGTACTACGGATCGATGCTCGAGAGAATCGAGGCCCTGCCGGGAGTGGTCCAAGCCGCTGCAATGACGGGCACGCCAGGGCGTGGTGCGGGCTCGGGCGCGCGTTTCAACATCGTGGGCCAACCGTCTGATCCTTCGGTGCGCCGCAACACGGCATTTCAAGCGGTGACTCCAAAATACATCGACACTCTCGGAATTCGTGTCACGCAAGGTCGCAGCCTCAACGAACACGACACGTCGACGACGATGCGCGTCGCGATGGTTAACGAACAGTTCGTTAAGCAGTATTTGCCGGGTGTCGATCCGTTGACGCAACGAATTTTGGTGCCGCAGTTCGTTCCAGGGCAGCCGGGGGGAAACCCTGTCGAGTGGCAGATCGTGGGCGTGTTTCACAACGTGCGCGGCGCGGGAGTACGGGAAGACGTTCCGGAAATGAACGTGCCGTTTGCGCAGAATCCCCGGCCGGCGGCACTGGCGATAAAAACGCAAGGCGATCCCAAAGCGCTGATGAAGAGTATCGCGACGGCCGTCAGTTCAGTTGATCCCGACGTGCCGCTTGCCGGAGTGCAAACGATCGACGAGATCGTGAACGAGTCGTTGGCGATCGATCGTTTCAGCGTGGTGTTGTTTGCGAGCTTTGGCGCGTTGGGTTTGTTGCTCGCGGCCGTTGGAATTTACGGGGTGATGGCGTTTGGCGTCGCGCAACGGACCAAAGAATTTGGCGTGCGGATGGCGCTCGGTGCGCAACGCTCAGGAGTGGTGGGTATGGTGTTGAAGGAGGGGACGATCCTCGCGTTTGTCGGCGCGGCGATCGGGCTGGCGGGTGCTTATCTCGTTGGACGTGCAATGCAATCCACGTTGTTTGGAGTTGACGCATTCGACGTGCGCGCGTTTGGCGGAATCTTTTTCCTCCTGCTCGTAGTCGCGTTGCTGGCGAGTTCTTTGCCTGCCTTTCGCGCCAGCAGAGTTGAACCGATTGAAGCGTTGCGCGACGAGTAATGGTTTTTGACGAAAGTGGTTGATTGCAATGACAGGGTTTCAACGCAGCGGCTCCGCCGCCGGATGTGAGGCGGTGGCTACGCCCCGCCAGTAGAAGGTAGTAAGGGATTTTGGGCTACGCCCTTGGTTCGGGCTGTGCCCTCGGGTTTTAGGCCAAAGGCCGAACGAGGGGCGCAGCCCCTATGACGGAGGACACGCTACGGCGAGGCATAGCCTCGCCTCACATCAGGCGGCGAAGCCGGTGTCCAAGCACGAAGGTGCTAGCCAACGGCAAAAGTGGTAGCCAATGGCGGAGGTCAGGGGTCGAAGGGCGAGGTCGGTGTCCAGGCGAAGCCGGTGTCCAAGCACGAAGGTGGTAGCCAACGGCAAAAGTGGTAGCCAATGGCGGAGGTCAGGGGTCGAAGGGCGAGGTCGGTGTCCAGGCGAAGTCGGTGTCCGGGCGAGGTCGGTGTCCAGGCGAAGTCGGTGTCGAGGCGAAGTCGGTGTCCAGGCGAAGTCGGTGTCCAGGCGAAGTCGGTGTCCAGGCGAAGTCGGTGTCCAGGCGAAGTCGGTGTCCAGGCGAAGTCGGTG
>Ga0209486_10000031_pt1 | contig 71219 bp, 66 predicted proteins | sample NCCompost_FD_187518 | JGI IMG/M metagenome (GOLD analysis project Ga0209486, IMG submission 187518) | Agricultural soil microbial communities from Utah to study Nitrogen management - NC Compost (SPAdes) (version 2) | ecosystem: Environmental > Terrestrial > Soil > Agricultural land | place...
ATCGCCTGTTCTCCAATTGCGAACGCCTCTTCCTTTTTCCCTGCCTTGTATAATGCATTCGCTTTCGCCGAAAGATTCTGGAACGTCTCTTTCACTTTGATCGACTGCTCCAGCCAGGCCATGCCCTGCGCGTCATCAGCCGGATTCGTGTTGTTGATGAGATAGTTCCCGGCCTGCATCGGCGTACGCCAGTCGTCGGGTTTCGCACCGGCAACTGTCGTTTTCAATCTTGCAAGCGTCGCGGCTGGAACATCAGGAACCTTAACTGTGAACGGTACGCTAATCTTTTCCCAGCGAATGTTCACCTGCGCCGAGTCCTCGCCGGCGGGATCGATCGTAAACGCGAGCCATTCCTGATTCTCGTTTACCCACGTTGGTTTAGCTTTCACGCGCAACGTGTCTTTAGCGGGATCGTAATTAAAACTTCCCCACTGATTTGAAGTGCCGTTGAAAACGATCGTCCACTCGTCCTTTCCGGGTATCGTGTGCAGGCTGTAGCTGCCGCCCGGAAGTTTCTGACCGTTGATTAATACCTCGTCACTGACGACGAACATCGTCGCATCGTCAGCGCCGGTGCGCCACATGTGTCCGTAGGGAACGATGACGGCGCCTTTGGGGCGATTGTTTTGATTGTCGAGGGTCGCCTCACCTTTCACGGAAGCGGTCTGCTCCGGCAGCGGATCACCCCAGATTTTTCGGCCTTTCACGCCCGGGCGGCTGTAGGTAATCGTGACGTCGGTGGCCCCGATTCTTTGCATCACACTCGCCTTTTGACTCGGGCGAGGTGTAACCACCTGGGCCGATGCCGAAACCGCGAAGCAGAGGACAAACAGTACGGCGAAGAAACTTATGCTGCTACGTTTCAGGTAATTCATTGTCTGGCTTTCTCCTCGAGATGGGTTTTGCGCATGATACAATCCGCCTACAGACAATTCAATCCGTCCGCGCTTGCTGTACGCTCTAGCAACTTTCCAGTTTTGGAGGACACGTCACAGATGTCTAAGCACATCTCTCCCGTCGCCGTAATTCGCCGCGTTTTCCTTCTTGTCACACTCGTGACCGTTGCCTGCTTCGGCGCACTGACGCTATCAAACAGTGTCGAAGCGCAAAACGGACACGGAGGGCAAACTCGTCTGCTGCGCACTCCCACCGTCAGCTCAACTCAAATCGGTTTCGCTTACGCGAACAATATCTGGGTCGTCCCGCGCAGCGGCGGCAGCGCTCGCCGCCTCACGAGTTTCCAGGGACAAACCGTCAACCCACACTTTTCGCCCGACGGTAGATGGATCGCTTTCAGCGGCGAGTACGCCGGCAACTTCGATGTGTATCTCGTTCCCAGTGAAGGCGGCGAGCCGAAACGCTTGACGTGGCATCCCGGCTCCGACATGGTCGAAGGTTGGACGCCTGATGGTCGATCCATCCTTTTCTCTTCGACGCGAGCGACGTGGGCGCCTAGCGGTGCCCCACGCTTCTGGACCGTCTCGTCCGAAGGTGGCGTCGAAGAACCGATGCCGCTTCCGCGCGCGTATCAAGGCAAGATTTCTCCCGACGGCACTCGCATCGCTTATCGCATGAACAACTCGTGGGACGAAGAGCGCCGCAACTATCGCGGCGGACAAAATCGTCCGATCTGGATCGTCGATCTAAAAACTTACGATCTCGTTTCACCGCCCTGGACCGATTCGAAGGACACGATGCCCGTTTGGGTCGGCGACTCGGTCTACTTCATCTCCGATCGTGATGGGATGGCAAACATCTGGGAGTATCAAACGAAGACTCAAAAGCTAACGCAGGTGACGAAGTTTACCGACTTCGACGTAAAGTCGATGGACTCCGGCTCCGGCGCGGTCGTTTTCGAACAAGCCGGATACGTTCACGAGCTCGATCCGAAGAGCGGCAAGGCAAAAGTCGTGAACATCGTCGCGGCGGGCGACTTTCCGTGGATGATGCCTAACTGGGAAGATGTCAGCAGCCGGATTTCGAACATGGCCCTTTCGCCGACCGGCAAACGCGTGGTTGTCGAAGCACGTGGCGAGATCTTTACCATCCCGGCCGACAAAGGCGACGTTCGCAATCTGACAAACTCGAGCGCTTCCGCCGAACGCGACCCGGCGTGGTCGCCCGATGGAAAATTCGTTTCCTACTTCAGCGACAAGTCGGGCGAGTACAAGCTCGTGATCGAAGCGCAGGACGGACTAACGCCGCCCCGTGAGATCACTATCGCCAAACCGACTCGCTACTACACACCATCGTGGTCCCCCGACTCGAAGAAACTTCTGTTCACCGACACGAACCTGAAAGTCTGGGTGCTCGATCTGGCAACGGAGCAGGCGAAGATCGTCGGCAACGATCCGTGGATGGTGCCGCAACGCACGCTGAACCCAACGTGGAGTCCCGATTCGAAGTGGGTCGCTTACGCGAGCCGTTTGCGTTCGCTCTACCACGCGATTTTCATCAGCAACGTAGAGACCGGTGAGTCGAAGCAGATCACCGATGGATTGGCGGATGCTGTCTGGCCCGTGTGGGACGCGAATGGTAAGTACTTGTGGTTTCTGGCATCCACCAATTTCGGTCTGCGATCACAGTGGCTGGATATGACTTCCTACGATCGCGAAACGACGTTTGGGTTGTATCTCACCGTCTTGAAGAAGACTGATTCGAGTCCGTTGCTGCCGGAAAGCGACGAAGACCGCGGCGTCGGGACTGGAAGGGCTCGACCTGCGCCGGGCTCTTGCGAGCCGCCTGCCGGAGCTGGAGGTGGCGCTGGCGGGGGCGGCGCTGAAGGCGGTGGAGGTGGCGAAGCGGGTGCTGGTGGTCCACCGGCGCAACGCGGACCACGTGGTCCAGTTACAGTGCAAGTCGACTTCGATGGTTTGTCACAACGAATTATCGCGATCCCCGGAATTGCAGACCGTCAATACACGGATCTTCAGGCCGGGGTGGACGGATCAGTGTTCTACATGGAAACCGGGCGCGGACCAGGTGCGGCAAATGAACTACACCGATATCGTCTTTGCGATCGCCGGGTAAACACTTTCGTGAATGGTGTTGCCGCCTACGAGATCAGCGCCGACCGGCGCAAGATTGTTTATCGCTCGGGTGGCGGTGCCGGCCAGTTTGGTGGTCCAGGTGGCGGTGGTGGAACGCCGCCCGCGCCGCAGTTGTTCCTCGTCGACGCTGATCGCAATCCGCCGCAACCCGGTTCGGGTCGTCTGAACTTCTCGCTGCGCATGTATCTCGAGCCCAAGGAAGAATTCAAACAGATCTTCAACGAAGGCTGGCGCCTCCAACGCGACTATCTCTACGTGCCCAATATGCACGGCACGGATTGGCCAAAGATGAAACAGATGTACGGACAGTTTCTGCCGTACGTGATGCATCGCGCCGATCTCAATTATTTGCTCGACATGATGGGCGCGGAGATCGCAGTCGGACACTCCTATGTCCGCGGTGGCGACATGCCCAGTGTGCCTCAGCAAGTCGGTGGTCTGCTTGGTGCCGACTTCGCGATCGAAAATGGCCGGTACAAAGTCACGCGCATCTACGATAACGAGAGTTGGAATCCCGATTTACGTTCGCCACTTGCTACACCAGGCGCGAACGTAAACACGGGCGATTACATCCTCGCCATCAACGGCATCGATCTTCGTCCGCCTGACAACATTCACCGCCTGCTGGATGGCACCGCGAATCGTCAAACAACGCTGACCGTCAACTCCCAACCCGCGATGGAAGGTGCGCGGACAGTGACTGTCATTCCGGTCGCGAGCGAGCAGGGTCTACGCGCGCGCGCATGGGTTGAATCGAATCGACGCCTGGTCGAGAAGATGTCTGACGGACAACTTGCATACGTCTATCTGCCGAATACCGGCCAGCCTGGGTATACGAGTTTCAATCGCTACTACTTCTCGCAACAGGACAAAAAGGGCGTAATCGTCGACGAACGTTTCAACGGCGGCGGTTCCGCGGCCGATTACATCATCGACGTACTGCAGCGCGATTTCGACGGATACTTCAACAACGTCGCCGGCGATCGTTATCCTTTTACCAGTCCGTCCGCAGGAATCTGGGGACCAAAGGTGATGATTATCAACGAGATGGCGGGCTCTGGTGGAGACCTGATGCCCTACATGTTCAAGCGACGAAAGATTGGTCCACTAATCGGCAAAAGAACCTGGGGCGGGTTAGTCCATACTGCTGACACGCCGCCGTTTGTCGATGGTGGTTCGATGATTGCGCCACGCGGTGGTTTCTTCACGCGCGATGGCAAGTGGGCGGTGGAGAATGAGGGCGTCGGGCCGGACATCGACATCGAGAATTGGCCAAAAGACGTCATCGCCGGCCGCGATCCGCAGCTGGAACGCGCGGTACAGGAAGCGATGCGGATGTTGAAAGAAAAACCGGTCAATCGCTCGGTAACTGAGCCGGCGCCGCCAACCTGGGGCAAACGACCTTAAGAAAAGAACCATTTGTCATTGGTCATTTGACATTTTTCATGTGTCATTTCTGAAGAATGTTCGAATTTACGAATTTTTTTTGAGGCAAATGACAAATGGAAAATGTCAAATGACCAATGACAAATGACTCGTCTTACCCACACACTTTTATCTCTCCTCCTGTTACTTCTCCCAGGTCTGGCGCTCGCCCAGACCGGGGAGAAGCCCAAGCTGAAAGACTTTGGCTCGAGTCTTAAAAAACTAAAGTGGGATCCGCAAAACAATTCAACCACTGAAACCAGAACTCGATCGGATGATGACGAGGTCATCACGATCGAGACCTCGCTCGTCGTTTCCGAAATACTCGTTCTCGATAAGCAGGGACGTCCCGTACAAGGACTAAAAGAGTCAGACTTCCTCATCTCCGAAGAAGGCACGCCACAGCACGTCGGGCACTTTCTTCTCGGCGACAATCGCAGCCTGCCGCGATCGATCGTTTTGATCATCGACTACAGCAGCAGCCAGTTTGCTTACATCAAGAACAGCGTCGAGGCGGCAGGCGTGTTAGTCGACAAGCTTGGACCACTTGATCGGATCGCGATCGTCACCGACGACGTAGAACTACTTGTCGATTTCACCAACGACAAGCGCGAGCTCAAGAAGAAATTAAGCACGCTGCTTGAGAAGAGTCGGGGCAACGATGGATTCCTCGGAATCGGCGGTACCCGACGTCAGTTTGGCAAGAGTGCGCAGTACAGCGCGTTGATGGCGACGTTGAAAGAGGCGTTTGACGAGGAAGATCAGCGTCCCATCATCATCTTTCAAACTGATGGCGATGAAGCGGAGTACCTGCGCAACTCGATCATCGTGCCCACTGTGCCTGCGGATCTTCCACCGCAACTCGTGGCGAAGATCCAGAATGAAATCGAGCAGCAACGGCAACTCCAGCGCAGCAGCATGACCGAGTTCAGTCTGGAAGACGTCTACGGCGCTGTGGAGAAGTCGCGCGCCACGATCTACACGGTCGTTCCGGGCAGGAAGCTTATTGGGCTGACGCCGCAACAGCAGTTGGACATCCTGATCGCCGAAGACGATCGAATGATCAACGAGATGCTGCCGACACTAAGCAAGGAAGCAAGAGAGGGATTCTTAGCGCGCCAGGAGGCACGGAAAAAGCTCGCGCCCATCCAGGTTCTGCGTATGCGGGCCGAAAACAGTTTGAAGTTGCAGGAGGCGCTCGCCGCAGTTGCACCGCTAAGCGGTGGCTGGACCGAGTTTCTCGAACAGCCGACTCAGGCGCAGGGGATCTACTCGCGCATCCTGTCAGACATCAACCAACGCTACATCGTTGGCTATTACCCGACTAACAAAGAACGCGATGGCAAACGACGCCGGATCAGTTTCGCCGTGAAAGACCATCCTGACTACACCATTCTCGGCCGCCGCTCCTACATCGCCCCTGGCGTCAAATAAACCCTTCAATTGGCATCAACTCTTGAAACCGCGATCGAGCGCGAAGACGATGGCTTGGGCGCGCGTCCACACGCCTAGCTTGTCGAAAATATTAGAGACATGGTTGCGAACCGTCTTTTCGCTGATGGAGAGGCGTCCAGCGATCTGTGCGTTACCCAAACCCTCGGTCATTAACGAAAGCACTTCCCGCTCGCGCGAGGAGAGCGAGGCGAATGCGGGATCCTCGCCGCGTGTTACGCCCTTCAGGTCCATGAATTTCAACACCTCATCGCAAAACCGTTCCCACGCCGACTCGTTCTCCAGAAGTATGTGGTTTTTTGAGTCGAGCTCGATGAACTGCGCACCAGGGATTCCGGCGGCAAGGATGTGTCCTTCAGTGATAGGGACCACGGCGTCGCCGCTCGCATGCAGCACCAGAGTTGGTGCCCGCACATCTCCAAGCAGAGACGTAACATCCATCATCGCCCGCGACTCGAGCAATATGGCTGCTATCTCCGGCGTTATGGTCCTTCGGCAAAGATCGTTGTACCAGCCGATCTGTTCATCGGTCGCTCCTGGAATAAACCGCGATGTAAAGACCTGGCGAAATGTCGGGTTATCACTGCCCCATTCCAAACGAACCATATCAATCATCGCCTGGTAGAAACTCGCCCGGTCAGGATCGCCGCGTTGAAACGGGCCGCGCGCGTAGCCGCCGTAGAGCATTAATTTAGAAACGCGCTCTGGATGTTTCACGGCGTACGCAACGCAGATCGCGGCTCCCTGAGAAATGCCGAGGAGAGAGAACGGCTCCTGCAGAGCAGCCGCCGCAACAATGTCCTCCACGTCTGCAACCCAACGGTCGAGCGAGAGATCGCCGACGTTCCGGTCCGTCATTCCACAACCGCGCTCGTCGTATCGAATGTAACGGAAATTATCGCTGAAGAAGTGCAGCCAATGGCGCCAAACTGGGCTCTCCCACTCAAACTCTAGGTGAGTAAGCCAGTTCGCGGCTTTGATTATTACGGGACCCACGCCCGCGTCTGCCCAAGCGAGTTGGACTCCATCCGTAGTACGAACATATCGGATTCGCTGCGTCGGCTTCTTCATTAAGTTGCCCGCAACAGTTCATGAAATCTGGGGAGACTCCGCAACGGATCGAGATAGCTGTCGTGGTCGAGCCATTTTCGATCGGCACAAAACGGGAGCGACTTCTCCAGGCACGTTATCGCTTCTCCAAGTTCACCGGACATGCAGAATACGCACGCAGCGTTGTACAGAACATTCGGGTCCCGCGACTCCAGTTCGAGTGCTCGCCGCATCCACTCCAGCCCGCGTTTCGTTTGCCCGAGATCTATGAGCGCAATTGCGCCCAAAAGAAGTGGCCTGATGTCACCGGGGTAAAACTCAAGTTGACTCTCGGCAGCGTCGAGACACTTCTTGAATGTTTCTGTCTTCAACTGTTCTCGCTTCTGCCCCCGATATATGCCTCCTAACATAGACAATGCGTCGATGCTGTCTGGTCGAACAGCTGTAGCGTGCTCCAACAAGACCGCTGCCTGATCGAGTTTTCCCTGCGAGAAACAAGCTCGTGCGTAATAGTAATACGCCTCATACAGCTTCGGATTCAGGCGGAGCGCAATCTCAAACTCTCGCTCTGCTTCCGAATACCGGCCACTCAGTGCAAGGACGATTCCTTTCGAGGCGTGTCCTTGTGACAAACCAGGGTCGATCTCAACCGCTTTCGAACTCGCACGATCGGCGTCTACAAGGTCCGACTCAAGACCTCCAAAATCCATATACAGAAAAGAAGAACAGTCGGCTACACCTGCATAGGCAGGACCAAAGCGATCATCCATTTCGATCGCCTTCAGGTACATCTGTCGGGCGGATTCGAGGCTCCTTCGTCGCATGTGGTGGAAGAGTTGGCGTCCGCGCAGGTAGCAGTCGTAAGCTTCTATAGCCGTCGGCCGTGTTCCCTGGAGGACGCGTTGGTCATCCGAGCTTAGCACTACTTTAAGAGCCTTCACCGTGCTTTGGGCAATGTCTTCCTGAACCGCAAAAATGTCTTCAAGCTTGCGGTCGTATCTTCGTGACCATAGCTGGTAACCGTCGACTGCATTAATTAGTTGGGTAGTAATGCGGAAGTTGCCGCCTGCTTTCCTGACGCTTCCTTCAAGTACCGTGCTCACGTTCAATCGTTGGGCCACCTCGCGAATGTCTAGCGTCGTCGACTTGAATCGGAAGGAAGAGGTCCTGGAAGCAACTTGCAAGTTAGGTAAGCTGGCGAGGGTATTGATCAGTTCGTCGGCGAGGCCTTCGCAAAAATAATCCTGGTCTCGATCCGGGCTCAAATCCAGGAAAGGGAGAACGGCTATCGAGGCAACTCGCTCCGATGTTGAGCTAGCGGCATCGTGTGATTCCACAACGTGCGACTCGATCCGCCGCGGGAGCTTCTTGCTCTCGATGGCCACATCGCTCAAGACTTCTTCAACGTCCACGATGAAACGGTAGCCGCGCTTTGGGATCGTTTCGATGTAGCGCGGGTGGCGGGCTTCGTCACCGAGAGTCTTCCGCAGTTGCACGATGCAGTACGTTAGATTCGACTCCTCAACAAAAGTATCGGGCCAGAGCCGCTTCATTAACTCTTCCTTCTCGATGATTCGCCCGCCGTTTTGGACAAGTGTCAGAAGCGTTTCGAGAACCTTAGGCGCCAAGAGCAAAGGCTTGCCGTGGCGCAGCAACACTCTCTGGTCAGCATCAATGGTGAACTCTCCGAAACGATAAAAATGATTGATGAGCGAAGGCATCACTCCTAGTAACTTTCTCCGAACTTCCTCAGGTTTCTTTCGGGATTTATCAACGCCTCGTCATTAAACTTGCCGGGAGTTGGGAAAAATTTGGGGGAGCGGATTTTACCAGCGAACGGGACTAAAGTCCCATGCTGCTGGCTCGAAGTACATGTAAACCGGGACTAAACGCCCATAGTCAACTCAGGGCGGCGGCCGCATCATGCCGCATGGAAGAGGAGGTCACACAGCACGTCGGGCTCGTAGATCATTTACACAACTCTGATAAACAAGACTAACGTCGGCAGTCGGGTCGCCATCCACATCTCAACCCGCTCTTGCAGAACTGTGAAAGAAGATATTGATGCCACGTTTGAGGCGATCGCCCGGTGTGGGCGACTACTTACCAGAAACCAACTCATAAGTGTGAGCTGACGCGAGATATTGGAATTAAAGCTATGTTTAAGCGAATCGCATTCTTCATCTACGGAACTCTCAGTTATTTAACCTTTCTCGGCACCTATCTGTATGCGATCGGTTTCATCGGCAACTTCGGCGTGCCAACAACACTGGACGGCGTTCGGTCTGGCCCATTAGGACTCGCCTTAGCCATCGACGTCGGACTACTAGGTCTCTTCGCACTGCAGCACAGTGTCATGGCGCGAAAGTGGTTCAAGGATTGGTGGACTCGCATCGTGCCAAAGCCACTCGAACGATCTACTTACGTCCTGTTTTCGAGTCTCGCTCTGATTCTGTTGTTCTGGCAGTGGCAACCGTTAGGCGGTGTCGTGTGGTCCATCGAAGATCCGTTGGCAAAGTTCATCCTGCGGGGGTTGTTCGCATTCGGATGGGGATTGGTCCTGGTGTCCACTTTCCTGATCAATCACTTCGATCTATTCGGCATGCGTCAAGTCTGGCTATACCTGCTCGACCGGCCTTACACCGCGCTACGATTTGGGACACCGGGTCCATACCGGCTCGTTCGACACCCGTTATACGTCGGTTGGCTCTTCGCGTTCTGGAGTACGCCGACGATGACGCTCGCACACTTACTTTTCTCGGTTGTAACGACCGCTTACATCCTGATCGCAATTCAATTGGAGGAACGCGACTTGGTGCGCGAGCACGGCGATTCTTACGAGACCTATCGCCGTTCAGTGCCGATGCTTATTCCCTTCACTCGCCGCCGTCAGGATTCGGAGCCATCGGAACGCGTGTCCGCGAAAGCTCAGTAAGGGGCGAGCTTAGTGAGTGGATGTAATGAAAGCTTCATGTGTTCGCGGCGTGACGGTGAGCGCTCCAAATCTCATCACGTAGCTCACTGTCGCGTCGGGAACGATGGACGAAGAAAACAGGCTAATGACCTAAAACACACTGGAGGTAACGTATGAAAAAATTTCTAACATTTCCAATCTTCGTCGCGATCTGCTGTTTAATCTTTGCGAGCGCGCCGGCGACTACTAACACTACTTCTGCCGCTGCAAAGTCGGCAGTTGATAATCTCTCTCCAGCCACGAGGCTCGAACTCGCACGAGCTCGAAACGCCACTGCGAGGTTTCACGACTTCGATAACGCCGAGGATTATGAGTTCTTACATTGCGTGCCCGGCGAGGGACTCGAGTACGTGAATTGGTCCATCGTCGACTGCAACTTCGATATCGAGCATCCGGAAGCACTCCACTACATCGAAGAAGGGAACGGCCTGCGACTAGTGGGTGTCGAGTACGTCGTGCCGATTGCTTGCACTGCCACACCGCCAGAAGGGTTCACGGGCGATGCCGACGAATGGGAGTTTATGGCGGAAGACTTGCCCATCTGGGCGTTGCGAGTCGGGCTCTGGCTGCCCAACCCCGAAGGTATGTTCGAAGAGCACAACCCACGCATACCAACACAATGCCCATGAAGTCTTAACATGGCCCAAGCTCTGGGCTCTTCGGTCTTGCTCGATAACACGCGTTTTCGTCAGCATCTTAATCGTGCGATACGCCAGAGGTTCTCAGACGCCCTGGCGAAACTTCAATATTGTTAAAAACCATGTGAGATCCGCCAGAGTCTTCACAGTCGCCGGCGAAACGTCGCCACGTCCTTCGCAGGGAGATAAGTTCATGTCTATCGAAGGCTTTGCACAAAAAGTCGCAAATTTGATTCGTTTTCCCTGCGGCGCTCTGCGTATCTTCGCGGCCTCTGCGTTGAAATGGCCGTTAAACGCAGAGACGCAAAGATTAGACGGAGGACCGCAGAGAAGATTCATCCCAAAAACTCCCTTTTTGTGCAAAGCCTCTATCGAACGCTGCCAACTAACATTAGTAACTGTTGTGCTGATGTGTGTGGGAGTAGTCGGTCTAACGCCCAGAGCTTCGGCTACCAGTACAGATGACGTTCTGAATGAACAGTTGGTTTCGCTTCTGAGTCAGCATGGATTTACTGGCAGAGTCGGATTAAGTCTCGAACAAAAGCTCGGCCGAAAAATCGACAACCAGCTTGCTGACTTGGGCAGGCTGGCTTTTCATGACAGCTTGCTCGGTTTAAATGACGACAACTCATGTTCAGGTTGTCACTCGGCGCCTTTTGGTTTCGGGGACTCGCAATCAATTGCGATCGGCGTCGAGAATAACAATATCGTTGGTCCTGATCGCACTGGACCACGTAATCAACGGCGCACGCCACTCATTCTCAATAACGTTTTTTATCCGGCGCTGATGTGGAACTCGCGGTTTAATTCAGTCTCCGGTAATCCGTTCGACAACATTGCCGGATTTCAGTTCCCGCTGCCGGAAGGCTTTTCACTGTCGGACCTGCCTCACCTGCTCACAGCTCAGGCGTTTATTCCCCCGACCGAGAAACCGGAGATGACAGGATTTCATTCGTCCGTGCCGGGCAGTAACGACGGCATTCGAGCAGCAGTTGTGGAACGGTTAAATGCGAATGCTGAATATCGACAGTTGTTCGGCAAAAACTTCCCAGAGGTGAAGGCAGGCGCAACGATCTCCTACGAAATGCTCGCACGTGCGATCGCTGAGTTCGAATTCACGCTCGTCTTTGCAGACGCACCGATTGATAAATTTGCGCGCGGGCAGAAGAATGCGATGAGCGAAGATGAGAAACGCGGTGCCTCGATCTTCTTTGGGTCGGGCAACTGCGTTAGCTGCCACGCGGTGTCAGGACAGTCGAATGAGATGTTCAGCGATTTCCGGCAGCACGTTGCTGGTGTTCCTCAGATAGCACCTACGATTGGAAACGTCACGTTTGATGGCCCCGGAGCGAACGAGGATTTTGGTCTGGAGCAGGTCACCGGTAACCCATATGACCGTTATGCATTCAGAACATCGCCGCTACGAAATCTTGCGTTGCAACCGGCGTTCTTTCACAACGGTTCGTTTACCAAACTGGAGGACGCTGTGCGCTACCACTTGAATGCAATCGGCTCAGCGGCGAGTTACAGCCCAGTCACAGCGGGTGTCAATGCTGACCTCCAAGGTCCACAAGGACCTATTGCGCCGGTTTTAGCGCGCATTGATTCCGCCCTCGCGACACCAGTCGTATTGTCGACCGACGAGTTTCGTCAACTCGTTGCCTTCCTTCGCACCGGACTTCTTGATCCAAAAGCGAATGCGCACGACCTGCGTAAGCTGATTCCAGCGCGCGTGCCGAGTGGTAGGTCTATTCACGTTTTCCAGTAGAATAGGCTTTGCACAAAAAGTCGCAAATTTGATTCGTTTTCTCTGCGGCGCTCTGCGTATTCGCGGCCTCTGGGTTGAAATGGCCGTTAAACGCAGAGACGCAAAGATTAGACGGAGGACCGCAGGGAAGATTCATCCCAAAAACTCCCTTTTTGTGCAAAGCCAGTAGAATACGCCGTTGTTTGGATTTGAAGTCTTACTGCGGATCTTCGTGATGGAAAAAGAACCCGTCCGCGTAATAGCTTTGATGCTCCTGGTGCTGCTCGTCCTTAGCATCGTTGCGTGTTCAGGCAAACCGCACCCCGATCCCGCTGAGGGGAATCAATGGCAACCTCACAAAAGCATCTCGGGCGTGTTCCGCCGCGACTTGGTTGGCGATCCCAGCCGGCCCGGGCCCTTCAAGTATCAACTTAAAATCACTGCGGGCACACGAGCACCGGTGCATCGACATTCGACGGATGTGCACGTGAAGGTGCTCAGCGGTTCTATGTTCATTATCATCGGCGAGCCGCTGGAGTCGTCCCGTGCCCAGCGCTTTGTCGCAGGGAGTGGCTTTGTTGTTCCTGCGCACGCTTGGCATGACGAGTGGTGGGACGAGGAAGCGGTGCTAGAGGCTGAGGGGGTTGGTCCAGTGGAGACTGTTAATAAGAGCGCAACCAGCATCGCCGCTGAGCAAAATGCATCTGCTGAATTTATTTCAAGAATCGATCACCTCGTCTATGCCACGCCGGACTTAAAGCGAGGTGTCGAGGAGATCGAGAAACTCTTAGGCGTGCGGGCGATCGCCGGCGGCCAACACCCGGGCCGCGGAACCTGGAACGCCCTGATCGCGCTTGGCCCGACGACTTACCTGGAAATCATAGCCCCTGACCCGGAACAGCTCGCTCCTAAAGAGCCTCGTCCCTTTGGCATCGACGGACTTAAACAATCCAGACTCGTCGCGTGGTGCGTTAACGGGCGTGACCTCGAGCAATTGAGAGCTGATGCGCTCCGCAAAGGCGTGCGTCTTGGCGAAGTGAGATCGGGGAGCCGGCTACGGCCGGACGGAGTTCAACTGTCATGGCAGTTCACAGACCCCACAGTGCTCGCGGCTGACGGTATTGTTCCGTTCTTCATCGACTGGGAAAAGTCGCCTCATCCAGCGCACACCGCTCCTAAGGGCGCCACGCTTGTTAGCCTGCACGCACAACATCCGGACGTGCGAGGCGTTCACGGGATGTTGCAGCATCTCGGACTCGATCTCGCTGTGAGCCACGGCCAGAGTCCGGCGCTTATCGCGGTCATCGAAGGGCCTCGAGGCCGTGTGGAACTCCGTTAGCGCTACTGATAACGCAGGGCGCGAAATCGTCTAGCGAATACTTGCGCACGGCGAACGCGTTGGTCCCGATGTCAGCGATCTTTTCGTCCACGTAAACGAATCCAATCGATCAACGAAACGACCACGATTACGGTGGCCACACCAAAGCTCACGCCGAGCAGCGTCAGAACGACCGCAGTTCATGACTCAGGATGTCGGAGATCGCTAGTTTAAGAGCTTCGAGGAACGGCATGGAAGTTTCCCAGTACCGCAAAATTCTATTGACGTTACGTTTCTCTCGGGCATAAAGTTTAGCTACTCCCGCTGCGAAAGTAATCCCCCGGATTTCGCTTCGCCCGCAAAGCATAAAATCAAAATGAATCGCTTTCTCGTTTTAGTTATTTTCGCGTTCTCGGTGGGCCTGGTGCAGGCCGCGACGCTTCCCGCAAACTTCACGGAAACTGTGATCTTGGGACTGTCGAGTCCGACTGCGATGGCAATCGCGCCTGACGGGCGCATCTTTGTTTGCCAACAGGGCGGCGCCCTGCGCGTAATCAAGAACGGCGCGCTCCTGTCGCAGCCTTTCATGACTCTGACGGTCGATCCGGCCGGCGAACGCGGTCTGCTCGGCATCGCTTTCGATCCAAACTTCTCAAGCAATAATTTTCTCTACGTCTATTACACCGTTCCGATCGAACCGCGGCACAATCGCGTCAGTCGCTTCACTGCGAACGGCGACGTCGTCGTACCCGGAAGCGAGACAATCATTCTCGAACTCAACAATCTCACATTCGCTTCAAATCACAATGGCGGTGCGATCCACTTTGGACCAGACGGCAAGCTCTACATCGCAACCGGCGAGAACGCCACCATGACGAACTCGCAAACGCTCAACAACATGCTCGGCAAGATCCTACGCATCAATTCCAATGGATCGATTCCGACCGACAATCCGTTTTTCAGCCAGGCGAGCGGGAACAATCGCTCCATCTGGGCGCTCGGTTTGCGCAACCCATTTACGTTCGCGTTTCAACCCGGAACTGGACGCATGTTTATCAACGACGTCGGGCAAAGCGCGTGGGAAGAAATAAACGACGGCATTGCGGGTTCGAATTACGGTTGGCCCGCCAGCGAAGGCGCAACAACTAACCCCAACTTCCGTTCGCCGCTGTTTGCCTACGGCCATGGGTTTGGACCAATGACAGGATGCGCTATCGCCGGCGGCGCTTTTTACAATCCGCCCATCGTGCAGTTTCCGTCAACCTTTGTTGGTAAGTATTTTTTCGCCGACCTGTGCAGCGGCTGGATACGCGTTTTCGATCCCGCGACGGGAATGGCGTCGCCGTTTGCAACCAGCATTTCGCAGCCGGTGGATTTGAAAGTCGGGGCGGACGGCAGTCTCTACTATTTGTCGATCGGATCGGGAGCGGTGTTCAAAGTGCGGTTCACTCCGCCGCAGGTTCCGGCGCCTGTGATAACGACTGAACCAAATAGCGACGTTGCGATCGCGCTCGAGTCGCCGACGATGTCACGCGATCCGTTCGCCATCACAAACCTGATCAACTTCAGTCTCACAGGAGACCACCAAACGCGAATTAGCCTGTTCGTGACGAATATTGATTCGAGTTCCGCTGTGACGGCACAGGCGCAGGACAGCGGTTTGAATGTTTGGCAGTTGCCGGTGGAGTTCGTTGGAGACGTGCCGGGTATTGACGGATTGAAGCAGGTAGTAATGCGATTGCACCCCGGTCTGCCTGCAAACCAATCCGTATTTATCAGCGTTAACTTTAATGGCCAGACCAGCAACAAAGCGCGGGTCCGCATGAAGTAAACACGGATGAAATAGATTTACCCGACCACGCTCAAATCAGGTTCGTCGGGTATGGAAATGCCGAAGCGTTTGATCTTGCAGTTGAGCGTGGTGACTTTCACGCCGAGTAGTTTTGCGGCCCGGCGTTGATTGCCGCGAGTTCGTTGCAACGCGTTCTTAATCAACTCAATTTCGTAGCGCTGTACTTCCTCCTGCAATCCGCACTTCTGCGGCGGACTCGGTTGGCGGTTGGTCAGCGAGTCCACTTCGCGCAGAACGGTTAGCGCGGCTTCTCTGAGGCTGTTCAGGGTGTGTGCTGTCACTTGCGACGTACTGGGTGACGTCTCAGGCGACACTGGTTTCGTTTCCCTCTCCCAACTCAACGAGCTATTCATCGCTTAACCCTCCCTGTATTTTCTTTGGCAGCGGGAGCAACGCACCAAATCACCACACGCAGACGTTCTAACTGTTAACGACGCAATTCTGACGCGATTAACACCTGTCACTTACTGAGAAGTTCCCGAAAGAAGGCAACCGCACCGCGTCACCTGTTTGTTGTCCCAGTTTGCCGGCATGCTCTGCGTACCTCGGTGATCTCTCCGACTCTGGGTGAACGAACCGGCAAAACGTATAAATCGCAGAGACGCGGAGAGCCGCAGAGGTAAGCAAAGGGGATTAAGACACCATCAACTCTTCGGGCTTTCATTGTTTCAACAACTCCTCGAGAAACCGTTGCACATCAGGATCGTTGCTTCTGCTCAACCAACCGATCGCTCGTTTGCGGCGGGTCATCGATTCCGCCGGGTTTTTGGCAATCTCGATCAGTTTCCGGATCACTTTCTTTTCGGTCGCCGGGCCGCGAACGGTATAGACGTTCTGTGCGGCGCCTGTGACATATACGTCGGCCACACCCGGCGCCCTCGGAGTGCGCATAACCAGGCTCGCGCCGGAACCGAACGAGTTGAGGATCTGATCTTTCAACTCCTCATTCTTTTCGGTGTCGTAGAGAGCGATAAGAAAGTCGATCGCCTTGTCGCCACCACGCCGCGGAATGGCTCCGATCGCTGCTTTGCGTAGTTCAATGTTGTCGGATGTGCGAGCGATTTCGAATAACTTCTCGCCGGCACGCTCGCTACGTCGATTCGCAAAACCGTAGATTACGGCCTTGCGAATCTCTACGGACTGATCGGCATCGTAAATGCGGAATAGCGCGTCAACCGCGGGATCGCCTGCGCGGCTCGCAATGCTCGCAATCGCCATCTTGCGCTGCGCCGGCGTTTTGCCACTCGTTGCAATGTCCGTGAGCACACCGATCACACGCTCGTTGGTATGACGGCTCAACGCATACAACGACGCTTCGACGATCTGGTTATCCGTCGAGCTCAACGCAAAGTCGCGCAGCGGATCGATGACACTGTCGTCGTTAGTCGCACCGAGGGTTGAGATCGCGCGTGCACGCAACTTCACGTCAGCTTCACTTCGGGCAAGGTTCAGAATCACAGGCGTGGACGCCTTACCGCCATAGCGAGCCAACAAGGTCAACGCCGCACTCTTGCAACGCACTGTTTGCGCGGAGCCCGGCTTCAGCCAGTCAGTCGCGGCGATAACTCCACGTTGCACATCAGTTTGAAAGAGCGCCTGAAGCACGACGATCTTGAACTCACACGGATCGTCGTCGTTTTCACTGACACCGTAGGCGGCCGCCGCGGTGTCCAGTTCGGCGAGGAGGGCCGATGTTCCCGCAAGCTGAGCGGGTAGAGGCGTACTTCCGATCGTCGTGATGGGAGCGCTGGGGGTATAGACCGTGACACCGGACTGGCCTACAGCGACCGGGGCTATGGCTCTTGTGGCTCTTGCTGCTCCAAGCACTTCGTCAGCCTGCATTGAGACGACGGGAGCGGGGGCGATTGCCCCGGGAATTTGGGCCAACAGAAGCCGCGCATCATCGAGCCAGGTTGACTCTTTATACTTGTCGAATAGCTTGTTCACCGTCTCACGGCACTGCTCAAACCTTTCCAGTTTATATTGCGAGTATGCAAGCCAGTAAAAAGCGGCATCGAGGTTCTTTTCATTCGAATACTTGCTGACATAATCGTTGAACTTCTCCTGTGCCCTGGCCCATTCACCGTCGGTGATGAGGTCGCGCGCAGCGCGAAAGACGGTGGTGGCAGATTCGTTCGACGCCTGCTGCGAAAATGCATTGCCGCTTGCACGTCGCTGCTGGCCCACAACCGAAGCGGAGACAGTCAGGAGGATTGCGAGTAAGAGTATGAGAGTGGCTTTGCACAAAAAGGGAGTTTTTGGGATGAATCTTCTCTGCGGTCCTCCGTCTAATCTTTGCGTCTCTGCGTTTAACGTCCATTTCAACGCAGAGGCCGCGAAGATACGCAGAGCGCCGCAGAGAAAACGAATCAAATTTGCGAATTTTTGTGCAAAGCCTATGAGAATACTTCGTGAAAGCTGATTCGACATTTCTTGGCCTCTATTTCTGTTAAGGATTGCGGATCTGTTTTTCGTTAACGTTGTTCGCGCTGCGGTCGCGATATTCGATCAACGCCGCGACGATCTCCGTCTTATCCACCCGCTCTTTAATTGCCCGCACTTCCTCCGGTCGGGCGTGATCCGGAAGGTTTGCAATATCAATCAATAAGGGTTCGAGATCGGCGAGCAGTGTCTTGGTTGGAAATTTCGCTTTCATCTCGGCCTGCCGGCGCAGCACAACGTTTTCATTGAGCAGACGCTGAGACAGGGCCTTGTCGTAAGTGACGTCAATTTCATCGTCGCCGTCAGAGACGGTGACGTTTCGAATAGAACGCAGCAGATTCTGGGTTTGTTCGAGATGCTTGAAAGTATCCTGCTCGTCGAGATCGACGTAAGCGAGATCTGTTGAGAGCACGCCGGGGTTATCGCGAACCTCAGCAACCGGAGTAACCGGAGTAATTGGTTTTCTTATTCGTGTAACTTGTGTTTTCTGCTGTGGTTTCGGTGGAGTGAACCTTGCGAAAGGTTCATCTGGTTTCACTGGCGGGATCGTGCTCTCTTCCCTCGAAAACAGAAACACCGATCCAAGACCAATTGTTAAAACCACAACCGCGGCAATCTTCATCCACCAACCATAAGAAGTCTCCCTAGCCGGAACGACTCGTTGCTCGATGCCGGCCCAGACTGCGGGGGACACTTCGATCTCACGATCGTAGCGTGCGAAAAGCTCCTGTTCGGCAGTCAACGACGCGAACGGCTCAGCGCAACTCGCGCAGGTCATCAAATGCTCGCTAACCTCACCCTGATCTTCAGCGCGAAGTTCACCGTCGAGATATTCTTCAAGCAGGGCTAAATTCTCTTCACACTTCATAACCAACTCCCGCATACGGACTAATCCGTCGTCTCATCTCCGCCCGCGCGCGGTGCAAGTCCGTCTTCAACTTCGCTATCGAGAAACCGGTTATCGCCGCGATCTCTTCGTAGCTGCATTGGTGCAGCACCTTCAAGGTGAACACCAATCGTTTGTCTTCGTCGAGCGCCGCCAGCGAGCGGCGAATCAGATCGTTCAACTCTTTGCTGAGCAGCCCGTCAACCGGCACCGGTTTGTTATCGCTCAAATCCATCACCGACTTATCAGTGAGATCTACCTGACGGTTCGCGCGAACACGAGCGCGGATTGATTCGCGCGCTACGTTTCTCGCAATGCCGAACAACCAGGTCGAGAGCTTCGTGTCTTTGCGCATCGTGCGCATGGCCCGATACGCGCGCACAAAAGTCTCCTGCGTCAACTCTTCCGCGAGCCCGCGATCGTTGACCATGTCGAAGATGAAACTGATAACGGGTCGCGAATACCTTTCAAAAACCAGACGAAAGGCGTCGGAGTCGCCCTGGCACACGCGAGTAACCAGGTCGGCTGAACTATTCATCAGAGTTCCCGCGAACGCGCCAGGCTGACCTTCAAGATTTAGTTCATCGACCGTCAGCCTTTTCATCATTGTCTCGCTAGGTTAGTGAGCCTCATTGGAGAAAAGTTTCAGGTTTCTAAGGCAAATTTCGGTTTGACATGACGCCCGGACGCGACTATCGTAAGCGCGCTCAACTCGTAGCAAGAAACGCCTTTAGTGTCTCACGAGGCTTTGCACAAAAAGTCGCATATCTGATTCGTTTTCTCTGACGGCCCTCTGCGTGTTTCTGCGGCCTCTGCGTAGAAATGACGGTTAAACGCAGAGCAGGCAGAGATACACAGAGGACCGCAGAGAAGACTTTCTTCGAAAAACTCACTTTGTGTGCAAAGCCGTCTCACGACTCACAACCAGAGAAGGGCTCTTACCTATGACGGAACCAAAGAAACTTCATCGTAGATTTCTCCCGATTGCTTCGCCTTTAATCGCGGTTGGCGGCGCCTTTATCGCAATCTTCGCGCGGAAGCAGGATTTCGACAAGATCTTCCCAGGTGTGCCACCAAGCGTCTTTTCGGTGATCTTCATTATAGGGCTGGTACTGTTGGGCCTTGGATTGACCGGGATGCTGTTCGTGGTCTTAACCCTGGGCTTTGCCGTGTTGCTGCTCCCGTTTAAGAACCTTTGGAAGTGGATTAAGGACCAGCTTGAAGCAACGGGACTTGAGTGTCGAATCGCCAAACGCCGGGACATTGAATGGATGCACCAATTTGGTCAGCAGGAACTCGGCGTCGTCGCCGATCTCAAAAAGCTCCAGGATTGGCAGTCAATAAACCGGGAAATGTTTTGGATCATTATCAACAACGACGTTCAAGGTGAACGCGTAAAGAAACTGATGGGCTACTTCGTGGTCATACCTCTCAATGAGGCCGCCACGACGCTGGTCGAAGCCGAAAAGATTGATGGTACGTCCTTCAGTAAGGAGCACATCATTGCTCGTAAAAAGGGTCAAATCTCAAGGAAGCCCACGTCGATTTATATTGGAGGGGTCGCCGCAAAGAAGGGATTAAGGCTCCGCTATTTCACGATGGATAGTCTTAAAGCGCACATCACTTCAGCGAACAGCAAGCATGGGATCAAAACCTTCTATGCAAGGGCGGTGACGCCGGATGGATTGCGGCTAATCGAGAAATATGAGTTTTCTCCGGTCAGCAAGTACGTAACGGGTTACGTAAAAGACCATATCTACAGAAAGGAATTTGATGGTGACGACGACGCCAATTAGGCGCCGTCGCTGCTGGTCGTGATCAAGCTCACCTTTTCCCGGGGTTTAAGGAACTCGGCGGGTTCAACGATCTTCCCCGCAATTGCTGAAGCTGCAACCACATACGGTGAGGCGAGATAAAGTTTTCCGGGGCCGCTGCGGCCCGGAAAGTTTCGGTTTTGCGCACTGACTGTAACAGTCTCCGCAGTCGGTGACGCACCCGGTCCGGCGTTGATACAAGCGCCGCACGAAGGATCGATCAATTCGGCGCCGGCGCGTTCGAAGAGTTCGATGTAACCCTTGTTCCGCGCATACTGTTTGATCTTCTGTGAGCCAAACTGAATGTAAAGATGCACGCCTTCCGCGACGCGCTTCCCCTCCGCGAGCGCGTTCGCGAGTACTTCGGCATACATGTCCATGTCCGCCATTTTGCCGCCGGTACACGAACCGCCGTACGCCGCGTCGATACGCACTTCGTCCGTTAACGAGTCGATCGGGATGCCGTTACGTGGATCACCCGGGGTTGCAACCATCGGGCGGATGTCGTTGAGATCGATCTCAAACACGGCGGCATACTCGGCATCCGGGTCACTGAAAGTAAAACCTTTCCGCACTTCTTCCGGATCCAAATCACGCGTCCGAACGATGTAATCGAGCGTCTGTTCGTCAGGTTCGATGATTCCGGTCGTGCCCCCTGCTTCGACAGCCATGTTCGTCAAAGTCGCGCGCTCATCCATCGACCAGTTCTGCAAATCTTCACCCGCAAACTCGAGCACCTTACCGATCCCTTTGCTAGTCTTCATGTACTCGGTTGCCAGAATGACGAGCATCACGTCTTTCGCTGCGACGTCCGGGCGTTTCTTGCCTTTCAAAACGTAGCGAACTGTTTCCGGAACGCGAATGCGGATGTCTTTCGTGTACCAGGCGTTCGCCATGTCTGTAGAACCAACGCCAAACGCGAAACACCCAAGCACGCCCGCCATGCACGTATGCGAGTCAGTTCCGATAACAATCTGTCCCGGCAGCGCCAGATCCTCGACGACCGCATTGTGGCAGATCGCTTCTGAACCACCCTCAGGGTTCTCGCCGTAGAGTTTGATCTTCTGCTGGCTCGTAAAACTCTCCTGTGTCGTGGCAAGTCCTTCAGCCTTTTCAAGCAAACCCATCTCGCGATGTTTTGGAGACATTACGCGGCCGAGAAATGTCAGGTGATCACGAAACGCAAACACCGATTCCGGTTCGGACACACGCGCATCCGCTCCCAAAGCCTGTTTGAACAACGACTCCGCCATCGGCGTGACGTACTCATGCGAGAACCGCACGTCGGCGACTGCAAATAACGCATCTCCGGGTTTCACTGCATCAACGCCAATCTTCCCGGCAGTTACGAACGCGTGCCGCGCGATGATTTTCTCCACGATCGTCATGGGGCGCGGTTGCGTTTCGATCCGTGGCGGCGAGACTTTTCCCGCCAATCGCGCTTTGTTGTAGTTGAAGAGGCCGCCGTGCGTGACGATGCCCTGCGAGATTGGATCGAGCCCATTGGTGAACTCCGTCAACGGAATCTCTTCACCGTTGCGAATGCGGTCGATCAAACTAAAATCAGTGGACGTAAGCAGGCCGATGTTTTGCGAATTCTGACCGTAGATCTTCTCGATGCTTTTAGCGATAACCAGCCGAATGCCGGCGGCCTTTTCAGCGTATGGCGCCGTCTCACGCGACGAGCCGCAGCCCTTGGAAAGACCTGAAACTACTACCGCAAACCCGCCGTTCTTTACTTCGTCCTTTTGAACCGCCCCTTCCCGCATTCCGACGTAAACGTATTGGCCAAGCGTCTCGTCATAGTAGAAACAGACCCATCCCGGCGTTATTTCGTCAGTGGAGATGTTGCTCATCAACGGCAGGTCGTCGTTTCTCAGACGCCCAGCCAGGTCGGCTTCGAGTTTCGCTGCGGCCTCGCCTGTGGCGGCAAGCTGCTGGCGGATTAGTGCTGTTTCCTCAGTAAGAAATAAAATGCGCCCGGAGAATTTGATGTTTTCAGTCACTTTAGTTTGTCGCGATCATTATTTATTATGTGGTGCGAGCCGATTATAACCTCACCCGGATAAAACCTTTAACGGGCACTTAGGCGTCTAACGATGAGCCCGAAGGGTCGAGAGCAGCAGCGGAGGAGATTTTGATGAAGTTGTTGGCAAAGAGTTTACTTACGGCACTGATTCTGGCGGTTTCACTGGCGGTATTGGGTTCCGTTGCCGTCGCCCAGGAAACGGAGGACCAGGCCAAGATCGATATTTACAAGCGGTTCGTCGAAAATCGCGTGCCGAACCCAAGGGTCGCCTATCAGGCCGCGCAGGACTACCTGAAAAAGTACACCAAAGACAAAGATCAATATGTCGATTACCTGAAGACGTGGGTGGCTGCGTACGAGAGCGACGAACGCAAAGACAATCTCCCGATTCTCATCAACGAGAAGAAGTTTGATGAAGCTTACAAGACAGGTGCGGCGATCCTGGCCGGGGAGCCGGATTACCTGCGAGCACAGATAGACCTGGGTTACGCCGGCTATCTCGCCGCTTCCGCGAAGAACGAAACGCACAACGCCGTGGCGCTGGGCTATGCGACCAAGGCGATTCAAGCGATCGAATCAGGGAAAGCGCCGCATGATTGGGCGCCGTTCAAAGGCAAGGACGATACGCTCGCCTATTTGAATTACGCCGTCGGTTTTCTGACCTTGAAGACCGATCCGACGAAGGCGATCGATTACTTGTTGAAGGCCGCGCAGTACAACAGCGAGATCAAGAAAACGCCTTCGACCTATTACTTCCTCGCCGCTGCCTACGAGTCCGGTCCGTACAAGACCCAGTCAACAGCGTACCAGGCCGAGTTTGCCAATAAACCCGAGACTCCCGCGAGCAAAGCGGCTCTCGAGAAGTTGAACGTGCTGATGGATCGAATCATCGACGCCTATGCGCGTGCGGTTGCCGCGGCAGGCACGGATCCGAAGACTGAGCAAAGCCGGAAAGAATGGACGACTCAGTTGTCGAACTACTACAAGTTCCGTCACGATGGCAGCGATGCGGGGATGACTGAATTCATCAACGCGGCGTTGCAAAAACCGTTGCCGCCGAAGCCGTAATTCTTTGTCAGTGGTCCGTGGTCAGTGGTCCGTAGCACTTTAACCGTAACTGACCACTGACAACTGCCTACTGACCACTGACTAAGTTTATATGTCAACTGACCTCGAGACACTTGAGCGCCTGGCCCGCGCACGTGACTTTATTGATCACTGCTACGACCATCCGCTCAGTCTGGATCAAATTTCCGAAAAGGCCTGCTTCTCGCGCTATCACTTCCTGCGTCTTTTCCGGCAGGCCTTTAACAAGACACCGCATCAATACCTGATCGAACGTCGCATTGAGAAAGCGAAGGAGCTGCTGCGTAAGGAAGATGACGTGCGTGTGACGGATGTGTGTTTCGAAGTCGGTTTTCAGAGTCTTGGATCGTTCAGCAGTCTCTTCCACAAGTGCGTCGGCCATGCCCCAATCACCTACCGCGAAAAAGCGCGCGAAACAGAACAGGCAAAACGCCAGGTCCCTGGTTGTTTTATCGTGATGTACAAGCTCGAATCCGTTTAGCCTCTCTACTACAGCAATTTTCAAGAAGCGTTTGACCACGGATCCGTTTATTGTGTGCCGCAGGAGGAGAACACGAATGATCCGAAAAATGTCTCACGCGACTGTTTTTGTCACTAATCAAAATGAAGCGCTCGAGTTTTATCGCGATAAATTGGGGTTTCGCGTACATACTGACGCGATGGTCGGCCCCGACTTCCGCTGGTTAACGATGTGCACCAACGACCAGCCCGATTTCGAAATTATTCTTCTTGAACCAAAGCCGGGAATGATGATGGATCAAGAGACCTCGAACGCGATCCGCACACTGCTGGGGAAGGGTGTGCTGGGCGCCGGTGTCTTCAATACAGACGACTGCCGCGGCACTTACGAAGAGATGAAAGCGAAAGGTGTTCAATTCGTTTCCGAACCCGCCGAACGACCTTACGGAGTCGAAGCCGTGTTTCGTGATAACTCTGGAAACTGGTTTAGCCTCACTCAACCCACCGGCAAAAGCTAAAAACATCCGTCATATTCGCGTTCCCTGTGTATACTCCGGCAATGCGAAAAGCTTCCCTGCTCTTTTGTCTACTGCTGCCGTTAAGCATCAGCGCACAACAGCTTTCCATCGACGCCATGATCGAACGTGACATGGCGTCAATGTTATCGACGTACAAAATGCTTCACGCCGCGCCCGAGTTGTCGCATCGTGAAGAGAAAACGTCATTGTTCTTCGCGGGCGAGTTGCGCAAGCTCGGTTACGCGGTCACCGAACGCGTTGGCAAGTTTGATAATGCTGACTGGACCAGCTACGGCGTTGTCGCGGTGATGAAGAACGGCACTGGTCCAACTGTGCTGGTCCGGACGGAACTCGACGCGCTGCCGGTCGAGGAGAAGACCGGGGTGCCGTACGCTAGCAAGGTGCGCGCGAAGAACGATGCGGGTCTTGAGGTTGCTGTTATGCACGCTTGCGGGCACGACATTCACATGACAAGTCTGCTCGGTACGGCGAAGGTGCTCAGCGAACTGAAATCGCAGTGGCAAGGGACGCTGGTCCTGCTCGCCCAACCCAGTGAGGAAACAGGCGACGGGGCGCGTGCGCTGTTGCGCGACAACCTCTACACGCGGTTCCCGCAACCTGATTTTGCGATAGCGCTACACGACAAACCGGAGTTGGAAACAGGTAAGGTCGGCTACACGCCCGGGTATGCTATGGCGAGTGCGACGTCAATCGACATCAAGATTCGTGGCGTTGGCGGGCATGGGTCGGCGCCTGAAACGACAAAAGATCCTGTCGTTGTCGCGGCGCAATTCGTGCTCGCGTTGCAGACGATTGTGAGTCGTGAGAATTCGCCACTGGAACCGGCGGTCGTAACAGTCGGTTCCATTCACGGCGGCACGCGTTACAACATCATTCCCGATGAAGTGAATCTGCAATTAACAGTTCGCACCTATAAAGAAGACGTGCGACAAAAGATACTTGCGTCGATCGAGCGGATCGTTAAAGGCGCGGCGATGATGGCGGGTATTCCTGAAGATCGCGCGCCGATTGTGAAAGTCAGTGAAGGAACAACCTCCACTTACAACGATCCGAAACTACTGGATCGATTGATGCCGGCGCTTCAGCGAGTGCTCGGCAACGACAACGTCGTGAAGATGCCGCCGATAATGGCCAGCGAAGACTTTGGCTACTTGAGTTTGGACCAGAAGATTCCCGCCACGATCATCTGGCTGGGGGCTTCCGACGCGCAAAGGGTCAAACAACATCGTGAGACTGGCGCGGCACTTCCTGGTTTGCACTCCGCTCTTTTCGCGCCCGTACCTGAACCAACGTTGCGAACAGGGGTGAAAGCGACTACGGCTACAGTGTTGGAATTAATGAAGAGGTAGACCTTGGAGCTTTGTACTTTGTACTTTGTGCTTTGGCTGAAAAACCAAGAACAAAGTACTAAGCACAAACCCTATGGACCTCGAACAGATTCGCAAATACTGTTTATCGCTGCCGCATGCGACTGAACGTGTTCAGTGGGGAAACGATCTGTTGTTCTGTATTGGCGAGAAAATGTTTGCAGTTGCGGGGTTGGACGCGAAGTATCCCACCAAGTTGTCCTTTAAATGCACGCCGGAAAAGTTTGCCGAATTGGTTGAACGCGAAGGCATCATCCCCGCGCCGTATGTTGCTCGTTATCACTGGGTCGCGCTCGAAGACCTCGACGCGGTGGACAAAAAAGAACTCAAAGACCTCCTCAAAAACGCCTATCAACTCGTCCACGACAAGCTGCCCTTGAAAGTCCGCAAGAAACTAGGCACGGCTTAACCACAAAACACAAACGAAGCCCACAAAAAGCACAAGAAAGATCAAAGGGGCGTTGGAACAACTGTCTGACCCTTTCTCAAATTGTTTTGTGCCTTTTGTGCCTTCTGGTGGCTATGTGGGACAACCCCAACCCTAACCTGCCGAGTCAAACGGTCACTCTTCCCCGCTAGTCCCACAAACCCGTCCGTCCGGAGGTTGCCGATGAACGCAAAGTTCTCCTTCCTGTCGTTGCTCCTGATCGTCATGTTTTCCACTCAAATTTCACTCGCAAACGAATCTGCCGCGGTCCTGGCACGCAAGGCCGTGTCGGAAGATGCAGCCGAGGCATCGGAAGCTATCGAAGAGCTGCGCGCTCTCGGCCCGCACGGTTTGGACGCATTGATAACCGAGCACGCCACGGAGATCAATCGTCACATCGAAGAACCCTTGCTCGCCTCGGGACCTGAATGGCAGCGACTCACGCGCGCACTTGACCTCGTCGGTCAACAGAAGAACGCCTTCATCTCCGGCCTCTACTGGTACACCGATCTCGAAGACGCGAAGAAAGCCGCGAGTGAAAGCGGAAAGCCAATCTTGTCGCTGCGCCTTCTCGGCAACCTCACTGACGAACTAAGTTGCGCCAACAGTCGCTTTTTTCGCACCGTGCTCTATGCGAACACGCAAATCCGAGAAAGGCTTCACGACCGTTTCGTATTGCATTGGAAGTCAGTGCGTCCGGTCCCACGCATCACGGTCGACTTCGGCGACGGCCGCAAACTTGAAAGTACCGTCACCGGCAACAGCATTCACTATATTCTCGACTCCAACGGTCAATTGATCGAAGCTCTTCCGGGCCTCTATGACCCAGTAACGTTTCAACGCAATCTCACCGACGCAGAAACGCTTTTGAAGTCGCTCACGGGAAAAGTAGGCCGCGAGCGACAAGCATTCCTGGCCGCTTATTACGTCGATCGCATGAACAAGATCTCGACTTCGTGGCAGAACGACATCAAGCAGTTCGCCGCCAAGGTTCCGGAACGTCTCCGCGTTCATCCGAGTCAGGACTTCGACGCGTTGAGCGTTGCTCCTACGGCGGTAACCAAAGCGCGCATGGAAAGACCGATCACCCGCTCTATTACCTCAGCAAGCGATGCGCTGGGACGGCTTACCGATGAGCAGGCGTGGAGACTGATTGCGGCGCAGCACTCGACAGACTGGATACTGGACCACCGGAGTATCGCGTTAATCCAACGGCAGAATCCATCGATGCAACGAGACGACATGACGCGGCTGCTCCAAAGTTTTCGAGAGTCGATTAGATTGGACACTGTGCGCAACGAGTACATGTTGCGGCCGCTGCTCTACACTCGGCTGATGAGAGAACCAAGTCGTGCGAATTTGGAAAAATTCAATGACGAGGTCTACATGAGACTTTTCCTCACACCGAACTCCGATCCGTGGTTGGGGTTGGTTTCGTCTGAAATCTACACGGCGATCGACCGCGGCGGCGTGATCACGAACCAGTAATTTTTTTTGACACGGATCACACGGATTTGATACTCCTACCCGTGTGATCCGACCCATATTGCTTCTCGTTGCTCTGTCGTTCCCTGTCTTCGCCCAAACGACGCAGGAAAAAGTGCGTGAGTACCGCCGCGCAAACGAATGGCCGCTACTCCGCGAGTATTTTGAATTACTTTCGCTGCCCAACGTCGCCAGCGACAATCAGAACATCCGCCGCAACGCCGCGCGCATCATGGAGATGATGAAGCAGCGTGGCCTCGACCCGCGCTTGCTCGAAGCGGACACGCCTAACACGCCACCCGCCGTCTACGCAGAATGGAAAACGCCCGGCGCGCAACGCACATTACTCTTCTACGCGCACTACGACGGTCAACCAACCGATCCCAAACAATGGACCAGGACGTTGCCGTGGGAGCCCGTCTTTCGTACTGCCGCAATCGAGGCCGGTGGTCAGATTGTGTCGGACGCCGGCCCTCCGGTGAGCACGCCCATCAATCCGCAGTGGCGTATCTACGCGCGTTCCGCGTCCGACGATAAAGCTGGGGTGATGGCTATTCTCTCCGCCTTCGCCGCGCTCAAAGCAAAAGGCATCGCACTCAATTCAAACATCAAGTTTTTCTTCGAAGGCGAGGAAGAAGCGGGATCGCCCCATCTGACTGAGATTATTAAGAAGCACAAAGATCTGCTCGCCGCCGACACCTGGATCATCTGCGATGGACCAGTTCACCAGTCCGGTCGCAAACAGGTCGTGTTTGGCGCTCGCGGTGACACGAATGTCGACGTCAAGGTCTACGCCGCGAAACGTCCGTTGCACAGCGGGCATTACGGAAACTGGTCCCCCAATCCAGCGATGATGTTGGCGCGGTTGCTGGCTTCTATGAAAGACGAAGAAGGACGCGTGACGATCGACGGCTGGTACTCCGACGTCGAACCATTAGGTGAGGCCGAACTTCGCGCGATAGCCGACGCGCCGAAGTACGACGAAGAGTTGAAGAAGCAGTTGGGACTCAAACGCGTCGAGGGCGGTGGCAAGTCGCTGATGGAGCTAATCAACGTTCCATCACTAAACATCAACGGCTTCGGCAGCGGCGACATTGGCGCCCTCGCTCGCAACGTCATTCCGACGACCGCATCCGCTGTGTTGGATCTACGACTCGTGAAAGGTAACGATCACAACCGGCAAACACAGCGACTCGTCGATTACATCAAGAAACAGGGTTATCACGTGATCGATCGCGAACCAACCGACGCCGAACGCGCTCAGTATCCGCTGATTGCGCGTGTGAATGTTCGGCCCGGAGGTTACAACGCGGAACGAACGCGGATGGACCTGCCGATCTCCGTCGCCGTGATCGAAGCCGTGCAATCCACCGCGCCGGACAAGATCGTGCTGCTACCGACGTCGGGTGGCAGTCTTCCTCTCTCCATCATCACGGAAAACCTGCGCACGGTTACGATCTCGGTGCCGATTGCGAACTACGACAACAATCAACACGCGGAAAACGAAAACATCCGCTTGCAGAACCTGTGGGACGGCATTGAAACCTTTGCGGCCTTGATGACCATTAAGTAACCCGTCTTTGCCACTGGGGTTTGGGTGGAAGACCAAGTCGATACCGTGTAGTATACGGCGCACGGCCGGTGTCAATCACAGTGATCTGTGGTCTGGATCATTAACTCTCCCTAACACTCGCTCTCGAAGGGGGATACCATGAATAAAAAAACGTTCCTCGCCGTGGCCCTGTCCTTAAGTGTCTTCCTGCCCGGCCTTGCGCAAACGAAAACTGATGACGACGACGTCGTACGAATCACCACGAACCTCGTGCAGATTGATGCCGTAGTTTTGAAAAACGGAAAACTGGTCCCAAATCTGAAGGCCGAGGATTTTGAGATCTTCCAGGACGGAAAACGCCAGACCATTACGAGCTTCGCCTATATCTCCAATGTCCCGGCGAACAAACCACCAGAGACTGCAAAAGCTGACGAGCGCGATAAATCGGTTCCGGTCGCACCATTGAAACGCGAGGATCCACGACGGACAATCGCCATAGTCGTTGACGATCTCGGACTTTCAGCGGAGAGCATGAGCGACGTGCGTCGCCACTTACGCAAGTTTGTTAACGAGCAGATGCAGCCGCACGATCTAGTAGCCATCATCCGGACGGGCATGGAGATCGGCGCCTTGCAGCAGTTCACAAACGACAAGCGCCTGCTCACTCGCGCGGTGGACCAGTTAAGGTGGAATGCTTGCAGCCGTGTGGGAATGCATGTTCTTGCGCCGATACACGCCCCGTATCGCGATCCCGTACGCGGGTTCGGTGATGACGCAAGAACGCACGTGGTGATCCCTGACAACTCCTGCGGCGGTCGCGCATATGACGACTCGTTGCAAGCGATGCGGTACGTCATCGAAGCACTCGCGGAAATACCCGGTCGGAAGTCGATGATGGTACTGTCCGACAGCATACAGACAGAAGATCAGGGCGCCGATACTTTCTCGTACGCCGGCGCCGCGTCTCTTGAGACAGCCGCCCGTATCGAAGCCCTGCGAAGAATCGCGGAGATGGCGATTCGCGCATCGGTGGTGATCTATTCGATTGACACTCAGGGTTTGCAGCCGACCGGAATAACCGCCGCAGATAGCGGCGCTGGAAACCTTCGCATGGTCGGCGATCAATCGAATAGTGTGATGGCAGCTCGTTCGCGCACTCTTTTCGATCGTCGCGCGGGAGGCGACATGATCGCACGTCAGACAGGGGGCTTTCAGATAAGGAACTCAAACGATTATCAATTCGGTCGCGTGCTGGAGGATCAGACCGGCTATTACCTCATCGGGTATCGACCAGGCGAAGAGACTTTCAACCGGCGCTTCCACAAAATCACTGCCAAGGTGAAGCGCTCGGGAATGACATTGCGAACACGCTACGGCTTCTTTGGGTTTTCTGAGGAAGACAACGTGCGAATGCCTAAGCCCAAAACGAACCTGGCCCTGATGTCGCCGTTCGGCGCTCAGGACATCAAGATCGATTTCACTTCGTTTTTTGCCAACGACAAGACTGCCGGCTCAGTTGTTCGATCTTTTCTTTACGTGGACGCCAAGGACCTGACGTTTGAAGTTGCGAACGCGAAGCATGATGCGAAGATCGAGTTGCACGGCGTGATCTTCGGCACCAATGGCGTTCCGGTTGAACAACTCAGGTACAGCGGTTTGGTGAGTTTACCTGTCAACGAATACGAACAATCGCTACGTGATGGAATTCGCATCAGGTTTGACATGCCGGCAAAGAAGCCGGGCGCCTATCAGGTGCGAGTCGCGGCACTTGACGTGGCGTCGTCCCGCGTCGGCGCAGCGGGACAATTTGTTCTTGTTCCGGATCTGACCAACAAGCGACTTGCCGCATCGGGAATCGTGCTTCAAGGCGCTTCTGAGTCGACGGAAACAGGCGGCGTCGCAACGAGTGTCGCCAGCCCTGCCGTGCGACGTTTTGAGGGAAATTCCGATCTTTACTCGGCGTTTGTTATCTATAACGCTTCGCTCGATGCTGCGACGAAACAACCTAATCTGGTAATCGAGAGCAAGCTGTTTAGAGATGGAAAGCGCGTGTTTAGCTATCCCGAAGTAGCTGTGGACACGTCGAACCAGACGGATCTCGGGCGCATCTTTGTGACTCTGAAGTTTCGACTCGCGGCCGATCTCGAACCTGGTCACTGCTACCTGCAAATCGTGATTAGCGACAAAGCGGTGAAGGGCAAGCTACCGCCGGTGGTGCAATGGACCGACTTCGTGATCGTAAAACCGACCTAGAAATCAATCCGAGTGATCTGTAGTGCGGATCATTACTCTCCTGACGCTCGACCGACAATGGAGACGATCCCGATGAAAACGAAAGCGTTGTTCGCCTCGCTAACGTTGCTTTGTGTCGTGGCGAGTGGTCTGGCCCAAACCCAGCCACAGGGTCAACCACCGCCAATGCCGCGGGCACCTGATCAGTCGCAGGACAAAGACGACGTTGTCAGGATCACCACGAACCTCGTACAGATCGACGCCATCGTCACCAAAGACGGAAAGCTCGTTCCAAACTTGAAGCCGGAAGATTTCGAAATTTTCGAAGACGGCAAAAAGCAGACGATCACAAGCTTTGCTTACATTTCGAACGTCCCCGCAACGTCTCCCGCAGCGGTAGCTGACGCAGCCGATCGCGATAAAACAGTTCCCGTGGCGCCTTTGAAACGCGACGACCCGCGACGCACGCTCGCGATTGTTGTTGACGATCTCGGACTCTCGGCGGAAAGCATGAGCCGGGTGCGACGCCAGTTGCGCAAGTTCGTCGACGAGCAAGTTCAACCGCACGACCTGATAGCGATCATTCGTACCGGCACACAAGTCGGTGCGTTACAGCAATTCACCAACGACAAGCGCTTGCTCAACCGCGCGGTGGACCAGTTGCGGTGGAATCCTTGCAACCGCACCGGAGTGAGCGTCCTGCCTCCCACACAACGGATACTGGAGCTGGGCACTACCGAACACGTCTGCGGCGGCTTCTCGTTTTTCGCGTCGATGAAGGCCCTGGGAGCAATTATCGACGGAATGGCGGAACTGGCGGGCCGCAAGTCGTTAATGATTCTTTCCGACAGCTTGCCGACTGAGACACAGGACTCGCCGTTCTTTAACGTGGACCCGAATTCTCCGTTCAACGACGCAACTAACCGCGTTACAGCGTTGCGGAGAATTGCCGAAAGAGCCATTCGTGCATCCGTCGTGATCTATTCGATCGATACGCAGGGTTTGCAAACGACCGGTGTCACCGCTGCGGATCGTTTCAGCGGCAGTGTCCGGCAGGTAAACCAGCAGATGAACGCCCTGATGGCTGCTCGTTCCAGGGTCGTGTTTGACCGACAAGCCGGTGGTGAAATGATGGCGCGCCAAACCGGTGGCTATCAGGTCAGGAACTCAAACGATTTCAAGTTTGAACGCATTCTCGAAGAGCAAAGCGGTTACTATTTGATCGGCTACCGACCAACTGATGAGACTTTCAACAAAAGGTTTCATCGCATAATAGCGAAAGTGAAGCGCTCAGGAATGACTTTGCGGACGCGTTACGGCTTTCACGGTTACAGCGAAGAAGACGTCGTTCGAAAGCCGCAATCGAAGACCAACCTCGCACTGATGTCTCCGTTTGGCGCGCAAGACATCAATGTCGAGTTTACAGCGTTCTTCGCGAACGATAAGGCCGCCGGATCCGTGATTCGATCGTTTCTTTACGTGAACGCGCACGATCTGACGTTTGTGAAGACGAACGACAAGCACGAAGCAAACATAGAATTGCACGGCGTGATCTACGGAGACAATGGGCTGGTCGCCGATCAGATCAAGTACACCAGCGTCGTAAGTTTGCCGAATAACAATTATGAGCGAGCCCTGCGTGAAGGCATCCGCCTCAGGTTCGACATGCCGGCGAAGCGTCCGGGTGCTTATCAAATGCGCGTAGCCGCGCGAGACCTCGCGTCCTCACGAATTGGCTCGGCCGGACAGTTTGTCGCGGTGCCTAATCTGAAAAACAAGCAGCTTGCAGTTTCGGGAATTGTTCTGCGCGGTGTCGCAGAGTTCGCTGAGGCCGAAACGACTGAGGTTGTCGCTGCCAGTCCGGCTATACGCCGGTTCTTACCAAACTCGGATCTCTATTTCGCGATTGTGGTGTACAACGCTTCAATTGATCGCGCCCATGGCCGGCCAAACCTTGTCGTCGAGAGCAAACTATTCCGCGAGGACAAGCGGGTTCAGTCGTTTCCGGCGGTGCCGGTGGAACTCGGGAATCAACCCGATTCGGAGCGAATCTTCATTAGCCAGATGTTACGACTCGGCGACAATCTCGAAACTGGCCACTACCACCTACTACTCGAGATCACCGATAAGGCACTCAAGGACAAGGACCAGCCCCCAGTCATTCAATGGGTAGACTTCGAGATCGTTAAGTGATGGAGAAAAAATGAGATCAAATACTGCTTTGTTAGTGATGTTACTTCTGTGGTGCGTGCCGGCTTGCGCACAGGATATGCCTTCGAATCACTCTAATCATCACAGTTCTCCGGCCGCAGCCGCGGAAACTGAAGAGCAGGAATGGGCCAAGCAACGTCTGGCGAAGTCGTCGCGTCATCAGGAGTGGGTGAAGGTGAAGAACGGTGCGCGTGAAGTGAATAGCTTCGTTGTTTATCCAGAAGTGAAGAACAAGGCGACCGCAGTAGTTGTCATACATGAGATCTTCGGCATGACAGACTGGATCCAAAGTCTGACCGATCAGTTGGCCGAGGCTGGTTATATCGCGATCGCGCCCGATCTTTTGTCGGGGATGGGACCGAACGGTGGTGGCACCAGCTCACTGGATCGCAATGCTGTGGGCCAAACGATTCGCGATCTTCCACCCGATCAAATCACTGCTGACTTGACCGCGGTCGCCAATTACGTCGCAAAGCTACCGGCAGCGAATGGCAAGGTCGTCGTCGCCGGCTACTGCTGGGGTGGAAGTCAAACGTTCCGCTACGCGACCAACAATCCAAACATCAAAGCCGGTTTTGTGTTCTACGGCTCAGCGCCGTCCGCGACTGGTCAGGGAGAGGATCCATGGCAGCCTGATAAAGAGGCATTTGCCAGGATCAAGGCGCCGGTTTACGGCTTTTACGCCGGCAACGACGCACGCATCAACGCGACGCTTCCCGCGACCACAGCAGCAATGGCCGAACTGAAGAAGACATTCGATCAAGTGACCTACGAAGGTTCGGGGCACGGTTTCATGCGAGCCGGCGATGCGCCTGAGCCAGTCGCGCCACAGCCCAAGGGCGACAAGGAGGCCGACGATAAAGCCGCCACGGATTATCAAAGAGCCTTGAACCAGTGGAAGGCAAACAAGAAAGCGCGCGACGAAGCGTGGGTCAGGTGGAAAAAGATTCTGGCGGGTATTTAAGCCAGGCAGAAGAACGCATAGACGATGGAGAAATAGAATGCGAAAAGTAACGTTTGGCGGTGCGAACAGTCTCGACAACTTCATCGCGCGTAAAAACGATGCTGTCGATTGGTTGATGTGGAACAAAGAAGTCGCCGTCATCATGAAAGACTTCTGGAAGACGATCGACACCATGGTTATGGGGCGACGGACTTACGAAGTTGCGATGAAGAGCTTCGGCGGGGATAGCGTTTCTTATCCCGGCGTTACGACCTACGTTTTTTCGCGGACGTTGACGAAGAAGCATAGAGCTCCGAAGGGCGTGAACATCATCTCGGAAGACGCAGCGGAGTTCGTGAGCAAGCTCAAAAACGAAAAGGGCAAGGACATCTGCGTGATGGGCGGCGGTGTCCTTGCCCGTTCGCTCTTTGAAGCCGGCTTAATCGACGAGATCGGATTCAATATTCATCCGGTTTTGCTTGGCTCCGGAATCCCACTGTTTCTTGAAATGACCAAACAGATCGATCTCGAATTGGTTAAGTGCCAGGAACTGAAGAATGGTTGCGTGATGCTAACGTATCGCGTGAAACATTCAGCACGAAAAGGGAACCACAAAAGGCACAAACGAAGCCCAAAAAAAGGCACAAAGTAAAACAGTTTCGAACAATTTCGATCTGGCCTGCTCTTATGATTTCTGCGGGCTTCGTTTGTTTAGTGACTTTTGTGAGCTTCGTTTGTGCCTTTTGTGGTTCCTGTTTTGCGGTGCCTACTTAGTCAACACTTCACGGAAAAACTCGACCGCGCGCGGATCGCCTGATTCTCCTAACGAACGAATCGCTTGCTTGCGTACCTGCTGGTTTGAATGTGTGCGCGCGATCTTTATCAACAACGGCACGGATTCTTCAGAGCGTCTTTCACCGATCGCCCGTACAGCCTGGACCTGAACTTCCACGGTCGCGTCATTGCTCTGCGCTGTCTGGCTCAGAAACTCAAAACTGCGTTTGGTAACACGCTCGCCCAACAACCGAATCGCCTGACGTCGCACTTCCATGGGTTCGTTACTTCTCGCGACTTCAAACAACTTGTCCTCCACCCGCGGGCTCTTGGTCTCCGAAAGCGACCGCAACACGGCGCGCTTCACGTCGGGAACCTGGTCCGCATCGAACAACTTGAGCAGATCGTCCACCGCCGACTCCCCGCCTTCACCCAACACGCGAATCGCAGCCTTTCGCAACTCCGGGTTTGCATCGTTGCGCGCAATCTCCAGCAGTCGCGGATGAGCTTTTGGACTCTTCGTTTCGGCAATTGCTCGTAACGCGTTTCGCTTAACATCGAAGTGCGGATCGCTCGCGTAAATTTTCATCAGTTCGTCCACAGCGTCTTCGCGTTGGAAGTTACCAAGCCTGCGCACCGCTGTACGACGTGCTTCCGAATCGGCATCGTTCTTCGCGACGGCGAGGAGAAACGTATACGCCGGCTGTGGTTCGTGAATACTATGGCCCACTGCGGAGATGATGCTTCGGCGCACTTCAAGATCCTTTACTGACTCGTACAACCCTTGCAGCGTCGCCACACTGCCCCGATCTCGGCTTTGTCCGATCGCATTGGCTGCTGAACGGCGCAGTTTCTTGTCTTCCGCGTCGTTACGCACGAGCGTGGCAAGAAAAGCCTGCTCGCCGCCTACCTGGCCGAGCCAGTAAATCGACGAGGAACGAATCTGCTGATTCGGTGAAGTAGTGACGAAGTTCTTGAGCATGCCACCCACACGCGCATCATCGTGTAACGAGATGCCCAACACCGCGCGCTCACCCAAAATGTCGAGCGGCGACGCAGCTGCGAGCGCGCGCAAATAGTTCAAACTCTCTTCGTTGTTCGCGCGTCCCATCCAGTAAACGGGATAGCCCTTGTACTCGCGCTTACGTTCGAGGTTGTAGACCTCCATGCGCGTGATCTGATTCGCGGCCGGATCGCGCATCAGGAAGATCGCGAGATTGCGGGTTTCGACGGTCAATCCACTAGCCGTCGTGCCGACGAAGACCGACGAGTCACCGATCGTGTGGATCGAGCCGCGGAAGTCACGCACGTCCGGATCAACTGCAACACCGGGCCGCACGTCGAATGTGTACGCAGACCAGTAAGGCGTCTGTCCGGTGCGCCCGCGGACTTGCGCCGCGTTGAGCTTCGACATCAGATCCGCGCCTTCTACCGGCGTGAAGCTCTGCACGGTGGTCGCGCTCGACTGCGTCTGAAGATCGTCACGCGCCTGGGCGGCCGTCACATCCGCGGCATGTTTGGCGCAAGCGACGCCTGCCAGTGACAAAACCGCCAACGCTGACAAGAACAATGAAGAGATCGGCTTCGAATTAAGCATCGGATTGACTCCTACTTAAGCAAATCTTCGAGAAACTTCATGGCTTCGGGATCACGGCTCTGGCCCAGATAGCGGACCGCCAACTTGCGTCGCTCGACCGACGGATCGTTACGCGCAATGGTCATTAGTTTCCGTACGGCGCTCTTGTGTTGCGATTCACCAAAGGAGCGCATCAGCAGTCCTTTGAGTTGCTCGTTCTGCTCCGCATCGTACATCGCAACAATTTGGTCCGTGATGGCTGCGTCGTTCTTGTGGCCCAAGACTCGAATCGCATAGCCGCGCAGTTCGATCGAATCGTTTCCGCGCGCGATCTCGAGGAGTTTGGGAGTTGCGCGGGGATCGTTACTCTCGGCGAAGGCGCGCAACAGCGACTGTTTGATTTGGAGGTTTGTTTCGGTCGAATAGAGTTGCAGCAGATCGTCGATACCTACGCGGTTGCTGTTTCCCAGACGTCGAATCGCTTCGATACGCAGCTCCGGTGTTTCACCCGTCCGAGCTATGTCCAACACTTTCGCGCGGGCGCGCGGCTCTTCGCGTTCTGAGAGAGCACGTAGAGTTTGCGATCGGACTTCTTTTGTTTTGTCGGCGTCGTAGATGCGAATGAGTTCATCCAGTGACGCGGGATCTTTCAATTCGCCGATGAAACGAATTGCATACAAGCGCGCGTTGAGATCGTCGCTTGCGCGGGCAATCTCCATCACTTTCACGCTGCCGCGCGTGGTGCGGCTCTCGACGAGCGCGCGAAGAATCTGGGTCCTCACTTCCTTGGTGCGATCGGCGTCGTAGAGTTTGATCAGTTCCTCAGTGACTTGTTCGTCGTGCAGATCACCCAAACGTCTGATTGCCGTTAGGCGGAGTTTCAGATCGGGATTACTGCGCGCGATGTCGAGCAATATCGGGACCGCGCGCGCGCTGCGGCGCGAACCGAGTATCGTAACTGCCGCGGCTTGGAGGCCCTGACACTGAGTGGGATTCGCCTTTAAGGTTTCACTGATAATGCCGATAGCACGTTCTTCGTCAGCCTGAAACAAACTCTGCAACGCGAGAATCTTGATTTCGCAGTTGTGCCGGTTTGTTACCTCCTGTGCAATGTCCGTGTGGCCCATCGCAACGAGGAGTGCGATGGCTTCGCGCTGCCAGCTTGAATTTGGGTGACGTTCAACAAGACGTCTTAGCGGCACCGCAGCGTCGACTTTGCGGCCCTGCTTCTCCAGTGCGTAGCCATACCAGTAGAGCGCCGCGTCGAGATCTTTCTCCTTGGGATAGCCCTTGATGAAGTCGTTGAACTTTTCCGCGGCCTTCTGCCAATTCTGCGCTTCGATGAAGTCGCGGCCTTCGCGGAAGACCTGCATAGAAACAGTGTTTGTCTTGTTGGACTGCACGAGGCGGTTGAGCCTGGCGATGTCCTGGTTATGAGCTGAAATACTTCCGACACTAAACAGGGCGAGTAAGATAACTGCGAGTGTCATGGGGGAACGGGTGATAACAAAATTCTTCATGGTCTTGGTCCTTAATTTCCGATGGGTTTGGGTTCACCGCAGAGGCACAGAGAACGAGAGCGGGCGCAGGCGATCGAGCGGTGATCAAAAACGCACACAGCAGCTCCATGTTCCCTGTGCCTCTAAGGTGAAACTTTTCCTAATCATCAAGTGCCCGCGCGAGCGCGGCGGAATTGACTTGTAAGAGCGGGACGATGTTCTTGCGTTCGACACGCTCGCGAATAGTGCGTACCGCGTTGCTGTCCGGCTTGTCCGGAAGGTTCGCGATGTCCAACAGAATTGGTTCCAGGCTTTCAAGTAGCGACGCGATCAGTACATCGCCGTTGGCATCGGCTTCCCTTCGCAGGATCATGTTTTGATAAACGAGTTGCCGGGCGCGCTTTCGTTCGTAAGACACTTCGGCGTCGGTGGTCGAAGTGTTCAGACGAACGTTTCTGAAAGCAACCAGCAACGTTTCCGACTTTTCAATGTGGATTGCTGTAAGCGTTTGGGCGTCAGCGGGTCGGACGCGTTCAGGCGCTGACGTCGGGTCTGCTGGTTCCGTAACAAGCGCAAACTGTTCACCCGGTTTTGGCTCACGAACCAACGGCTTCTTTGGTCGCGCTGATGGTCCGCGTTCAGAATTATTCGTTTCCTTTTCCTTTGGCGACGCTTCCGGTTGAGGTTGATCGTTCTTTTCGACTGTCGGAGACGGTATTGGAGATGGAACGTGAGCCACGAAATTGTTTGAGTTCTTGTTGGAAGAACTCTGATACATAAGCAGTCCAACGAGCGCAGCCACAATAAGCAACGCGGCAAACGCAATCGCCGGAGTGCTCCAGCCCCACCGCATTGCGCGCACCGAAGCACGATCGACTCGCGACAGGATCCGATTTAACTCTCGATTTGTGACGGCCGGATTCATTGCCGTCTCGAAGCCCGCGATCTGGCTGCGCAAGCTGAGAAAGTCGGCCTTCGCCAGCTCACATTCAACGCAGGTCAACATGTGACGCTCGACCTCGCGCGCTTCTGCCGGCGCGAGTTCACCGTCGATCAGCGAAGAGATCTTTTCTGTAAAATTACAACTCATAAAGTCTTGACCTAAGAACTTTGTGCTTTGTGCCCTTTTCCTAACCGGTCAAAGAAAACTCATAAAGCGGAATCAGCTAAGGACAAAGCACAAAGCGCTAAGCACTAACCGCTGTTTTAGCCCGCTTGCTCCAGCGCTCTCGTAACGACGCGCGGGCTCGAAAAATGTCAACCTTCACCTTGCTCTCCGAAACCTTCATCACCTCGCCGATCTCGCGGTAGCTCAACTGCTCCTGCTCTCGCAACAACAACGCCGTGCGCTGGTCTTCCGGCAATGTTTGCAGCATCTCAAGCACCAGCGTTTCTCGCTCGCGTGTCTCGTATTCCTGCTCGGGATTCCGTGCCGCTGGTCTCATTGCCTCCACCACTCGATCAAAGAGCCGGTAACGTGTATGCGACTTGCGAAACTCATTGATGGCCAGGTTTCGCGCGACGCGATAGAGCCAGAACCGCGCTTCACCCGGCGGGAGAGTTCCCCACGCCGTGCGATGAAGTTGCAGGAAGCTCTCCTGTGCCAAATCCTGCGCCAGCGGCGCGCGGCCTCCCAATAAACACTCCAGAAAGCGGCATAGGCTAGGGTAGAAATCCTGAAACAGCATGGTGAACTCGTCGTCTTCGCTCGCCATAAGCTGCGCTACGCCTCCTAAAACACGCGGGTTCGGGAAAAGTTACAAAGAAAATTGCTCCATTGATACTGGTTAGGCGTTTTATGGGTCAGACGGGCTTTGCACGAAGAGTTTTTTTACCAACAATTGGTTCGAATCCCGACCAAGGTCGATTCTTAGCTACTTGTGCAAAGTCGGTTAGACGAACGTTAAAAACCATAGAAATCCGTTGCTCGTTGCTGGTATGTTAGTGGACCAATGAAGCTGAGAGTCGCACTTTTAGCTGTCTTTTTTGCAGTTCTCGCGTGGTTTGGGGCGGGTACAGAGGTTCTTGGGCAGCAGTTCCACGTTGTCGAGCCCCGCAAATTTGACGAATTTAGCAAGGCGAGTCATTGCGATCTCACCGCCCGGCTCGACAATTTCGCAATCCAGCTCCAATACGAACCTGATTCGGTGGGTCACATCGTTGTTTACGGCCCCGAGGGGGAGGGGCTAGGAACCGGCAAGCACTTCCTCGGGCTGTTCAAAGACTACCTGCTTAACATGAGGGGTCTGCCTGACCGGCGAGTCAAAACAATCTTTGCAGGGCGTAATCAGGTCCTGTACGAACCGAAGATTGAATTGTGGGTCACACCACGAGGCGCCTCGGCGCCCGAGCCTCCCAGGTTTGAGACAAATATCGACACGTTCAAAGGGCGCTTCACCACCGAGGAGGCTCACGATTTCGTCGATATCTTATGGGAAGGCGAAGAAGAAATGGGACCGGGTATCGGTCTCACCACCGACGCCGCTGTTGCCGACATGCTGCAACAGCAGAAGAAAGCGATTTTGTACATCGTCACTTACAACGGCGAGGACGCCGTGCCTGGTGCGTCGCGGCGCATGGCTGCAAGACAACTTGAGGCTTTGAAGGGTCATAAGGTCGATGTTAGTCGAATCAAAACCATCTTCGGCGGCGTCCGCAAGAAAACAATGATTGAGCTTTGGATTACCGCGGCCGGCGATCCGCCACCTGTTAAAGACGCAGGTCCTGAACCGCCACCACTCAAGAACGCCCAGTTAACGCTCCAGGGCGACGTCACCATGGGTAAACCTGAAAACGAACGTGTTGTTTTCAATCGAATGCTTGAGGTTTTGCGGGAGCAACCAACGGTGAAGATCGTTGTATTTGTGGACTTGGAGGTAAAGCAACCAGAACCGGAGCCTGAAGCGGAGTCGACACCTGTCGCGATCTCGTTGCCCGTACAACAGACTGAAGCGATTACGATCGAAGAGGAAGACGATCCACCCGCAGATCTGCCGAAGCTGGCCCAAAAGTGGCGCGAGGAATTGATTAACACTCACAAGATCCGTCCCGAACGATTCATCGTCCTATTCACAACGAATGATTCCGGGAATTACATTCAACTCTGGGCCATGCCGCCTGGCCAACTACTTCCCGATCCAAACGATGATAAGGAAGATTCTTCAGACGTTGTTCAAGATCCGAAGCGCCGTCCCTGAAAATATCTCAGTTTTCTCGTCCGCGCTAAACTCCAAGCTATCAATCGACGACACAGCACGATCGATCGAACCTAACAGGTGCGGATAATCGCTGCCCATCACCATGTGGTCCGCGCCAACCATGTTGCGCACCATCGTCAGCGTGTGTGGGCTGAACGAGACAGTGTCGTAGTACAGCCCCTTCAAATAGACGCTCGGCAGCTTGTCGATCTTCACGCGACAGTCCGCGAAATCGCGAAAGCCATTGTCCATTCGTTCCATGAGGTAAGGCACGGCGCCGCCGAGGTGGCCAATGATCCAACGAATGTCCGGAAAATCTTCAAACATCCCGTCGTAACACATCCGCGCTACTGCGAGACTCGTATCGAACGGAAAACCGATGATTGGCCCAAGCACGTATTCGCGAAACGAGTCGGAATTAGCCGGTAACATCGGATGCAGAAAAATGCATAACTTCATTCGGTTCGCTTCTTCAAAGAACGCTCGATACTGCGGTGAGGTGAGCGGCTTGCCGCCAATGTTGCTGAGCAGGATCACGCCATTCAGTTTTAGTATGTCGATTGCGCGATGAAGCTCGGCGAGCGCTGCATCGGGCGCGTCCATCGGGATCGACGCGAAGCCCTTAAATCGTGTCGGGTGGCGGGCGATCAAGCCGGCATACGAGTCGTTGATCATCCTTGCGACTTCAGGCTGGTGTTCCGCATCAGTAAAAAAGACGTTTGGCGTTGAAAGCGATACGACTTCGACGTCGATCCCGACGCGGTCCATGTCTTCAAGCCGCTTGGTTACATCAGTCATTGCGGGTGTGACGCCGAAGAAGCGCGCACCGCGATAAGTGATGATCGTTTGGCCGGTCGAACTGGTGTCGAAAGAAAATTCTGACGGCAGATCGCGGATGGTTTGAAAAAACTTTTCGGTGTAGAAGTGTGTATGGAGATCGAGTTTCATTTTGCGTTTGTCTTGCGGCTCTCACGAAGTTTTACTCCACGAACTGCGCCAGCGATCATCCGGTTCACCGCGGCAATCGACAGACCACCTTCGTCTGTTGCCGGGATGGTGGCGAAACCGATCGCCGAAGCCTTTTCATAACGACTGAAAATCGCCTCAAAAAGTTTGGCTAACTCCTCGCTCGTAGGGCCGTTCGGCACTTTGTTGCCATGTCCCATTACCTCGCGCGGGTCGAGAACGTCCATGTCGATATGAACATAGATCTTGTCCGTGAGCTTGCTTAGTCGATCGAGTTGGGTGAAGACGGCGGGTGTCATTTGTCGCAGATCTTCGACGCTCAACTGTTCGATTGACGATTGATCAAGCAGGCTTTGCTCGAGTGGATCCGTGAGACGTACGCCCGCCATCACTACGTGCCGATCGGACAACGGCGGATCCAGACGGGCTTCGATACGCATTCTTTGCAGCGCCCTGCCGGTAGCAACTGCGACGGGCATCCCTCCGAGTGAGCCGCTGCGCGTAGTCTCGGGCGTGTTGAAGTCGGGATGCGCATCGAGCCACAGCATTCCGATCCTGATCGGCTCGCGTGTTGGACCAGCGTGTTGCAGGCCGCCGACTAATCCCGGCATGGATGGGCAAGTGGCGAGCAGACCGACCGTGAAGTATCCGGCACGCTCGTGCTTCTCGACGAGATCAGCGAAGTGTGCGAGCGCCATGCTTAGTTTTTTCCAGCCGCCGTACTCGGTAGCTTCGTCAGGGGTGAGCGCGGCTTCTTCGATTTTTATTACCGCACCCATTTCGGTGAGAATTTTCTGGATCCCGCCGTCGGCCATCGTGTTTGGACCAAGAGAAGTGCCCGTCGGCGAGAATGGTTGTTTCAACAGTGCGACGCGCACTCGACCTTCGGGATCGGTGTATCGCTGTGCGATCGCCGTGGATGTGTGGGTGAGAAAGATGACAATGAGCAACGCAGTGATCTTCATAGTGTTTTGATCATTTCATACTGGCCGAACACTCGGTTGTAACCGTTGGATTCGTAAAATGCGAGCGTGCCTTTTAGATCCTCGTCGATATTCATGATCCTCAGTGGTCCTGAATTGACGGTCCCGAGAGGTCCTGAAGTCTCGAGCGCAGCAAGAAGTGCCGAGCCGACGCCCTGGCGTCTGTGAACTGGGGAGACCGCGAGTTGCATCACGTTCATCTGGGGAACGAATACGACTCCATAACCGACGCACGCCTCGTCTGCGTACGCTCCCATAATAATTTGTTCCTTGCCTACTCGATCGACAGCATCGATCGAGTTCTGCCAGGACGGATAACCATCCCAAAACGATTGAAACAGTTCCCAGTCAGGTTGTTTGACCGGCCTGATTTCCGATTCCTTTGCTCCTTCTGTGCCTTTTGTGCCTGTTGTGTCTTTTTGAGATCTAAACACCGCGAATCGTCGCGTTTCGACGAACCCAAGTTTGCGGTAAAGCGTCGCTGCCCTCACGTTCGAAGTCAGAACTTCGAGCAAGTACTTAACAACGCCCGCCTCTTTCAGCTTTGGCTCAAGAAACGCAAACATCTCCGTGGCGATTCCACGTCCACGATACCCGGGAATCATCGCGGAACCGCCATCGTACGCCGTCGTCTTCCCTTGCCACTGGCCGAGTGCGTTTATACAGAAACCAATCATCCGTTCACCATCGAAAGCACCAGCGCTCATTTCTAAATTAATGCCGTCGCGTGTGAGGCGCTTTTGAAACTGCTCGCGCGACATGCGCATATCGACTTCATAATCAGAGAAAGCTGTTAGAAAGCAATCGTGGAGAGCAGTGAAATCCGCATCCGACATTAATCGATAAGTGATCATGTGCCTCGTAATGATAATCGAAACGCAACAATTCACATCAATCAGCGAGTGCTATAGTAAACACAGTTAGCGATTCTTAATCTTCCAGTAGCAGCGGCGGCGCTTCCCGACAGCTCCAACCCAGCCACAACTCAATATTTCGGCAGCGGAAAACTATCGAAACGGGGCATTACGCTATGAGTAGTCAAGCATTTGCGAGCAACAATGAACGCGGTAAACCAACGCTTGTTAACGGCAGCCGAGGAAATGTAAGTAAGGACAACTGGCTTGGGTTTGTTGGCGATGTCGTCAATTTTTCTGGTGAAGTTAGCTTTAGATCGATGCTCCGGATCGATGGTCACTTCTCGGGGAATGTCACGTCACAGGATGGAACGCTGATCGTCAGCACCGGCGCCGAAGTAACGAAGGCTGTAATTAAAGTAGCAGTCGCGAAGATCAATGGGACGGTCGAAGGCGATATTCTCGCGAGCAAGGAACTCGTGCTCGGCCGCACTGCGAACGTGAAGGGTCAGGTAACTGCATCCGCTTTGGTCGTTGAAGAAGGCGCACAATTCAATGGCAGTTGTCGCCGGCTCTGAACCGTCTCTTTGTGCCTTCGCGTCTCTTTGCCGCTGATAACTTATTTATACCGGCTCCCACGCTTGATCACGACATCCACGTTTTGCAGCAGATTAATGTGTCGCAGCACATCACCGCGGACGGCAATGATGTCCGCATACTTGCCTTCGCTTACCGTTCCGACTTGATCCGAAACCTTCATCGCCACTGACGGCCAGTAGGTTGCCGCACGGATGGCTACCATCGGGTCGATACCGAAGGCGTTCACCCAGGCGTCGAGTTCGCGCCATGTCGTTTGACTATGGAAGTTCATCGGGATGCCGCTGTCGGTACCGATCAAGAGAACGACGCCGGATTCAGTTAATTGCTGGATCTTGCGTTTCAAGGTGGGACGGCGTAGCGGCGTGATCTGGTAGTAAGAAAGCTGACCGGGGTTTTTCAGCGAACGCTTGATGTCATCGACGATCGATTGCGGTAGTCCGACTTGCCAGGACGGATCGTCAAGCTGCTCCGGATTGTCGCGCACGTACTCGTAATTCAATAGACCCTGCACTGTCGGCGTCCAGAACAACGGACCCAAACTCATCTTCGCCGTACGTTCCCTGATGACCTCGATCACATCTGCCGGATATTCAGGCGCCGTCGCCAACCCCGTGTGCTCGAAACAGTCAACGCCAACCAGCAACCCGCGTCGAATCTCCGCGGGCCGATGGGAGTGGGCCACAACCGGCAAGCGGCGTTTGTGCGCCTCATCGACAACCGCCTGCACTTCGTCCAACGTCATCTGATCCTGATCGATCAGCTTGATCACGTCGACACCGGCCTCAGCAAGCTTGCGCACCTTCGCGCGCGCGTCGTCAACGCCCTTCACACCCCAGCGAACGTAATCAGTCCCCGGATAAGGCTCGTGCTGAATAAACGGACCCGATACATAAAGAGTGGGACCAGGAATCTCGCCCTTTCGAATGCGATCGCGAACGGCAATGCTCGCCTCCAGCGGCGCACCCAGATCACGCGCGCTCGTAACACCCGCGAGCAGCAGTTGTTTCGCGGAGGCGGGCATGATCACCTTTTCCATCTGGGGCGGGTACGTCTTGTCCCAGTGAGCGTAATCGCTGTGGCCGTTGATCATGAGGTGGACGTGCATGTCCCACAGACCAGGCAACACGCTCATCCCTTCCGTCGAAATGACTTCGGCGCCCGGTGGTATGGCAATCGATCCAACCTGGCCCACCGCCTTGATGCGTTGGCCTTCGATGATCACGACGCTGTTGCGAAGCGGCGTACTACCGTATCCGTCAATCAACGTCCCGCCAACGAGCGCTTTCACTGGCGCGGATTGCGTTTGCGATGAAACTGGAGAGGTGAAGAACGATCCGGTAACACCGATCAGAGCGAAAAACAGTAGCGCACCCAATCCAATTGTCCGTCTCATTTGGGGGCTTTGCACAAAAAGGGAGTTTTTGGGATGAATCTTCTCTGCGGTCCTCCGTCTAATCTTTGCGTCTCTGCGTTTAACGGCCATTTCAACGCAGAGGCCGCGAAGATACGCAGAGCGCCGCAGAGAAAACGAATCAAATTTGCGACTTTTTGTGCAAAGCATCATTTGGGTGTCATCTCGAGTTCGACGAGAGCGTTCAGTTTATTGTTGAGGTCGTTGAGTATTGCGGTCGCGCCTTCCAGGTCCGCCGCGAGCCGCGTCTCTCGCATCGCCAATCTGTGTTCGCGTTGGACCAATGCCTCGAGTTCGAGCTTCATGGGGGCAAGTTCATTCCCATGCCTGACGCCGGATTCCACGGTCTCCTCCATGCGACGGACCGTTTCCTTGATGCGTTGCTGCGTCAATCTGACGTCCTGAACGTCCTCGCGCACCTGGACCAACTCGCGCGAGATTCTGGTCACCTGTTCCTGCTGAAACTTCAAACGCTCAAGCAACACCTGACCCTTATACACAGCGGCATTCATGCGCTGAAGCGCAGCGCGAAGCTGGCGCACTTCCGTCACCAACTCCTGCAGCGACTGTTCAGAACTCGGCTCCACAGCGCTCTTCACCGGTTGCTGCGCGCTCGCGTGCGCACACACAAAGACCAAAATAACAAACAGAAATAGTGATCGCTTCATCACGGTTCCTTTCATAAACACAAATCAGACAGGACCCCGATTAGCCGCTCGTGGCGTCTTTCTTTTCCACGTACAGCAACTCAGTTGTGCGGTCGGTGACGCTGGGAACAGGTTCGAAGTGACCCTCGGTAAGGAGTTCATTCGTTGGTGTCGCTATGCCCGCCGCCTCTTTCTGTTCAAGACGACGTTTGCCTGCCGCGTCTTCCGCTTCCTTCGCTTTAGCAAACAGGATCACCGAAAGAATGCCGCACCCAGCCATCAGCAGAAATCCGAGTAAAGCAAGTCCCCCTAAGATTTTTCCCTGCGTGATCATTATCTTGTACACAATGCCGTAAAGAAATACTCCCAGTACGCCCAGGCCAAACACACTCAATGCCGCCACGCCCAAACGCTCGTAGCGTTCCTTTTGCGACAAGAGGTGTTCATCAGGGCGAGTCGGAAGCTGTTCGCTGAGCGACACCGCAATCTTCTCCAGTCCCAACCCACACGCCCGGCAGAACTTCTGTTCGATCGAAGTTTTAGCTCCACAATTTGGACAAAACATCACGCATCACACCAGTCCGCCAAACGCCGGCAACAAATGATTTACACTCAGATATCCGACAGCATAATGCACCCCGATAGCCGCCGCATAGGCAATCACTCCCGCGATCAGCGAACTCCACCACAGCCATCGCGAACCGCTTCGGAAGCCCACAACGCCGGTAACAAGAACACCCATCCCGCCGCCAACAACATCCCACCCGGCGTCGCACGATCGTGCGCCACCAGCGGCACCAGCCGCGGATCTGCTGCTGCTAATGCGTCCGCCGTAGTTTTCATGAATTTCCAGATCTTGATGTACGAACACATGAGTATCGCCGATCACTGAAATGACGGCACCGGCGCCCAGCAGCGCGAACCCATGGAAAACGAGCAGCAACTGGCCCCAAAGACTTATTCGCCACGCAAGATCACCGCGCGTATCAGGACGCACCAACTGCGTGTAAGTTCCCAGCCGTGCATGAACGCCGAGCAGCATCAACTGAAGCAATGCGACCGTGACAAACGCATGAAACGGATCGAGATAGCCGAAGCCGAGGAAAAGAAAGTTAAGAACCCGGTGACCGCTGAAACAAGTACCGACTGCCTGGCCCAGTGCAAACCTTGCCGGGCTCCAAACAGTGAAAGCCCGATGTACAGCACGCCGACAGCGATCATCACGCCGGCCAGTGTAATCCGGTCGTGCGCCATGAAATCGAGGAGACGAGGATTGATCGACGGTAGTTCGTCGCGCGTCATTCCAAGGAACGATTCGTCGTAAGGCAAGACGACTTTAGTGGCCGCGATTACGAACGCCAGCAATCCACCGATCAGCATCCCAACCCCCATGAGCGTGGTCCAGAACCATGACAGTTCAGGAACGCGTTCAGGCGGAGCTTTCGGCGCATCGCGCACAATCACGACCAATATTTAACGCGGAGAGCAGAGAGTACGCAGAGTTCGCCGAGAGTGACTTTGCATTACTTTTCATGCAAAGCCTCGTTGTTATTTGAAAACCAGCGAACGATGAGTGCGATGGGCAAGCCCACGCAGAACATAATGATGAGTGCCTGTATAGCGCGGGACGAGAGCGTCGGAGGGACCCGTGCCGGTGTGATCGCCGATCGAGGCAGGACCACAAAGTTCATGAACAGGTACACGAAAACGCCATAAAGCAAACCCATCGGCACGGGCCATTTGATCAGGAAGCGGAGTTTGCGACTAGCGAGATAAAAGACAGCCGCTGCCGTCGTGGCGATCAGGTAGTGCAAGGCAACACCAAGCACCGCCGACTTATAACCGCCCGTAAACGCCACCGTGCCGATCGCGCCGCTGGCGATGAACTGCGACACGCGCAAGGGAGTCGCGCCGTTGCGCAACCAGGCCGACACGCACGCGGCGGTCAAATCCAGCGTTCCCGCGATTAAGCCGCTGAGAAAAATGACCTTCGGGGCGTTGAGAAAAGGCTTGGAAGTCATCTACCTCAGGCAGTCGCGGGTCGAGCAGCGTCCTTGTACATCGCGGCGCCGGCTATTGTTGACACGATCGACGTCACCAGGTGCATCGCTCCGACTTTCAACCAAAGCGCAGTTGAGAAGAACCCCAGCGGAATGAACTGCGCCGGCCCGGTAAGTGAGAACGCTATCCAACTTGCGATTCCGGCCAACACGGCGGTCTTTGGCCCGGCTCCGAAGTGAGTACGCATGGTCGCATAGAACAACATCGCAATGAGACCACGCCCGAGTTCGTACAAGCCGAAATAGACCATGCTCGTTCCGTGTGGTTCCGGTTCAACAGCCTTCAGTCCGGAATAGACCGCGTGCCAATCGGTGTTTACCAGTCGCTCGTGAATAAACCCATCCGCGAAAAACATCATAATCGCCGCGACGACCCCGCCGAGAATTAGGCGACCCCAGTTGATACTTGCCATCGCCTGCCTCCTTCACCGACTCGGTTGCTAAGACCGGCGAATTATCGGCCGGATTCGGCAAGCGCGCAATGGTCTATCTCGCCTGAATAGTGACGGCGAGCTCACGGACGGTTGGCGGTGGTGTGCGGCCCCACTGCGGACGGCCGGTTGCAACGACGCGAAGTGTGGCAGCGCCGGGTTGAAAAAGATTGAGGGTTCCACTGTTCAGCGCCCCAGTTTGCGTTGCATGCTGCTCACGCGGATCGAAGAAAGCTAGATTGTTTCCAGGTACGCGGAAGTTAAGCAACGCTTCCGAGTGTTCGCCCTGAATCAACTCCGCCTGGACGTCGACCCAGTTGCGGCCGGAGCAAACCAGCGCCACTTCCACAACCGATCCATTCGTCAGTAACTGCGGGGCTTTGACTTCCAAACTTCGCACCTGAAAGTACGCGCGATGAGCCGACATTGCCCCAATTACGAGCAAGGCAGCAGACACCGCCACAATCGCTCGCTTCAGCCACGCAATCGGTCGCGCATCTTTTGTGGTGAGACTTTCGAACATCGATTCGTACCGCATAAAGACACGAGACACCGTCAATTTGTTCCAACGATTTCGACGATCTCCTTGAATGCCTGCTTCGACTCCGGCAGCGATATCAACATCCAATCGTGGAGCATCGCCTCGTACTCGCGGTAGTTCAATTTAACGCCTTCCGCGTCGGCGCGATCGCAGAGCTTGCGGCAATCAGGAAACAGAATGTCTCGCGTACCGATAAACAACGATATCGGAGCAAGATCATTGAGACTTCCGTAAATTGGACTGACAAGATAATGCCTCGGATCAACGTGTCTCGCATACACGCCACTCGCGTATTTCAAACCTTCCAGAGCGAGAAACGGATCGATCTTGTCGAATGCTGGAAGCTCAGGGTGCGAAAGTGACGCATCGAGCCACGGTGAAAGCAGGACTAAGTTGGCCGGTTGCGGGCGACCTTTTTCACGCAACAGTTGCGCTAGCGAGAGAGCGATCCCACCGCCTGATGAGTCGCCCATGATGCTCACATTCGCAGGTCCGGCTGTGTTCGCAACCTCGTCGTAAAGTGGAAGTAAGAAATCAAACACGTCGTGAACGTAGTACTCGGGGGCGTGTGGATAATTTGGCGCCGTCACAGTGCACCCCAGCGCGTCGATTAAACGACACATGAAGTTCCAGTGTTGTGAGGCAAAGCTGTTAACGAATCCACCACCGTGGAGGTAAATGATCTGTTTGCGGCCGGGGTTTTGTTTCGGCGCGATGGTCCAAAGAAGGTGACCACGGAAGTCTCGCTTAGAAACGAGATACTTCCGACGGTGACGTCGCGTTGGTTCTGTGTACGTCCGCTGCCCGCTCTCGACCCGCTGTCGCGCGCGATTCGACGCTTGCTTCCAGCGCAAAAGCCGCACCAGAACTTCAGCCGCTCGACTCTGAATACTCGGCATGATTAGCGGTACCAACTAACGATCGAATAGCGTAGCCCGTGAGTCACTGGCGTAACTTCATGCGTCGTTTCTGAACGAAAAGCGATCAACATCCCAGGCTCCGCCATTATGTGGTACTTCGCGCGTTCGGGTGCAGCACGGAAGTTGGTAAATACCAGCGACCCGCCGCAGTAATCATTTATCCCCTCCGCCGGCGATTCCAGTTCACGACTAAGAAATATCACCGTCGACACCAGCCGCCGCTCGGTGTCGAGTCGAAGCATCCCGGTGTTGCCGTCCTGATGGGCCACAAAGAAGTCGCCCTTTTGATAACGGAGAAACTGCGGCTCCTCGTGTTCGCTGAGGTCAACAGCAAAATGCCGCGCCACCTGGTCCATGCACGCCAGCAACCGACCCGTAATCAGATCGACAGTTTCAACCGAAGGTGTGAGACGCAGCGATCTGCGAGTTGTGTTGTGGACAACCCCCGAATCCGAACGACCATAGACAAGAGACGAGCGCCCTTGAAGAGCGCTCATTTCGTTAACGATTCGTTGGCACTCCAGTAGCTCGATGAAATCCCTGACAATAAAGAGATCGGGCCACGCGGAGTTGTCTGTTTGTTTGAGGTTCGTGTGGGCTACCTCGATGTTGCAACTGGAGCGTGAAATCGCTCGGCGGTACGAGCTCGCGCCTTTTCCGCCTCTACCTCGCGGTCGCGTGGCGGCGCGGTCGTCACCAACGAGTCGAGCAAGTCGTGCGCAGCCTGCGCCACCTGCTCGACGGCATGATTAAACGCCTCCTCATTCGCTTTCGAGGGTTTGTTGAAACCACTTAACTTGCGCACAAACTGCAACGACGACGCGCGAATCTCTTCCTCGGTCGCCGGCGGTTTGAAGTTGTAAAGGTTCTTGATATTTCGACACATAATTCGTTCATACCTTGATTAATTGAATCGGGTTTCAGTTACAAGATACCGTGCGAGTGATTTGTAACTCAAACGCGCTTCGCACGAAAAGTGTTTTTTACAACTATATGCTTCTGCTCGAATCCCGACCAAGGTCCATTCTTAGCTATTTTCGTGCAAGCCGCTCAAACGCGCGGGGCGATCTTCCGCCTCAAGGTGAATGTCGTTTCCGCAGTATCCGCTGATCGACAAACGTGGTAACGTCCTGCACCGGGAGATGGAGTGGAACATAACAACCTTTTTGCCAGTGGGAACACGGATTAAGACGCGAATACTACCTCTGTTATCGGTTTTGCTTTTTACGTCGTGCTTCGTGATGGGCCAGAGCCCGAAGTCGGACGTTGAACAGCAGGACGCGCTCGAGCTAATCAAAGCGACCGCCCGAACTCTAAAAAGCGAAACGGACAAGATCGCTGCCGCAAGACTTCAGGCTCGCATCGCCGATGCGTTGTGGACGTTTGATGAGCCGTTCGCGCGAGAGACGTTTCGTTCCGCCTTTGACAGTATCTCGCAAGCCGTTGCTGACGATCTTCCGAAGGAAAAGCAGGCGGGCTTCATCAAACAGCAAGCGACCGCAGTGAAGGATGTCTTGCAGCGGTTTGGCTTTCACGACAGCAAACGAGCGACTGAGTGGTTAAAGTCCTTTGAAAAGGACCGCGCCGATAAATCGTCCGCCAAAGCCGATAGCGCGCGTCCTGAGCTCTTGATGCAGATCGGCGCACAGCTCGCACTGACCGACCCTGAACAGGCGACCCGGCTCGGGCTCCTCGCGTTAGCGGGAGATCGTGTTCCCGACGGTTTCGGTTCGCTGCTGTTTAATGTGAGCCGAAACCGAAGGGACCTGAGTGATGAACTTTTCCGCGCAGCAGTCACGAAGCTGCGTCGCAACAACTACATTCACGATATAGCAATCATCATTCTCGCGAACTACATTTTCACTTCCGACGGTGAACTGCATCCGACCGCAAAGCTCGCCGACGCTCAACTGCTGGCTAATTACTATGTAGATGGAGCTTGGAAACAAGCCGGCGGCGATGGCAATCCGGTGTCACCATCAAGCGCGAGTTTTCATACCCAGCTCGAGTTGCGCGCGCTGCCAATCGTGTCGCGTTACGCTCCAAACCGCTTGCCGGAGCTGCGCGGACAGATGGCGCGCCTCGCGTCAGGTTTAAATGCCGAACAGCGTCAACGAACAGAGCTCTTGCGAGCGACGCTTCGAGAGGAATCCACCGTCGCAACGCGAAATACCTACACTCTCGACGAACAGATTGAACGCGCGGAAAAGGAAAAGACCCCGCAGGTCCGCGACGCTTTGTTCCTGAGTATTGCAAACAGACTCATGCGCGAGGATGGGGACCGCGCACTTACGATCGCGAAGAAAATTCAAGACGAGAAAATGCGGGCCTCAACAGAAGACGATATCTATTTGATCAAGATCCAAACGCTACTGAGCTCTCTAGAGACGATTGCGGAAGCACGGAAAATTTCAACTCTGTTCAGCAATCAGGTGTTTCGCGCGAAGATTCTGGTGCAGCTGGCCGCGAAGGTTCTGTCCCGCTACAAGGACCAGTCGCTGGCCATCGAGCTGTTGTCGGAAGCGATTACCGCTATGTCAAAGGCCGACGACATTCCTGACAAAGTGCTGGCGCAGTTGCAGGTCGTCGAACAGTTCGCGAAGTTCGACACGATTCGCGCTTTCGAAGTACTAGGGACCGCGCTCGCCTCCATGAACCGGTTGCTGGCTGAAAAAGAGGAGCGCGCCACGGTGACTATGAAACCGCCGCTGCTGAGAATCAAGAACATGACGGTCGTGAATGGCGTGGAAATGACGCCTGGCAACGACGCCACCATCGATTCGATCGATTTTCGTGAGGTGCGCTCCCTGGCTGCACAGGACTTTATGCAGGCTCGACTGCTCGCGTCCAAACTCGAACAGCCGATACAACGCGCAAACTATCTCATCGCCGTCGCCGCAAGCATATTGAAAGCTGAGAAACCTACAACCATGCGGTGACGCGCCGGAGTCTTTGCGACCCGCTGGCCTAACGTTCATGGTTTCTTAATGATGTGAGGGCCGCCAGAAGTCCCAACCGAAAGTGATGCGTTTCTTCTTTATTTCGTCTGAAGGCCGCCAGAGATCCTTACGACCCACTGACTTAACGTTGAGATCTAAATAAAAAGCCGAGTAACTAACTCAGCTTCTTCTTCGCTTTCTCAGCGAGAGCAGCGGCCCGCGCCTCCATCACTCGCAAAACCCACAGCACGATCAACGTCATCCCTGTGGCGATCAGTGCTAAGCCAACCGTGCCTAAGCCGCACGCGACGCCAATTGCTGCTGTCATCCACAAACCAGCCGCAGTGGTCAGTCCCTGAATGTCGCGTTGTTCACTGATTTTCAGTATCGAACCCGCGCCGATAAAACCAATGCCGGTGACAATGCCCTGAATTACGCGCGACAGTCCGTCCATATCCATGCGACTTCCTGCGCAAGCGAGCACGACGATCGCTGTACCCAGGCAGACGAGGATGTGCGTGCGAAACCCCGCGGGTTTCCCCGCCTTTTCACGCTCGAAACCAACGATCGCCCCCAGCAAAGTAGCCGCAATAACACGCAGCAGCACGCGCCCCAACTGACCGAAATCAGCGAGCCCCGCAGTCAACTCTTGCAACAGAAGGTCCATTTATATCCGCTTACATCCCAAAGAAACCTGGATCCATCAGGAACCAGTTAATCAAGCCGGCGGCTAAACCGACAACGAAAACCAGCATGACAATAATCTTCTCTTGCGTCGTATTTGGTTTACCGATCATGGTCGGAAAGAGCAACATAAAGAATCCGCCAACTACTCCAACGGGCCCAAACGCCGCCAGCTTCTGAGAATATTTATCCTCCTGCCACAGCTGATGCCAGTTGTAATACGTGAGCCCGCTGAACCCAACAATCAATACAAGCGCAAATAAACGTTGCTTAAGGTACATTGCTCAAGACCTCTTTCATAACAACCACAGTCGACCAGCACATCCGGGGCGCAGTGAATTTCTTAAAACTCTCCGCTTATTCCCTGCCCCAAGAGTAACGCGCAAATCGGAATCCCCAAGTCTCGACCGCAGCCTCTTCATGTTCAACTAAATATTTCGCGAGGCTGAGTGCGCGTCGCTCGGCGATGCCAAGTGCCAGGTTGATAACAAAAAAGGAGACGACCCTTGAGAGTCGAATCTGAGACACGCGTTTGCGGTAGGTCAGCTTTCTTCCGCAAGCGCGGCACGTACCTTTTGCAAAAAGCCGTCCGGAGTCGGGGACAAAAACCGATTTCCCTTGACGACCTTCCGATCGTCAATCGAGACGCTCAGCTCGCCGAGACCGCCCCGCACCATTTCGACTTCAATTCCGTCTTCGTTCTTCAACTCCGCCTCCACCCGGGAGGCAATCGCTTTCCTGGTGGTTCAAACCGGACAATAGCGAATAACTACTTTTCTCATAACAACAGTGTCCTCACGCCAGCGGCACGGATTGTCCAGCCTGCACGTACGCATGTTCGAACATCATCATCCCGATAAGAGCGAATGGCGCCCCGCCAACAGCGTACGAAAGATCAAACACATTGAGCACAGCGAGCAGCGGTATTAGTCCACCAACCAGCGAAAGTATTACTCCGGTCCAGAAGTCCGTCTTGTAACGTCCTTTCACCATTTCCCAAACAGCGAGTCGCGAATGCGCAGTCGGATGCGTCAACGAAACCTCACCCCAAACCATTAACAAATGAACAAACGTGGAAATCGCGAGGGCCCATGACATCCAAACGACTTCCAGGTAACTGAAATCAATGAAAACTAGTAAGGTACGTTTCGGCCAGCGCTGATGCAATTCCGCCAACGGCAACAGGACCGCCGCCCCCAACAGTATCGCCTGAAAAAACAGGTGCGGCGGCAACAGTGGGTTCTGCCACAGGTCGCGAGCCTTCGCTTGTGCAAACAAGTAAGCGGTGTAAACAGCCGTGCCTACCGATAACGGAATTCCGACAATCGTCAACCACAGTTGGACCGAATCCGATCCGGCGAGACTCGCGGCGAAGTGTGCCGCAAGCACCAGCGTGTAAGCTGCGATGATAAACGCGCCCTTCACTAACCAACTGCGCCACTGCGGGCGCGTAAAGATCAGGTAGAAACGCTTGGGATGCTCCAGGTCCCACAGCAATAGTCCGCCGGTCAACGCGAGAAAAGCGCCGGAGGCTATCGGCGTGGACCAAAGCCAGAGAAAACTTACGCGACTTAGCAAGCCCATCACAACGAGCAACGCCGAGACGAGATAAACGCCGGCCGCGATGCCCTTGGTCCAGGTGTAAAGACTGACGCGCCAGTCCCACGGGATCGTGTGGGCCACGTCGTATGAAAGCAGTGCTGCCGCGGATGAGTTGTTGTACTGGGGGTTCCCCGAAACAACGAAATCCGTCCCCGTCTGCTGCTCGCTCCACATGAAAAGACCGCCTTCAGGACGCCGCGCGGCCAATGGATCGAGCGTCGCCTGGTGCGCGCCTTTATAGAAGAGCTTGGGCAGCGTCTCTTTTTCCGGTCGCCGTACCGAAACTGGTTCGCGATTAACAATCTGCGCGACGTACGAATCGCCGTCGTTCATATCGCCAACGAGGATCGCCTGCGTCGGACAAACAACAACGCACGCCGGTTCAAGTCCGATATCGATCCGGTGCGCGCAGAAGTTGCACTTCTCAGCCGAGTGATCTTCCGGATTGATGAAAATCGCGTCGTACGGACACGCAGCCATGCATGCCTTGCAACCGATGCATATCGACTTGTCAAAATCGACGATTCCATCAGGGCGCTTGAACATAGCCGTCGTCGGGCAGGCCGTAACACACGGCGCATGCGCGCATTGATTGCATCGCGTCACCTGATGCGCGCGTCGGGCCTGCGGAAACACACCGATGTCGACGTGTTTGACGTAAGTGCGCGTAACGGAAAGTGGAACGAGATTTTCAGATTTGCAGGCAGTCGTACAGGCGTGACAGCCTATGCAGCGCGTGTGGTCGATTACCTTGGCCCACTGTATTGGGGCTGACGGTTCCATCATAAGTGTTGTCAGTGGTCAGTGTTCAGTAGTTACTGTGAGTAACAGGGTTGCTGGTCAGTGGTAAAGTGCTAGCGGTATCCTAAAACAACAACGGACAACTGACAAAGACCAAGGCCGCCTCACTTGTTCCTCTCGACGGGCCGGCCTTCTTTCTCCCACAACTGAAAGCCACCGAGGAGTGCTGCTACATTTTCGTAACCCTGCGATTTCATGGCGCCCGCCGCACCGGCAGACGTTTGTTCCCTTAGTCAAGAACAGTACGTGACAATCATCTTGTCACGCGGCAACTCCTTCGTGCGTTCTCCAACCTGAGGAACCGGTATCCATTTCGCACCGCGAATATGGCCGATATCGTATGCCTCCTGATTTCGCACATCGACGACCACGACTTTATTCTGCTTCATCAAGTCTTCAAGCTCGGCAGTCGTGATGCGACGCACGCCGTCGTTCGGTTGTTGTTGTTGTTGAGCAGCGCGCGACGGAGTTGGAGTCGGGGTACTCGCGACGACTCTCTCGATGTTCACGTTGCTGTTATTAGAATTGCAGGCGGCGAACGCTACTGCTACGACAAGGATGATAGTTTTCATAAGTATGGTCTATGTCTGTGGTACGGTCTGTGTCACAAACGCCGGCAACGGCGTCACAACTCTCGCCGCTGGAACACAAAGTACCGGACACGGCGCGTTTCTTAATACTCGTTCAATCTCCGAACCCAGCACCTGATTGTTGCCAAACAGCGAACCGTGAACAGCCGTGCCCAATACGATCAAGTCCGCTTCGATCTCCGAAGCGAGTTTGACGATCTCCTGGTAAGGCCGGCCTTCGACGATGTGCGTCACAGCCGTTGATCCACTCGTGCGAAAGAGATTCGCCATTCGATCCTGCACGTGACTGCGAAAACGAGTCAGCGCGGCGAGTCCGCCTTCCGGAAACATAACCGAGATTTGTTCAAAATAGTCGCCTATCACATAAACCGCATGCAGTTCGGCGCCGAGCTGGTTGGCGATGCCCGTCGCGAGTTGCGTGGCGGCGACGGAAGACGGGCGAAAGTTCGTCGCCAGCAACACCCGGTTCAAGTGGATCTGTGTCTGGCCGCTGCGGTGTTCGACGAAGTCGTGTTGCGGCGGCCGAATCGCAAGAACGGCGCAGGAGGATTCCGCTACGATCTCCTCTGCAATCGAGCCGCCAAACGCACGTGAAAACCGGCTGCGATCGCGCGTGGCAACGGTAATTAGATCGACCTCGTGATCAATCGCGGCCTGCGCGACCTGCTTCGCCGGTTCGCCCTCACGAAAGAGCGGCTCCGCATCGACGCCATTCAGCAAAGGATCCGTAAGCAGTTCTTTCGCTTGTGATCGCAGTTGCAGAAGCCAGTTGTTGTCCTGATCGTGGAAAACGTGTTCGGGCATGGTTAACAGGTTTGCCGGAACTTTCGCATCCTGCACGTTCAACAGCAACACGCGCCCACGCCCTTCCCGCGCAAATGCGGCGGCATACTTCAGCGCCGCATGCGCGTTCGAGGAAAAATCGGTCGGAAACAGGATGTTTCTGAATGGATACATTTCCCGTTGTACTTAGATCTTTGAACGTAGTTCTTTGCTTGCTCAAACAAGCTAAATCAGCGGCTCGGAAGTTTCAAGGCCAAATCCCTGGTCTTGCCGGAAACAAAGCACAAAGTTCATAAGTTTCTCTTTGCCTTGGCCGCCCCTTCCATGCCAAACTCCGCAAGCCACACGTCGTAAACGCCAAGTAAGTGCAATCTAAATCCTTTCCACGGAGGCGACACATTGCTTCGAGGACTCTTTCGTACCAAGAACCTTGACGACATTCTGGCAAGCGCAGGGGGCCCCGGATTTGCGTTGAAACGCACTCTTGGTGCATTCAATGTCACGCTCATCGGCATCGGCGCAATCATTGGCGCCGGCATCTTTGCCACTGTGGGTTCCGCCGCCGCGGGTGATGCTGTCGCCGGACGTCCCGGAGCCGGACCATCGCTGATGCTGTCGTTCATGATCACCGCCGTGGTCTGTGGTTTTACGGCACTGTGTTACGCCGAACTAGCCTCGATGGTCCCAATCTCCGGGTCCGCCTACACCTATTCATACGCGACGATGGGCGAGCTGATCGCGTGGATCATCGGCTGGGACTTGATCATCGAATACGCCATCGGCAACGTGGCCGTCGCGATCAGTTGGGCCGAGTACTTTCACAAGCTGCTGATCAATCTCGGAATTCATTTTCCACACTGGCTCGCCGCCGATTATCGCTCGGCGATGCTATTGAGGACGGAAAACCCGGCGGAATATGCGCAGTTGTTTGGCGGCGCGCCAGTGATTGGCGGCATCCCGATCATTTTCAACTTCCTCGCGTTCGCGATCGTCACCCTGATCACGATCATCCTCGTTTGGGGAATAAAAGAGTCCGCAAACTTCAACGCCGGCATGGTGCTGGTGAAAGTGCTCGTGCTGTTGTTCTTCATCGGCACGGCGCTTTATTTCGTCTCGCCTTCAGAAATGGCCACGAACTGGCGTCCGTTTCAACCGCAGGGTTGGGGTGGCACTTTCGCAGGCGCCGCGCTCGTCTTCTTCGCTTACATCGGTTTCGACGCTGTCTCAACTGTTGCTGAGGAAACGAAAAACCCCGCGCGAGATCTGCCTATCGGCATTATCGGCTCGCTGATCGTCTGTACGATCTTCTACGTGGTTGTGGCCGCGGTGTTCACCGGATTGATTCCTTTTCCAGTACTGCAACAGGTCTCATCTTCCGGACAAGCGGAAGCATTAACGATGGCCCTCGATCACGTCGCGCCACCGGGAATCACGTGGCCGCAAACGATCGTCGCGGCCGGATCGGTGGTCGCGCACACGGCCGTGCTGCTGGTGTTTCAATTGGGCCAACCGCGCATCTTCATGTCGATGGCACGCGATGGTTTGCTGCCGTCGGTCTTCGCCACGGTCCATCCGAAATTCAAGACGCCGCACGTGACGACGATCCTTACCGGCATCTTCGTCGGTGGCATCGCAGCGTTCGCGAACATTGAATCGATGCTCAATCTGACAAACGTTGGGACGTTGTTCGCGTTCCTGCTCGTCTGCATCGGTATCCCGATTCTTCGACGCAAAGACCCATCGCGGCCACGCCCGTTCCGCGTGCCGTTTGGCGATTTCCTGATGCCGTTGCTCGGCGCCGCGTCGTGTATTTTTCTCATGTATTACCTCGCTGCCGACACGTGGTGGCGCTTCATCGGTTGGCTCGTGCTGGGTCTCTCCGTTTACCTGGCTTACGGTTACACGCGCAGCGCGATCGGCATCAAGATGGGCCGGCCGGAAACTACGCCGTTGCCGCTCAAGATTGCCGCACTTGGTTTCTTCGCTCTCTCCGTGGGACTGTTCACAGTGCCGCACCATATCGGGTTTAGCCCGGTCTTCGCGGCAGCGACAAACTCCGCGGACGAAAACCACAACCGCGCGTTGTTTGGCGTTTCATTTATCGCGATCGGTTTGGTGCTAGGCATCGTCGGCAGTTTGATGGCAAAAGCCAGTCAAAATTCTAATAACGCGGAACCACACGGATGAACGCGCTGCCGATCATCATAGGTTCACTTTGCGTGATCGCGATCGCGTATCGCTACTACTCCGCTTTTATCGCGGCGAAAGTGCTCGCGCTCGACGACTCGCGGCCCGTGCCGTCGCAGACTATGTATGACGGGCACAACTATTACCCGACCAACAAATGGGTGCTGTTTGGGCATCACTTCGCCGCAATCTCGGGCGCGGGGCCGTTGATTGGTCCAGTGCTGGCGGCGCAGTTTGGTTTTCTGCCCGGGTTGTTATGGCTGGTGATTGGCGTTTGCCTCGGCGGCGCGGTCCACGATTTCATGATTATGGCGGGAAGCGTGCGGCGCAAAGGCAAGTCGCTCGCCGAAATGGCGCGCACCGAGATCAGCCCGCTATCGGGCCTGGTGGCGGGCATTGCAATTCTCTTCATAGTTGTGATCGCGCTCGCAGGACTCGGGCTGGTGGTCGTGAATGCGTTGGCGGAGTCTCCGTGGGGAACGTTCACCGTCGGTTTCACGATTCCACTGGCGCTGTTGATGGGGCTTTACATGTATCGCTTCCGTGTCGGGAAGATTGCGGAAGCGAGCTTGATCGGCATCGTTGGATTACTCTTCGCCGTCTGGCTCGGCGGGCGCATCGCGGAGTCGTCACTTGCCGAGACGTTCACGCTCTCGCGAAACAGTCTGATCGTTATTATGGCCGGCTACGGCTTCATCGCCTCGGTGCTGCCGGTTTGGATGTTGCTGTGCCCGCGAGACTACTTGTCGTCATACTTAAAAGTCGGAACGATCATCTTTTTGATCATCGGCGTGATCGTCGTCGCCCCGAACCTCAACATGCCTGCATTCACGCCGTTCACAGCCGGCGGCGGACCGGTGATCCCCGGAAAGCTTTATCCGTTTGTGTTCATCACGATCGCCTGCGGCGCGATCTCCGGTTTCCATGCGCTCGTCTCGTCAGGCACGACGCCGAAAATGATCGCGAAAGAGACCGACACTCGCATGATCGGCTACGGAAGCATGTTGATGGAGGGCGTGGTCGGCGTCGTAGCGCTCATCGCTGCGGCTTCACTCTTCCCCGGCGACTACTTCGCCATCAACACTGCGCAACGCACAGACGCCCAGAAAGCTGCTTACACGCAACTCGTGGAAACCCACACCGCGGAAGGTTTTAATCTGCAACCGCGGGAGATCGATCAACTCGAAGCCGAATCAGGCGAAAAAAATCTGCGTGGACGGACCGGCGGCGCCGTCACTCTTGCGCTCGGCATCGCGAAAATCTTCAACGGCATTCCCGGTCTCGGTGGATTGATGAAGTACTGGTATCACTTCGCGATCATGTTTGAAGCACTCTTCATCCTCACCACGATCGATACCGGCACACGTGTGGCTCGTTTCCTTGTCGGCGAGTTTGGCGGCAGGTTTTATAAAAAACTGGAGGAGCCGAACTGGCTTCCGGGATCCATCGTCACGTCGGCCCTGGTCGTCGCGGCCTGGGCGGCATTCATCTGGTCGGGTTCCATCTCCACGATCTGGCCGATGTTTGGCATTGCGAATCAACTGCTTGCAGCCGTCGCGTTGTGTGTGGCCACCACGATCATAATGAACTCCGGCAAGGCCAAGTACGCTTGGGTCACCCTCGTCCCGCTGACATTTGTAAGTACGACGACGTTGGTTGCCGGCTTCAAATCAATCACCGACATCTTTTGGCCACTCGCTCAAAAACAGGAAACTTCGATGCAAGGTATTATCAACATAAGCCTTACGGTAATCATCATGGTTGCCGCAATCGTTATCATGATCGACTCGATTCGCCGCTGGCTGGGCAGCCGTAGGCGCCCGGAGATGACGCGAGCTCCAGAGCCCCTCTTTGAAAAATCTTTGTAATCTGTGGATAATACGCGTTTTCGTAAAGCGTATCTCGCCATTATCTAGACAATCAGAAAGGAATTTCCCGAAGTGGAACTATCGCTAAAACTGCGTCGTGCAGCAATTATTCTTGCGGCTATCGTTATAACCCTAGCCTGCGGGCTGCCCGCTTACGCCCAACACGGCGGTGAAGCGAGTCTCGAATTGCCGAACCTGGCAGAAGTGACCTTCCTAAACGGAATCAACGGTCACAATCTGCTGCTATTCGGCATTGTTATTTGTGTTCTCGGCCTGGGATTCGGCCTGGCCATGTACATGAACTTGCAGAGGTTGCCGGTGCATCGCGCCATGCGCGAGATCTCGGAACTGATCTACGAGACCTGCAAAACCTACCTGATCACGCAGGGCAAATTCATTCTGCTTCTTGAAGCGTTTATCGCGGTCGTGATCGTGCTCTACTTCGGCGTGCTTTCCGGCTTCGAGCCTTTCCGCGTCATCATCATCCTGCTGTTCAGTTTGATTGGTATCGCCGGGAGCTACGGCGTTGCGTGGTTTGGCATTCGGGTCAATACCTTCGCCAACTCGCGGACGGCGTTTGCCAGTCTTCAGGGTAAACCGTTTCCGCTCTACGCAATTCCTCTTAAGGCAGGCATGAGCATCGGCATGATGTTGATCAGCGTCGAGTTGCTGATCATGTTGTGCATTCTGTTGTTCATCCCGGGCAGTTACGCGGGTCCCTGCTTCATCGGCTTTGCGATTGGTGAGTCGCTGGGTGCGGCCGCGCTGCGTATCGCGGGCGGCATTTTCACAAAGATCGCCGACATCGGTTCCGACCTGATGAAGATCGTCTTCAAGATTAAGGAAGACGACGCGCGAAACCCTGGTGTGATTGCTGACTGTACCGGCGACAACGCAGGCGACTCGGTTGGACCAAGCGCTGACGGGTTTGAGACCTACGGCGTGACCGGCGTCGCGCTGATCACGTTCATCATTTTGGGCGTGTCGAATCCGATCGTGCAGGTGCAGTTGCTGGTCTGGATCTTCATCATGCGCGTCATGATGATTGTTGCCAGCGCGCTTTCTTACTTTGTCAACGATGCGATCGCCAAAGCGCGTTACAAGACCGCGGACAAGATGAACTTCGAAGCACCGCTGACGTCGCTGGTTTGGATCACGTCGATCGTCTCGGTTGTGATCACGTTCATTGTCTCGTGGTTGACGATTCCCGAGTTGGCCGGAAACAACACGCTGTGGTGGAAACTGGCAGTGATCATCTCCTGCGGCACACTCGCGGGGGCGATCATTCCCGAGCTCGTGAAGGTGTTTACTTCGACCGAATCACGGCACGTGCAGGAAGTAGTTACTTCTTCACGTGAGGGTGGTCCGTCTTTGAACATTCTTTCCGGTCTCGTCGCCGGAAATTTCTCGGCGTACTGGCTCGGCATCAGCATAGTCGGCCTGATGGCCATCGCTTACTTCTTTACCAATCTCGGTACGACCGAAGGTTTGGGTTTGGGCGCGTTGATGGTCGCCCCGGTTGCTGCGCCAGTGTTTGGTTTCGGACTGGTGGCGTTCGGATTTCTCGGAATGGGACCGGTTACGATCGCCGTTGACTCGTATGGTCCAGTGACTGATAACGCTCAGTCCGTTTACGAACTGTCGCTGATCGAGCAAATTCCCGACGTCGCGGGCGAGGTCAAGAGGGAGTTTGGCATCGACACGAACTTCGAACGGGCCAAACACCTGCTCGAAGAGAACGACGGCGCTGGAAATACCTTCAAAGCGACTGCGAAACCGGTGTTGATTGGTACGGCCGTGGTCGGTGCGACGACGATGATCTTCTCTATCATCATGGCGCTTACCGAAGGATTGCGGACCAACACCGAGAGCCTCTCGCTGTTGCACGCTCCGTTTTTGCTCGGCTTAATCACTGGCGGCGCCGTTATCTACTGGTTCACAGGCGCTTCGATCCAGGCCGTCACCACGGGTGCATATCGCGCGGTCGAGTTCATCAAGGCGAACATCCGGCTCGAAGGCGTCGAGAAAGCATCAGTGGAGGACAGTAAGAAGGTCGTGCACATCTGCACTCAATATGCGCAGAAGGGTATGTTCAATATCTTTCTGACGGTGTTCTTCTCAACGCTGGCATTCGCGTTTGTCGAACCGTTCTTCTTTATTGGTTATCTAATCTCGATCGCCGTGTTTGGTCTGTACCAGGCGATCTTCATGGCCAACGCGGGCGGGGCGTGGGACAACGCGAAGAAAGTAGTCGAAGTCGATTTGAAGATGAAGGGTTCCGCACTTCACGATGCGACGGTCGTCGGCGACACGGTTGGCGATCCGTTCAAAGACACGTCGTCCGTGGCGATGAACCCGGTGATCAAGTTCACGACTTTGTTTGGCTTGCTCGCGGTGGAACTAGCGGTTAGTTTGACGGCGCGCAACGAGGGCAACACGATGCTGACACACATTTTGGCTTTAGTATTCTTCCTCGTGTCGGTGTTCTTCGTCTGGCGATCATTCCACGGAATGCGCATCGGAACGATGGCGATGGAGCCGAGGCCCGCGGAGCGTGAAGTTGTGAAGTCGGCGGCTGGAGATTAAAACGAGGGCTTGGTGCTGCTTTGTGCTTTGTACTTGGTGCTTAGTACTTTGCACGCAGACGGATGGTTCGATACAAAGCTAAACGAGATCAGGCCGAACAAAGCACCAAGCACTAAGTACAAAGCTCAAAACAAATCATGAATCACACCCTAACAAACGACACCCTCATAGGCACGGCGCTTGCGCCCCTCGACTGGACGCGATCCTTCGGTCTCGTGATCGTTTTCAGTCTGTTCATCGCAGCCTGCGCGCAGTTTGTAATTCCATTTGGCGACGTTCCGATTACCGGCCAGACGTTCGCCGTGTTGCTGACAGGCGCGCTGCTCGGATCGCGCTTGGGTGCGGCCGCGGTGATTGCCTATTTGATCGAAGGCGCCGTCGGTTTGCCGTTCTTCGCCGGCGGCGGGAGCGGGATCGTGCGCTTCATGGGACCAACCGGTGGATACCTGATCGCGTTTCCGGCCGCGGCGTTTGTTACCGGCGCGTTTGCAGAATTTGGTTGGGACAAACGCTACCACACTGCGGTGGTCGCCATGGCGGTCGGTTCGGTTCTTATCCTCGCGACTGGCTGGGCGTGGTACACGATCATTACGAATACGTCCGCAGACGTGAGTTTCAAGCTCGCCGTGCTGCGCTTCATTCCGGGTGACATCATTAAGATCGCGCTCGCGGCGGCGGTTCTGCCAACTGGTTGGGCGCTGCTCAAACGAAAGGCCTCGGGCGACGATAAGTAAGATCTGTGTTCTACACACTCAAGGTCCGTTCTCATGATCGCGAAGAGCTCGTCGAGTTCACGGACCTTGTCAACGAAAAACTACGAGAGTCGGGAGCGAAGGACGGCATCGTCGTCCTTTATGTCCAACACACTACTGCCGGACTCACCGTCAACGAGAACGCCGACCCAGACGTGCCGCGCGACATGTTGCACGCGCTTCGCACCCTCATTCCTCAACACGGTATGGGCTTTCGCCACGGCGAAGAAAACTCCGACGCGCACATCAAAGCGAGTTTGACCGGCCCATCCGTAACCATCCCTTTCAAAGACGCAAAGCTCCTGCTCGGTCGCTGGCAGGGAGTGTTTCTCTGCGAGTTTGACGGCGGGCGCGAGCGCCACGTGATCATGATGGTCCGCTGACCATTTTTCATTTTTCATTTGACTGCAGAGCGTTCGAGTGGCGGTAGCTTCAGAAAATGACAAATGAGGAAATGGAAAATGACCAACGGAAAATGAAGCCGGCTCGATACGACGAGGTAGCCCAATACTACGAAGGCGTGATGAGCCCGCTCCAACGTTGGGGGCTGGTCAGGTTGCGTCAGGAAACCATTCGGCAACTTCCCGCCGGAAAGATTCTGGAGATCGGCGCCGGAACAGGCCTTAACTTCGTGCACTACCCACCGGACGCACACGGAGTCGCCACCGAATTCAGTCGCGAGATGCTGAGGATCGCGAGTACAAAAGCGAAGCCGGCAAGTGTCCAACTACTTCAGAACCGCGCCGAAGACCTACCCTTCAAGAATCACTCCTTCGACGCGGCATTCGCCACCCTCGTCTTCTGTTCGGTTGAACACCCGGCGCTCGCATTTGCCGAGTTGCGACGTGTCGTGCGGCCGGGTGGAACGATTGTGCTGCTCGAGCACGTCCGACCGCGCGGAATACTTGGTCCACTGTTCGATCTTTTGAATGTGTTTACAGTGCGGCTCTTTGCCGACCATGTGAATCGGCGAACGGCGGCGATGGTTGCCGAAGCGGGTCTCGAAGTTATCGACGTTAAAAGTCGGCTGTTGGGTATAATCAACTTCATCAAATGTCGCGTTTCCTGATCACAAGTCTGATCGTCTCGCTTCTCCTGGTCGTCGTGCCGCAGGATGACTTTAAGGGAATCGACAATGTCTTTGACGAAAAGAAAAAAATCAGGACACTCCGCTTGCGTTCGATTCCGATCTCTGGACCGAAGGACCGCTATCACAGTCTAGCGTTCTCTATCTACGCGTTGTATCACGCTCAGTGGGCTGAGCGGCCCGAGATCGTTAATTTCGAACTTGTATCAGTCGTCAAGGCACGCAAGCTGAACACAGATCTGTATGTGGTCTTTGTCGTCGACGGCAAGGAATTTCACTTTAGTTCTAATCGCAGCGCGATTCGACGGCCGGTGCCTGGGAAGCCCTGGATTGGCGAGAGAATGGTTTTCCGGATTCCGCGCGAACAGTTTCTGAAAATGGGCGGGGCGAAAAGTTTTAGCGTAAAGCTCGGTGACGTGACGTTTGATTTTGACGAGGAGATGCGCGCGGCTATCAATCGGATGACGAGCTTAATAAGCATGAGCCCAACTGCGTGATCACTCCTCAGGTTTCAAGTCCTTCAAGACCTCAACAAACTTTTCCACGTCGGCTTTGGTTTTTTCCAGCGAACGACGGCTGTCGAGGTAGGCGGTCCAGGTTGGTGTTTGCGTCAGGGCTTTGGTTGTTTCTTCGTCGAGCACCTGGGCCATCATGGCAATGAGATCGCTGACGATGCGCGTGTGCTCGATGAGGTTTTCGATGATGGAGTAGGCGAGTTGGGCCTGTGCGAAGTCCAGGTCGCGTGGCTGATTTGTTTCGTTTGTAACCTCGTTACTCATGCCAGCTTCCACGCACGAACGGAAGTTCTACAACAGTTCCGGAAATATCGTCGACTTTCACTGCTGTTCCCGGAGCGAGATATTCGTATCTGACGTAACCCAGTGCGATGGGGCTTTCGAGATCTGGAGAGTACGTTGCCGAGGTCACGCGGCCGATCTCTTTTCCATCTATGGAGGTGATCACTTCGCCGGGTTCGACTGGTTCATGAAACCGGAAACCGGATAGCCTCTTGGCGACGTGGCCGCGGTGTTTGATGCGAATAATGATTTCCTGGCCCACGTAGCAGCCTTTCGTATAACTAATCGCGTCGTCGAGGTTCGCTTCGAGCACGATGGTTGTTTCGTCCATGTCCTGACCGTGATAAGGGATGCCAGCTTCGATTCGTAGCATTTCAAAGACGTCGGAACTTACGGGTTGCGCACCGGCAGCAACGAGTTTCTCTGTCACCGAAGCGACATCGTCTGCATCTACCAAAAGGTCGAATCCATCTTCACCCGTATGAGTCGCCCGAACAACCTTGGCGTCAAGGCCCTTGATTACTTCACCGGCGCGTTTCCCTTGCACTGTCAATAACGCCATTTCTTTGCTTATGTCTGTAACCCGAAAATCACCCGCCATTGTGAAGCGGGAGATCGTTTTCAACACTGCTTCGTGTGATGCGGCTTCAGTGTCAATCAAAAAACCGTCATCTAACTTCAGAATGCGGACCGCGGCGATCAAACGGCCTTGCACCGTCGGAAACGCCGCGGGCAGCCAACTATCCTCGGTTGCGTTCTTGATGTCGTTTGTGATCAGGCCGTTGAGAAACATTGTCGCTTCTGATCCGGACACACGAATGCGGCCGCGCGATGACGATAAGTCGATTAGTCCCGCACCGCGGCCCCGAACGGCCTCATATTCGATCATCATTGGATGTTTAGGGATCGCACTGCCTCCGCCACGACCTGATAATCCTGCAACTGTTCCGCCTCACGCCGGTGCGACGCTAACACTTGCGGGCTGGGATGATAAATCGGGACGAGCACGCGGCCGTCCCACGACTGAATCTTCGCAGCCGACTGTTTCAAATTCAACTCATGATAATGAATGCGTTTCAACGCTTCGAGTGCAACCGAGCCCAGCGTCACAATCACGCGCGGATCTACAACTGCGATGGTGCGGCGCAGAAACGTGGAACAGTTCGCGAGCTCTCGTAGCGACGGGCGGCGGTTCGCGCCCGACTCTGCTCGTGGATTGCAAAGCGCTGCGCTCGTGACGAAGATCTCTTCGCGCGACAGGTTGATCGAGTTCAGGTAACGATCGAAGTTAGCGCCTGACTGGTCGCCTGAAAACGGAGTGCGCGTTCGATCGGCGCCCTTTCGTCCCGGCGCTTCGCCGATAAACATCACACGCGCACCAGGGGAACCGTTTCGCTCACTCAAAACGGCGCTACGTCCACACATCGCCGGACACTCCGTGCAACTCGCCGCGTCCGCAACCAGCTCCGCAAAAATTTTCTTCCGCGAACGTTTCATTTCAGGATAGTGATCTCGCGCGTGACGATATTGTAGTCTCCATTGCGGTAGGGCCAGCCATCTGGACCAATGAGTTCGATCCGAATCGTGTGCTTGCCGGGTAACCAACCGCTCAACACAACGTGTTCCCAACGGTCGATCCACTGCATGTCATCGTCGTCAACAATGTAACGAACGCGATATTCGCCGCCATCGCCGCGCAGTTTCACGTTTGCGAGTGAGAAAATGATCGGCACTGGATCACCTTTGGGAAGGGTTTGTTCTGTGCCGGGCATGTGCAAATACAGTAACGGTTTGGTTGGATCGAATTTACCGGGGAGTTCCTGAAGCTTCACTGGTATCGGTGCGACTTGCAAAACTTCGACGCGCGACAACACTTGTCGCGGTGGAGGCGGCACGACTGTCGTTGTTGTAGTGTGCGCGTTGTCATTGCTTCCCGAACAACCCGCGAACACAGCTAGTGCCATGACGATCGGTAAATAACGTCTCATCGATACACATTTAATCTAGACATTTCGCAAACGCAAATGTAAGAATCCGCGAAAAGGTCCAACAAGTCATCTCAGGGTCAGAATTTTATGAGCACAAAAAAACTACTTCTCCTTGTAATCACTGTTCTGATTGCCATAGTGGCAGCTTGTCAAAGCCAGAACTCGATACCAACGACTGGCGGTTTCACTCCGGAAATAGAGCCGCTGCCCCCCGGCCTAACCACGTACGAACCAATGGTTATCCCGGCTGACAATCCGATGACGCCGGAAAAAGTCGCTCTCGGGCGGCAACTGTTTTTCGACGAGCGCCTGAGCGTCGATGGATCGAAGTCGTGCTACTCGTGTCACGTTTGTGAGAATGGTCTAACCGACGGTCTGCCAAAAGCAATTGGACCAGGTAACAAAACGCTGCCACGCCACAGCCCGACACTCTGGAACATCGGTTACCACAAAGAGTTTTACTGGGACGGCCGTAGCCCGTCACTCGAGAAGCAGGCGATGGCCGCCTGGACCGGCGGCAACATGGGTGTGGGCGACAAGCAAGCCGAGGTCGTGGCGCGATTCAACGGCCTGCAAGGTTACAAGTCGCAGTTTCAAAGAGTGTTTCAGAGCGACGCTACTGCTGAGAACATCATGAAGGCGATCTCAGCGTTTGAGCGCACGATCATCAGCGGGGATACTGCGTGGGACCGTTATCGCGCCGGAGACCGGACCGCGATCAGCGACAGTGCGTACCGGGGGTGGAACATCTTCCAGACGATTAAGTGCACCAACTGCCACGACGGCGTGCTATTCACCGATCAGCAATATCACAATGTCGGTATCGGGATGGACCAACCAACGCCTGACGGTGGCCGAGCCAACTTTACGAAGAAACCGGAAGACACGGGCGCCTTCAAAACGCCGACACTGAGAGACGTTGCAAAGTCGGCGCCGTATTTCCATGACGGCAGTGCGAAGACGTTGGAAGAGGCGGTCGATATTATGCTCGCCGGTGGCAAGCCGAATCAGTATCTCGACAAGAAAAACCTGCAACCACAGAGGGTCCTGCCGGAGCAGCGTGAAGACTTGTTGAACTTCCTTCGATCGCTGACCGTTGACTGCACACTTAAGAAACC